>Ga0210096_1000527_pt1 | contig 13097 bp, 25 predicted proteins | sample China_Galinas_PW_4_FD_184864 | JGI IMG/M metagenome (GOLD analysis project Ga0210096, IMG submission 184864) | Wetland microbial communities from San Francisco Bay, California, USA, that impact long-term carbon sequestration - China_Galinas_PWA_D2... | ecosystem: Environmental > Aquatic > Marine... | reverse complement strand
CCTCAAACGTCTGGCCCTTCCCCACGGTGGCTATCAGTTGGTCGGGGTTCATGAGCTTGAGGCTTGAGTCGAACTTAAGGTCGCTGCCCTTTACCTCGGCCGGGCCGGACACCTTGACCGTAGCGGTCTTTTCGCCTTCGCCGTCCATGGAGAACCTGAGCTTCTTTATGTTGAGGACTATATCGACCACGTCCTCCTTCACGGCCTCCAACTGGGCGAACTCGTGAAGGGCACCGTTTATCTTGACGCCGGTCACCGCCGCGCCCTCGGTGGAGGAAAGCAGCACCCTTCTCAGGGCGTTGCCCAGCGTAATACCGAATCCGCGCTCAAGCGGCTCTGCTATAAGCTTGCCGTAAGTGTCGCTGTATGTCTCCTCTTCGAAGGCTATCTTCTGCGGTAACTGAAATCCTTTTTTACTTAAATCCATAAGGCCTCCTGTGCCTCAAATAATTTATCTAACATAAAGCCGGAGCACAAACCGCACGCGCTCCGGTCCGGCAATGAAATCCCTACTTGGAGTAAAGCTCAACGATGAGCTGTTCCTGAGCCACGAGCGGGATCTCGTCCCTTGACGGAATGTGGTCCACCGTGCCCTTGAACGCATCGGCGTCCACCTGCACCCAGTCGAGTATTCCCCTGTGCTGCGCCTTCTGCAGGCTGTCCGCTATCGTGGGTATCTTCCTTGCGGACTCCTTCACCTCGACGACGTCGCCCGGCTTTACCAGGAACGAGGGGATGTTTACCCTATGCCCGTTAACGAGTATGTGGCCGTGTCCCACGAGCTGCCTGGCCTGTCCGCGGTTGTACGCGAAGCCCATCCTGTAAACCACGTTGTCGAGCCTGCGCTCGAGGAACTGGAGGAGCAGCTCGCCGGTGACGCCCTTCTGGCTGCTGGCTTTCTCGTAGTAGCGCCTGAACTGTTTTTCGAGCAGACCGTAGGTGTTCCTCACCTTCTGCTTCTCTCTGAGCTGGAGCGCGTAGTCCGTGAGCTTGGACCTCCGCTGGCCGTGCTGGCCCGGGGGATACTTCCTGCGCTCAACGCCGCACTTCTCGGTAAAACACCTGTCGCCTTTCAGGAAGAGCTTCTCTCCCTCCCTGCGGCACTGCCTGCACAATGCGTCCCTGTATCTCGCCATACCCTAAACCCTTCTCCTCTTGGGAGGCCTGCATCCGTTGTGCGGAACGGGCGTGACGTCCCTGATGAGGGTGATGTCAAGCCCCGCGGCCTGCAGCGCCCTTATAGCGGACTCACGGCCGGAGCCCGGCCCCTTGATATAAACGTCCACCTGCTTCATGCCGACCTCGGTAGCCTTCTTGGCAGCTGCGTCGGCGGTGATCTGCGCTGCGTACAGGGTGCCCTTCCTCGAGCCCTTGAAGCCCAAGCCGCCCGCGCTGGCCCAGCTCACCACGTTGCCCTGCGGGTCGGTGATGGTCACGATGGTGTTGTTGAAAGTAGCCTGTATGTGAGCAGCCCCGGACGGGACGTGCTTCTTCTCTTTTCTCTTGCCGCCTCTTTTCTTCTGTGCCATGTTACGCCTTCCTCTTGCCCGCTACGGCGGCCTTCTTCGGCCCCTTGCGCGTGCGTGCGTTGGTCTTGGTCTTCTGTCCCCTCACCGGAAGTCCGGAGCGGTGCCTGAGACCTCTGTAGCAGCCTATGTCCATCAGCCTCTTTATGTTTCCGGTCGTCTCGCGCCTCAGGTCGCCCTCTACTTTGAGCGAACGCTCGATGGCCGTTCTTATCTTGACTATCTGATCGTCGTTGAGGTCCTTGACCCTGACGTTGCGGTCCGTGCCCGTCTCCGACAGTATCTTCTGCGAAGAAGTCCTCCCTATGCCGAGTATCCTCGTGAGGCCTATCTCCACTCTCTCGTTCTTTGGTAGATCCACTCCGGCTATTCTGGCCATGCTGTCTCCTTTACCCCTGCCTCTGCTTGTGGCGCGGGTTCTCGCAGATGACTCTTACCACGCCTTTTCTCTTTATCACTTTGCATTTGGCGCATATTGGTTTTACCGATGCCTGTACTTTCATTGTCGTGCTCCTTACTTGTACCTGTAAGTTATCCTGCCCTTGGTGAGGTCATAAGGCGAAAGCTCCACCAGCACTCTGTCACCGGGCAGTATCTTTATAAAGTGCATCCTCATCTTTCCAGATATGTATGCCATGATGATCTGATCGTTTTCGAGCTTAACTCTGAACTTGGCATTCGGTAGTGTTTCCACTATCGTGCCCTGAACCTCTATGCTCTCCTCTTTAGGCATTTGAAACCAATATTATACTGTTTTTATACATATTTGGTCAAGACCCGCGGGCCCTCCTCCGTTACTGCCACGGTGTGCTCGAAATGGGCCGAGAGGCTGCCGTCCGATGTCACCGCCGTCCAGCCGTCGTCTAACACCTTAACGTCGTAGCCACCGGCGTTCACCATGGGCTCTATGGCCAGCGTCATGCCCTCCTTGAGCCTCGCTCCGCGCCCGCAGGGGCCGTAGTTGGGCACCTGGGGCTCCTCGTGCAGGCTCCGACCGATGCCGTGGCCCACGAAGGTCCTTACCACGGAAAAACCCTTGTCTTCCACGTGCTTTTGAACGGCACAGGAGATGTCCGAGACACGGCCGCCCTCGCGCGCGGCCTCGATTCCCACGTAAAGTGCCTCCTCTGTGGCCCGCATGAGACGCCCGGCCTCGTCGCTCACCCTGCCCACCGGCAGCGTGATGGCCGCGTCTCCGTAATATCCCTTGTAAAAGACCCCGATATCGACGCTGACTATGTCGCCGTCCTTGAGCTTGTAGCCCGAGGGTATCCCGTGCACCACCTGGTCGTTGACCGAGGAGCAAATACTCGCCGGGAAACCCCTGTAACCCTTGAAGGCGGCCTTGCCGCCCCCCTTTACGATAACGTCATCGGCGAACTTCTCGAGCTCCTTTGTCGTGAGCCCCTCGCCGACGAAACCCTTGAGCGCCCCGAGCGCCGCACCGACAATGCGGCACGCATCGGCAACCCTCTCTATCTCGTCTTTAGACTTTATTACAATCACGGCTGGCCTTGCGGGCGTGCCCTAACCTCGCCTTCCCTTAACCCTCTTTTTCAGGAAGCCCTCGTAGGAACGCGTGACCAGGTGGGACTCTATCTGCGAGACCGTGTCCAGCGCGACGCCGACCACGATGAGTAGCGAGGTGCCGCCGAAGTAGAACGGGACCTTGAACCTGATCCTCAGGATGTCGGGTATGATGCAGACCACGGCCAGGTATATGGCGCCGACGAAAGTGAGCCTGCTCAGCACCCTGTATATGTAGTCCGAAGTCTTCGGGCCGGGCCTTATTCCGGGGATGAAGCCGCCGTATTTTTTTAGGTTGTCGGCCACGTCCACTGGGTTAAAGACAACTGCAGTGTAGAAGTAAGCGAAGAAGAATATCATGCCCACATAGATTACCGTGTAGAATATCGAGCCGGGTGTGAGCGAGTTCGATATGCTCTGCACCCATGGTATGGGGATAAAGCCGGCTATAACCGCCGGGAAACCGATTATCGACGATGCGAATATGGGCGGTATGACGCCCGAAGTGTTTATCTTAAGCGGAAGGTGAGTGGACTGTCCGCCGTAGACCTTTCTGCCTACGACACGCCGCGCGTACTGCACGGGGAGTTTCCTCTGTCCGCTTTCTACGTAGATGATGAGCGCGACCACGGCTATCATCATCGCAACAAGACCGATCAGCAACAGGAGCTGTATCTCGCCGGCCTGGACCATCCTGAAGGTGTTGAGTATCGCCGAGGGAAAACGGGCCACGATGCCCGCGAAAATGATGAGCGATATTCCGTTGCCTATGCCGCGCTCGGTTATCTGCTCTCCGAGCCACATGATGAACGCGGTGCCCGAGGTCAGCGTGATGACCGTCATCAGCCTGAAGCCCCAGCCCGGCTGCTGTATGAACTGGCCGCCGCCCATCTTCTCCAGACCCACGGCGATACCGAAGGACTGGATGACGCTGATGAGCACGGTGCCGTAACGGGTGTACTTGGTTATCTTCTTCCGGCCCTCTTCGCCTTCCTTTGCGAGCTTGCCGATGTATGGAACAACGACTGTGAGGAGCTGAAGTATGATGGAGGCGCTGATGTACGGCATAATGCCGAGCGCGAATATCGTCACCCTCGAGAGAGCGCCGCCCGTGAACATGTCGAAGAATCCCATGATGGAGCCGCCGACGTTAGTGAGGTACTTGCTGAGCTCTTCGCCGTTGATGCCGGGGGTGGGGATGTGAGCCCCGATGCGGTAGACCGCCAGAAGGGCGAGGGTAAAGAACACCCTGCTCTTCAGTTCGGCTATCTTGAATATGTTCTGGAAACTCTGGAAGGCGCCCAAATCAGACTACCTCAGCAGTGCCGCCTGCCCCCTCTATCTTCTTCCGGGCAGTTTCGCTGAATGCGTTGGCCTTGACCTTTACGGCACGGCTGAGCTCGCCAGCACCCAGTATCTTGAGACCGTCGTCGATGGACTTGATGATTCCGTTCTCAAGAAGTATCTCGGGGCTGATCTCCTCCAGGCCGCACCTTTCGATGTCTCTGAGGTTAAGCACCTTGTATGAAGTCGCAAAGGGGTTTTTGAAGCCGCGCTTCGGGAGTCTCCTCTGAAGCGGCATCTGTCCGCCCTCGAACCCCGGCCTTACGCCGCCGCCCGAACGCGATTTCTGTCCCTTATGTCCGCGCGCCGAGGTCTTGCCGCGGCCGGAGCCTACGCCCCTGCCTACGCGCCTTGTGCTCTTTCTGCTTCCCGGTGCGGCTTTAAGGTCCTGTATGTTCATGCCTTTGTCTCAGCTCCTTTTGCTTCCTCTTTATCCGATTGCTTGTCTTTCGCGACATCTTCGGTCTTGCCCCGGCGTATGGCTATGACCTCTCTTGGGTCCCTGAGCCTGCCGAGTGCGTCGAGCGTTGCCCTCGCGGTGTTAAACGGGTTATGCCCGCCGAGAGTCTTTGCCACGATGTCGTGGACGCCGCACACTTCAAGTATGGAGCGTACCGGGCCTCCCGCGATTATTCCGGTTCCCTTTGGGGCCGGGTTCATTACCACGGAGCTGCCGCTGAACTTGCCTGTTATCCTATGGGGGATGGTGGTCTCCCTGATGGGGAACGTTATGAGGCTCTTCTTCGCGCTCTCTACTGCCTTCCTTATGGCCTCGGGCACCTCGTTCGCCTTGCCCTTGCCGATACCGATGGTGCCGTTGCTGTCACCGACTACCACCAGCGCGCTGAACGAAAACCTCCTGCCGCCTTTTACGACCTTTGCCACCCTGTTAATGTAGACGACCTTGTCTTTAAGTGCCGCCTCATCGGGGTCGATCCTTGCCACCATGCCTCCTTTGTTCATAAATTAAAACTCCAGTCCCGCTTCTCTTGCCGCAGCCGCCAGGGCCTTGACCCTGCCGTGGTAGAGATAGCCGCCCGTGTCGAAGACGACCTGCTTGATGCCGGCCTCGACAGCTTTCTTGCCGATGATCTCTCCCGTGAGCTTCGCAGCCTCGATATTACCCCTGTGGCCCTTGTGCTCCTTGAAGTTCGGGTCCAGGGTCGATGCCGAAACAAGAGTCTTGCCGGCCGTGTCGTCCACTATCTGGGCGTATATGTTGTTAAGGCTTCTGTAGACGCAGAGCCTCGGCCTCTCCGGCGTGCCGGAGACCTTTTTCCTTAAGCGTGCGTGACGTCTTCCGCGCATCACTGTTTTTCTCGACGTCAACTCAGTGTCCTCCCTTTACTTTGCTGCCTTGCCGGCCTTGAGCTTGAGCCTCTCGCCGGCGTATCTGATGCCCTTGCCCTTGTATGAGTCGGGCTTCCTTATCGACTTTATGTCCGCCGCCACCTGTCCGAGCATCTGCTTGTCGATGCCGGTCAGGGTGATGATGGTCTGCTTCTTGTCCACTTCGGCCTTGATCCCCTCGGGCAGCTTGAACTCTACCGGGTGAGAGTAGCCCACCGTAAAAGTGAGCTTGTCGCCCTGGACCTGCGCCCTGTAACCGACGCCGTGAAGCTCGAGCGTCTTTGTATAACCCTCCGACACGCCGGTCACCATGTTCTGGATGAGCGACCTCGTGAGGCCGTGAAGCGCCCTCACCGGCTTGTCGTCGCTTGCCCTTGTGACGACGGCCTTGCCCTCTTCCATGGCGACGCTGACTCCGCCGGGGTGAGACCAGTTGAGCTCTCCCTTCGGGCCCTTCACCTTGATGTCGGCCCCGCTCACCTTGACGTCAACCCCGCTGGGTATCGCTATCGGTTTCTTTCCTATCCTCGACATTGCTCCAGTGCTCCTTTACCAGACCTTGCAGATGACCTCGCCGCCAACACCTTCGCGGCGCGCCGACCTGTCGCTTAAGACCCCCTTGGAGGTCGATACTATCGAGATTCCGACTCCGCCCATCACGCGGGGGATGTCGTCCTTGCCAACGTAGACGCGCCTTCCCGCCTTCGAGACCTTCTGAAGGTCGGTGATGATGCTGTCGCCGTCGTTGTACTTGAGGTTAAGCCTCAGCATTCCCTGCTTCTTGAACTTCAGTATCTTGTATGCCCGAATGAAGCCCTCTTCCTTGAGTATCTTCGCAATGTCGAGCTTCAGCCTCGAGGCGGGTACGTCCACCTTGTCGGCCTTTACCCGGACGGCGTTTCTTATCCGGGTGAGCATGTCAGCTATTGGATCACTCCACATGTTCTACCCTCTTACCAGCTTGATTTGGTTACCCCAGGGATATGGCCCTTTAGGGCCAGCGACCTGAAGCATATCCTACAGATGCCGAACTTCCTCATGTAAGCGCGCGGACGGCCGCATACGCGGCAGCGGTTGTACGCCCTCACCTTGAACTTCGGCTCCCTGTTGGCTTTTTCTATCATCGATACTTTCGCCATAACTCTCCCTTACTTCACAAACGGCATTCCCAGGTGCGTCAGGAGTGCCCTGCCCTCATCGTTAGTACGGGCGCTGGTGCAGATTATCACGTCCAGGCCGTGCAGGAGCTCGATCTTCTCGATGTCGATCTCCGGGAATATTATCTGCTCCTTCAGGCCCACGGCGTAGTTGCCGTTTCCGTCAAAAGACTTCGAGGGCACGCCCCTGAAGTCCCTGATCCTCGGCAGCGCCACGCTGATGAACCTGTCGAGGAACTCGAACATCCTGGTGCCCCTGAGCGTCACCTTGCAGCCGATGGGCATCCCTTCCCTGAGCTTGAAGCCCGCGATGGCCTTCTTCGCCTTGGTGATGACGGCCTTCTGCCCGGATATTTCCGTGAGCTCCTTCTGTATAGAGTCCAGCAGCTTTATGTTCTGTATCGCTTCGCCGAGCCCGACGTTGAGCACTACTTTCTCGAGCCTGGGAACCTGCATCACGCTCTTGTACTTGAACTCCTTCATGAGCGCAGGCACTATGTCCTTCATGTACTTTTCCCTCAGGCGCGGGGTTGTCGCTGTCGCGGTAGCCATTATTTGTCTATGACCTCCTTGCACTTCTTGCACACCCTTACCTTCTTGCCGGTCTCGAGCGTCTTGTTGCCGTGGCGCATGGGCTGGTCGCACTTGGGGCAGACGAGCATCACGTTAGAGATGTTCACCGAGGCCTCCTTTTCTATGAGGCCGCCCTGCTGGTAGTGCTTCGAGGGCTTCTGGTGCTTCTTCACCATGTTCACCCTCTCCACGAGCACCCTGCTCTTGGCCGGCAGCACCACGAGCACGCGCCCGCGCTTGCCCTTCTCTTTACCTGCGGTCACGATGACCGTATCGTCTTTCTTTATTCCGAGACCCATGATGTCTTAAAGCACCTCCGGTGCCAGCGATATTATCTTCATGTATTCCTTCCACCTGAGCTCTCTCGCAACGGGGCCGAATATACGGGTGCCGATGGGCTCGCCCTCGTTGTTTACGAGGACCACCGAGTTGCGGTCGAACCTGATATAAGAGCCGTCCGGACGCCTCTGCTCCTTCTTGGTCCTGACCACAACCGCCCTGACCTTGGCGCCCTTCTTCACGGTGCCCTCCGGCGCGGCCTCCTTGACGCTGGCCACTATTATGTCGCCGAGCCTCGCGTAGCGGCGCCTCGCGCCCCCGAGGACCTTTATGCACATAACCTTCTTGGCCCCTGAGTTGTCGGCTACCTCGAGTTTGCTCATGTGCTGTATCATTTCTCTATGCCCTCTCCGTAACCTCTACGATGGTCCAGCGCTTATCCTTGCTAAGCGGCCTGGACTCGATTATCTTCACAGTATCGCCTACCCTTGCGGCATTCTCGGGGTCGTGGGCCTTGAACTTCGAGACCTTCTTGATGGTCTTCTTGTACTTCGGGTGCTGCACGAGGCTCGTCACCGTGACCACCGCGGTCTTGTCCATCTTGTCGCTTACGACCTTGCCCGTATAGACCTTCTTAGGCATTCTTCCCTTCCGTCTCTTTCTCGTTTATTACGGTCAGCACTCTCGCGATATCCTTCCTGACCATCCTTATGCGCAGGGGGTTCTCTATCTCGCCGGTGGCCTGCCTGAAGCGGAGGTTGAAGAGCTCCTTGCGGAGGTCCGTCTCCTTGCCCCTGAGCTCGTCTACCGACATATCCCTGAGTTCCAACGCCTTCATTACGCGATATCCTCTCTGCTTACGAATTTAGTCGCTATGGCCAGCTTGCGGCCCGCAAGCCTCATGGCCTCCTTGGCGACGTCTTCCGGCACGCCCGAGACCTCGTAGAGTATACGGCCGGGCTTCACGACTGCCACCCAGTACTCCGGTGCGCCCTTGCCCTTGCCCATTCTGGTTTCCGCGGGCTTCTTGGTGATGGACTTGTCAGGAAAGATCCTTATCCACACCTTGATGCCCCTCTTCGCATGCCTGGTGATGGCGATACGGGCGGCCTCTATCTGTCTGGAGGTAACCCAGCCGGGCTCAAGCGCTTTCAGGCCGTACTCGCCGAACGAGACCTTGCTGCCCCTGATGGCCTTGCCGTTCATGCGGCCCTTCATCTGCTTGCGGAATTTTACCTTCTTGGGCATCAACATCAGACTAACCCTCCACCTTCCGCGCCTCTGGCAGTATATCTCCGTTGTATATCCATACCTTTATCCCTATGATGCCGTAAGTGGTCTTCGCTTCGGCGAAACCGTAATCGATGTCCGCCCTGAACGTATGCAGGGGAACCCTGCCGTCGCGGTACCACTCGGTCCTTGCTATTTCGGCCCCGGCAAGCCTGCCGGCGCACGCTATTCTCACGCCGAGGGCACCGAACCTCATTGACGATGCCACGGCCTTCTTCATGGCGCGCCTGAAGGCGACGCGCTTTTCGAGCTGCATGGCGATGTTCTCGGCCACGAGCTGGGCGTCTATCTCGGGCTTGCGGACTTCCTTGATGTCCACGGCTACTTCCTTGCCCGTCACGGCCTCTATTCCCTTGCGGAGCTTCTCGGCCTCGGCGCCCTTCTTGCCTATCACAATGCCGGGCCTCGCGGTGTGTATGCCCACGCGCATCTTCTGGCCCATGCGCTCTATGTCAATCTTGGCTACGCCCGCGTGGTACAGGGCGCTCTTAATGTGCTTACGGATGTTAATGTCTTCGACGAGGTTGTCGGCAAAGCTCTTGCCCGCAAACCACCTTGAGTCCCAGGTCCTGATTATCCCGAGCCTGTTTCCTATCGGTTGTGTCTTCTGGCCCAAACTATAACCTCCTTATTTCTCCTCGTCCGAAAGATGAATCGCAAGATGCGACATGCGCTTCCTTATAACGTTGCCCCTGCCCATCGCCCTGGCCCTCATCCTCTTCATGGTCGGGCCGGAGTCCGCGCAGGCCTTGGATATCTTTAGCTGTTCCGAGTCCGGGGCGCCGGCCTGCTCGGCATTTGCCATGGCCGAGCGCAGCACCTTCTCTATCATCTTCGCGCCCCTGTAGGGCATGAACCTCAGCGAGACCATGGCCTCTCCGGCGCGCTTGCCCCTTATCAGGTCCATGACCCTCCTGGCCTTCTGGGGCGTTATCCTGGCGAATTTTAAAAGTGCTCTTTTTTCCATCTCTTACTTACCTTTTGCGTGTCCCCTAAAGGTCCTTGTCGGAGAAAACTCCCCGAGTTTGTGTCCAACCATGTTCTCGGTCACGTAGACCGGTATGAACTTCATGCCGTTATGCACGGCAAACGTGAGCCCGATGAACTCCGGCACTATCGTGGAGCGCCTGGACCAGGTCTTGATTATCTTCTTGTCGCTCGTCTCCACGGCCTTGTTGACCTTCTTCATGAGCTTCTCGTCGACGAACGGACCTTTCTTTAGCGACCTAGGCACTTGCTACCTCCTTGATGTACATTACTTCTTCTTGCGCCTCCTTACGATGAACTTGTCGGTGCGCTTGTTCTTTCTGGTTCTGACGCCCTCGGGCTTGCCCCACGGAGAACACGCCGGGCGGCCTCCGGAGCTCCTGCCCTCGCCACCGCCGAGCGGATGGTCGATGGGGTTCATTGCGACGCCCCTGACGTGAGGCCTCCGGCCCATATGCCTGGTCCTTCCGGCCTTGCCCCAGTTGATGTTCTCGTGCTCGGTGTTGCTCACCTGTCCAATGGTGGCGCAGCATTCCACGGGCACGAGCCTCACCTCTCCAGAAGAGAGCTTTATGTGGGCGTACTTTCCTTCCTTTGCCACAAGCTGGGCGGTGGCGCCTGCGCTTCGGGCCATCTTCGCCCCACCCTTGGGCCTGAGCTCAATGTTGTGTATGAACGTACCGAGCGGAATGGACTTAATAGGCAGAGCGTTGCCCGTCTTGATGTCCACTTCCACGCCCGCAACGACATCGTCGCCCACGGTGAGTCCCACGGGAGCGATGATGTAGCGCCTCTCGCCGTCGCGGTACTTAATGAGCGCTATTCTCGCCGAGCGGTTCGGGTCGTACTCTATGGTCTCAACGCGTGCCGGCACGTCCAGCTTGTCGCGCTTGAAGTCGATTATCCTGTAGGAGCGCTTCGCACCTCCGCCGCGCTGCCATGCCGTGACGCGGCCGTGTGCGTTACGGCCTCCGGTCTTCTTAAGCGGCTTTACGAGCGGCGCGTAGGGCTTGTTGGTCGTGATCTCGCTGAAGTCGAAACCCGACTGTCCCCTGCGTCCTGCCGATGTTGGCTTATAAACTCTGATTCCCATTAGTGACCCTCTATGAAGTCAAGCTTCTGACCTTCCTTAAGCGTTACCATCGCCTTCTTCCTCGCAGGCCGCTTGCCGGCGGACCTGCCGAAGGTCTTCCACTTGCCCGGAAGTTTCACAGTGTTTATCTTCTCCACCTGAACCTTGAATATATCCTCTATAGCCTTCTTTATCTCGGGCTTGCTGGCCTTGATGTCGACCTCGACGATGACCTTGTTCTCACTCTCCTTGAGGTGAGCGCCCTTCTCCGTAAAAAGAGGCTTCTTTATGATCGAATAAATGCTTTTCATTATCTTTCCGCCTGCTCCTTGAGAACTTCCACCGCTTCCTTAGTTATGAGGACCTTTCCTTTGGAAAGCACGTCGTATGCGTGCAGGTCCTTGACGCTCATGAGCCTGACCTCGGGTATGTTCCTGGCCGAAAGCGCCAGGGCCGCGTCGGGCTCCGTGACCACCAGAAGGAGGCTCTCGCCCGAGAGATCGAGGCCCTCGAGTATCTCGACCATCTTCTTGGTCTTTGGCTCGTCCACCTTAAGGCCGTCCACTACGACCATCTCGTCGTCGGCGAGCTTGGCCGAAAGCGCCGCGTAAAGCGAGAGCTTCCGCGCCTGCCTGGGCATCCTGTAGGAGTAGTCCCTCGGCTCCGGACCGAACGTCGTGCCGCCGCCCTTCCAAAGCGGGGAGCGGTTGCTTCCCGCCCTGGCTCTGCCCGAGCCCTTCTGCTTGTAGGGCTTCCTGCCGCCGCCGCTCACTTTACCCTTGGTCTTGGTGGCATGGGTGCCCTGCCTCTGGTTGGCCAGGAAATTGACCACCGAGTCGTGCATGAGGGCATCGCGGTTCTTCATGCCGAAGAAATCGTCCGGCAGCTCGATGTTGCCCTTGGCCTTCTTGCCTATGCTCACGACCTCTACCTTTGGCATCAGTCTTCCTTCCTCACTTCCACCATTGAATTCTTGCCGCCGGGCACCGCGCCCTCTATGAGGAGGAGGTTCTGCTCCACCTTCACGTCCTCTATTTTGAGGTTCTTGATCGTCACCCTCTCGGAGCCCATGTGTCCGGGCATTCTCTGGTTCTTCCAGACCCTCGAGGGATAGGAACTCGCTCCAATGGAGCCCACGGCGCGGTTGAACATCGAGCCGTGACCGCTGGGGCCGCCCGAGAAGTTGTGCCTCTTCATGGCGCCCTGAAAACCCTTGCCCTTCGAGGTGCCGCTTACGCTGACGACGTCGCCCTTCTGGAACTTCTCCACGGTGACCATGTCGCCCACGTTCAGATCTCCCTTCGGGAACTCCTTGAGCACCCGGTAGGGTTTCTGGCCGGCCTTATCGAATACGCCCTTCATCGGCTTGGTAACCCTCTTGGCCTTCTTCTCCTCGAAAAACCCGATCTGCGCGGCCTCGTACCCGTCGCGCTCATTGGTCTTAACCTGCACGACGCAGCCCGGAGCGGCCTCTATCACGGTTACCGGCACCGCAGTGCCGTCCTCGCGGTAGATCTGGGTCATTCCGAGTTTTTTCCCGAGTATGCCTGTCACAGTTTTATCTCCACGTCCACGCCCGCGGCAAGCTCGAGCTTCATCAGCGCGTCCACCGTCTGCGGCGTGGCTTCAAATATGTCGATAAGCCTCTTGTGCGTCCTTATCTCGAACTGCTCCCTGGACTTCTTGTCCACGTGCGGCGAGCGGAGCACAGTGTACTTATTTATCTTCGTCGGCAGCGGCACCGGTCCGGCTATCCTCGCGCCGGTTCTGTGCGCCGTGTCCACGATTTCCTTGACCGAAAGGTCAAGCACTCTGTGGTCGTAAGCTCTTAACTTTATCCGTATCTTCTCGTTCATGTGAGCCTTACGCTATGACCTCCGCGACGACTCCGGCTCCGACGGTCCTGCCGCCCTCACGTATGGCGAAGCGGACCTCCTTCTCCATGGCGATGGGGTTGATGAGCTCCACCTCCATCGAGATGTTGTCGCCGGG
>Ga0210096_1000525_pt1 | contig 13147 bp, 6 predicted proteins | sample China_Galinas_PW_4_FD_184864 | JGI IMG/M metagenome (GOLD analysis project Ga0210096, IMG submission 184864) | Wetland microbial communities from San Francisco Bay, California, USA, that impact long-term carbon sequestration - China_Galinas_PWA_D2... | ecosystem: Environmental > Aquatic > Marine... | reverse complement strand
GTTTGACGGTTTCGGCCTCACCAGCGAGGAGTGGTATGAGCTGCATATCGCCGCGTGGCTTCACGATTGCGGAAAGGTCACCACGCCCGAGTACGTGGTCGACAAGGCGACCAAACTGGAGACCATCCACAACCGCATCCACGAAATCCGCACTCGTTTCGAGGTCGCCAAGCGGGACGTAGAGATCGCTTACCTCCAGGCGCTCGTGAAAGGCTCGGGAGACCTCGAAACGTTGCGGTGGCAGCGGGATGATCGTCTCGCGCAACTCGACGCAGACTTTGCTTTCGTCGCTGAATGTAATGTCGGCGGCGAGGCGATGGCTCCCGAGGACCGGGAGCGGCTCAAGAGGATCGGTGCCATCCAATGGAAACGGACACTGGACGACCGCATCGGCCTTTCATCGGAAGAGGCGCGGCTGAAGGTGGCGGCGCCGGTGCGACCTTTGCCGGCGACGGAATGCCTCATCGACGACAAGCCCGAGCATCTGGTGCCCTGGGAAAACGAGAAACCGCCCATCCTCGACGAAGCGTTCGGGTTCAAGGTGTCTGTCCCCGAGCACAAATACAACAGGGGTGAGATCCATAACCTATCCGTCGAGCGGGGAACGCTGACCGAGGAAGAGCGTTTCAAGATCAACGAGCACATCGTCAGGACCATCGTCATGCTCGGGCAGTTGCCGTTTCCCAAACAGTTGGCGCGGGTCCCCGAGTACGCGGGTGGGCACCACGAGACGATGATCGGAACCGGTTATCCGCGAAAATTGCGAAAGGAGGAGATGTCGATCCCCGCGCGGATCATGGCGATTGCCGATATCTTCGAAGCGTTGACCGCCGCCGACCGTCCCTACAAGAAGGCAAAGACGCTGAGCGAGAGCCTGGGGATCATGGCCGGAATGCGCGCGCGAGGCCACATCGATCCGGACCTTTTCCGGCTGTTTCTGCAATCCGGCGTCTACAAGGACTACGCGAATGGGTTTCTGTCCGCGGAACAAATCGACCCGGTCGACATTGAAGACTATCTTTGAATCGATTGGTTGGGGCGGCCGGTCGCGGTCCGGCCGATAAACAAGAAGGAGGCGAGGGATCATGCGCGTACTGGGGCTTTCGACGTATACGCTGGTGGGCGTGGTTTTGTTTGGGCTCGCGCCGGCTTTGGCGGAGGATGTCGCGATCAAGCCGTTCCTCGGTACCTACGAGGGCACAACCCTATTGTCGAACGAGGAGATTAAGTCGCGAGAGCTCAAGGTGGCGATCACACCGGCCGAGGACGGCGGCTTTAGGGTCGAGTGGCAGACCACTTTGTATAAACCGCGCGACGATGTCCGCCGCAAGACCCAGTCCCTCGAATTTCGCCGTTCGGCGGAGAACCCCAAGCTCTACGCCGCGGTGCCTTCGGATGTGACCGCGGGCATGGACCCCTCCCACGATCCCTTGGACGGAGCCCCCTACGCTTGGGCACGGATCGACGATCGCACGCTGACCATCAACGTGCTGACAATTTCCGAGCATGGCGACTGGGTGGTTCAGGTCTACGACCGCGTCCTGACCAAGGACGGCATGGCCTTGTCGTTCGTGCGTGTGCGCAATGCCCATGTCGAGCAGCGCCTGTGGGGCACGCTCGAGCGCACCGGCGACTGAGCGCGCGAGTACCTCTCAGGCAGGAGGCGTGTTGCGGTCGGCGAGGGTTTCGTGGAGGGCGCGCATCAACGGCGTTTCGGGCAGCCGGTCGGCGGTCATCGACAGGCGGCGGCGCCAGTTAGGCCGCTCGTCGACGGTGCCCGGCACGTTGACCTGCTCCGGCTCCTCCATAAGGTCGTCGATCTGCACCATCAGCACGCAGGCCGGCGAGCTGGACAGGTAGCCGTGGATGGCGGCGGCCAGGGCCGGTGTCAACGGGGTGCCGTCGGGGTCGTCGGGATTGATGCCGGCGGGGAGCAGTTTCTCCGCGGCCATGGCCTGGAGCAACAGCCACCGGTCGTGGCTGCGGCCGTCGCGCTCGTTTCCGGCGTCCTCGGGCTTCGGGTAAAGTCCGATCCGTTTCTTGAGGTCGATATCGTCTCCGTTCCAGAAGCCGGTGAGCGTCGCCAGGTCGTGGGTAGCGACACAGGCGAGCGCCAGATTCGGATACTCGCGGGGCCGCTTGAAGCGATCACCGTCCTTCTCGAAATAGAGCACCTTGTACGACAGGATGTTCAACTCGGCCATCCGCTCACGGAACCCGTCCGGCACCGTTCCCAGATCCTCGCCGATAACCACGCAGCGATTGCGATGGCTCTCCAGGGCAAGAATCCCCAATAGGTCCTCGAATGGATACTTCACGTAGCCGCCGGCTGCCGGTAGTTCGCCAGGGGGAATCCAGAACAGATGGAATAGACCCATGGCGTGATCGATGCGCAACGCCCCGCAATGGCGCATGTTGGCGCGAACGATGGCAATGAACGGCTCGTAGGCCATGTCGCGGAGGGTGAGCGGGTGCAGCGGCGGCGTTCCCCAGTCCTGGCCTAACATGTTGAACGGATCGGGCGGCGCCCCCACCGAGGCCTGGGTGACGATCACGTCCTGGGCGCTCCATACGTCGGCGCCGTTGGCCGCGGCGCCGATCGCCAGGTCGCCGTAGAGGCCGCCGACAAGGCCCTGCGTCCGTGTCCGGCGCTTGACCTCGCCTAGCTGGAGGTCCGTCTGCCACTGCAGGTATTCGAAGAACTCGACGCGGGTGCGATGGTCCCGTGCGAAGGCCTCTACCTCCATCGAGTCCGGTTGCCGGTAAGGTTCCGGCCATTGCTGCCAGGGCGCGCCCTCGAAATGTTCCGACAGCGCCTCGAACAGGGCGAAACGGCGGAACCGTTCGCCACCCTGTCGACAGAACCGTCGGAAGTCCTTGGCCTGGCTATCGTTCTGATGGTTGCGCCGGAAGTTATCGTGGAGCAGCGCCAACACCGCCAGCTTGTGGGCGACGACCGCACGGTACTTGACCACCTCCGAGCCACGCATTGCCAGGAACTCCCCGGCCAGCGCCGCCGCCGCTTTCCGCGCTTCCGCGCACTCGGCAAAATCGGCGATCGCCTCGACATCGAGATAGATGGTGTTGAGGAACACCCGGCTGCTCGGGGAGTAGGGACTGGCAAACTCCGGATGTTGGCCGAACAACGCGTGCAGGGGGTTGAGTCCAATCAGCGACGCTCCCAGGCCGGAGCAGACGTCGACGAGATCCATCAAATCGGTGAAGTCGCCGATGCCCCAGTTGCGCTCGGAGCGAAGGGTGTAGAGGTGGGCGGTGATTCCCCACGTCTTGCCGCCATCGGCGAGAACCTGGGGCAAATAGCACCGCTTGGGCGTGACGATCAGTTGCATCGTCTCGTCGCTGATGGCGGCGAGATGCACCGTGTGATAGCCGAGGGGCAGCGGCACCGGTATCTCGACGATCCGGCGGTGCAGAACCCGACCATCGACGACCCGCGTCTTCGAAGGGGGCGCATCGGCCGGTCTGAACGAAAACCGATGGCGGGCGCCGTTTTCGTCGGTGACCTCGCACGCGATGGCGATGTCGGCGTCGTCGGCGGGGAGTGTGACCGGGAAGCTGGCCGGTCCTCCTTCACGAACGACCGCGACTGGCGGCAGTGGATGGCGCCAGGGATCCTCCTCGAGTTTTCGGATGCTGGCGGCAATCGACGCGTCGTTTTCGGCGCTGATGCCCAGCGCGCGGAGCAGGCTGCGTTTGGACTCCGCCGAGACAGGATGGTAGTTGCCCCAGATGTCCCAGTAGTCCGGTTCGATCCCGGCGAGTTCGGTCAGGTGTTCCAGGTTGCCGGCGTTGATCATCAGTACCGCTTTCCCATTGATCTGGTCAAATATCCTGCAGAAGGGCGAACGAGCGCGGAAGCAGGGGATACGGTTCCCGGCCTTGATGCGCCGCCGCTCCTTCCTCGATTTCAGGCCGCGCGGTATCGAACACCGTCTTCCAGCGACCGGTGAGTAGCGGCGTAGGCAGGGTGAAATCGACGGCGTGCGGATTGGCGTTGAGCATCATGAAAAACAGATCGCTACGCTCGCCGTCCTCCGTCCCGCGGCCCATGTCGAACAAGCGCAACCCGAGGCAGCGGGCATCGGGGTGGCCCCAGTCGTCGGAGGTCATTTCACGGCAACCGGGTGTCAGCCAGCGGGCGTCCTTGATATCCACATCGACGATGTCCTCGCCGGTCAGGAACTTGCTTCGCCGGAAAAGCGGGTATTCCCTGCGGATCCTCAGCAGCGTCCTGAAGAATTCCGTCAACGCCCTGTCTTCGTCAGAGCGACCCTCCCAGGCAATCCAGCTGATCTCGTTGTCCTGACAGTAGGCGTTGTTGTTGCCGTTCTGGGTGCGTCCCGATTCGTCGCCGGCGACAATCATCGGCGTTCCCAGGGACAGCAGCAGGGTCGCCAGCATGTTGCGCTTTTGCCGCCGCCTTAGGTCGTTGATCTCCGGGTCGTCGGTCGGCCCCTCGACGCCGCAGTTCCAGCTGTTGTTGTTATCGGTGCCGTCGCGGTTGCCCTCGCCGTTGATCTCGTTGTGCTTGCGATCGTAGCTGACCAGATCGTGCAGGGTGAAGCCGTCGTGGGCGGTGATGAAGTTGATGCTTGACCAGGGGCGCCGGCCGAGACGCTGGAACAGATCGGCCGAGCCGGTCATCCGCGAGGCCAGCTCGCCGATCACGTTACGGTCACCACGCCAGAACCGGCGGACGGTATCGCGGAACCGGTCGTTCCATTCACTCCATCCCGGCGAGAAGCCGCCGAGCTGGTAGCCGCCCATGCCGACGTCCCACGGCTCGGCGATCAGCTTTACCCGCGACAGGATCGGATCCTGGGTGACGGCGTCGAGAAAGCCCGAACGGGGATCGAAGCCGTGCTTCTCCCGCGCCAGGGTCGTCGCCAGATCGAAGCGGAAGCCGTCGACGTGCATCTCCTCGACCCAGAAGCGCAACGAGTCCATGACCATCTGCAGAACTCGGGGATGGTTGAGGTCGAGCATGTTGCCGCAGCCGGTAACGTCCGCATACTTGCGTTTATCGTCCTGAAGGACGTAGTAGGAGGCGTTGTCGATCCCCCGGAACGACAGGGTCGGCCCCATCTCGCTGCCCTCGCCGGTATGGTTGTAGACGACGTCGAGAATGACCTCGATTCCGGCGGCGTGGAGGTGGGCCACCAGGGTTTTGAACTCATGGGTCCGCTGGCGCGCGTAGAACCGTGGATCGGCCGAGAAGAAGTTGACCGAGCTGTATCCCCAGTAGTTGCGGAGGCCGTTGGCGGCCAAGTGTGGCTCGTCGGCGATGGCGTGGATCGGCAGGAGCTCGACGGCGGTGATGCCCAGCCGGGACAGGTGGTCGATCACCTCCGGCGAAGCGAGCCCGGCGAAGGTGCCGCGCAGAGGTTCGGGGACCTCCGGGTGCAACTTGGTATAGCCACGAGCGTGCAGCTCGTAGATGACCGTCTGCGACCACGGGGTATTAGGCAGGCGCTCCGGACCCCAGGTGAAGGCCGGCTCCACCACCCTGCACTTGGGCGTCACCCGGGCGCTGTCTCGCCGGTCGAAGGACAGGTCGGCCCGAGAGCTGTCGCGGATGTATCCATAGTGGGCGTCGCTGAGCACCAGCGATCCTTCGATCGCTCGGGCACAGGGGTCGATCAGCAACTTGTTGGGGTTGAACCGATGGCCGCGTCGCGGGTCGTAAGGGCCGTACACGCGGTAGCCGTAAAGCTGGTTCGGTGGCAGCCCGACGATGTAGCCGTGCCAGATCTGGTTGGTGTATTCCGGAAGCGTGATCCGCTCCAGTTCCTGCTTGCCCTTCCTGTCGAACAGACAGAGTTCCACCTTCTCGGCGTTTTCCGAGAACAGAGCGAAATTGACCCCGCGGCCGTCCCAAGTCGCACCGCGGGGTGAAGGACTGCCCGGCTCAACCCTGCTTGGAGGCGCCATCGCCGGTCGTTTCCGTCTCGATCGCCACCGCGTCGGCGGTCTCGGCGGGTTGCTCCTTTTCCTTCGGGATCGGCTTCAGTACCACGGCACCCAAGGGCGGTATAGAGAGGCTGAGCGAGAACGGGTGGCCATGAGCCTCCTGCGGTTGCGCGTCGACCCTTCCGGCATTGCCGACACCGCTCCCTTCGTAACACCCTGCGTCGGTGTTGAGCAGTTCGACGTACGGACCGCCGACGGGTACTCCGATCCGGTAGGCATCGCGGGCGACCGGTGTGAAGTTGCAGATCACGACCACGAAGTCCTCCGCATCCTTGGCCCGACGTAGGTAAGAGATGATGCTGTTGTCGGAATCGTGGCAATCGATCCACGAAAATCCCTCGTGGGAGCAATCGATCTCGTAAAGCGCCGGTTGCGAGCGGTAGAGATGATTGAGGTCGCGGACCAACTTCTGCACCCCTAGTTGCAGGGGATACTCCAGCAAGTGCCAGTCGAGGCTCTTGTTGTGGTTCCATTCGTCGCCCTGGCCGATCTCGATGCCCATGAACAGCAGCTTCTTGCCCGACATGGTGAACATGAAGGTCAGGTAGCATCTGAGGTTGGCAAACTGCTGCCAGCCGTCTCCCGGCATCTTCGACAGCAAGGAGCCCTTGCCGTGCACCACTTCGTCGTGGGACAGCGGCAGGATGAAGTTCTCGGTGAACGCGTAGAGCAGGCCGAAAGTCAGGAGGTCGTGCTGGTAGCGGCGGTACACCGGGTCCTTGCACATGTAGCGCAGGGTGTCGTTCATCCACCCCATGTTCCACTTGTAGCCGAAACCGAGGCCACCGAGATAGGTCGGCCGCGAAACCATCGGCCAGGCAGTCGACTCCTCGGCGACGGTCATTACCCCTTCGTGGTGACCGTAGGCCAGTTCGTTCATCCGCTTGAGGAAATCGATGGCCTCCAGATTCTCCCGGCCGCCGAATACGTTGGGGACCCACTCGCCTTCCTTGCGGCTGTAGTCGAGGTACAGCATCGACGCCACCGCATCGACCCGGAGCCCGTCGATGTGGAACTCGTCCATCCAGTACAGTGCGTTGGAGAGCAGATAGTTGGCGACCTCGCGGCGCCCGTAATTGTAGATCAGGGTATCCCAATCCATGTGCCGGCCCTTGCGCGGGTCGGAGTGCTCGTACAGGTGAGTGCCGTCGAAATAGGCGAGCCCGTGGGCGTCTCCGGGGAAGTGACCCGCGACCCAGTCGATCAGGATGCCGATCCCTTCCTGGTGGCAACGGTCGATGAAATGCTTGAAGTCCGCGGGGGTGCCGTATCGGCTGGTCGGCGCGAACATGCCGGTCGGCTGGTAGCCCCACGATCCGTCGAACGGGTACTCGTGAACGGGCATCAACTCGATATGGGTGAAGCCCATGTCCTTGACGTAGGGGACGAGGTCGTCGGCCATTTCCCGGTAGGTCTGGTAGCGGTTGCCTTCATCGGGGACGCGCTTCCACGATCCCAGGTGCACCTCGTAAATAGTCACCGGTGCGTCGCGGTCGTGGACGTGGGCGCGCCGGCCCATCCATTCCTTGTCCTTCCACTTGTAGGGCTTGTCGTCGGCCACCACCGAGGCGCTGAGCGGCGGTACTTCCGATTGAAAAGCGAACGGATCGGCTTTTTCCGCCATCAGGTCGCCGCCCTGGCCCCTGATTTCGTACTTGTACCGGGCACCGATGCCGACGCCGGGGACGAAGATCTCCCAAACGCCGCATTCCGAGCGCACCCGCATCGGGTGGCGGCGGCCGTCCCAATCGTTGAAGTCGCCGATGACGCTGACCTTGCGCGCGTTCGGGGCCCACACCGCGAAGGTTGTGCCCTCGACATCGTCTATCTTGGCCCGGTGGGCGCCGAGCTTTTCGAATACGCGGAGGTGATTGCCCTCGACCAGCAGATGGATGTCCAGTTCGCCGAGGACCGGGCCGAAGCGATAAGGATCCTCGATGTCGAACGCCTTCCCGCCCTCCTGGGACGTGAGTCGCAGGCGATATCTGAAGGCCTCCTTGCGCCCTTCGACCGGACCTTCAAAGAACCCTTCCTCGCGGACGCGCTTCAGATCCGCCACCACCTTGCCGGCGGCGGAGTCGACGACCGATACGCTCTTGGCCTGGGGCAAGAAGCACCGCACGACGACGGTTTCCGAACCCTTCGCGCCCTCTCGATGCATACCGAGAACGGAGAAAGGATCGCCATGGTCGGCATGGACGATGCGGTCGACTGCGGTTTCCTGTTTGTCCTTCTTCATGATCTAAATAATCCCGCGGAGCATGGCTCCGACTCCATTTTTTGCCGGACATCCGGTTTTTTGAGAATTGGCGTCTGGACGATTGACCCCTACACACCGTCGAGCCGAATGAAACGCGCCCAAACGACCGCGACGGGGTCGGCATAATGCGTCAGCCCGCGACGGAAAGCGAGGATTAGGTTTACCCCTTCGTCTTGGCGGTGGCCTTTTTCGGCTTGGCCGGGGGCTTGGCCTTGGCCGCCGGTTTTGTGCCCGAAGCCTTCGCCGTGGCCGCCGGCTTGGAAGCAGCCTTTTTCGCCTTCGGCTCCTTTTTCCCGGCCTTAATGGTTTTTGCCTTCGCTCCTTTCCCTTGTTCACGAGCGATTTCGGCGACCGCCTGATGCCAGTGCTCGAGGGCCTTGCCATGGGGGCGGTCCTCCCGCTCCCAAATCTCGTACGCGCGTTGCTCGATCTTGCCTGGTTTTCCGTCAGTCATTGCGAACGTCCCCCGGATGCCGCTGTCCTTACCACAGGTGATTATCGAAATTCGCGCGGATGGTAGGACAACTTTTGCTGCGGTGCGACAAGAAAATCGTATAGGGGCTGCGTCCGCGGATCTAATCTGGTCCGAGCAGGTCGAATTCCCCGCCAAGCACTAGATCGAGGCGTCCGGTGCGCCATCCGCGAACGCTGTCGCGGACGAGCGGGGAGGGCACCCGGCGGTATCGCCGAACGATCCGCAACCCGTCCCGTTTGTGTTGGTTCATCTGGTCGCGGGCGCTGGCGTCGAGGGCCTGCTTGCCGTGGTGTTCGGCGCCCGCGTCCTGCGGCACGACCCGAACGTGGGTCCTGAACCGGGCAAAGCGCTCCTGCTCGTCGGGCACTTCGAGGACATGGAGACCATCCTCCTTCTGCAGGATCGAAAACGCACCGAAACCGGCGACGGCGATGAGCAGTCGGTAATGCCGGTCCGGCCGTGCATGCTCGACAATGCGCACGTGCATCCGGCGATTTTTTGCCCAGGCAAGGTACATGCCGCCCAGTTCGGCAGCGAACGCATCGGCCGGAGTCGATCCCGGCTGGGCGCCGGTCTCGGCCTCGACGAGCAAAAAGGCTTCGAACGGGTCTCCTTGCTCGACGTCGACACACGCCGTCTCGAGAAGATAAAGATTGTGGGCGACGGAGCCGACGAGCTTCTTGGGATAATGCTCCCGGGTTGGGTCCCCCGGTCCGTTCAGACGATCCAGCAACGATCCCAACCGACGGGCCACCGTGTCGATACGGTCCTGGTATTCGGTTCGCCCGAGGATCCGGAACCGCTCCGGCGAGTCCCAGAAGTCCGGGTGGCCGATCATCCCAAGCGCGCCTGCCTTGTCTTCTTGCCACCGGTCGCCCTGGATCAGGGCGTTCAGCCTCTCGTATCGGTCGCGGAGGAACGCGATCTCGGCAGGGGTTCCGTTTGGATCCAAGGCGATCGCATGGAGGCCTCGATCATCGCCGATCGCGACGGCCTCGACCGAGGTTCGTTCGGTCACGTCCGGCTCCGCTTCGGGCGCGTCGGGGTCGACGAACTGGACGTTGAGCGCGTCACCCTCCCGGGTAACGAACAGGAACTGCTCGCCCGCCGGCACCTGATGATTGACGATCGTCAACGCAAGCGGCGAGAGGAGATAGCGGTCGACGGCCCTTTTGAGCGGCCGCGAGCCCAGATCCTTGGTGAAGCCTTTCTCGAGCAGCAGGTCGATCGCCGACTCGTCCCATTCCACCGCCCACTCCCGCGCACGCAGGCCGCGGCGACGGAAAACCGCGTCAAGTTCCTTCTTGAGGATCTCCCGCATCTGCTCGCGGTTCAGCGGCCGAAAGATGATCACCCGATCGAGACGGTTGATGAATTCCTTGCGGAATGTGGCCTCGACCACCTGGAGAACCGAAAGGGCGTCGAAGCCCTGCCGCTCCGATCCGAACCCGAGCGATACCCCGGACGGGATGGCGCCGCCGAGGTTGGAGGTCAGGATGATGATCGCGTGGCGGAAGTCGGCGGTGGCGCCCTGGCGGTCGGTGAGCCGTCCATCATCGAAGACCTGGAGAAAAACGTCCCATACGTTTGGATGCGCCTTCTCGAACTCGTCGAGCAGGATCACCGAGAACGGCTGCCGGCGAATGCGGTCGACGAGGGCGTCGGCGTGCCGGGCCTGCAACGAGCCAAGAAGCCGGTCCAGGCTTTCCGGGGTCTGCAATTCGCTCATGTCGAGCCGGATCATCCGCTCGGGCGAGCCGAACATCCATTCCGCCAGCGTCTTGGCAATCTCGGTCTTGCCGGTACCGGTTGGTCCGGCGAACAGGAACACCCCCGCCGGGCGCGACGGATCGGTGACACCCGCCTTGATCATCGCGACGCGCTCGACCAAGCACTCGACCGCTTCCACTTGGCCAAAGATACGGGCCATGAAATGGCCGCGGAGAGACTCGACGGAGAGACTCTTGCGTTCGTCGAGGATGCTCGCCGGCAGGCCGGTCAGTTGCGCCAGGGTGAGGATCAGATCGTCCTCGGTGATGCGACACGGACGATCCGGTGCATCGGCGGTCAGCCGCCGGCGCGTGAGGTCGAGCAGTTGCAGGAGGTTTCCCGGTGAGGCCTTCTGCCCGAGAAACTGCTGCGCCAACTGAGCGGCTTCGTTCAGCACCGCCTCGCGATCGTCGTCGTCGGTCGCCCACCGGCGCATCCATTCCCGCGCCAGCGCCGTCGTCGATCCTGGCGAGAGCGGCTCGATCCTGAGAATCGTGCACACCGTCGCGACGCGAGGATGGTGTTCGAGCAGGCGCTGATAGGCAGCCGACTGGGTCTCCGCCAGGATCTTGATCTCCTGCTGCTCGATCTGTGGAAGGATCATGTCGAGGGCGCCAACCGGACTCCGCTCGCTGACTCCGGCGAAGGCCAGGAGGTGGAAGTCGCGAATCAGCCAGAGGATCCTCCGTCCCCCGCCGAGCTGGCTAAGTAATTCGCGCATTCGCTGTTCAAGGGAACCGATGAAGACCTGACCGGCGATCAGATCCCCGTGGCTCGCCTCGAAGATCATCCAGTCCTTGTCGTACAAGCGCGCGGCCAGTCGGTCGACAATGGCGGTCTTGCCGACGCCGCTCTCTCCCACCAACAACACCGATCGAGGCGACAGCGACAGGAAATTCGCCTCCAGTTCGTTGACGGCGGCGTTCAGTGCTTCGTGGTCGAGGCTTTTTTGGGTCTGCTCGATGTGCCGCGGGTTCCACACCGACCCTATGGACTCGAGCAGCCGCCTGTCGATCCGTTCCTCCATCCAGTGCCGGAAGGTCTCGAGCAGCTTTCCGGGAACCCGGTCGTCGAGAAACTCAACGAATCGGCGGAGGACGCCGATGTCCGGTTCGGAGAGTTCTTCGAAGTCTTTGCCGAAGCGCGGAACCTCGCCGGCGCTCATTCGGTCGCGCACGAACTCCTCGAGGAATGCCCGTGCCATCCGGTTGTCGAGCAGACCGACCGCGCGTGCAAGCACCCGTCCTATGATTGGCGTTTCCGGCGGCGCGGTCGCGGTGAAGGAACGCAGCGCGAAATAGAACGCCCAGGGCGCCACGGTCCCGATCGAGGCGAGCAGGTCCTCCGTTGCCGCGGCGCCGTCGATTCTTCGCGACAGCGCCTCGGCCGCCAGGCAGGCGATGATCGCATTGTCGCCGGAGAAATAGGCGGCCAGATCACCCGGCGTAAACCGCTCCTGGCACAGGAAATCAACACCTCTCGCGAAGTCCGGGCTGTCTCTGAGGTCCTTCGGATGTGCGGTCTGATCGTAAAACGGCCAAACGGCCTGGACGATCTCGTAAATCGACGAGACGTCGTCGGTGCCGGCCGAAATCGTTGCGGCCGATTCCGACGCGAGGGTAGGCGAGCCCTGGGAAGGGCTCGGCTTTCCGGCCTTTCGTCTGAAAACGAACCCTACGATGACGAATCCGAGTGCCAAGCTCGGAACCACTATGATCAACGCATCGACAACATTCATGGCCGTATATCAGCAACGGTGCGAACCGCATCCATGGGTTTGACGAGGCAGGACTGGCCGACAGCGCCGCAGATCGATCCCCCCGATTGATCCGGGTTGAAGGGCAACGGGTGTTACTCTAGTCGAACCGGCACCCTTGTTCCAGGTTCGAGCATTTCCCGACTGGTATCGGTTTACGCCGGGCCTCATCTGGTTAACAATGGATGGAAGGTACTCTTTCGGGTGGGGATGAACCGTGGCGAGCTCCGACAGTCCCGTTGGCGATAAGGTGCTGATCGACAGGGATGGCCTGCAAAGCCTGATCGACGCCCTGATCGGTGACGGCTATCGGGTCATCGGGCCGCGGATCGCCGACGGCGCTGTCGTTCTCGAGCCGGTCTCGGGCGTCGAGGATCTGCCCGCGGGTTGGCGCGACGAGCAGGACGGTGGCCGCTATCGTCTGGTCGCGGGTGGTGGGGATGGGGTGTTCGAGTTTGGGCCCGGCCCGCAGGCCTGGAAGCGCTATCTGTACCCGCCGACGGAACGGCTTTGGCGTGCCCGGCGCCGCGGCAAGGGCTTCGCCGTCGAGGACGACGCGGCGGAGGTACCCCGTTACGCGTTTCTCGGGGTGCGCGCCTGCGATGTCCATGCGCTGGCGATCCACGACGAGGTGTTCGACGGCGGCCGCGGCACCGATCCGGGTTACCAGGCGCGGCGGCGCGAGGCCTTCGTCATTGCCGTCAACTGCACCCGCGCCGGCGGAACCTGTTTCTGCGTCTCGATGGGCACCGGGCCGAAGGTGGAGGCCGGTTTCGACCTGGCGCTGACCGAGCTGGCCGAGCAAGATCGCCACGGGTTTGTGGTCGAGGTGGGATCGGACCGAGGCGCGGAGGTGCTGGCCCGGATCGACGTCGCCGCCGCCGGAGACGGAGAC
>Ga0210096_1000524_pt1 | contig 13168 bp, 8 predicted proteins | sample China_Galinas_PW_4_FD_184864 | JGI IMG/M metagenome (GOLD analysis project Ga0210096, IMG submission 184864) | Wetland microbial communities from San Francisco Bay, California, USA, that impact long-term carbon sequestration - China_Galinas_PWA_D2... | ecosystem: Environmental > Aquatic > Marine... | reverse complement strand
AATCCTCGCGTGTGACGCGAAGTACTTCCTCCAGCGTGGTGACCCCGTCGAGTACGAGCTGCATGCCGTAGGCGCGAATGCTCGGAGAAAACTTTCGGGCATAGACCTCCAGATCTCGTTCGGAAGCCATCTCGTGGATCTTGCCCCGCATCTCGTCGCTCAGGGTGACGAGTTCGTAGATGCCCGTTCTGCCCGTGTAGCCGGAATGATTACACTTCGGGCACCCGTTCGGCGAGTAGATCAGCGGCGGGGAAGTTTCGGATAGTTCGGCTCGGGCTGCGCGCAGCTGTTCGATTTCAACGGCGCCTGCCTTGTGGGGATGCCGGCAATCCGCACATATGACCCGCACCAGGCGTTGGGCCAGCACCCCCAGCAGTGTGGAGGAGAGCAGGAAGGGTTCGACTCCCATGTCCCGCAGCCGGGTGATCGCGCCCACGGCGGTGTTCGTGTGCAGCGTCGAGAACACCAGGTGTCCTGTCAGACTGGACTGCACCGCGATCTCCGCGGTTTCGAGGTCGCGGATCTCCCCAACCATGACTACGTCCGGGTCCTGCCGCAGGATGGCACGCAGCCCCCTGGCGAAGGTCATGTCGACCTTGGTGTTGACCTGTGTCTGCCCGAGCCCGTCGATGAAATACTCGATCGGGTCCTCGACGGTCAGAATATTGCGTTTCTTGTCGTTGATCTCGCTCAGCGCGGCGTAGAGCGTGGTGGTCTTGCCGGAGCCCGTCGGCCCGGTCACCAGGATAATCCCGTGCGGTTTGACGATCAGCGACTTGATTTGCGCGTGGATCTCGTCGCTCATGCCGAGGTATCTGAGTTCCAGGCGGCCCGCCTGCTTGTCCAGCAGGCGCAGTACCACACGCTCGCCGTGGCCGGAGGGCAGGGTGGAGACACGCACGTCGACCGCGCGGCCCGCGACTCGCAGCGAGATGCGTCCGTCCTGCGGCAGGCGCTTCTCGGCGATGTCCAGCTTGGCCATGACCTTGATGCGCGAGACGATGACCGGTCCCATGGATCTCGGCGGTTGCAGGATCTCGCGCATCACGCCGTCCACGCGAAAGCGCACGGACAGGCTGGACTCGAAGGTCTCGATGTGGATGTCGGAGGCGTTCTCCCGGATCGCCTCGGTCAGCAGTGCGTTGATGAGCCGGATGATGGGCGCGTCGTCCTCCGACTCCATCAGGTCCTCGGGTTCGGGCAGCGCCTCGGCCAGGCTGTTGAGGTCGGGGTTGTCGCCCAGGTCCTCCATCATGGCCACGGCACCACCGGAGCCGGCGTCGTAGTGGACCGCGAGCAACTTGTCGAACTCCTGCGCGGAGACGGACTTCAGCTCGAGGGGGGCGCCCATGAAGCGAAACACCTCTGAGACCGCTGAAGGCGGAGCGCCTTCACGATAGTACAGCGTGTCGTTGTCCTTCGTGCCCTTTCCGACCAGGACGCCGTGGCGCTTGGAGAACCCATACGCCGGGCGTCGTTGCTGTAGCTGGAAACTGGTGGATTCGGTGTCCATCCGCCGATCACCCGTCAGTTGAGATTCAGGAACTCGTCCGGGTCTATTCCGGTAGTCTCGGACTGGTTCCGCTCCGGGGACCGGGTAATCAGCTCGTTGATATCCGGCAGGTTCTTGACCCCGCCCCGGAATAGTCCGCGGTCGTCCATGTCCACCTCGATCTGTTCGGCCCGCATGACACCGTACTTGCGCCGGGTCAGATGGGCCTCGACTGCCTCATTACGCATGATCACGGGGTGGATGAAGATCATCAGGTTCTTTTTCTCCTTCTGGGTGGAGTCAAAGCGGAACAGCCGGCCGACCAGCGGAAACTCGGAAAGGCCTGGCACCTTTTGCTGGGTGTCGCGGAACTGGTCCTCCATCAGCCCCCCGAGCACCAGGATCGAATCGTCCTCGACCACGACGTTGGTCTTGATCGAACGCTTATCGGTGATGATGTCGCTCGCCGATTGGTTGACCAGCGAGGTGGAGGAGATGTTGGAGGCCTCCTGCTCGATCTCCAGCCGGATCGTGTCCCCTTCGTTGATGTGCGGCGTGATGTTCAGGGTGATGCCGACGTCCTCGCGCTCGATGGTCTGAAAGGGGTTGGTCGCGCCCGCCGTCCCGACCTGGGTGAATGAGCCGGTGATGAAGGGAACGTTGCGGCCGACGACGATCTGGGCCTCCTCGTTGTCCATGGTCACCAGGGTCGGCGTCGACAGGATGTTCGTCGCCGCGTCGCCGTCCAGTGCACGGAGCAGGAACGCCCACTTGGTTCCCCCGCTCAGGTTCGCGCCGCCGAGCAGGAGTCCCGCACCGACGCCGAACGGGTTCTGGAACAGGTTGACCAGACTGCTGGTGCCACCGAGGTTGGAAAGACCCGCCGGTCCCGCGCCGTCGGTGGGAAGGACCGCAAACTCGAAACCCAGTTCCCGTTTCTGGTCCGTGTTGACCTCGGCGATGACGGACTCGACCAGCACCTGCTCGCGTTGCACGTCGAGCAGGTCGATGACCCGCTTCAGACGCATGAACTGGGCCGGAGAAGCGGTAATGATCAGCGCGTTATTGGTGGGGTCGGCCTGGACGTCGATGTCATCCCTGCCGCTGGTGGTGGACGAGCGGGAAGTGGTGGCGGTGCGTGTCCTTGTCGTGGTCCGCGGTGTCGTGCCTCCCTGTTCCGCCTTGATCTGCTGTTTGCCGACTCCAAGTAGGATCGGGGCCAGTTCCTCGGCGTTGGCGTGCTTGAGAAAGACGACCTGCGTATTGCCGCCTCCCTCCAGGGGAGAGTCGAGATGGGCAATGAGCCCCCGGATGCGCAGCCGCGCCGAACGGTCGCCGCCGAGCAGTATGCTGTTGGTGCGGTCGTCTGCTGCGAGCAGTGGCTGACCGGGAATCCCCGCGCTCTTAGCCTTGGGATCCGCCTTGGTCAGGCTTTCGATGGTTCGCACGACGTCGCTGGCCGAGGCGTGCTTGAGCGGGATGAACTCGATCTCCTGGTTGTACGGGACGTCGATACGCTTGATGATCCGCAGCAGTCGGTCGATATTGCCGGCTCGGTCCGAGATTACTAGAGCGTTGCTCGCCGTATAGGCGGCCAGGTGTCCCTGCTGCGGGATCAGGGGCCTGAGGATGGGAACGAGCTGGGCGGCCGGTACGTTCTCCACACGGACGACGCGGGTGACGAGCTCATCCCCCGAAAGCTCGGAATCCTCGTCGATGACCTCGACGGGTCCCTGTTTGGCGTTGACGTCCGGCACGATCTTGATCACGTCGCCTACCGGGACCGCCGAATAGCCGTGGACCTGCAGGATAGAGAGAAAGACCTGGTAGAGCTCGTTCTGGTTCATCGGTTCGGACGACACGACCGTCACCTTGGCCTTGACCCGCGGGTCGATGACGAAGTTCTTGCCCGTGGCCTCCGATATCGTCTCGATCAGGGTCCGGATATCCGCGTCCTTGAGATTGAGGGTGAGCTTTCCGTCTCCCTCGGCCGCGGTCGCTGGGGACAGAAACAACAGTGCCGACAGGCACGCGGCGAGCAGTCCTTTCGAAGCGTGGCGCAGGACGTCATTGAAGAGACTGGAATGATACATGAGCCTTATTCGAGTCACCGGGTTCGGTCGATGAAACAACGTATCGCACGACCAGCCGGTCAACGGCAACCTGGTCAACGTCACGATGCCGGATTCGGTAATTTACTAATGATAGCGTGCCTCGCCCCAAAAGTACCCCGCGGGCGAACCGGGGGTGCTACCCGGCGTGATCACTGGGGAATGGAATGGTGTACCGTGAATTCCGCGCCATCGCGCATGAGTGTGAGCGTGATCTCGTTGTCCTTCATCAGTTTCTGCAGGGCTGCCATCCCCTTCTCGGGACGGTCGATCTGCACGTCGTTGACGGCGATGAGTATGTCTCCGGATTCCAGTCCAAGTGAACGGAAAAGTTGTGGATCACCGCGGGGCGAGATCCGGTATCCCACGAACTGGCCGTTTTCCTTGGCCGGCACCGCCTGAATCAGTTTGCCTAGCTTGCCGGGATTCTGCATCAGGTCCTTGCGAAGCCCTCCGAGGTTCGTGCCGCCCTCAGGTGCGTATGGGGCACCGGTCGCAGAAGCGGCCGGCTCGCGCCGCGAGGGTTCGGGGCGGCGGATGTCGATGCCCGTGTCCTTACCCTTGGGCAGGGTCAGCGTTTCCCGGCGCGTGCCGCGTTCGATGATAATCCGGTTCGGGTAGACGGCCTTGAGAATGGCGCCACCCTGGATGTTGTCGCCCATCCGGTAGAACTGCTCGTTGCCGCCCTGGCTCGATACGATGGCCAGGGCGTCGTCTCCGCCGGTCGAGAACACGCCCCTCAGCGTCAGGTTGAGACGCGTCTCCGGAGCGGTCTCGTCGGGCCTGCGTTCCACGTTGACCGGGACATTCGCCGCTCCGAACAGATGGAGGGACGCGATCCGGGCACCGTAGTCCGGTTTTTCCCTGCGCGGAGCGGAGTCGTCGTGATCGGTCTCGGCAACCGGAATGTACCGGGGGGCTGGCGCCACGACCTGCCAGGTGAGATCCGCGAGCGCGCTCGCGAGCAGCACCACCAGGAGCGTGGTGACGACCACGGGCAGGATCCGAAGCACCCGCTGCAGTTGTTCATTGTTGATCGAGATCGCCGCCATTCGCCTTTCGGTGGGCCTTGATGCCGCCGGGAGGAGTCTGATTGCAGTATAGCCGAAGCACGATACCCGGTCTGATTTGCCCTTCGGTGTTCCGGGCGCGCCCGGAATGGAGTTTCCTTGACACCCCAGGGGGGTTCACGTAGGCTGCGCGCACTTCCGCTTCCGGCGGAAGCCACCAAATGATTTCCGCCCGGCGCCGCGCACCACGTCCCCATCGTCTAGAGGCCTAGGACACCGCCCTTTCACGGCGGTAACAGGGGTTCGACTCCCCTTGGGGACGCCAATCAAATCAGTGCCTTACTTCGTTTCCCTGGCTGGCAACCCTTCGTTATTCGTCCGAGATCGCCATATCGCGCGATAAATTAGCACGTAATTAGCACTTAGAGATTGATGGCGTTGGCGGCGTTTTGGAGATGGCCCGGCGCCAGGTGCGCGTATCTCTCCGTGGTCTTGAAATGAGTGTGCCCCGCCAGCTTCTGGATCGTGCGCAGCGGGATCCCCGCCATCGCGAGATGCGAGCAGTAGGTGTGCCTCAGGCAATGGATTGAGCCATTCAGGTTGGCGCGTCGCAACGTGTTGGCGAACGAGCGGGAAAGACTTACTGCATTTATTTGCGGTATGACATGACGGCCGTTCCTGGGTAGCTCCTCGAGCACGAGTCGATCGGCTTTGTATTGATATACTGCACATTTGTTCATTGCTTCGAGTCTGATGACGCCGAATCTGGGAACCAACCATTGCTTGATGATCTGCACGATCCTGTAATAGGAATGTGATATTCGGTGGCGTACCAGTCACGGTAGTCCTCCGAGAAGTCCGAGAACGGGGGGGCCGGCGTTCATGAGGCCGGTGGGAAGGATCCGCTTGCCGCTGGACAGCTCCAATTGCTTGGATTGCAGGACTATGCCCGCTTCCTTCTTCGGGATCTGACCGAGGGAACGACGGTATTGCCTGCCGGCCTCCCGCCAGTTGAGCTCCCGCCACCAACTCGTCCCGGCCTCGTTCCAGCGCTTTCGCAGTGTTGCCATTTTCGCTCGCCCTCCATGGCCAGTTGGATGTCCTGCTTGCGATAGACGAGCTTACCCATCCAAAGAAATGGCAGCAAACCATAGTCCGCAGCCTTGGCGCGGAACTGGCTTTCCGAGACGCAGGCATAATGGGCAGCTTCCTTCTGCGAGAGAAAGTCCTTGCCGAGGAGGTCCACAATTGCGTGGCGTACTCTCCGCTACCTGCCCCGCGCGGCAAGCGTCCGCCCGGAAGACCCAAGCTCTATGGCAAGAAACTGAAACTATCGGTTCTTATCCGCAGCACCGTGAAGGGCAGTGAGATCCCCAGTCCGGTGTACGATGAAAAGGGCAGCATGCGGACCTGGTCGTTACGATGGCGCTTCGTAATACCCTGTCAGAGTTTCTGCTTGTTTGCTCAGGCACCAATATCATGGCGAAATTCATTGAACAGCGGCAGGACCGCAGTAGAGCAGAATTTTTTGAAAGGCCGCTTAGCCGAACTCGGTACTCACGAGGAGGGTAGAGGGCAGGTACGGGTTAGCGTAGCGTAACCCGATAGTCAGGCCTGATCTTCGTTGTCCTGATAAAACGTTTCCAGCTCATCGAGCAGTTCGTTCCTTCGTCCGTTGTCCAGGAATGCGGCCTGGAACCCGTTCAGGACCAGGCCGTAGATCTCTTCCCGGGACAGGGCGAACGCCTCCTGCACCGCAAGCAGGTTCTCGGTGACATAGCCGCCGAAATAGGCGGGGTCGTCCGAGTTGACGGTGACACAGAGCCCGAGGTCCATCAGTTCCCTGATGTTGTGCGCCTTCATGTCGTCGAAGACGCGCAGCTTGACGTTGGACAGGGGACAGACGGTCAGCGGAACGCGCTCCCCGCGCAGCCGTCTGACCAGTTCCGGATCCTCGGTACAGCGCACGCCGTGATCGATTCGCGACACGCCGAGCCGGTCCAGGGCCTCGACGATGTAGGCCGGCGGTCCTTCCTCGCCTGCGTGGGCAACGGTGAGAAATCCTTCCGCGCGCGCGTGATCGAACACCGCCGCGAACTTCCCCGGCGGGTTACCCCGCTCGGAAGAATCGAGCCCGACCGCTGCGATCCGGTCCTTCCATGGCAGCGCCTGCTCCAGCGTCCTCATCGCGGCCTCGGCGCTCAGGTCTCGGAGGAAGCACAGGATGAGCCGACTGGAGAGCCCGAATCTGTCCCGCGCGTCCAGCAGTGCGTTGTGAATACCGGTGATCACGGTTTCGAACGGGATACCCCGGTCGGTATGGGTCTGCGGATCGAAGAAGATCTCCGTGTGCCGGACGTTCTGCCCGTGCGCCCGCCCCAGATAGGCCCAGGTCAGGTCATAGAAGTCCCGTTCCTCGATCAGGACCCGGGCCCCCTCGTAGTAGAGTTCCAGAAACGACTGGAGGTCCGTAAATCGGTAGGCTGCACGCACCTCGTCGACCGAGGAGAACCGCAGTCGAATCCCGTTGCGCGTGGCCAGCTCGAACATGAGTTCGGGCTCGAGCGATCCCTCGATATGAATGTGCAGCTCGGACTTGGGGATGTCTGTGATGAATGTCTGCATCGCTGGACTCCTAGGAGGCTGCCGAAATGAACACCGGGGGCATGGACACAACAACGCGTCAGTCGAATTCGCCCCGTTTCGACCGCTTTCGTTTTTTTACCGGGTTGTGTACGGGAGGGATCGACTTGACGTAGTGGGCCAGAGCCGCGAGGTCATCCTTACCCAGGTGGCTGAGGCCCTCGTCGATGACCTCGGCCATCAGGCTGCCCGCATAGTCGCCGCCGGGGTCCATGCCCGTCTCCAGATAATAGGCGATGTCGTCCTCGCTCCATTTTCCGATCCCCGTGTCGCGATCCGACGTGATATTCGGGACGGTTTTCCCTTCGGGTCCGGCGGCCGTCGTGCCGGCGTACGTCATGTCGCTATCGAGCCCCCCGGTAAGGTCCCGTGGAGTGTGGCACTCACCGCAGTGTGAGAGCGCCTCGGCGAGATAGGCCCCGCGATTCCACTGTTCGCTCCGTGCCGGGTCGTCGAGATATTCACCGGGGGTGAAATTGAGCCAGTTCCAGGCCATGACGAGCGGGCGGTACGAGAGGTACCAGGGCAGTTCATGGTTGCGGTTCGGTTGCGAGACAGGGGGTACGGTGTCGAGATAGGCCTTCAGCGCCGCGATGTCGTCGCGACGCATCTTCGTGTACGCGCAATAGGGGAAGGCGGGATAGTAGTTTTCCCCGTCCGGCGAGACCCCATGTGTCAACGCCCTGGCCAGGTCCGCTTCAGACCAGTCGCCGATTCCGAACTCGGGGTCGGGTGTGATGTTGGGGGTATAGAAGGTGCCGAAGGGGGTCTCCATCGCACGCCCGCCGGCCAGGAATGGGCCGCCGTTGTCCACATCCGTGTGGCAGGCCGCGCAACCCGCGGCCCGGAACACGAATTCACCACGCACCATCAAGCCGTCCCCCGCGGCATGTACCGCTGGCGAGAGTAGTGTCAGTGTCAGGCACGCAAAGGCAGGCAGAGAGGCGGGGACGCGTCGACCCACGGCAGCGCCTGCCGACGGCGTTATTCCTCTTCGGCACGGAATTCCTTGTGACAACCCTTGCAGGCCTCCGACATGTCCTTGAAGGCCTTCTGAACTGCCTTGTCGTCACCCGATTCGGATGCCTTCAACAACGCGGCGGCCTCGGTATCGGCCTTTTTCGCGGCCTTCTCGAACGCGTCCCAGTCCTCCCAGATCTTCTCCAGGGCGTCGGTCTCGCCGAAATCGGAGCCCTCGGGAAACATCGACGGGATGTCGCTGGTCGTCGCGGTCAGGGCCTGTGCAAACGCCTTGAGGTCGTCGTCCCGGTTGTTGACCTTGCCACGCACGATCTGCGACAGGGCGGTCATCAGGCCGCCCTGCGCATTCATCACCCCTTGGCGATACTTGATGATGGCATCCGGGTCGTCCTCCGCGTACGCGACTACGGCAAGGGAGCCCAGGGCGATCAGCAGGCCGATGGTTGCAATCCGGTTGTTCCTCGGGATCATGGCGCCTCTCCTCCTCGTGCGATTTCCATGGATTCAGTGTTGCCGCGGCAATCATACAAGACTCTGCCGTAAACGCCGACATTCCGTTGAGGCGATTGCCGGAAAATGGCATACCAGATTGCGCCGGATTTTCGTTCGTCATCAAGGCACGACATCAGGCGCATCGTCGAACGATGGAACGGTTGAGCGCAACACTGAAGGACGGACGAAAAGACAAGCAGGATGGACTGTCATTTGACAGAAATCGCCTAAGCCGCTGGGGTTGGGCATGGGTCCGTGTACCGCCTGCTCCGGTGAGATACTATTGCAGTTTGACTATCCCGATCTCGGTCGAGACGCCTGGACAGTCCATATGAAACCTGAAGCGATGCGGGTTGCTGCCGCTCCGGTCATGCCGGTGATCCTACTGGTCTGGCTGTCCTTGCTATACGGCTGCAATACCGAAAAAGCGACCACCGAAGTTGCGGCGGCGCCACCTGCGGTCACGGTGGCCATGGCGGAGGTGAGGGAACTGGCCGACGACTATGAGTTCGTCGGACGCACTATTTCGGTCGAGGACGTTTCGCTCAAGGCACGGGTCGAAGGATACCTGGTGGAACGAAAGTTCACCGAGGGCCAGGACGTGGAGGCCGGGGACGAATTGCTGGTGATCGACCCGGCCCCGTACGAGGCGGCCGTCGCGCAGGCCGAGGCATCGCTGGCCAAGGCCCGCAAGGACCTGGCGCGTTATCAGGACCTGGTCAAGAAAGGCGCGGTGAGCAAGGAGCGCTTCGACAAGGCGGAGACCGACCGATTGACGTCCGAGGCCGATGTGAAGGCGAAGCAGGCACAGCTGCAGAAGGCGCAGCTCGACCTGGACTACACCGTCATCAAGTCGCCGATCCGGGGCCGGATCGGGCGGGTCGTGACGAGTGTCGGTAACCTCGTGGGGCCACAGTCCGGAGAACTGGCGCGCATCGTGGAACTCGACCCGCTCTACGTCACCTTCAGCATCAGCGAACGCGATCTGATGAATTTCGCCGAGCAGCAGCTGGAAAAGGGCAAGCCCATCGGCGTAGGGGATTTCGACGCGGTGATAGAGCTGCGCCTGGCCAACGGATCCATGTACGGGCAGCAGGGAAAGCTGGATTTCATCGACAACCGCGTCGATCCGACGACCGGTACGATCGCCGTGCGCGCGGTATTCGAGAATCCCGATCACCTGCTGCTGCCCGGGCAGTTCGTGACCGCCATCGTTCGGGCAGGGGAGACCGAAGACGTGATGCTGATACCACAGGCGGCCGTGCAGGAGGACCAGGCAGGCCGCTTCGTGCTGGTGGTCGACACGCAAGACAAGATCGAGACCCGCCGCGTCCTGACCGGTCGCCAGCACGGCAGCGAGTGGGTGATCGAGCAGGGCCTCTCACCCGGTGAGCGAGTGGTGGTCGAGGGCTTGCAGAAGGTGCGTCCCGGCGTGGTGGTCAACCCCACCCAACAGTCCCGACCGGCGGCAGATTGAGCTGTGCTCAGCGCATTCTTCATCGATCGCCCGAAGTTCGCCTTCGTCATCTCGATCGTCATCGTGATCGCGGGCCTGCTGGGTCTAAAGGCCCTGCCGGTGGCGCAGTTCCCGGAGATCACCCCGCCCGTGGTGCAGGTCACGGCTAGCTACCCCGGCGCCAGCGCGGCGGTGGTCGAGGAGACCGTGGCCGCCCCGATCGAGACCAAGGTCAATGGCGTCGACAATATGATCTACATGTCGTCGAAGAGTGCCAACGACGGCAGCTACACCCTCAACGTCACATTCGATGTCGGCACCGATCCCGATATCGCGGCGGTCAACGTGCAGAATCGCGTCAGCCAGGCGATGGCGCAGCTTCCCGAGGAGACCAAGCGCCAGGGGGTGATCACCAAGAAGCAGTCGACCAACATGCTGCTGGTGGTCAATCTCTACTCCCCGGACGAAAACTTCGACGACCTGTTTCTCAGCAACTACGCCACCATCAACCTGCTCGATCCGATCAAGCGCATCAACGGGGTAGGGGAGGCGAACATCCTCGGCGCGCAGGACTACAGCATGCGTATCTGGCTGCGGCCGGACCGCATGGCGGCGCTCGGCATGTCCGTTGCCGACGTGAACAACGCGATCCGGGAGCAGAACCTGCAGGTCGCGGCAGGCCAGGTCGGACAGAGTCCGGCAGGTCCGGACCAGCAGTTCCAGTACACTCTGCAGGCCAAGGGACGGTTGATCGATCCGGACGAGTTCGGGCGCATTATCCTGCGGGCCGGCGAGGATGGATCCCTGGTTCGCATGGGGGACATCGCGCGGGTCGAACTGGGCGCGGAGCGCTACGCCTGGTTCGGGCAGCTGAACGGCAAACCGAGCGCCATCATCGGGGTTTACCAGTTGCCCGGCGCCAACGCCCTGGAAGTGGCCGAGCAGGTCAAGGCGAGGATGGAGCAGCTTTCCGTGCGCTTCCCGCCCGGACTCGAATACGCCGTGCTCTACGACACCACGCGGTTCGTGGAGGCCTCGATCGACGAGGTCATGGAGACCCTGTTCGTCGCCATCGCGCTGGTGGTGCTGGTGGTCTACGTCTTCCTGCAGGACCTTCGGTCCACCCTGATTCCGGCCATCGCGATTCCCGTCTCACTGATCGGGACCTTCGCCGCCCTGCTCGCCCTGGGTTACTCCCTGAACACCATCACCCTGTTCGCCCTGATCCTCGCCATCGGGATTGTCGTGGACGATGCGATCATCGTGATCGAGAACGTGCAGCGGCACATGAGCGAGGGGCTCGATGCGCGCGAGGCCGCGCGCGTGGCGATGCGTGAGGTGACCGGGCCGGTGATCGCCACCACGCTCGTCCTGCTGGCCGTGTTCGTCCCGGTCGGGTTCATGCCCGGCATCACGGGGCAACTCTACAAACAGTTCGCGGTCACGATCTCGTTCTCGGTGATCATCTCCTCGATCAACGCGCTCACCCTGAGCCCCGCGCTCTGCGCCACCCTGCTCAAGCCCGTGAGCGGGGAACGCCGTGGTTTCTTCCGCTGGTTCAACAGCGGCTTCGATGCGACGCGGCGCGGATACGAACGCGTGGTCTCGGGGATGGTGCGGCGCACCGCGATCGTGATGGGGGTCTTCGTGCTGTTTCTCGGCCTCACCTGGATCCTCTACGGAAAAGTGCCCTCCGGTTTCCTGCCGCTGGAGGATCAGGGCAATTTCATGGTGAACGTGCAGTTGCCCGAGGGCGCCTCGCTGAATCGCACGGCCGGAATCCTGGACGAGGTGGAGCGGATCGCGGAACAGACCCCGGGTGTGGCCAACGTCCTCTCGGTGGCCGGATACAGCATCCTGAGCGGGGCGGTGGCCTCCAACTCCGCCCTGGTGATCGTGGTGCTGGACCCGTGGGAGGACCGCGCCGAGCCGTCGCTGCACCAGATGGCCATCCTGCGCCGGATGCAGCAGCAGTTTCTCGCCATTCAGGGGGCGTCCGTATTCGGGTTCGCCTCGCCGCCGATCCCCGGTCTCGGGACCACGGGCGGTTTCGAGTTCGTATTGCAGGCCACCGGCGGCGCATCACCGTCGGAACTGGCCTCCACCATGCGCGGGCTGATCTATGCCGCCAATCAGGCCCCGGAACTGAGCAACGTATTCAGCACCTACAAGGCCAATGTGCCGCAGATCTTCCTGGACCTCGACCGCGACAAGGCGAAGACGCTTCAGATCCCGCTGGACGAGATCTTCACCACCCTGCAGGCGCAGCTCGGTTCGCTCTACGTCAACGACTTCAACAAGTTCGGCCGTACCTACCGCGTGATCATGCAGGCGGAGCAGGAATACCGGGCGAACGAACAGAACATCGGGGACCTCTACGTACGCAACGCCGGTGGCGACATGGTGCCGCTGCGCACCCTGGTGCGGACCGAGCCCATGCTGGGGCCCGAGACCGTGGAGCGCTACAACGTCTACCGGTCCATCACCATCAACGGTCAGGAGGCGGCCGGATTCAGTTCCGGGCAGGCGATCGCGACCCTGCAGCGCGTGGCCGACGAAACCCTCCCGCAGGGGTTCGGGTATGAGTGGACCGGCACGGCGTTGCAGGAGATCCGTGCAGGCGCCCAGGCGCCGATCATTTTCGGCCTGGCGCTGGTATTTGTCTATCTGTTCCTGGTCGCTCAGTACGAGAGCTGGTCGATCCCGATCTCGGTGATCCTTTCGGTCCCGGTGGCCGCCTTCGGCGCCGTCCTCGCCCTTGCCGTGACGGGACTGAACATGGATCTCTACGCCCAGATCGGCCTGGTGCTGCTGATCGCCCTGGCCAGCAAGAATGCCATCCTGATCGTCGAGTTCGCCAAGCTGCAGCGCGAGTCGGGCAAGAGCATCCAGGAGGCGGCGGTCACCGCGGCGGGACTGCGCTTCCGCGCCGTGCTGATGACTGCCTTTTCCTTCATCCTCGGCGTCCTGCCGCTGGTGATCG
>Ga0210096_1000523_pt1 | contig 13208 bp, 16 predicted proteins | sample China_Galinas_PW_4_FD_184864 | JGI IMG/M metagenome (GOLD analysis project Ga0210096, IMG submission 184864) | Wetland microbial communities from San Francisco Bay, California, USA, that impact long-term carbon sequestration - China_Galinas_PWA_D2... | ecosystem: Environmental > Aquatic > Marine... | reverse complement strand
TTCATCCACCGTGGGGCCGCTCACGCCTTTTTTTTGCAGATAATCGAGCGGATGTAGCGGCGCCTCCCATCCGAACCGAGAGTCTATGGTCTGGGCGAGATGATCCGCGGGAACTTCCAACTCCGTCGTTGCAATTTCAGATAGAGTCGCTGCCTATCCTGGCGCGACCGGAACTGCTGGCCGCGGATGGATCCCGGTTTTCCCTCGCCTAGCGGGTACAGCTGGCGCAGATGCTGCTGCAACTGCCTCTGCTTTTCGCGCTGACGCGACAGCCGGGAGTTCAGATCGCGCATGACGGCGGGGGATGTCGGGGAGTGAAACTCGCGGTATACCTCCTGCTCCCGCCTCAGTTCCGCCCGTTGTTGCTGAATCTGCGCTTCCATGTCCGAAAAGACCGAGAAATCCCGACCGAACGCGGCATTCGGATACATTCCGACAACGTCGGCGGTGATCAGGACCATGAACCAGGACCGCCATGGTCCGATTCCGGTGAATACGGTCTTGGAAACCGCGCCGGGACGGGGTCGGGCATTTGTATTTCGCGTTTCCCCACACCGGTTGGGCTGAGAATGGATTCGCTTCACAGAATTCGGCGCCCTGGCCGACTATGTTCTCCAGACGCCGCCATCAGCTGGCAGCCAAGCGCGGCCCACCGGGCAACACCGGACCTGAATCCATCGTCGGGATAACTGGAGAGGAGGATCGACATGCAGAATACACCTACTATCGAACATCCGGCGGCACGCTTCTTCGTGATGAACCGTTCTGAGGACCGCTGGAGACGCCTGAGCAAAGAATATTCCAGCAGAATGGAGGCGGAAAAGGCGCTCGAGAGATTGCGCCTCATCTATCCTTTTGCCAGGCTCGGTGGCTCGAGGACCAATTAGGCTTCGATCCAAGCGCGATCGAAAGTCAACACGGGCAGCATGGGTTTGCACCAAGGGTACAGTGAAGCAGCAGGACCGCAGTCATGAATCGAAGAAAGCACTCGGACAGGCGTCAATCGGGACCCACACCGAAATTTCCGTTTCAGGACGATCGGGGTCATTGGATCTGTGAAGATCGGCGGAAAATCGCCAGCCGCAGAATGAGCGACTTTGATCTGGATCCGCTTTGGGAGAAGGTGCAGAATCGCCAGCTCTGACCTGAATCCCCCGGACACCCGCCCCGGGATTGCGCGCCGGGTTTTCGACCCCCGCGCGCATCTCATTGATGTCCGGGTGCATCTACAAGCAGATGCCTGCCCACGGAACGGGCTCCACTGGAAGTGATCCACCAGTAAGGCATCGAGATCAGGCAGGCGTCTCGACCCCGGCCCGCGCTATGCAGCAAACTCACCACGGAGTTTGTTGATCGCTGCCTTTTCAAGCTGGCGGATTCGTTCGGCAGAGATCGAGTAGCGTCTTGCCAGAGATTCCAGGGTTTCCTTACTGTCCCGTAGCCAGCGGCTAGTAAGGATATCGCGGCTACGCTCGTCGAGCGTTTCCAGCGACTCGTTCAACCTGCGCTCCTGGAACGCCCGCAGATCCTCACTCTCGTTGATCACACCCGGATCGCACTGCTGATCCTCCAGATAACTGGCCGGCGCCAGCGTCGACTCGTGCTCCTCGCCCGGCTCCGGGTCGTAGGCAATGTCCCTGCCTCCGAGGCGCCTTTCCATTTCCATCACCTCGTCGGCACTCACACCGAGATCGGTGGCAACGGCATCGATCTCCTTTCGATTCAGCCAGCCGAGGCGTTTCTTGCGACTTCTCAGGTTGAAGAAAAGCTTACGCTGTGCCTTGGTCGTAGCCACCTTGACGATCCGCCAGTTGCGCAGCACGAATTCGTGTATTTCCGCACGAATCCAGTGCACCGCGAAGGACACCAGACGGACATTCAGATCGGGATTGAAGCGCTTGACAGCCTTCATCAGACCGACATTCCCCTCTTGAATGAGGTCAGCCAGCGCCAGCCCGTATCCCGTATACCCGCGTGCGACGTGCACCACAAAGCGCAGATGGTGCGTGACCAGTGTTCTGGCTGCGTCGAGATCGTTGTGATCCCGATACCGTATCCCGAGCGCCCTCTCTTCCTCGGCCGAAAGTACCGGTAGCCGGTTTGCAGCCATGATATAGGCATCCAGGTTTCCTACCGGAACCAGGTTGGTCGACTGTGCCCCAACAAGCGCCTTGGTCATCTTTTCGTCATACCCCCAATTTTCTGTGAACATACATTCCTTAGCGCCAATATTAGCACTCCAGCTATAAGAGTGCTAAGGTCGGAATTGGTTCAATTCAAGCATGTTATTGATCATATACGGATATGGAGACCCTGATTTGACGATGCATCAGACCGGAAACCCGCGCGACCCTGGACCATACTAGAATAGGTATTGTCTGGCCGAATGACGGCCGCTAAGTGGTCGCGGATGACCACGGCGCATTGCAATGACTCGTCGCACCCTGATTAAGAAACGACCGCAGGCCATGGGAAAAAAGATCTCAAAACTCGGCGAGAAGCTTTTCGGCGAACGTCGCAGTACCGAGCGTCGAAAGTTCGGGCCGGCACCAAAGTACCCTTTTTATGATAGTAACGATGTTCTCGTGAAATCCAACCGGCGAAGAATCGTCGACCGCCGTATGCACTCCTTCGATGCCTCCGCCGAAACTCTGCACCTTCACCTCAGTTATCTGGACATTGCCGGCGTGCTGGAGCCATCCGGTGTCACCGTAACCCTGGGCCGTGATCCGGAATGCGATCTTCGAATCCAGACGGAATTCTCATCCAGAAAGCATGCGACCATCAGTTTTTGGGGCGGCAGCTACCAGATAGAAGATCACAGCAGAAACGGTACCTATATCATCATGGGGGACGAAAGCGAACTCCACATCACGGGAGCGAAAATGGAGCTGTCCGGATCGGGCACCATCAGCCTGGGCACTCCACGGGTATATGCAGGCCAGGATATCATACGATTCTCGATGCGACGAACGTAGTACGCCGCCCTTGTCTGCTGCTATTTCCCGTGCTTTTCGAGCAGCAACGACCTGGCTGTCATTTCCGGAGGCTGCGAAAGCCCCATGAACTGAAGGATCGTCGGGCTCACGGAACTGATTCCCGCACCGATAGATAACCGCCGGCGCTCCTTGTCGATAATAAGACAAGGCACAGAACACAGCGTATGTTGGGTATGCGGTTGTCCCGTGAGCGCATCGACCATCTCGTCACAGTGCCATGGTCCGCCGTCAGGAGTACCGAGACCTCGTTTTCGACCGCTGCATCGAGAACCTGGCCCCTACCCGGAATCGGCCTCAGGGTTTGCCTTCACTATCCGGTTTTCCCGAGCCCTCGCTTTGATCTTCCTCCCGCTCCACGGCGTCCAGTTCGGCCTCCATTTCCTCGTCGGACAATGGCCGAGATTCCTCGTCCGCCTCCGTATCCGAACCACCGGCTTTTCTGCGCACCACACTGCGAGAGAAGACAAGACCGATTTCGAAAAGCAGCCAGACCGGCACCGCCAGCAGGGTCTGCGAAATGATGTCCGGGGGCGTCAGAAGCATCCCCACCACAAAAGCCCCGACAATGACGTAGGGCCGTTTCGCGGAAAGGGCCTCCGGCGTGGTGGCGCCGACGCTGACCAGAACCACTGTCACGATCGGCACCTCGAAGGCAATTCCGAACGCCAGAAAGACGACGATGACGAAGTCGAGATACTTTCCGATATCCGTCATGACCGACACCCCTTCGGGGGCGGCGCTGGTGAAAAAGCCGAACACTAGGGGGAACACGACGTAGTAAGCGAAAACCATGCCCAGGTAGAACAATACGGTCCCGGAAACGATGATCGGTAACGCCAGACGTCTTTCGTGACGATACAACCCCGGTGCCACAAAGGACCAGAGCTGGTACAGCAGATAGGGCACGGCAATGACAACCGCCAGCAACAGCGTCAGCTTGAACGGGATCAGAAACGGGGAAGCCACTTCGATGGCGATCATCGAGCTGCCTTCCGGGAGGTGTTTGGTCAGTGGCCCGGAAAGAAAGGTGTAGATCTGGTTGGCGAACGGGAAAAGCGCCAGAAAGACGCCGAGAATGGCCAGGACGGACCGTAGCAGTCGGTCACGAAGTTCAATGAGGTGTGAAAGGAAGGTGTCCTCCTTCCCTCCGGCATCACTTTCCGTTTGACGGTTTTGTGTCATCGGAACGGCTTGCGTGGTGCTCTGCGGTGTCTTTTTCCGGTGCCGACACTGCGTCCGGGTTGTCTACCTCCTCGATCTGGTCCTCTATAGCCTTTACCAGGTGGGTCGAATCGTCCAGTTCAGACCGAAGATCCGACTGTGCATCGTTCAGCATACCCTTGAGTTCCTGGATCTCACCCTGCTGCTTGTCCAGCATCTGTCGCATCTCCTCGGCGTGGAATTCCCGGCGGATATCCGACTTGACGCTACGGGCGAATCGTTTGGCCTTACCGACCCATCCGCCAACCTTGCTCGCAAGGCCAGGCAACCGCTCGGGCCCGACCACGAGCAGCGCCACTACCATGACGATCATGATTTCCCAGAAACCGAAATCGAACATCCAGGTGTCTCTCCTACCAGAACCCGTAGGTCAGAATCCGTGACTCACACCTTGTCCTTGTCCCTGGATTCGACCTTGCCGTCGACAGCGTCGTCGCCGGGACCTTCGATCCGTCCAGGTTCCTTACCCGCGACGTCCTCCTCCTTCTGGGGCTCCTTCATCGAACCCTTGAAATTCTTGATAGCAGTCCCGAGATCCCCGCCGATATTGCGCAGCTTCTTGGTGCCGAAAAGCAATACCACGATCGCCAGAACGATCAGTAACTGCCAGATACTAATTCCGCCAAATCCCATGACCAACCTCCGTTCATCGTGAAACGCGCTCGGCCTTTTCGGTCAAACCGGACACGCCGAACCGTGAGTCCAGCTCCGACAGTACCTGTCGTGCCGTAAGATCTTCATGCGCGAGCAATACCAGGCAATGAAACCAGAGATCCGCGATCTCACAGACGATCCGCTCGCCGGACCCGTCTTTCGCCGCCATGACCACCTCGACGGCCTCTTCTCCGACCTTCTTGAGAATAGCGTCAATGCCCTTTTCGTACAGACCCGCCACATAAGAGGATCCCGGATCTGAGGACTTCCGCTGCTCCAGCACCGAACTCAATCGCTCAAGGACCTCGCAGTCAGCCATTTTCCGGTTCAGCACCATCGATTTTCCGCCGCCAGTGTTGTCTGTCGCGGATCGCCGCGAGCCGTGCACGCCATTACAACCCGGTATCCTCCGGCAAGCGAGTCAACAAACCCACCGGTCACCAGTTGAATCGACGAGGACGGATACCACGGAACACGGGAGGCAGGCCGGCGAATGGTCGTACCACTTCGTCATCCGACGCAATGGACTCTCGAGACCTTCAATAGGTTAGCTTACCACAGGCATGCTGGCACGGCTCACCAGCGGCAATCGCCCCGTCACAGGCGTACCTGGACACCACGCGCCGCCATATATTCCTTGGCCTGATGAATAGTGTACTCGCCAAAATGAAAAATGCTCGCCGCCAGTACGGCGTCTGCCTCCCCCTCGGTCACACCATCTACCAGGTGCTGCAGGTTACCCACACCGCCAGAGGCGATCACAGGTATACGGAGCGCGCCACTGATGGCCTGCGTCAGCGCCAGGTCGAAACCGGACCGTGTACCATCTCGGTCCATGCTTGTCAGCAGGATCTCACCGGCCCCCAGCCGCTCCATCTTCCCCGCCCACTCCACGGCATCCAGACCGGTCGGCTTGCGTCCCCCGTGAGTGAAGATCTCCCACCTCGGCGGATCCGAAGCCACCTGCTTGGCGTCGATCGCGACCACGATGCACTGGGATCCAACCCTGTCCGCCGCCTGCTGGACAAAATCCGGATTGAATACTGCGGCGGTATTGATCGCGACCTTGTCCGCACCCGCGGTCAGCATGAGTCGAATGTCCTCGACCTTGCGGATTCCGCCGCCCACAGTCAAAGGGATGAACACCTCGGCGGCGACCTCCTCCACCACGTGCACGATGGTGTCGCGGTCGTCGGAACTGGCCGTGATATCGAGGAAGGTAATCTCGTCGGCACCTTCCCTGTCGTAACGCTCGGCCACCTCAACGGGATCGCCGGCATCGATGATATCCACGAAGCGAACACCCTTGACCACTCGTCCGGCATCGACATCGAGGCAGGGAATGATCCGTTTGGCTATTGTCATGACTCGGCCAACCTACCGCAGCTTGGAGAACACCCGGATCCCGCGGGTCGCGCCCTCAACCGGTTCTTCCATCTGCAACTTCCTGCGCCTTGGCCAGATCAATCGTTCCCTCGTAGAGTGCGCGCCCGATGATCGCCCCCTCGATGCCGTCCTCCTCCCTGTCTATCAGGGCCAGGATATCGTCCATATTGGTAACACCACCCGAGGCGATGACGGGGATCTTCAACTGGCTCGCCAGCTCCGCCGTCGCCTCCACATTCACACCCTTCATCATTCCATCCCTATTGATGTCGGTGTAGACGATCGCCGCGACACCATCGTCCTCGAAATGCATCGCCAGATCGTTCACGTCATGGTGGGAAAGCTTTGACCAACCATCGATGGCCACCTTCCCGTCCCTCGCGTCCAGCGCGACGATGATATGACCGGGGAATTCCATACACAGGTCGTTGACGAAATGCGGAGCGCTCACTGCACGCGTTCCAATGATCGTGTACCGAACACCGGCCTCCAGGTAGGCCTGCACGGTATCCTCGTCCCTGATCCCACCGCCGACCTGGATCGGAAGTTCGGGGTGGTTCGACGCGATCTCCCGGATGACCCCGGCGTTGACCGGGGAGCCGGCCGCGGCCCCATCGAGATCCACAATGTGCAGACGCCTGGCGCCGGCCAGGACCCATCTTTGCGCCATCTGAACGGGATCCTCTGAGAACACCGTCACGTCCTCCATGTCGCCGCGTCTTAGTCGAACACATTTGCCGTCCTTGAGGTCGATAGCGGGTATTAACAACATCGGATCGCTCCCCTGACAGGTATGGGTAAACGGTTCACTGTCCATCCCAACGGGTGAAGTTTTCCAGCAGCTTCAGCCCACCGTCCGCGCTCTTTTCGGGATGACACTGCATGGCGAATATATTGTCTTGTGAGATCACGGAAGTGAACCGGATTCCGTAGTCGGTAACACCGGCGACCAGCTCCGGGTTTGCCGGGACGACGTAATAGCTGTGCACGAAGTAGAAATAGCTGTCCTGCTCGACCCCGCGCCACAGCGGGTGGTCTCGTTTCTGGTGGATCGTGTTCCAGCCCATGTGCGGGATCTTGTACCGCAGTCCCTGACGGAGCTCCCCGATCTGGTCCCCGAAATATCGTACATTGCCGGGGAACACACCGATGCAGGGCGTTCCGCCGCTTTCATCGCTGTGCTCGACCAACACCTGCATACCGACGCAGACACCGAGAAACGGCTTGTTCGCTGACGAATCCCTGATCGCTTCGGTCAGACCCGTCGCATGCAGGGCGTTCATGCAATCCCCGGCGGCTCCCTGCCCCGGGAACACCACGCGGTCCGCCTTCAGAACCGTTTCCGGATCCGCCGTCACCACCACGCGCGTTCCGGGCGGCGCCACGTGCTCGAGCGCCTTGGCGACCGAACGCAGGTTTCCCATGCCGTAGTCTATGATCGCGATCGTGCTCGTCATGCTGACCTGCCCGCTGGAGACGATGTCCCGACGATAGCGACCTCGCCGCCCTGACCGCGTGTCACAGGCTGCCCTTTGTGGAGGGCAGCCGGTTCTGCATCCGGTCGTCACGCGCCACGGCCATGCGCACAGCACGCCCGAAGGCCTTGAATATGGTTTCCGCGATGTGGTGCGCATTCGCGCCGCGTAGGCTGTCGATATGCAAGGTCGCGCGGGCATGGTTCACGAAGCCCTGAAAGAATTCATGGACAAGATCAACATCGAATTCGCCGATACGGGCCCGGGGATAGTCGGCATGATATTCCAGCCTGGGTCGCCCGGAGAAATCGATGACGACCCGTGACAACGCCTCGTCAAGCGGGACGTAGGCGTGACCATAGCGAATGATGCCCTTTTTGTCGCCAAGCGCCTCGGAGAACGCCTGACCCAGTGAGATACCGACGTCCTCGACCGTGTGGTGCGCATCGATGTGCAGGTCGCCTTTCGCGGTGATTTCCAGGTCAACGAGCCCATGGCGGCACACCTGATCCAGCATATGCTCGAGAAACGGCACCCCGATGTCGAACTTCGCATTGCCAGAGCCATCGAGGTTCGTGTTCACCTCGATTTGGGTCTCCAGTGTATTACGCGCAACCCTCGCAACGCGCTCGTTCCCGCTCATCACAGCCTCCTCTGCACACCACCCGGCGCTCGACCGCGGCACGGGAGGTAGCGTCGCGTCCGGGGAAATCGGATGAAGCGCCTCCCCGCCGACAACGGCGGAACACCCGATTTTAGCATTTCATCAACTTCGTGTTCGTTCCACATCCGGGCGCATCCCCTCACGGCGTACCGGGACACGGCAATAACCTCGCCAACCCTAAGATTCGCGGTCGGATTTCCGGCGATGGGGCTTACGCCCCTCCCGGGGCCACTCGCAACCGGAAGGTAACCGGTCCATCGTTGACGAGGTGGACCTGCATATCCGCCCCGAACCGGCCGACTTCGACACTTTCATGCATCGCACGCGCGCGCGTCACGAAGTACTCGAACAGCCTCCTGCCCTCCATCGGCCCGGCCGCGGAGGAGAACCCGGGCCGCATCCCGCGCCCGGTGTCCGCCACCAGTGTGAACTGGGGAACCAGCAGCAGAGCACCGCCGACATCGGTCACGCTGAGATTCATCCTGCCCTGGTTGTCGCCGAAGATGCGATACCCGAGCACTCGCCCCAACATCCGATCGGCCTGACGATCGGTATCGAGGCGCTCGATCCCGAGAAAAACGAGCACCCCCCTGTCGATGCGGGCGATGGTTTGGCCCTCGGTTACGACACGGGCATCGAGTACGCGTTGGAGTAGCGATATCACTATGGACACCCGGGCCTTCAGTCTATCGCGGTGTCTGTCCACCCCGCCCGGGTACACGCCACGCACTACCACGGCAAATGTGTGATCCAAGCACGGGTCAGTGAGACGAGACTCGGAAATATCCTACAACAATCGACCTTTTCCTCCTACAGCGCGCACGCCGTAAACCCGATACTCGCCCCGGTCGCAAATCAGCACAATAACACTCGACGTCAGGGATTGGCGGCAAAGGGAACACCCGATGTACCTCGGCCAAGGAAATCAAGCCGGTGTGCGTCGGGCAAGGACCCGGGTCGCGTCGGCCAGGGATGGTCGGCACAACGACCCCATCGGCAGCGACAGGCAAGGACACCTGCCACTCGCCGAACAAGGACGTCGCCCGCGAGGCAAACGGAATCGCCTCGCGAGCACTTTTAGACTCGAAGTTTCGGTCTCCTTCGTTATGATGGAGATACCCCGGTACAGGATGTGCCGGGGTTTTTTTGCGGCGGTCCCCGGCCCAATTTCCGGGTCTGACTTGCATCGGCAATGCCAGTGCGATTATCTTGCTGGAATGTCCGGCTGGGTGAAGGTTCCACGCAGACTAGCCAGCCTGAGCGGCAAGGCGTTGTCCGATTTCTCGATGATCCATGACAGCGACCGGATTCTTCTCGGTCTCTCCGGAGGAAAGGACTCGCTGTCCCTGCTGCACGTTCTCAGGCACTTCCAGCGCCACGCACCGATCCGGTTCCATTTCGCCGTCATCACCATCGATCCGATCAGCGGGTCCTTCGATCCGTCGGTCTTGCTTCCCTACACCAGGGAACTGGGTATCGAGCACAACTATCGCCGCGAACCAATCCTGGACATCGCGCAGACCCACATGGGCAAAGACTCATACTGCGCATTTTGCGCACGCATGAAACGCGGGCTGATGTATGACACGGCGCGTCGCCAGGGATACAACGTGATCGCCCTCGCCCAGCACCTCGACGATCTTGCGGAAAGCTTTCTCATGTCTGCACTGCATGGCGGTAAGCTGAAGACGATGAAGGCGCACTATCGCATCGACGCGGGGGACCTGCGCGTCATCAGACCGCTGGTCTACGTCAGGGAACGCCAGACTGCCGCATTCGCAGCGGAAAATCATCTTCCGGTGATTACCGAGAATTGTCCCGCCTGCTTCTCCGTGCCGACGGAAAGGCAGCACATGAAAGCACTGCTGCATGCAGAGGAGGGACGCAACCCGCAGGTCTTCAAATCGCTGCTGGCCACGCTGAAACCACTCATGGCAGAGGGCCTGGAGGACGCGACATCGATACAGGATCAGCTGCGAACGATGGCGTCGACTGATTTGCGTGGCCCGATCCACCCCGGAAATGCCGACGGCATCATGGACTGACTCCCCCTGAATCCGCTCCCACTCACTGGGAACGTCCGGGCAGGCTCACGACAAACTGCCGGTCAACCGCTGGCTGCGCGCGACGACACCGGGATTCAGCGCCGGCAAACCTTTCGGCGCAGAGCGTCGACCGCCGAACTTAAGGAACCGCATCGGGCGTAGTTCACGCTTGAAATCCGCTTTCCACTGCTCGAAATCGAGCGTAGCACTTCCGTACATCGCGCCTTCCAGTTGATGAGTCAGTTCCAAGATCGCGGCGGCGTGGGCCCCGGGGTGATTATCGATGACACATTGCATCAGACCGTGCGAGGTCAACTGATCGGAAATCCCCATGTACTTACTGGCAATGAAGCGGAACGCCTGAGACCATTCGGTGGGGTCGGTCTCATCATCGATGCACCTCAGGCAGTACCACAAACGAACCGGCTTCGGCACCAGCACCACGATGCGACGACGAATATAATGCATCAGGCGTTGCGGACGAACCCTGGCCGCCACGGAGCGCGACGCTGTCCTCACACCCTCGAACAGGCGCCGCACGGGACGTGAGAAGCCCTCGTGGATCCGCCGCCCCAGGGTCGTCCCCCTCAACCCGATGGTCACCCAGTACAGAATGCTGCCCACCAGAATGATCAGGAATGGAATCCATATGGGCGGTAGAGAACCTCCCGCCACGCTTGTCGTCCCACCACCGGTACCCAGCGCGACCAGGCGGGTAACCGGCAGGACGGACTCCTCCTTCAGGCCGGTATCGACATTGAACCAGCCAACTCGAATCTCCGGCAACTGCAGCCCCCCGGCCTGACGCGGAACCAGCGTATAGCTCTCGGACCTGACACCGATCAGTGTTCGTCCTTCATTGACCAGCGACTGCTCGGTGGTCACCGACTCGCGATAGATCTCGTAACCCTGCCCGTGAAGCAGGGGCTCGAGGGACGGCAGGCGACTACCCGGAGCCCCTACCGCCTTGAGTTGCAGATGCAGACTGACCGGCTTGCCTTCGGCCACGGCCGCTTCGTCGTCGATCTTGCCCTCGAGTTTCAACCCCCTGAGCGGTAGCCAGGGTACGACTCCCGGCTCGGCGGGCAGGACGTTCAGTTCAAGCGCGTTTGTGGCGGTGACGTCAAACCGATGCCCAGGCTGACTCTGTCTGGCACCCGGCCATCGGCTCGTGTCAGCGAGGGTGCCGGTGAAGCGGATCGGCTCCACCGTGACGGAGCCGCTGGCAATCGGCGTCAGTACGTAGCGGTATTCGTTGATGATTTCCGATTTGCCGTTACGGATACGCATGCTCGTCAGGGGACCTTCGAGTTTTTCCCAGACGACCCCACCAGAGTTGGACACGATGGGTCTCAGTGTCTTCAGGTTCTGATCGCTGACAACCCTGGCGGTGTACACCAGCCCCTGTTGCACGTATGCGGTGGAATCCGCCAGTACCTGCTCGACCCTGGGCGCGGATCGTGGTGGCTGGTGCCCGGAGGCGAACTGGGTCGGGTAACCGGGTTGAGATACCAGCATCGACCGGTTTCCGATCAGTCTGGGATTGCCGAAACGGGTCTGGGTGTCGGAAGTTCCGGGATAGTAACCGGCACCCGCACGCTGCAGCGCAGGTTCAGTCCAGCGGTCCGACACCGTCCTTCCCGCGGCTTGTGCCAAGCTGCCCAACAGGCTCAGCAGCATGCACAAGATGCAGAAGGTGCGTGTCTCTCGTCGGGCGATCGGCAAGTTTGATTGCCGGATGACTACGTCTACCATGGTCTCGTCTCCACCAAAGGCGACCTGTACTTCAGTCTCGCCTTCTGCTCGTCCAGTCTGAATTGGTTGCGCAACAGCGCCGAGGCATCCCCCTCGATCTGATCCAGCCAATAATCCATCAGGAGTATCAGCTGGTCCGGCGCCCCCGCTGTATCACCCGTACCCGGAACTTCCCCCGGGCGCTCATCCTCGGTATCCATTCCCATCTGATCGAATTCGGTCGCGGCGCTGGAAAGCTGATCACCGAGCCGATCGCGCTCTTCCTCGCCGCGACCTGTATCAACATCGGGCCGCGTCCGGTCGCCGCCGGATGCTTCATCATCCGCATGTAACGAGTCATCCCGCCCGGGAACTTGATCCTCATCAAGTCTGGAGGATTCGCCCGATTCCGCCTGATCGTCACGCTTTCCGGCATCCTGCCGATCCTTCTCGCCCCTGTCGCCCTCGATCGATGCCTCCTCCTCATCCCCGGAGTCGGTTCGCTCGTCTCGCTCCGCGGAGTCGCCACGAGGTTCCTTTTCTTTATCTTCACCCTCCGAGGCGGTCTGTTCGCGTTTTTCATTGCCCTCTGCACCGGTCTTGTCCTTCTGATCGCGATCTCCCTCAGCGGACTCGTCATCGCTTTCTTTCTGCTGCTCTCCCGATTCCTGTTCATCTCCCCGACTCTCGTCCGTCGAGTTCTCGCGAGACCTCGCTCCAGCTGACGTATCGTCCTGCTCTTCCTCGTCGCCGGCCCCTTCCTCACTCACCTCAGACGAGGAACCGGAGCCCTCCTTGTCATCCTGGGCTTGTCCGCTCTGCTCTTCGCTCTGCTGCTCTCCGGATTGCTGCTCGTCGCTTTCTTCCGACTCACCACTCTGCTGTTCCTGCTGTTCCTGCTGTTCCTGCTGTTCCTGCTGTTCCTGCTGTTCCTGCTGTTCCTGCTGTTCCTGCTGTTCCTGCTGTTCCTGCTGCTCCTGCTGCTCCTGCTGTTCCTGCTGCTCCTGCTGTTCCTGCTGCTCCTGCTGCT
>Ga0210096_1000522_pt1 | contig 13221 bp, 16 predicted proteins | sample China_Galinas_PW_4_FD_184864 | JGI IMG/M metagenome (GOLD analysis project Ga0210096, IMG submission 184864) | Wetland microbial communities from San Francisco Bay, California, USA, that impact long-term carbon sequestration - China_Galinas_PWA_D2... | ecosystem: Environmental > Aquatic > Marine... | reverse complement strand
TGGAGACCCGAGAGCTGCTGCCTGTGGTCTTCGTGCCTGTGACCGGAGACCACTGAAGAGCTCTCCGCTCTCCCAGAGCCTTGCAGAGCCAGAGCTTTGGCAACCTTGTCCCCGACCGGCGACTCTATTGGACGCACCGTGCAGATAGACGAAGCTGCTGTCATTGGATTGGTCGATGAGGCTGCCATCCTCGTCTTTCAGGGTGTAATTGAGCGTGACCACCTTGTGGATATCAACCTGCAAAAGAGATCCTTGGGCATGGAAGACTGGACTAACAGCTTAGCAGCTTACGGCGAATCATGCCCCCGGGCCCGCCGGGGCTGATGGGCGTCACGCGACGAGAGCTCCAGCCAGGGACTGACTTGGTCCTGCGCGAGCAGGTGCAGCCGGTCTTCCATGTCGGGGGCCGAGGTCAAGAGGGCCGAGCGCACCAGCTCGGGCCGATTGTTCTTCTCGCTGAGATGGGCAGCCACCAGGTGCTGCAATCGAGGACGGTCCAGGTGCGCCAGGAGCCAGGCGGCCTGAGGGTTGCTCAGATGCCCAAGGGCACCCCCCACACGATCCTGCAATCCAGGCGGGTAGGGGCCGTTGATGAGCATGTCCGGATCGTGATTGCACTCCAGAATCATGGCATCGCAGGCGCCGAGCGCCTCGACCACGTGGGGGGTGATGCTACCGGTATCGGTCAGAATTCCGAGCTTGACTCCCTCGGCCTCGAACACGAACTGCACCGGCTCGCCCGCGTCGTGGGGCACAGCGAAGGGGGTAACCCGGAGATCCCCGATTTGAAAGTCCCCTTGATGGGCACTGAAGGCCATCAGCTCGGCGATCTCACCGCAGGAGGTCTTGCGGAAAGTACCGGGGGTCATCCAGACAGGCAGGGCAAAGCGCCTGGCGAGCACGCCGACGCCGCGCACGTGATCGCCATGCTCGTGGGTGACCAGGATGGCATCGAGGGTCTCGGGCTCCACACCTAGAAGCCCGAGCCGCCGCCCCGCCTCCCGGGCAGGGAAACCGCAATCGAGCAGCACACGCGTGCCGCCCGACTCGATCAGCGTAGCATTGCCCCGGCTGCCGCTACCGAGCGAGGCGAACCGCATCCCCAGGGGTCAGCGCAGCTGCTCGTTGATCAGAGCGAGGATACGCTTGGCGGTATCGGAGTTGCTCCGCTGGCCGTCCTTGTCCAGCACCACCACCACCGTGGTATCGCCTTCGGGGCGCAGACTGACCTGGTACTGACTCTCTTTGTCGATCTTGCGCTCATCGCGCCAGAAGGCGAGCTTGGACAGGAGCCCGGATTTTTCCTGATCCGAGTAGGGGTCGTCGTAACGCACCAGGTAGATGCCTCGGGCGCGGTCACGATCCTCGACGGCAAAGCCGACGCGGTCGAGCGCCACGCCGGTCAGTCGCCAAGCACGATTGAACTCCTCCTTGATGGTCACCATTGAGCCAGACTTGGTCTGGGTTAGCTGAGACCTCAGTCCCGGTGCCTGCTTGGCCTTGGCCAGGGCGACAGCCCGCTCCTCGTCGTTGGACGCACCCAGGTACGCCATGATGCGCTGGAGCATGATGGCTTCCAGACCGTGGTCTGTGCCCCGGGGCACCCAGACCGCCTGCTCGGTGTCACCGGAAGGCCGGGTAACTATCTGCTCCTCCATACCTCGATGGGTCAGATAGAGCTCGGTCGTGCCGGGCCGTTGGCCCCGCTCCAGCCTCACCCGGTATTGATCGCGCGTGCCCGAGGAGTAGAGACCATCGACGAACCGGCGCAGGGTATCGGTGATGAAATCCGAGCGGATGTCCGCCCGGTTCTCCAGCCAAGCGGTCCGCATGACCCCCACGGCGGGGTCCTGCTCGTTCAGAAGTATGCCGTTCTGTTGCCAGAATGCGATCAGCAGGGGCCAGACTTCCTGGGGCTCCGCGTCGATCACCAGCCAACGCTGATCCCCGTCGCGCTTCATCTCCACGTTGGTCTGCTTGGGCAGCACATCGCCGCGCACCGGGCCGGCGTTGCTCAGGCGTTGTTGGGTGTTGACGAACTGGGAGTAGGTCGCGCCACCGACCCCGGGCACCGTCAGGCCATCGCCAGTGCTCTGGGTCAGGTCCGGTGGAATCTCCAAATTGCGCTCGCTCTGGCTCTCGCGCTTGTACTCGACCTTCTTGTCGGGGAGTATCTTGTCCTTGCTCGGCAGCCAGCTGCAGCCGACAAGACCGGCCACGAGAAGGCCGCTGAGAAGAAATCGCATCGCTCTGGAGGTCATGTCGAATACCGTATTCTCGTCGCGCAGGCGCGGGTGCAGCCCCGTATGCGCAGTGGTAGATTTCCCCTAGCTGTCCGGGGATTCGATTGAATCTCAATCAAAGGGCCCCGGCCTGCCTCATGGCCTGGCGAACCGGCTCCTCGAACTCCCCCGAGAGCCAGGTGAGGGGCAAGCGGATACCCTTGGGAATCTTGCCCATCTCGGCCAGGGCCCACTTCACCGGGATGGGATTGGCCTCCACGAACAGGGCCTTGTGCAGACCGGATAGCCTGGCGTCCAGCTCCTGCGCAGACGCCCTGTCTCCGCTCAGAGCCGCCTCGCACACCCGCTGCATGAGGTCGGGGGCGACGTTGGCCGTGACCGAGATGACCCCCTGGCCGCCCAGCAGTATCAGCTCTCGCGCAGTGGCATCGTCGCCGCTAAGGATACAGAAGTCCTCGCCGCTAAGCTCCCGGATGCGATCAACCCGGGTCAGGTCGCCCGTGGCCTCCTTGATGCCGACGATGTTGTCCACTTGCGAGAGCCGGCCAACGGTCTCCGGCAACATGTCGCAGGCCGTGCGGCCGGGCACATTATAGAGAATCTGGGGGATATCCACCGCCTCGGCGACCGCCTTGTGATGCAGGTACAGCCCCTGCTGGGTCGGCTTGTTGTAATAAGGGGTGACCAGCAGACAGGCATCCACGCCCGCCTCCTTGGCGCATTGGCTCAGGTCGATCGCCTCCCGGGTCGAGTTGGCCCCTGTGCCACCGATCACGGGAACGCGGCCAGCAGCGTACTCGACGGTCAGGCGCATGGTGCGACAATGCTCCTGCTCGTCCAGGGTCGCCGACTCACCGGTGGTCCCTACCGCGACGATCGCTCGGGTGCCCTGCTCCACATGCCAATCGACCAAGGCCCTGAGGCTCGTCTCATCGACGCTCCCGTCCTCCACCATGGGAGTGACCAACGCGACCAGGCTGCCTTGGAACATGCCTAAACCCCCGAGTTTCAGCGAATCCGATATGTTATCTTGGGGGCTCCGATACTGACAAGCCGCGGAACACCATCAATCACTCGAGAAGGGCCGGACCAGCTCGACCTTGGACTGCAGCTCGGCGTGAGACTCCGTGAGTCGCGTGCCCATTTCGGCGAGCTGTCGCGCCATGACACCGAGTTCGTCTCGGCTGTTGATCCCGATCTCCGCCAGCTCCAAAGCACCCGATTCCGTGTCCGGCATGGCCCGGACGGCGCGGGTGAACAGCTCCGTCCGGTCGCTGTCGAGGCGCCGACCCGCTACCCCTATCTCGCGGCCCGCACTGGTGACCATCCGGGCATACACCGCCTCCTCGGTGGTCACTATCTCTTCGAGCAACAGCTGGATGGTATGGTATTCATAACCGACGACGCTGAAGGACAGGGACTTGACGACATGCCCGGAGATATGCCTGCCGCGCTGCTGCAGCGCGGCATCCAGCTCGCATGGCCACGCGAAACCACCTCTGCCGGCCCGGTATTTGCTGGCGCATAGAAGAGCTCAGGCAGGAGTGCCGGCTTTGCCCGAGAGGAGCCTTAGTCCACGGGGGAGGGGTATGATGCGAACAGCGTTCGGCGGGCCATACATAAGCCCGGATTCGAGGCGACCGAGATGAGCCAGCAGCCACAAGTCTGCGTCTACTGCGATGAATCCCTGGCCAGCTACGGGTTCGGCCACGGGCACCCCTTCGGGCCTGATCGTCTGTCGGCCTTTCGGCATCGCCTGGAGCAAGAGCATCTCATCGGCCGGTTGTGCCTGTGCGCCTCGATCCAGGCCACTCGGGAAGACCTGGAGCGCTTCCATACCCGGTCCTACATCGATCGGCTCGAGACCCTGTCAGCGGCCGGAGCCGGTCTTTTGGACTACGGCGACACCCCCGCCTTTCCGGGCATTTTCGAGGCGGCAGCCACCGTCGCCGGCAGCGTGCTGGACGGCATCGATCGGCTCATGAAGGGAGACTGTCGCCGGGTCTTCGCGCCCATCGCCGGCCTGCACCATGCGCGACGGGACCAGGCCGCCGGCTTCTGTGCGATCAACGACTGTGGCATCGCCATCGAGGCCCTCAAGGCCCGCTACGGGCTGGACAGGATCGTCTATGTAGACATTGACGCCCACCATGGCGACGGCGTCTATTACGCATTCGAGTCCGATCCCGCCGTCTGCTGTGCAGACCTGCACGAGGACGGGCATTTTCTGTATCCGGGCACGGGCGACGCCCTGGAAGCGGGCAAGGGCGCGGCACAGGGACGCAAGCTGAACCTGCCCATGCCCCCTGGTGCGGACGACGAGGCGTTCCTGGCAGTCTGGCCGCAAGTGGAGCGACTCATCGAGCAGTGCAGGCCCCAGTTCATCCTGCTTCAGGCAGGTGCCGACAGCCTCGCAGGCGATCCCATCACGGATCTGGCCTATACGCCCGCCGCCCACGCCCATGCCGCGCGCCGCTTGTGCGCCCTGGCCGACCGCCATTGCGAGGGCAGGATCCTCGCCATGGGAGGCGGCGGATACAATCGGGCCAATCTGGCCGAGGCCTGGTGCGCCGTGGTCGAGGCCTTTCTCGCGGCCTGAGATGCCTCGCCCATGACGACCCACCGGCAACACCGCCACCTGCCCTACACGCCCGAGCAGATGTTCGAGCTGATTGCGGACATCGAGGGCTACACCCGCTTCATGCCCGGCTTCGAGCGCTCGATCGTCATCCGACGCGAGAACAACCGACTATGGGTCAGCCAGACGGTAAGCGCCGGCCCCAAGCAGCTGAGCTTTACCTCCGAGGCCCGCCTCGAGCGCGCTGGCCGAATCCACATCCGAGCCCTGGACCTAACGGCCGCGGACTTGGCGATCGACTGGCGACTGACGCCCGATGGCGAGGGATGCCGCATAGAATTCACGGCCGAATTCAGAGCCCGTCTTCCATTCGTCGGCCCCGTGCTCCGCTTCTGGATCGACGAGATCGCCACCCGCTCCTTCAGCGCCTTCACCGCCGAGGCGGCAAGGCGATACCGCAAGCGGTGACCTACGGGAGATCGCTGCGTTTGAAGAGGAAATAGCCGATACCGGTTGGAAATCGTCCAGGCGCAAGGCGATTGCCTCGCCGAGGCGGTCCAGCCATGAAGCCCCGAGTCCTAATCTATGGTGACCCTTTTTGGACTGGCCTGCTGGGGTGGGCTGCACGCCGACGATCCCACCGACCGAGAGGCTTTTCAGGAGATCCCCGAGAGCCAAGTCCAGGATCTGCTCAGCTATCTCGCCCCACTGGACGACGACTGAGCCGTGGCGGCGCTTGTGTGCACGGCCGCCAGTATGCGCTCCTTCCCCGGGGGCCTCTCCACCAGCTGATCCTCGGAGAAATGGCAGCTGAAGGTCGCCCCTTCGCCGAAGCGGCTCGCGATGCGCAGCTCTGCGCCCTGGCGCGACAGCGCATGCTTGACGATGGCCAGCCCCAGCCCGGTCCCTCCCGACTCGCGCGAGCGGCCCTTGTCCACCCGATAGAAGCGCTCCGTGAGCCGCGGGATGTGCATGGGCGGGATGCCCGGCCCATCGTCGCTCACCGCCAGCATTGCCCCCGATTCGTCCCGGCCCCAGAACACCGAGACTCGGGTCTGCGCAGGCGTGTGCAGCACCGCGTTGAAGACCAGATTCGCCAGCACGCAGCGCATCTCGTCGGCATTGGCCTGCAGCAGCAGACCGCGATCCACCTGCAGCTCGATCCCATGCCGCCGCTCGCCGCTGAGCGCCCTCGCCTCCTCCGCCACCGCTGAGGCGAGCGCCGAGATATCCACCGGCTCCAGGTCGCTCGCCTTCTCGGCCAGCTCCAGCCGGGACAGGGTCAGCAGGTCCTCGATGATGCCCTGCATCCGCAACGCCTGCTGGTGCATCAGCTCGATGGATCGGGTCGCGCCAGAGCCGATCGGCCCCCCATGCAGCATGTGCTCGAGAAACCCCGCGATCACCGTCAGCGGGGTGCGCAGCTCGTGGGAGACATTGGCCACGAAGTCCCGTCGGATCTGGTTGAGGTGATAGATCTTTGTGATATCCCGGCTCACGATCAGCCGCTGCTTCTTCTTGCCGCCGAAGGGCGCGATGCGGATCGACAGCATCAATGCCTCGTTCTGAGGCGAGGGGATCTCCAAGGGTTGGCCATAGTCGGCCGCGTCCAGCAGCTCCTCCAGCAGCGGATAGACCGAGAACTGACGCAGCGGCCGCCCCGCGTCCTCCGGCCAGCTGATCCCCAGCAGCGCCACCGCCCCCGGATTGGCCCACTCCACCCGGCTCTGCGTATCCAGGATCACCAGTGCGTCAGGGATGGCCGAGGCCGCCTCGCGAAAGCGCGTGCCAAAGCGGGCGAGCCCCCGCTTGCGCTTGCGGCTACGCGCCTGCAGGCCGGCCACCGCCCGATACAGATCCCCCCACAGCCCCTCGGGAAAGGGCTCGGAGAGATTGCGCCGCCTGCGGATCAGGCCGGCGAGCCTGACGAGCTGGAACAGGTGGTACCCGAGATAGACCCCACCCAGCGCCAAAGCCGACAGCGAGATCTGCCCAAAAAGACCCGCCAATGCCCCGCCCAGCGCGGCAAGCATGACCACCATCATCAGCTCTTGCTTCATCCCTTCCGACACGTCGACACCCTAAAGACTCGCAGTGGGGCCCGGCAAATCCCACGGTCAGGGTCCCCCGGGCAGAAGCTCCTGATACCCGAGTGTATGCCTTTCACGCCCCAGGAACGATGACCAAAGCGTAACAGAAGCCCCGAACTGGCGAGCAGCACGGCCCGGTTCAAATCCTTCACCGCCAAGGCCCTGATCGCGTGGCTGCCGGAGAGGAAGGTCCGAGCGATCCTGGAGCAGTTGGCGTTTGCATTCCCACGGGGGACCGTGGGAACGAGGGAACGAGGGCCGTCATTGTTTTGTCGTCGTGGGGTGTCGGGTGTCGGGTGTCGGGTGGGTATGACTGCATGTTCGGTATTGTCAAATATGGTTCCTGCATACGTCGGGCGAAGGGGTCAGGACGCGAGATCCATTCGTTTCGATTTCATGGTGGAAACGATTTTCCGGTTTTGCTTGGTCAACCCCCTTGCCTCGAGGTACCCGGTCAATCATGGACGGAAAACCTGCAACTCCAGCCCTTGATTGAACCGGTAATACCGGTCGTTGGCGGTGACCAGCGGTAGCCCGGTATCCAGCGCGGTGGCGGCAATGAGGGCAACCGCCAATTGCAGGGCGTGCGACAACGCGTATTCTTCGACCAGGAAGACGGCTTGGGCAGAGATGGACGCATCCACCAGCTCCTTTACGGCAAGAACTCGTCAAGCCCATTGCCGGTCGGCAGATTCTCGATCTCGGCGAAGTCTCGATCATAGGTGAAGAGCGCAAATCCATGCTCGAGCGCCGAGGCGGCGATCCACAAGTCGTTGGTCGGGATCGGTCGCCCCTTCGCCCTGAGGGTGGCGAAGATATGGGCGTAGTAGTCGGCGGTACTTTCACCGATCTCCAGGAGCTGAATACGCGGAGAATCGAGGAAGGCGGAGAGCTCGCGGCGGTCGAGCTCGGCACGGGCCCCACAGGCAAACCCTGCCAGAAGCTCTCCGAGCACAAGGCTACTTATCCCCAGCGTATCGCTACGCTGCACGATGGCCAGGGCCCCGGCGTCACCGCGCTTGAAGGCGACGTAGGCGCTGGTGTCGAGAGCGATCCGCCTCACCGCCAAAGCTCTTCGTCGATTTGCTCGAAGGCCGAGAGCGACTTCTCGAAGTCCGACGCCTCCTGGTCGGACCAGGTGCCGGCGAGCTGATCCAAATCACGGTAGACAGGACGCCGTTTGCCCGGGACCGCCAGCCCTACACCCTGCCGCAATAATTGCAGGACATGGGCATTGATGCTGACGCCGCGCCGGCGCGCCTCGGATTCGAGCCGCTCAGCGACCTCGGGCTCTATACCCCGGAGACTCATCGTCTTCATTGCTGCCACTCATAGATATCATAGATATCATAGATATCTGCAAATCATAGCAACGGGCCATGGAGCGGACGACGACATCCATCTGACTGCCCAAGTCCGCCCAGATCAATGCCGGCAGCTGAATGTCCCAAAGCTGGAGCCTCGGGACCAGGTCTCCCTCCAGCAGAGGGGCGAGCCGAAAAAGCCATCTCCTCTCACGGCAGAGATGGGGAGAATCCGGACCTGTCCTAGCATGTGATGCTGCCCTGCTCTTGCCAATTGGTCCTCCTCCTTGGCCCCACCATTCTTGGCCCAAGATGCGCACTCGAAGGCCGAATGGAGCGGGAAGAACGGAAAAACTGCTATTTATATCTTAGAATCAACAGGATAGCGTGGTCCGACCCGATGTGCGTCGGGGCTTGTTGCAGCCTCCGAAGTAAGCACACTAAGAGAATGTTCACCATGAAGGAACATCACCGCACACCCCTGCGCCGACCTAGGGCACGAACCTGCTCCTCTACATCGCCTGCTTGGTTGGCCCAGCCCATCGTCCTTCTCGCCCGATATCGGCGCATCCGAAGCCCGAGGCATGATAATCGAAGATCATTTACTGCTTTCTTTGCGTCTTTGCGTGAGGATTCTTGAAGTTATTCCGGTTAGCTGCGTTCGATACATGGACGGTCTTGCCGCTTCTCATCGCTTTTCGGCGGAAGGTACTTTTCCGGCCTCCCGGATTCTCCCAGGAAGATGCGCTTTCACTAATACGTTGCCCTTGAACCGCCGAAAGCTTAGTCTGCCGGCCATGTCCGAGCACGACAACAGCTATCGCCAGCTCTTCTCCCACCCGCGCATGGTCCAGGACCTCATCCAGGGCTTCGTGCACCAAGACTGGGTGGCCCTGCTCGACTTCTCCACCCTCGAGCCGGTCCAGGCCAGCTTCGTCAGCGAGGACCTCAAGCGGCATGAGGACGATGTCATCTGGCGGGTGCGCTGCTCGGACGACTGGATATACGTCTATCTGCTGATCGAGTTCCAGTCCCAGCCTGATCCCTGGATGGCCCTGCGCATGCTGGTCTACGTCGGACTGCTCTACCAGCAGCTGGTCCGCTCTGGCGAGCTGGCCGCCCGAGGCCTGTTGCCGCCGGTCTTCCCCCTGGTGCTCTACAACGGCATCCGCCCCTGGCAGGGCAGTGAGCGGCTTGCCGATCTCATCGAGCCGGCACCCGGAGAGCTTCAAGGCTATCAGCCCGGTCTCGCCTATCTGCTGCTCGACGAGAGCCGATTCCCCGATGCGCTGGACGCCACCCAGCACGGCAACCTGGCCGCCGCTCTGATTCACCTGGAGAACAGCCGCGCCCCCGAGGAGCTGCGCAGCGGTATCCGCCTGCTGCTGCACTGGCTGCACGCCCCCGAGCAAGCCGGGCTGCGCCGCGCCTTCACCGTCTGGCTCGGGCGCGTGCTCTTGCCCGGCAAGCTCCAAGGAGTAGACTTTCCGGCATTGAACGAGCTTGAAGAGGTAGATGCCATGTTGGCCGAGCGTGTGCAGGAGTGGACCCGGGAGTGGGAGCAGCGCGGAATGCTGAAAGGGCTGGAGCAAGGGCTGGAGCAAGGGCTGGAGCAAGGGTGGGAGAAGGGGCGTAAGGAAGGCGAGGTCGCCCTGATGAAAAAGCAGCTCATCCGCAAGTTCGGATCCCTGTCGGCCCAGGTTGTGCAACGCCTGGAGGAAGCCAGCGCGGAGCAATTGATGGAGTGGGCCGAGCGAATCCTCTTTTCCGAGACCATCGATCGGGTTTTCGAGGACACTTGACTGCCCCAACCGGCAGGCGTCGTCCGCGTCGCGATCGGACCACATTATCGTCGCGCTGCCAGGCTCGAAAACGTCTTTCGGCGACCACCGCTATTCGTGCGCCGGGGGCGTCAGGAATTCGGCGGAAGCGCTTTTCGGCGCAAGGCGCTGCGCTTTTCCGCCCTCTCGGGCTACAACTTTACCAACCGAAGGATCTCCGGCATTTTCGGGCGTTCCGGTGACCACCGGAGCGTTTCTCGCCACCACCCGGGCCCCGGACGAACTGATTTTCCAGTGAAGACGCCTGTCGTCAGGAACCACTTTCTCGGTCAATGTCGGCGGTCGAGCCGCCGACAGGCCGAGGTCCAGGACCTTGATCTCGCCGGATTCGGTGAGAAACACGTTGCCCGGCTTGAGATCCCGGTGCACCCGCTAATGGCGCTGGAAGGCCCGGTCGATGCCCTCGGCTACCGGGGTGAGCAGCGCCAGAATGCGCGACAGTGGTAGACCCTCGGAACCCTCGTCGGCCAGCACCTGGTTCAGGTTGCGACCTTTGAGGTATTGCATGGCGAGGAACACCCAGCCACCGGGTCTTCGTGCCAATCGAAGACGTTGACGATGAGGGGTATGTCTAGCTAGAGGGTGCGGGGGGAAAGGGAAAGAGGCCCTCGGACCGATACGACGAATCCGCTGGGACCTCGCCGTTTGGAGAAATCAAACGGCGGAAGGCGCTACGCTTTTCCGCCCTACGGGCTATACGAAGCCATCGCCCAGGGGCACATCGCCCTGTGCAACTCCACCGAGATCGCCACCGACAAGTCTTTCGAAGACGCCATAGGCAACGGCGCCCGCCGGGTCGCCGACACATTGAAGAACGAGGGATTCGTCTATCCGGTCGACGTGCACGCCTGTCGGCAGCGGGTAACGCCTTTGCCCTGAGATCGCGCCCGAACCTTGTAGGGCGCAAAAGCGAAGCGCCTTGCACCGAGTGCGAGGTCGAAAAGTCGAAAGCGCATTTCGAACCGCTAAGGCACTGAAGACGCGGAGGCTTTGATTGCCACGAAACCGTGTAGGTCGGGTTGGCGCTGTTTGCCTACCCGACGTTCGTGAATTCCGATGTCAGGTAGCGTCGCAACCTGACCTACGAGCCAACCTGGTATAACCGCTTCAATGCTCCCGTCGGCAACCAAAGTGTCAGCGCAGAATCGGTCAGCGGCTCGAATTCATATCTCAGGTACCAACCACGTGCCGTCTCGTCCTTTGCGTCGACGATCACGCCGACCATGCCGATTTCGCAGGAGAGTGCCAGGCAACGCGACAATGCGTCGCCAAGCAAAAGCTCACCGAGGCCCTTCCGTTGATATCGCGCGTCCACGGCCAGCCTTGCGAGACGGACCACAGGCAGAGGGAAGCGAGGAAAACGGGCCCCATACTTTTCCGGAAGGTTCCCTCTACGGATGCCCGCCATGGCGAGGCTGTAATAGCCGAGAATCTTCCGGCCCTCGGCAGCCACGTAGGTTCGGCTGACATTGGTGCTCGCGTGTTGTCGAGCATAACGGCGGAGATACTCATCCAGCGCCGCCACGCCGCAGGAAAACCCGCGGCGCTCATGGTGTGAAGATAGGGGCTCGATTCCGATGGAGTCAAGCGAGATCAACGCTTGCGCTGCTGCCAATCTCGATGGCGCTTGATCCCAGCAGATAGCTTCGGTCTCGGCTTCTCGAGGTCGTCCAATGCCCGAACAAATACGCTCCAGTTTTCTTCGCTCAAAGTAACCGTGTCTCGTTCGGCCAGGATTCTCCTGGCCTGCTCTTGCGCGGTGCCCAGCAGGAATGCACTGACGGACATGCCGGCGGTCGAGGCAGCCCTGACGATCAGATTCTTGATCTCCGGTGAGGTGCGCAGATCGATTCGCTCGCTGGTTTCTCGGCTCCCAGACATGGCAAATTCGGCTCCAATCATGCGGTTGAGAGGAGTCTAGCCGAGCCCACCTCAGAGATCAATCATTCCGTACACTGTACGGATATTCCCATTGGTCCGCGCGAATGGCGTTTGAACGGCCATGGCAAGCCTCAAGCAAACTACCTGCCCATTCTTACAAAAGGTAAAAATCCAAAAGCTAATTGGAAGTCCTCAGGAGGCGAAAGCCCAGGTCGTCGTCCCTGAAGCCGGGGCCGGGGCCGCTGCTGCTGCGGCTGGCGCAACGCGCGTTGCTCGCGCCGCCGTACCAGCTGCCGCCCCGGCGGACTCGGCTGGAGCCACCCCCACTGTTCACCGGGTTGTTGCGCGAGTGGCTGGCATAGGCGTCCGAGTCGTACACGTCCTGCACCCACTCCCACACATTGCCGCTCATGTCGTAGAGCCCAAGACCATTCGCCGCCTTGCCCGCAACTGCATGGGTCTGTCCGCCGGCATTGCTCCCATACCAGCCCACCCGATCCAACGATTCGCCTCCACTGTAGGTCTCGGCCTTGCCCCCGCTGCGACACGCATACTCCCACTCCGCCTCCGTCGGCAGCCGAAAACGCTCTCTACTGCGCGCGTTTAGCTTACCGATGTACTCCTGCACGTCGTTCCACGACACCCCGTCCACCGGATGATCCTCGCCGCTCTTGAACCAGGACGGGTTGCTCCCCATCAGCTTCCGCCACTGGCCCTGCGTCACCTCCGTGCGGCCCATCCAAAACCCATCCACGCACACCTGGGGCACCGGCTTCTCGTCATCGTCTCCCGAGCTGCTGCCCATCTGGTAGCAGCCCCCGGGCACCCACACGAACTCCATCCCCGTCTCGCGCTCGCGCCACACCTGGCCCGTCCGCGGGCTCGATGGCGGCGCCGCAGCGGGTGTCGGCCGCGACTCCGGTGCCGTCACACTCGGCGCCGCCGGCTCGGGCAAACGCTCCAGCTCCGCCACGTACACCGGGGCCTCCTGGCTCAGCTGATGCCACCCATAGTGGGTCCGGTAGCCCGGCGCACTCGCCTCGATCCGATAGCGGCCCGGCGCCAGCTCCATGCCGTCCCGGTATTTCGGCACAATGTTCAACCTAGAAACCGCAGTTGGACGGCCGCCAGGGTGCGTGCGGCGTGGTGCCTGGCAAGGCACAACGAGGCGGAATAGTTCATCTATTCCAACGAGTTGTAACGCCGCCAGGCGCCGCGCCGTGCGTGCCCTGGTGGTCGTAGCGCCCCTCACCTCGCGGGTGAGTCCCAGATTGCTCAATACCC
>Ga0210096_1000521_pt1 | contig 13229 bp, 13 predicted proteins | sample China_Galinas_PW_4_FD_184864 | JGI IMG/M metagenome (GOLD analysis project Ga0210096, IMG submission 184864) | Wetland microbial communities from San Francisco Bay, California, USA, that impact long-term carbon sequestration - China_Galinas_PWA_D2... | ecosystem: Environmental > Aquatic > Marine... | reverse complement strand
GGCGACTAAGTTAGTTGCCGTTTCAGATCAAGTTTCCCAATCAATCGGTGTGAGAGATGGGAGATCCTATCCTATTCAAGTGATTCCCAATGGAATCAATGCAGCTATGATCTCTGAACGGGCTCGGCAGGCTGGCATACGGCGGAAAATGCTTAAGATTCCAGAGACTGCATTTGTAATCGGCTCAGTGGGAAGATTTCAGTCTGTAAAGAATTATCCTCTTATGATCAAAGCATTTGCTCAACTATTAAAAAAGCAGGAACCAGCCTATCTTATTTTGGTTGGTACTGGGTCAGATAAACAGATGTTGCGTAATCTTATTAATGAGCTTGGCATAAGATCATATGTGCGATTTATAAGCGGGCAACAGAGCTATGGCTATTATCCCATATTTGATTGTTTTAGCCTTACTTCAGCAAAAGAAGGAGTCTCGATGGCATTACTCGAAGCTATGAGTTGTAGGGTGCCTTGTGTGATCACGTCCGCAGAACTCATCCATCCAGTGATCCAGTCAGGGGATAATGGATTGATTGTCCCAATCAATGATTCCAGTATGTTAGCAACTACCTGGCAACTCATACGAGAGAATGCACAATTGAAAGAGCGATTACAAAGGCGGGCATTAGATACGGTGTCTAAACGGTTTTCATATCACACGATGAGTTTCAAGTATAAACAATTATTCCATCAAATGATGATCGAATGATACAAAAAGAGCAGGTTGTTGCAAAAGTTTGATTTTTTGATCTCATTGTTGTACGATTATTAGTGATTACGGATCTCTCATACGTAATCGTTCAATTTTCGATAACCTCCATTTCCCCTATCCATGACGTTCTGTCAGGATGGGGGTATTTTTACTCTTAGCCATTTAATTTTTCAATTTGAATGAGTTAATAGCACCACAATCTTGAATTTTATATTCAAAATGTAATATTATTTCTCTAGGGACATTCAAGGGGGAGAAGTAATGAAGCGTGGGATGTATGTGCTGATCTGTGGCACATTATTTCTTAATACTACTATTTTCGGTTATATCTATCAGCGTAAACGGCTTCGGCGCTGGCTGCCAGCTCAGCAACAGTATCAATATATTATTGGTCTGGGCGATTTCCATGATAAACAATTACCCATTGGAGAGATTCAGCGTAATGCGATTATTTCTTCAAGTGCTCAGTTGCCCTCTGAGCAAACGCTGGTGCTTACTGAAGATTTAAGTTGCTCTAATACCGATGGTAAGCAACGATGCGGTCGATTTTTAATTCACTCAAATAAGGGAGTGTTAGCCAGCTGTACCGATCAATTGCGAAATAATGGGGTGAAAGCACATAATTTTGAATATCGCTATTGCCGCGTGGTAAGTCTTGGGCCACTTTTGCATCAAACAAATGATTCGATTAGCTGTATGAGCACTCAGGAGATAACGCTAGGTGCTTTGTTTGATGAGATAAAACATATCGTTGTACAAGTGGCACAGTATCGTGATGGTTCACCATTAGATCAATGGTATGCCCATGAAGTTAAAACTGTAAGTATGCGTATTGCCCAATTGAGTAGTGAAGGATTTGTCCATCGTCCCATAGGCGAATATATTCGCCAGCGTACTAATGCTCATAATCGAACTTCTTTCTTGCAGCATTTATTGACCTTTGATAGCGGCTTATTTGATTGTCGTTTAGTACATACGATTTTTAATGATTCTCAACATAATTCAATCATTATATTAGCGGGTGGTACCCATATCAATAATATAAGTAAGCGCTTGATGAATGCCGGATTTGAGCTCGTTGATGAGAATAAAGTGACCTGTGGTCAGAAATGTAATCTTACCCAATGCCTTGGTTCTCATATTGTTAAAGGTCAGTTTTGTGTACGGCCACAACCAATCGATCCTCAGGAGCTTGCGCAAACTATTAGTAGAAATTCTTCGTTAGATATGCGCGGCCAGAATCCCCAAAAATCATAACAACAACATCATCCGGCGTAAGATTTTTTGCATATTCATGTGCTGCATAGGCAACAGCACCGCTACTTGGGCCAACGAGCATGCCATGTTTCCAAGCAAGAGGTTTAAGAATACCAAGTGCATCGTCATCTGATACTTCTACCACTTCATCAATGACTTCATAATTGATGACGGGTGATTCAAAATCGATACCCATTCCTTCAACTTTATATGGCTTTGGACAGCCGCCTGTTGCCCGCCATGAATTATTAGAATCGAGCGCAATGATTTTTATGTTTGTATTTTGTTCTTTTAAATAACGACCCACACCGCTTACGGTACCGCCTGTTCCAGCACCCGCAAAGAAATGGGTTACTTTTCCATTAGTTTGGTGCCAAATTTCTGGACCTAATGATTTATAATGAGACAATGCATTTTCTGGATTGTAATATTGATTGGGCATAAATGAGCCCGGCGTCTTATTATGAATCTCAGCAGCTTTACTGTGATAACTGCGTGGGTCATCAATAAATTCTACCGCAGGACACATGACAACTTCCGCGCCATATGCCTTTATTGTTTTGAGTTTTTCTTGGCTTATTTTTTCTGAAACCGTAATGATAACTTTGTATCCTTTGAGGGCACCAATCATTGCCGTTGCTGCACCTTGATTCCCTGATGAGGCATCAATAATAGTGCCGCCTGGTTTTAAAATACCAGCTTTTTCTGCCTGCTCTATCATGTGACGTGCCGAACGGGCTTTAACGCTGCACCCAGGATTGAGATACTCTAATTTTGCATACATTTGAGCAGGCACATCAAAATGTACACGAACTAATGGGGTGTTACCGATTGCGTCAACAAGATGTTCGTAGCGGTTCACAGAGCAATTCCTTTATTCTTTTTAGAGAGACTATGCTCTGCACTATAATAAAAAATAGCTTTTTTGTCATGCAGTCTGATTAATATAAATACCACAACGTCGCGCACAGCATGGTACCAAAAATAATCGGCCAATAAGAAATTTTAGTAATAATATTATTATGATATTCGATCCATCTGATTTTGATCTTAAAGAGATGTAAAAGAGCCGTTATTAAAATCAGTAAGATTACGATGTAAATCAAAAAGTAGAAAGTTTCAAAATAAACCAGACCATACGTTGGTATTTTATCACGGAAGCGTAATTGTGAAAGGATAGTACTAAAAAAGCCAGTTGTGCAAGTTGCCAACGTCCACCCAATACCTTGTTGGGAATATGTAAGTAACAAGACAAATAAGATGATACTGATTACCAGCAACGCAACAATATCGGTTGTAACTACCTCAAAGAGTGAGCGTTGTGCCGATACCATAAAATGCAGTTCAGGGATATTGGGCCGCTCAACTTCTTCATAAATACCAAATGGTCCATATGAATAGAAACCAAAGTTTGTGCGGTAATGATTTATTTTATAGCCAAACATGCTTTCAGTAAGATACCAACCAATCAAATGGTTACTTTGATTAATACCGGGCAGCGCAGCAGGATTAATAATTTGATATGCATCAAGATCAGGAACTAAGATTATTTGTTGTTCAAAATCTTTATGCCAGAATTGAAGTTGAATATTTTTGACATCAAATGGATAGAACCGATACGAAAGATTTTGATTTAATGTGGCGCGCACTTGCCACAAGATCGTTTCATGTTTTTCTTTTTTAGAACGGCCAATTTCAATAATATCCGGTTTATCGGCCATCTGAGGAAGTAGGAATCCTCGCGCAACAGTATCATGTATGCCTTCAAAATAACGTTGCCATACCAAGCAGACAATTTCTACCTGATCCTCTGATACAAACTTGATATCATTAATTAATACACCAGTGGGGATATATCTGCCCTGTTTATAACGATAACGAAGGTAATATTGTTCTTCACTCATGCTTTCAGGTGTTTCAAGTTTGGTTAGTTGTTCCGTGCTTGCAATATTTACTGATCCATAGTTATCAAGAAATTTATATAAACTGACTTTGTCTCGAATTTCGATAAGATTTTTATCTGATGCCGGATAGCGAACTCGGATATTCCATAAACCACTTAAAGCACCACATAACGTTATTGAAACAAGTGCGCTGGTAATCCATAATTTTTTTGGGGTGATATGATTTCTTAATGCCAAACTTAAAATTAAGAATATTAAAGCTAATAATAAAGCGATAACAATATTCATGAGCTGTTTGCGCATCATATTTGGATTGAGTGGCAATTCATACGTATCAAATACGCCAAATAAGGTCCACCCAATTGATGTGATCGGCGCAAAAAAGAGCCATGATGGGTTACCGGTAATTTCATTATTATAGGAAGTAAATCCAATTTTCTTTTCATGGGTTTCTTGAACAGCATTTTTCAAAGCAGAAGAATTAATTTCATCGGCAATATCCTGTACTGATTGGTGCCGTGTTACCCGAATATTCATCGGATGGTATATGAGGGTGCCTGATGGTTCGGTGATAAACCAATAGCCACTTTGCCCTAAATACAAAGTGGATAATACATGATTAATATGATCGAGTGATTGAGTAGCAAATACAACGCCGGCTGGCTCATGAGGATTATTTTTTTGATAAAATGGGGCAGCATATGCAATTACTTGTTCACTCGTGGCCGGATCGGTATATGGTCCCACAAAAACCGATTTTTTTTGTTCAAGAGGCTGTTGAAACCAATTATGTTCCGGTTGGGTATAATCAATGATTTTTTCTAACTGAGTTACTATCTGTTTATCTTCTTTTTCAACAAAATAAAATGATTCTGATTTATTTTTAAAAGCAATACCAAACCCAGTAATTTCTACCGGTTTTTCCATTAATATTTTTTTAATCTGGTCAGTTGAAAGATTTTCGGTATTCAATTTTTGAGTAAGATTATTTACTAATGGTTTAAGCATCTCAATAAAAGAATTGAGTTGTTGGGCAGTTTCTAAAGTACGTTTTTGTGATTGTGCATATGCAATATCAGCAATCCGCCGTTTAGTAGTTATATATTGATAGATAAAAAAAGCTGCGCAAATAAAACCAATAGCAGATAATAGACTCAATACCAGTGAAGTTCGTTTGGATGAAATAGATATAAACATAGTAGGCTCCTTAAAATTCAATTGCAGCGTACTATCTTCATGACTTTAAGCTCAACGATTTAATGATAAAGTTGTATATGTTTTTCTACCATAGCACTTATATAAAAATCAGAGAGATCATCTTGATGGGTATGTAATTTGGTGTACAGAGGTGAATCAGTAATAAGTTTATTCATGTATTGAGCAAGTTGGCGCCAATTTTTGGGTTCTGCTAATAAGCCATTTTCTTGATGAGTAATAATATCGCTAATACCACCTGTATTATAAGAAATAATCGGTAATTTAAGTAAACGTGCTTCAATGACTGCACACGGTAATCCTTCCCATAAAGAACTTAATACAAAGGCATGCCAATTACGCATACGAGGTGCAACCGTATTTTGCCATCCATGTAAGGTAATAACACTATTGAGTTGATGATCAGATATCCATTGTTCAATAGTAGGCCGTAAATAACCATCGCCAATAAGTTCAAGACGTGCTTTTGGATGTGATTGATATACCTGATGAAATGCACGAAGCAGGTCAGAAATGTTTTTTTGTGGTTTAAAACAAGATATAGAACCGAATATAAATTGCTGTGTATCTTCTAAAGTGGATTTACGGGCTGGCATAAAAAATTGTTCGGTATCAACGGCTGCACGAATGATTGAATGTTTATGAGCAAAGCCAGGAAATAGGCGAATGCCAGTTTTTACATCATGTGATGAAACACATACAAAATGTGAAGTAATGAAATAAGTAATTCGTTCAATAAAAAAAATGGGAAGCCATGAAATCCAACTTTGATGGTCATGAAAAGCAAAGCCATGAATCGTATGAATGCGTTTTTGTATGCCAACGCACCATGCAGCCCATCGGCCTAGAATACCTGCTTTCGTGCTATGAGTATGCACAATAAGATACGGATATTTTTTTTTGAGAGTGCGTAACTGGTGGGTTATATGAAAAAAAGCACGGATATCATGCCATATATTTTTAAGAGATATTTTTCGTTTGAGATGAGGGAGCAAAAAAACATTCTGTTTATTGATAACTTTTTTTACGAGGGGCCCATGGGTGCCTGAAATAAGAAAAACCGGAATATCATGTTGTTCGAGCGAACGAAGCAATGAAAGACAAACTTTTTGAGCACCGCCTAATTCAAGTTTGGTAATAATATACACAATTGCTTTAGTGTGCTTCATATTTCCTTTTTTTATTGCGGATTACATGTACTGACCAAAAAGAATGATAAGAACTGAAACTAAGAGTGCATATACTGCAGACGTATCAATGATACCTTGCCCAAGCATACTTACTTTAGAAATAGTTGGATAAATTTCAGGTTTTTTTGCAATTTGATCAACAGCAGCAGACGCCGTGCGCCCAGAGCTTATACCGGCCCCAATAGTGCCAATGCCAATAGAAAGGGCGGCGCCAAGCATTGCAGCGCATACAATAATATTATCGCGCGGTGCTTGAGAAAAAAGCAGCATGAGTGAAACTACGAGTGCAAAAATTATAGGCGTTTCAACAATTGCTTCACTAATGAAAGTAAATGAGAATATGGTGCCATAGGCATGACGGTTAATACCAAGACCTCTACATGCTACCCGTGCAAAATCCGCCAAACCAATTGCCGGGCCAATACTGCCAATACCAAAACACAAGCCACTACTGAATAATCGTATTGCACCACTGAGTGTACGTACATCATCCAATTGAGCACTAATCATAAAAGCAACAATAAGAGCAAAAATAAGAGGAGTTTGAATAATTGATTGCGTGATAAGCATGAAACGCATAATGTTTTGTTCAAAAAATGGTTGCCGAGCTACGGCAAAACAAGCTTCACGTGCCGGCCAGCAGGAGACTATACCAACTACCAAACCAGATAAACTGATTGCTAATGCAATACCAAGTGTTGCAATACCTTTAAATAAGGTAAGTGAGTAAGGATCAGTGCGTACGAGCATAAATATTGCAATAGTTAGTCCCATAATCGCAGAAGTTTCGGTAAGTACGGTGCCAAATAATGCAATTTTACTAATCTCATTGCGTGCAGCAGGTTGAAGATTGGTAGCATCTAAGGCAGCAGCTCCGGTAAGGCCTTCACCGATGCCAACACCAAATGAATTAATGCCGATAACACACGCGATGGTTATAAAGTAAAAAAGGATCCCCAGTTCTATCATGTATTTCCTTCAGTTGGTTCAAGCCCCATTTCTTCCCCTTTAAGAGCAAGAGCAAGATAGGTTAAAGCAAGCATGGCAAAAACAAATGCTTGAATGAGTGCTTCAAAGACACCAAAAAAACCAATAAGCAGTAAATTGAATCCGCTCAGCAGTGCAAATGTTTCAAGCCACAGCGATCCTTGTGTGGCTGTGAGTGCGAGTTTAGTGATCATTGCACCACCAAAAATATTACCAAATAACCTAAATGATAGCGAAATGATCGTAGCCAGTTTACTAATTATATTCAAGGGAAGCATAATAAAAATTGGAGAGAAATATTCCTTTGCGTAAGCCCATAACCCATTTACTTTAATGGCATATACTTGAATATAACAGAAGGTAACAATTGCCAGAGCCAATGTGGTATTCAAATCTCCTGTAGGTTCTTCAATAAAAGGAACTACGCCAATAATACTTCCGATAAAAATAAAGAAGAATAAACTCATCACAAACACGTAATGATTAAATGAAAATTCACCCAATGTTTGTTTAGACATTTCAGCACTTTCGCGAATCATGGTGATAAGAACAAAGCGCAAGATACCTTTTTTATGCAGGATAAAACGTATTGGTATAATAAGAGCTGCTAGGATTGCCAAAGTAATCCAGGTATAGATAACTGTTTCGCTATTTATATTAAAAAAGCGATGAGTCAAATGTATGTATTTAAAGGGCTGCCAATAGACAGATTCGAGTAAATCGAAACCTTGCATGCGCTCATCCTTGTAAGCTGAAGATGGTGAGCCAAAACGCTGGTAAGAAAAAGATTATTACTAGTATAAAGTGTATTGAAGGACAGAGCAACAGATACCACCAAAATAGCGCAAGTAAGGCAATACGCGCCACTGTTAACAAGCTATTTAATAACGGGCGGGAAGAAAAAAAGGCTCTTCTTTTTTCAAAATAAAAGAAGAGCCCATATGAAATTCCTGAAAAGATGCCTGCGCCAATTGAAAGTGCGATATTGTATAAAGCCATGGCGCAACGTATCCTTTAGAATTTTTTGATTCCTTTGTATTTCCAATACTCAGTAATCATACCAGAAGAACCAGTAACTACCAAGAGGCCATTACGCTCATCAACCGTTTTTTGTGCTGATTCAAATGCTTCTTTAAACGATTTACATGCTTTTGCTTTAATTTTCATGCTTTTAATATCATTTGTTACTTTTTCAACATCCCAAGAAGCGCCAGCTTTTTCACCAACCGTTTCTGGTGCAGGACATACCATTACTTGTCCGGTAGTCTTTTTGAAGAAATAACGAAGTAATTTGAGCAATTCTGTCATATCCATATCGTTATTATTGCAGCCAAGTACTAAGGTGAGACCCTTCAATGGTTTTTTATAATGGAGCAACCGAATACCAAGAAGTAAATTATTAAATGCATCTAAATTATTGGCATTATCAAGTAAAATAGTTGGCTTTTCTTTATCAAGTAACTGGAATCTTCCCGGAAGTATAGATTCAGTTTCTCGCCAAAATTGTTCAACTGTTTTTTGCGGGTTAAGCTCAGATTCACGTTTTGCTTCTATAGTTGGTCTGCCACGTTGGCCTTTTTTCTTGGTAAGCAACGTGCCAGTTACTACAATTGCATTTGGATGAGCAATTTCATTTATGTAAATATATGCAATGCGTTCGGCAAGTGCAGCACAGCGGCCATGAAGCTGTTCAAATGGATAATTCAAAGGAGCAAGTTTACGAATAGGCATTGCCCATTGCGCACCTTTTGTTTTTATTTTTTGTTGCATTGATTGCAGATGCAATTTGCTTTGATCAGCAGAAACAACCGTTGTTTTTTTATCCACTAACTGTAATGTTTCTTCCATGATTGCTTCAGTTTGCTCGTGCGTATCCGCAGTGATGCGGGTGATTGCCGTAATAGCTGGATCACATATGGTTATTGCACGCGCAGCTGGATGATCGCCAACTTCTAAAAGAGCTACATCAACATTATTTGCTTCAAAATGCAACAATGCCATCATAGTAAGAATTTCATATGAATTGGGGGTAACTTTCAATGTTTCAGCAGTGTTGATAACTTCATTTGCCAATTCAGTGAACGCTTTGTTTGAAATGATGTCATTATCAAGTACCAACCGCTCATTATAGGTAAGTAAATGGGGGGTATAAAAGGCACCCACTGTTAAGCCTTCTTCTTTAAGAAGTTTAGCAGTGAAATGAGCGGTTAAACTTTTACCATTTGAACCGGTAATAAAAATAGCTTTGATTTTTTTAGCGATAGAACCGAATGCAGTATCAAGTTGTTTCATTACCTGTAAGCGCGTATCTTGCATATTGTTTTGCCAATTGGCATCAAGAAACTCAATAATTTCGCTATAGCTTCGTTGTTTACCAACAGCTGAGCCCTTTGCGCTTGTTTGTTTGCTAATTTGTTTCATTTTTAATCTCCAGTAATGAATGCGTGCAGCAAATCCGTTTTTTACATTCTTAGTACGAATTGTAAAGCAAATCAATCTTTCTTATTGAAATTGTTCTTTTTCTTAACAAATTCGTGACTTCATGTTCAATATACGATAGGATGCAAAAATGTCAAACAAGAAATAATTATCTGAAGCTAGCATATTTATTTACAAAAAGAGCATAATGGAAAGAAAAATTAGGTACTGGAATGAGCCCTCATTACTTCCTGAAATGATACGTCTTTTAAAGCGTGGTGAGGTACTTCTTGTAAACACCGATACAGTGCTTGGATTGGTGGCTATACCCTCTGGAAAAACAGTCGCTCAGCTTAATGCTCTCAAGCATCGCGAAGGTAAACCATATTTAATACAGTCCGATTCTATTTGTACTGTTTTGAATTATGTAGATAGAGCACAAGTTCCACATATAGAAAAAATGATGAATCGTTGTTGGCGTGGCCCTGTTACGCTTATTCTACCAGCTGAATCGAATGTTCCTGACTATATGAAATCGCCACACAATTCAATTGCATTCCGTATACCTGATCATGCTGGCCTGCAAGAACTTTTGCAACACATTCCATTATTATTTTCAACAAGTGCAAACATAGCTGGTGAACCGATTCCAGCAACAATTGATGATGTTAACAAAACAATTATTGATGCGGTCCCCTTAATTGTTTTAGATCGGGAAGACTCACAAGAAAAATCGATTCCTTCTACGATTTTGGATTGTACTGGTGATACGATTAAGGTAGTGCGGCAGGGAGACTTTAGATTGTAGTTTACTTGATCGCAGATTGTTTAAGTTCAATTATTGCATGTTCTATGCTTTCAACTATTTCTTCTCCTAATAAAATGCCGCCCAATCCACAACTAATCAAGATAAATCCGCCAAGTAGGTTGCCCGTTTTCTCTAATTTCTTTTCTGTTTTTTGAGTAAGGAGGTAAACGCCCCCTCCAGTGAGCATTAAGCTGGCAATAATAAATGCAGTGTGGCGCATGTTATGGGGCGTACCACATAATGTTTCCCATGGATTTGCATTAATTAGGTGTGAAAGAAGGGTAATCATGCAAAATATTAACATATGATATTTTTTCATAAGGTATCCTTGTTGAAGGTTGACTTAATAACTCAGAATTGCCTTTTAGACTCATTTTCTTGACGAGAGGCGTATAAATTAGCGTATGATAATAATATGAAAATAGAGGGGAGAGGGAAATGAAAAAGGGATTTAGTCTTATTGAATTGATGATTGTTGTTGCAATCATAGCTTTTCTAGCCGTTGTTTCAGTACCAAACTTCATGAAATTTTTAGCAAAATCAAAACGTGCTGAGGCGTATATGAATTTAAGTGCTATATATGCAGCAGAAAAAGCTTACTGGGCAGAGCATGGTACCTATTCAACAGATCTTAAGGCTATTGGTTGGCAGCCAGAAGGATATCGTGGTGGTGGTAAAGGAGAAAACTTTTATTACACCTATGGATTTGGCAGCGGCGCCGAAGGAAAAAATTATTTTACGGGCAAATTAGAAACACCAAGTTCATATTTAGCGCCGGCACAAGCAAATAAAAATAGTTTTTTAATTTTAGCTGCGGGTGATATTGATGGCGATAGCCAACCGGATATTCTCTCAGTTGACCAACATAATACTATCAAAATTATTCAGGATGATTTGCTCAGCTGATTGATTTTCCTCTTGATTTCAGTTAAGGTGTCATCTACAATAACAACTTCTGATTTTTGGTCATTATTAAGAGATTGTTCTTCCTCAGAAGATATGTCTTTTGATTCAGAAGAGATATTCTCTACAGTTTCTTTTGGATTATTTGTTTCTTCAGAAGCATCCCAGATAACTTCAGAAAGATTGTGTTTATATTCTTGGGTACATACGTAAATTTTTCCAAGCTTATCTAGAAAGTTTTCCTTTTTAGTTCGATACCATTTTACTGGCCCATGAAAAAAGGCAAAAGGGCATTGATCTACTGCTTCTTTAACTTCCTTTCTTTCAGGAGTGAAAACTTTCTTATTTTCTTCAACAAATACATTTCCTTTTTGGGAAACAGTTTCGATAGTTTCAGTTGTTTTTTTGTTTGCTTTTTTTGCAATTTCAGTAATCATTTCTTGATCAGTTTCGGCAAATGCGCACGTTGTTGCACAAAGGAATGTTACAGAAAAAAGATATTTTATAAATTTCATTGAAAATCCTTGAAGTAAAAAAGTTATTCTAAATTAAGAGATTGTTCTTCCTCTTTGATATAATGGATGCCTGATCCCGTAAGTATGTAAGGGCTCCCTACTCCATCGTACATGATAAATTTAGATTGGGGTTGTGGCGTATCAAGCGATGCGATCAATTTCTTAGCTTGTCGATACAAAACTTGATTTCGTGCGGCAACTTCACTTTCTTTTGTTTTAATTTTTTCTTTTTTAGATAAAGGTGGTTCATTATCAGTTCCAGCGAATATGCACATTGTTGCACAAAGAAGCACTACAGAAAAAAGATATTTTATAGATTTCACGAAAAATCCTAAAGTAAAAAAGTTACTCTAATTACTTATAGTATAGGATTTTTTAATGGTTCTTGCAATTTCTTACTAGTCCTTTATGTTCTTTGATGATTTGACAAGATTCCAGCTTGTATGATTGAAAATAATTCTATTCCGTTCGTTCTGAGCTTTTCAAAGGATACGAACGAAACAAAAATCAGCAAGCTATGGAAACAAGATTGCTTAAAATAATAATTTTTCATCCTTGTAATATTGATAGAAACTTAGGTTCACACCCTTCGACAAGCTCAGGGCGAACGGAGTGGAGTTATATGAGTTCTTTACTTCGGATGATTTTTCAGGTGGGAAAAAAAGTTAATGTATTAAAAAGTAGTTAGAAATAGGAATTTGAAAGAATACGTATAGAATTGCACCAAACGCGAGTAATGGCCCATAGGGTAATCGTGTATCGCGCGAAAGGTTACGTATTTTTAAATAGACAAGTCCTATGAGTGTGCCAAAGATTGAACCAAATAATAATGAAAACCAACAGCCTACAATGCCAGTAAATGAACCAATCATCGCGAGTAATTCAAGATCGCCTATGCCAACACCAATCTTGCCAGTAACCCATAAAAACATGGTTCGAATGATATATAACAAACCATAACCAAATAATGCACCAAGCAGACTTTCAGTAATGGTGATAGGCAATCCACCATAATAACTCATGAGATAACCAATCGGTATTAAAAATAGGGTGGTATATCGTGAGATAAGCATTGTTTCTAAATCAGATCGTATAATAACAATAAGAGCTGAAAAGAAAATAAAATACGCAATAAAATATTGCGAAGGAAGAAACAAATATAATGCACTCATAACTATGAGGGTAAATAATTCGATCGTTGGATATAAAAATGAGATGGCTTTTTTACAATGCCGACATTTTCCTTGTAATACGAGCCAGGAAATCACGGGAATATTATCATACCATGCAATTAGTTTTTTGCATGAGGGGCACTGAGAAGGA
>Ga0210096_1000515_pt1 | contig 13318 bp, 7 predicted proteins | sample China_Galinas_PW_4_FD_184864 | JGI IMG/M metagenome (GOLD analysis project Ga0210096, IMG submission 184864) | Wetland microbial communities from San Francisco Bay, California, USA, that impact long-term carbon sequestration - China_Galinas_PWA_D2... | ecosystem: Environmental > Aquatic > Marine... | reverse complement strand
GTCTCGAACAGGATGTCCTGGATGAAGCGACCGGCAATCAGCGCCAGGATGATGCCGGCCAGAAGGCCGCCTGCGACCAGGCGGATGCCGTTGTTCAGCACGAGCGAAAGGACCGAGTTGCGATCGGCGCCGAGTGCCATTCGGACACCCATCTCGTGGGTTCGGTCGGCGACGAGGCGGGCGATCACGCTGTAGAGGCCGATCCCGGCAATCAGAAGGGCAAGGCCGGCGAAGAGCGAGAACAGCGTGGCGCCGAGAGTCCATGGTCGCATGAAGGGATCGATGCGCTGCTTCAACGGCTGGACGCTCACGTAGGCCAGGCCCGGATCGAGGTCGAAGAGCGCGGCGCGAATCGCGTTGATGAGCCGGCGGTCATCGGTCCGACCGACCGGCCTGACGACGATCTCGGAGGCCTGCTCTCCGGCCTGGCCGTTCGGCACATAGAACTGCATCGACGCGGGCTCGCGCAGTTCGAACTGATTCGTGCCTTCGACCACACCGACGATACGCGAGCATGGCGGGTCGGTGACGTCACGACCCGGATAGAGGTAGATGCACTGATCCAGAGCCCCGTCCGGCCACAGCAGGTCGGCCATCGTGCGGTTGACGATGGCGACCGGCTCGCTGCCGGCACGGTCGGCTGAAGTGAACGCCCTTCCCTCGAGCAGGTCCAGCCCCGTGGCTTCGAAGTAGCCGGCGGTCACGCCGCTGACCCATGGCCCGCCACCCTCGATCGACGGGATCGAGTCGTGTCCTGACGCGCGCAGGTTGATCCGCGATGCCGAGAAGAACGGCGTGTTGGTTGCCAGTGCCGCACTGCGGACGCCGGGAATCGCACGAATCCTGTCGAGCGCATTGTCGAAGAAGATGGCATCACGCGTGGCGTCATTGGCGGTCGCCGCATCGGCTGCCCACCGGACGGTGACCGAGGCGACACGGTCCGGCTCGAATCCGAGATCCAGACCGTGGACCGTCGCCAGGCTACGTGCGAACAGACCGGCGCCCACCAGCAGTACGACAGTCATCGTGACCTGTGCGAGTACGAGAGCGGCGCGCAGGATCGACCGGCGGCCACCGCCCTCGCGCGCACCGGACTTCAGCTCGATGCCCAGGTCGCGACGGCCGGCCCGGAACGCGGGAATGACGGACGTGAGCATACCGGTCGAGAGTGCGATGACTGTCGTGAACAGGAGGACGCGCGAGTCAAGCCGCGCGCCGGTCAACGCGACGTCCGGAAGCACGACTTTCCCGATCACCGGCCCGGCGATCGCGGCGACGAACAGCGCGAGCGCGCCTCCCGTGGCCGCGAGCACGACGCCGTGCAGCAGCAGCAGCCGGAACAGACGGCCTCGGCCGATGCCCATGGCAAGACGAACCGCGACCTCACGGCGCCGGCGGATCGACCGGGCGAGCAACAGGTTCATCACATTCGCGCACGCGATCAGCAACACGATCGCAGACACACCGGCCAGCCAGCGCGAGACCATGAGCTCGAGCGGTTCCCTGCCCGAACCGTCGTAGCGGAGCGGCCCGAGCGAGATGCTGGCGTTGCGCATTGACTCGTTGGGGCCGGTGTAGGCCTGGCGGTGCGCATTCGTCGCCTCGAGTGCGGCCGCTTCGACCGTTACTCCTGGCCGCAACCGGCCCACGACCTCGAGCCAGCTCGAGTACCACGTGTCGCGCCAGTCTTGCCCGCCCCTGTTGCTTGCCGACATCGGGACCCACGCATCGACACGGCCGAGTTCGACACCCGTGAAATTCTCGGGCGCCACGCCGATCACGGTGTACGGCTCGCCCGAGATGGCCAGTGACTGCCCGAGCACGCCGGGGTCGCCGCCGAAGCGGCGGAACCAGAGGCCATCGCCGATCACGACGACCCGCGATCCGTCCGGCGGCGAGTCCTCCGATTCGTCGAAGAAACGGCCGATCGACGGCTGGACCCCGAGCAGCGGGAAGAAATCCCACGTCGCGGAAGCAAGCGATCCCGATTCCGCAGCCTGACCGTGACCGATCGTACCTTCGTGGCGCCAGTAGGCTGCCACGCCGGCGAACGATCGGTTGGCATCGCGGAATGCGCGGTAGGACGTGTAGCCCAGGATCCCGGTCGTCCGCCTGCCGAACCGGTCACTCTGCGTCGTCACGAAGAAGCGTCGCAGCTCGCCCGGACGGTGGACGTGCGACGGTCCGCGCAACAGGACCCGGTCGACCAGTCCGAACATCGTCGCGTTCGCACCGATGCCGAGCGCCAGCGTGAGCACGATCACGGCGGACAGTCCGGGTTCCCGCAACATCGTGCGCAGCGCGTGGCCGATATCCTGCTTCAGGCTGTCCAGCACCTGTTGAATTCGCATTCGTCTATCCCGTCTGACGGCTTCGTCGAGCAACCACGCCCGGGTTTCCAGGTCGGTTCCGAACTTCCGTCGCGCCTCCGCCCTGGCCTCTGCTTCCGCGAGCCCGCGGCGCATGAGGGCTTCGGTCCTGAGCTCGATGTGCAGCCGGGTCTCTTCGTCGATCTGCCTGGCCAGCGCATCGCGAGATCGCAATGGCCGCCTTTGGCGACGACTCATTCCGCGCGTAGCGCCACGGCCGGGTCCACCGTGCTTGCCCGCCAGGCGGGCAGCAGGCTGGCCAGGGTCGCCACGACTACCGTGATCAGCGCCACGCCGGCGAAGACCATCGGGTCGTGCGGATCCGTCTCGAACAGCGTGTCCTGAATGAAGCGTCCGCTGTAGAAGGCGATGGCGGTGCCGAGCGCGAGGCCTGCCGCGACCAGCCACGTACTCCGACGCAGCACGAGGGTCAGGACCGTGCCTCTACCGGCGCCCAGCGCCTTGCGGACTCCCATCTCGTGGGTCCGTTCAGCGACGAGACAGGCGATCACGCTGTAGAGCCCGATCGCGGCGATCAGAAGGGCGAGTCCGCCAAACAGCGAGAACAGTGTGGCGCCCAGCTTCCACGGCCGGACCTGCGGATCGATCTGCTCCTGGAGACTGTGCACGCTCACGAACGAGAGGCCGGGATCGAGGTCGTAGAGCGCCGCGCGAATTGCCGCGATCCGCTTCGGATCCTCGATGCGACCCGCCGGCCGGACCAGCAGAAGGGTACCGCCGATCCCGGCCTCCTGGCCGAGCGGCACGTAGAACTGCATGGCGGGCGCTTCGCGCAGACCGAACCGGTTCGCGTCCGCGACGATGCCGACGATGCGCGAACACGCCGCCTCGGGATCGCGTTCGATCATGTAGATGCACTCACCCAGCGCGCCGGCCGGCCACAGCGCATCGGCCATGGTGCGATTCACAATGGCGACCGGCTCGGAGCCGGCGCGGTCCTGCTGCGTGAACGACCGGCCGTCGAGCAGGTCCAGGCCGGTCGTCTCGAAGTAGCCGGCCGTCACGGCGCTGATGAACGGGCCGCCACCCTCGACCGGCGGGATCGAGTCGTGGCCGGACACACGCAGATCCACGCTGAACAGCGACTGGAACGGCGTGCCGATCGCGACGGCGGCGCTGCTCACACCCGGCATTGCGCGCACACGTTCAACTGCCTGCGCGTAGAACAGATCGCTGCGCTGCCCCCGTACCCGCCACGCGTCGGCCGGGTCGGTGCCGGCCGGAATGACGGGTGGCGTCGCCCAGCTCGCAGCGACGGTCAGGACACGATCCGGCTCGACGCCCAGGTCCAAACCGCTCACGGTAGACAGACTGCGCGAAAACAGGCCCGCGCCAATGAGCAGTACGACCGTCAACGTGACCTGCACCATGGCCAACCCTGTCCGTAGCGGCGAGCGCCGACCACCACCCTCGCGCGCGCCCGACTTCAGCTCGGTCGTCACGTTCCGCCGGCCGGCACGCAGCGCGGGCACGGCCGACGTCAGGGCTCCCACCACGAGTACCATCATGGCGGTGAACAGCACGACGTGGGAATCGACGGTTCCAGTCCACAGCACGTCCGGCAACAGTATCCTGCGGGTCACGGGCCCGCCGGTCCGGACGAACAGCAGCGCGAGTGCACCGCCCGCCCCCGCCAGCACGAGACCGTGCAGCACCAGCAGCCGGAACAGACGCCCGCGGCTGATTCCCAGTGCCAGGCGCACCGCCACTTCCTGCCGCCGCGCGACGGACCTCGCCAGCAGCAGGTTCATTACGTTCGCGCACGCGATCAGCAGCACGATCGTCGCCACCGCGAGCAGCCACCGTGACACGACCATCTCGAGTGGTTCGGAGCCGTTCGGCCCGTAGCTCACCGGGTGGATGACAATGGTGGATTCGCGGAGCCGCTCGGATCGGCCCGTGTACGCGGCCCGCTGCGCCGCCGTCGCGTCGAGTCCGGCCTGCTCCGCCGTCACACCCGGTTTCAGCCGGCCGACCACGTTCAGCCAGCTGGCGTTCCACGTGTCCTGCCAGTTCGAGGACCGCTGCGGGCTGACGGCACTCATCGGCAACCAGACGTCGACTCGCTCGAGGTCGACACCCGTGAACGCGCGAGGCGCGACACCGATGATAGTGTATGGTTGGTCGTTCACCATCAGCGTCTGGCCAGTCACGTCGCGCGCGCCGCCGAATCGGCTCTGCCACAGGTCGTGGCCGAGGACCGCCAGGTCCTGCGCGGCTCCCGGCCGATCCTCGTCGTCGTCGAAGAAGCGCCCCACCTGTGCGCTCACGCCGAGCAGCGGAAAGAAGTCGGCCGTCGCCGAGCCGACGTTCAGCTCCGCCGCCGTCGCGCCCTGCCCTACGATGCCGTCATTGACTCTGTACGCCGCGATACCGTCGAACGAGTGCGTGCCATCCCGGAATACCTTGTACGAGACGTAGCCGAGGACGTCCGTCGTGCGGCCCCCGCTGCGCGAAACCGGAACCGAGCCGCTCGCCGGCGTCGTCCGGTAGAACCGGTAGAGCGCGCCGGAATCCGTGACGTGTGCCGGTCCGCGCAACAGGAGCCGGTCGATCAGACCGAACATCGTAGCATTCGCACCGATCCCGAGCGCCAGCGTGACGACGATCACCGCGGACAATGCCGGTTCTCGCACCACCGTCCTCACCGCGTACGCAAGGTCCTGCCCGAATCCGTCCAGCCAGCCGCGCATTCGCATTCGCCTCTCCCGACTCAACGCTTCCGTGTAGAGATGCCGCGTCGCCATCGCGCCGCCGAATCTGCGCAACGCCTCCGTCCGCGCATCCGATTCTGCCAATCCCGCCCGGACCAGCCGCTCGGTCCGCAGGTCGAGGTGCAGCCCGATCTCCGCTTCGAGATCGCGCTGGATCACCTCCGGGCCGCGACGGTCTCGACTCCGCCGGCGTCCCGACCGTCGCTCAGCCCGTCCCACCGCTCGGCGATGTCAGGATCCCGACCATCGTGTCCGCGAACCGGACCAACCGGTCCGTCTCCGCCTCGAGATGCTCACGGCCCGCCTTCAGCAGCTGGTAGTATCGAGCCTTCCGGTTGTTCTCCGTCACGCCCCAGTCCGCGGCGATCAGCCCTCGCTTCTCGAGCCGGTAGAGCGCGTGGTAGATGGCCGAATCGTCGAACTCGAGCGATCCGCCCGACTTCGCCTCGATCCAGCTCGTCACCTCGAATCCGTGCATGTCGCCGTCGGTGAGGGCCCTCAGCACGAGCAGGTCGAGCGTCCCCTTGACGACGGGAAGGCTGTCCATGGTCACACTCCGGTGTTTCCCTTGAAGTCCGGCTCAGTTCCGCGCAACCGCGCCGGCCGTCCCGTGGCTCCGGCCCTGTTTCTCCGCTGTCGATCCGCGCGCCGCATTCGAGCGATTCCCGGCTACCGTACAGGGTTTCTATTGAAACTCTCAGATAAGATGGCCAGGACTCGGACGGAGCGCAAGACGTGTCGGATCGCACGACTTCTCAGGGGGCGCCAGGTTCACGGGCGGAACGTCCGGACGACTCTGGCGTTCCTGAGCTCACCGTGCGAACGGTTCAGCCCGGGAGACAGCGATCGCCCGGGGATCAGGGATCGAGCAGCGACGACAGGCCGTCGATCATCCGGGGCGTGCCGGGACCCGTGGGCCTCAGCAGGTGGAGTGGCAGATTTTCCGAGGCGTTCATCCGGTTGGCAGAGCGCGTCCGGCGACGGCTTCTGCTCCGTGAAGTGGACGGTGACGACCGGCGTGTATCAGGCGAGGTAGCCGAACGCGAGGCCGTTGTCGACGATGACCATCGTCGCCCATCCGTTCGCCTGCGACGGGGCCGGGCGATGGTGGGGTCAATGGTGGGGTCTGTAGCCGGTCTGACGGTCACGTGAGCATCCGCCGCCGCTTCCGCAGATCCGCGGGCGGCATGCCCAACCGCTCGAGCATCGCGATATCGGCCCCGCTTTCGATGATGTCGAGCGCGCGGTGCCGCGTGAAACCACACGGTCTGGCGCCCGCGTATCGGGGTGTGGCAGCACTCGTTGCCCATGGCCACGGGTGCTACCTTGGTGCGGCGCTGGCGGGGGCGGGAACGGCGCTTGATTGTGGCATGATCGCAGTCCATCGCGCTCACACGATTGTCGTGGTGCCGCGGACGGCTGACAGTCCACCAGGCTCGCGCCGGGACGGCGCCAGCTGAACGCGAACTCTCGATGGAACGGCATTGGACCCGACACTGCTTCAGATCCTGCTGAGCCTGCTGTTCGGCGCAATTGCCGGCGGCACGACGAACGCGATCGCGGTGTGGATGCTGTTCCATCCGTACGAGCCGCCACGATTCTTCGGGGTTCGCATTCGCATGCTCCAGGGCGCGATACCGAAGAATCAGGGCCGGCTCGCGAGCGCGATGGGTCGCACCGTCGGCAACAAGCTGCTGACTCCCGGAGACCTCGCCCGCACGGTGTCCGAGCCCACTTTCCGTGAGGCGTTCGAGAGCAAGCTCTCCGAGTTCATCCACTCGTTGTTCGACAAACCGATCGGCTCCGTGTCGGAGATGCTGCCGCCGGACGTCGTGGCGGAGCTGCGCGGCGTGCTCGAGGAGGTCGCGGCGGGTCAGCTCGATCGGCTCCGTGACTACATCGGCGGCGACGATTTTCATGGAACCGCGCGGAGCTGGGCCGAGCGGCTGGCGGACGAACTCCGGGATCGTCCGCTTTCGCAGTTGCTGACGCCGGAGCGTGAGAGCGCGCTGGCCGATGCGGCGGAGCGCTGGATCGCGGAAGCGGTCGAGGGTCACGGCCTCGAGGAAGCGCTGCGCGACTACGTCGATCGCGGCACCGGCCGCTTCCTTGCGCCCGGCCGCACGTTCCAGGATCTGCTGCCGCTGGGTCTGGTCGCCGCCGTCGAGCGCGCGATCGCCGGTTACCTGCCGATCGCGCTCGAGCGGCTGGCGGGTCTGCTCGATGACCCGGCCGCGCGGCGAAGGGTCAAGGTAGTGCTGCACGAGCTGCTCGACCGTTTCATGAGCGATCTCAAGTTCCACCAGCGACTCGTCGCCGCGTTCATAATCACGCCCGAGACCGTGGACCGCGTTCTCAAGGCGGTCGAGGAGGAGGGTGCGGCGAAGATTGCCGAGATCCTGTCCGAATCCGCTGTCCGCGACGCAATGGCGAGGGGCGTCAACAACGCGATCGTCGACTTCCTCGAGAAGCCCGTGGTGTCGGTATTTGGCGGACCGGATGACCCGAGTGTCGAGGAAGCGAAGACCACAGTGACATCGTGGGCGCTCTCGGTCGCGCGCGACGAGCAGACACGGACGTTCCTGGTCGACAAGCTGCGCTCGACACTTGCGTCCGCGGAGCGGAGGACCTGGGGCGACATCTTCCGGCACCTGCCGCCCGGCAAGGGCGCGGACGCAATCGTGAGCGCGCTGCGCAGCGAACGCGCGCAGGAGTTCTACCGTGAGGCCGCGGACCGGCTGATCGACTTCATCCTGAACCGCCGGATCGGCCGGCTCGGCGACCGTCTGCCGGCGGACGCGCCCGACCGTTTCGAGCGCGCGATCGTGACACCGTTCTGGTCATGGATCCAGGAACAGGTTCCTTCGATCGCGCAGCGCGTCGACATTGCCGGCCGTGTCGAGCAGAAGATCCTCGAGTTCCCTACCGAGCAGGTCGAGCAGCTGATCAAGGGAGTGACCGAGCGGGAGTTGAAGCTGATCGTGCGGCTCGGCTACGTGCTCGGCGCCATGATCGGTCTGATCTCCGCCGGCATTGCGATCGTTTTCGGCTGAATCAACTTGACGGAGCCGCGCGTCTCGCGTTCGCGCGTTGCGGGTCGGGGCGGGCGGGATCAGCCGGGCTGTCGGCCCGGTCCGGTGACTGCCGGCATCGCGCCCTCGTACCGTTCGATGCGCGCACGCAACTCGGACGGTATCGTCATCGCCTCGCCCCTTGCGTAGTCGTACATGACCTGCACGGTCCGACCGCTCGACATGAGCTGTCCATCATTCGAGCGGACCTCGAACTCCATGTCGAACGACTTCCTGCCGATCCGACTCACGCGCAGCCCGACGCGCAGGCGAGCTGGGTACCCGACGCGGCTGTGGAAGCGGACGGTGACTTCCGCCATGACGTAGTCGATGTCCGAGGGTGTTGCTCTGCCGGCGACATCGCGCCAGTACGCGGCCCTGGCTTCCTCGAGCCAGATCAGCGGGAGCGTGTGGTGCGCGTGGCCCATTGCATCGAGGTCACGGAACCGGACGTCGACCTCGTGGATGAAGCGTGGCGCGGGCGGCTCCGCGTTCGCGTCGTCCTCAATCGCCATTCGAGCGGCCGGCCAGTCGAGTGACGCCGCCTGCCGCGATGAGCAGCAGCGCGACGAGGATCAGCCACGTACCGGGTCGGAACAGCCGTGCGACCGCCACGCCGGTGATGGTGATCGCCATCGCGGCGATGAGAAGCAGTGCACCCACCGGAAGCAGCGCGAAGGGAAGCAGCGGACGGCGGGCGGATCCGGCGCCGGCCGGTGGCACTCCGGGCGTCATCGCCGGCGAGGCCGGAGCCAGTCCAGGTGCCTGGCTTCGAGACGGCGAGCCCGGCCCGGCGAAACGACCCGATCCTCACGACCGGGCATGCCCGGCGCACCGAGCCCGACGTAGACACCGAGCCCGAGCGCGCACACGCACATCAGAACGATCAGGACAGCCATGGCTCCGTACCTTTCCCGTGAAGCGAGGCCTTCGGCCTGTCGAGGGATGGGCTGGTACACGGGCCGGCGCAAGGGGTGCCGTCAAATCTCGACCGCTTCGATCCGGCGTACGGCAATGCGCAACGATACGATGACGAGCGTGATCGAGATCGCGAATGCCGCGCCCAGCCCGATCAATGCGCTCGTGATCTCGTGCGCGCCGATGCTCCGGCCCTGGAACTGCGCCTGGATCATCGAGTAGACCGGCCACGCCTCGAGGATGATGACCAGTGCAATGAACGCTGTCGCCGTCATCATGAACAGCAGGCCGCCGAAGCTGGTCGGGATGTCGGCCGCGTTCTCCGACTTGAACTTCGGGTAGACCGCGCCGAACCCGAGCGCCATGGCGGTGATCGCGAACGTCATGACGACGATGGTGCCGACGCTGAGCAGTGCCATGAACCCGCTCACGCGCAGGATCATGTTCGTGCCGGCCGTGATGGCGACGGCGAGCACGAGCAACGGGATGATACCGACCCAGAACTTGCTCCACACGAGTGACGACATGCGCAGTGGCGAGGACCGGAGCAGCCAGAGCGACGCACCCTCGAGGCTGATCGCGGGGAACACGAGCCGCGCGGCAATGGCGGCGAGCACGAAGCCCGCCAGCCCCGTGTTCAGGAACACCACCACGTTGGTGAGCATGAAGCCGACGTCTTCGCCCGAGAAGAGCGGCAGCACCTTGATGTTGTAGATGTACACGACGACGAGCACGGCGAGCAGCACGAGCTGCGACCACTGTGTCGTGTCGCGGAAAAAGTTGCGGATGTCCTTGGCGACGAGGCTGCGCGTCGTGACCGGCAGTCCCGCCAGCCACGCATCGCCGGACCGGCGCCGGTTGCTGCCGCTGACCGGTCGTTCCGCGCCTTCGTGCGCCCGACTCAGGCCGGGCAGGAACAGGCGTTCGTGCAGCCATGCGCCACACACGACGAGCGCGGCTGCCGTACTGGCCAGCAGCAGCAGCGGGAACAGGTCGCCGGACCGCTCCGTGATGCCGAGCGGTGTGAGAATCGAGCGGGCGGCCCATTCACTGGGCAGCCACACGGATTGCGGTGTCTGTAGTGACGCGATGAAGTCGACCAGGTCGCGGAACCCTTCGGGCCGCGCGAGCTGTTCGGGTCGCATGAGCCGGAACACCGCAATGAAGGCGGCGGCGCCGAGCAGCGCGACGAGCGCCAGAATGTCGCGCGCGCGCCTGGCTGGAAACACGTTGACCAGCACCTGCGTGGTTGCGGTGCCGATGATCGACGGAATCGCCAGGAAGCACAGGGTCGTTGCCAGTGCGACGACCACGAATTCAGCGCCTCCGCCGAACACCACGCCGTACGCGCTCAGCACCGGGATCAGCATGAGCACGATCATCCACGACGAATGCGTGAACGTCTCGAGCAGTCGGGCACCGTAGACGCGCAACCCGTCGACCGGCGCTGCCGCGATCAGCTCGAGATCGCGCGCCAGGAAGAACGATGACAGCGACGTGATGATGTTGGACAGCAGCAGGATCGGCAGGAACGCGAGCAGCACTGTGGACAGCAACTTGAGCGCGAGCAGCTCACCGAATCCGGGTGTGCCGCGGAAGTAGGCCAGGATGCGGTACATGACGCCGAACAGAGCGAGCCAGAACAGCAGCCCGATCACACTGAGCATCATGCCGCGCGCGAAGCTGCCTGATTCCGTGAGCCGGCGTCTGGCGGTTCGCCATTTCGGTCCGGCCAGCCCGAGCACGCCGAACTGACGAATGCGTTCCCGGTCGTGGTGCGGTATGGCGGTCCGCGGCAGGCTCGACTCGATCGTCGCCATGGTTCAGGCCCCTGCAGGTTCTCGCAGCGCGGCCACCAGGTCCCGTGCTTCCTGCGTACCCGTCAGCTTGAGGAACACCTCCTCGAGACCGGCAGCACCCGATGCTGACGCCTGCCGCAGCTCGTCCATTGTGCCGACCGCCCGGATCCGGCCGCCTGCCAGTATCCCGATGCGGTCGCACAGTGATTCGGCGACCTCGAGCGTGTGCGTCGAAAGGAACACGGTGCCGCCGCGGTCGACAAACTCGCGCAGCATGTCCTTCATCAGCCGGGCCGCCCGCGGATCCAGCCCGACCATCGGCTCATCCACCACGATCAGGTCCGGCGAGTGCACGAGCGCGGACGAGATCAGCAGCTTCTGCCGCATGCCGTGACTGTAGTTCTCGACGAGCGCGTTCTTCCAGCGGGTCAGGTCGAACAGGTCGAGCAGCTCGTCGATGCGCCGTTCCGTGACCTCGCCGTCCCGGCCCCACAGTCCGCTCACGAACCGCAGGAACTCGCTGCCGGTCAGCTTCTCGTACAGTACCGGCCGGTCCGGTATGTAGCCGATGTGGCGTTTCGCCCCGATCGGATCGTTCAGCAGGTCCACGCCGGCAATCCTGATCGAGCCGGCGCTCGGCCGCAGGACACCGGTCACAATGCGGATCGTCGTCGTCTTGCCGGCTCCGTTCGGCCCGAGGAAACCGAACAGCTCACCCCGCCCGACGTGCAGGTCGAGCGGGTGTACTGCCGTAAAGCTGCCGTACCGCTTGGTCACACCTTCGAGCAGGATCATGTCGCTTCGATCTCGAGCCGGCCGATCAGCCGGATCAGTTCGACCTGGCGGGCCAGTCCGCCGACGAGGAACCGCAGGTGACTCGCGTCCGCCGGGACCTGCCCGAGCGTCGGATCCATTGCGACCCACTGATTCCCCAGCCAGACCTCCGGCCACGCATGATAGTAGAAACGTCCTCTCACACTCACGAGCCCGACCGCCGTCCGCGCCGGCAGCCCGACCGATCGCGCCAGTGCCACGTAGAGCACGGTGTGTTCATTGCAGTCGCCGCGCAACGCGCGCAGTACCTGGACCGCGCTCGGTATGCTCGGTGTGATCTCCTTCCGGACCGATGCGTACACCCAGCCGTTCAGTTTGCGCGCAGCCTCGATCGGGTCGACCGTGCCGCCCAGGATCGCTTCCGCGCGTTCCCGTATGCGACGATCCGCCGACTGGATGAGCGGCGTCGCCGCCAGCTCCGCGCGCACTGCCGCCGACGTGTCGCTCCAGGGCAGCGTGTAGCCCGCGTCACCGATGTCGGCGAGCGACTCGCGCGTGACGATCAACGTGTCACCCTTCAACACCTGCCGGCCACCGGACAGGTCGAAGCCGGTCAGGTCGACGCCTTTCAGCCGGACCGCGAGCTGCGGTTTCTCCTCAATGCCGAACAGGTTCACATCGCTGCCGATCGCGGTTCCTTCGATCAGTGCGCCGTAGCCCGCCACCATCGCGCTGTCACCCTTCGCGTCCGCCCACTCCTGCCGTGCCAGCTCGTACGTCGTCCGCTCGATCACGAAGCCGAGCGGACTCTCCGCCTTCACGACCAGCCCATCCTCATCGACCCAGCTCGATAGCGACACGGTGCCGATGTCCTGCTCGAGTCGCCATACCGGCACCGTGTCCCAGACCGTCGGCCGCCATGCGCCATCGATCGCCGCGGCGCTGTCCGGCACGATCAGCGTGTCCATGGCCGTCACGCGCACCGTCACATTGCGCGTCTCGAGAGATGACGGATCGAAGGTCCGCACTGTGGCCGACGACCCGACCTCGAGGCGGCCGGCCGCTGCCAGACGCGGTCCGATCGCGCCATCCAGAACCGCACCGCCCGCCATGGGCACACGATCGTGCTGGACGGCACCGCCCGCATTGACCGCAATCTCGAGCGTCGAGTCCGGATTCGCCCGACCCTCGACCTGGAACCGGCCGATCTTCGAGTCCAGCCTGAACGCGAAGCTGCGCATGCGCAGCGACTCGTCCAGCCGGATCCTCGATTGCGTGATCGCGCGATGCACCGTGTCCATGGCCGGCACGTCGAGCAGCAGATCGTCGGTCAGCAGGTAGCCCGGCGGTGTCGAATCGGACATGTCAATGAACTGCGTCGTCGCCGTCCCGATCGCGCGGCCGTTCAATCGGACCACGAAGTAGTAGGACCCGGGCGCGAGGCGGCGTGCACCTTCCGCCAGCCGATCGGCTTCGGCCACGAAGTACTCGCGCTTCACGTGAATGCCCATCACGACGAGCCAGCCGGTCAGGATCGACCAGCCGACCAGACTCCGCAGTTTCATTGCGTTCTCGAACGTACGGCCGTGCGCGAACGACGCACCGTGCGCCGTCCGCAGGGGGAGAGAATTGCGGTACGGTACGGATTCAGG
>Ga0210096_1000514_pt1 | contig 13325 bp, 14 predicted proteins | sample China_Galinas_PW_4_FD_184864 | JGI IMG/M metagenome (GOLD analysis project Ga0210096, IMG submission 184864) | Wetland microbial communities from San Francisco Bay, California, USA, that impact long-term carbon sequestration - China_Galinas_PWA_D2... | ecosystem: Environmental > Aquatic > Marine... | reverse complement strand
GTTGCCGATCTTGGCGTAGGCGGCTATCTCGGACAGATCCCGACACACGAGGGTGAAGTTCTTCTTGTCGTTCAGCCGTCTGATCCGACGGATACGCTCCATCGCCTCCTTGTCCCCGATCCGGCAGCCCAGGGCATAGCAGGAGTCGGTCGGATAGACGATCACCCCCCCCTGGCGCAGTATCTCCACCGCCTGGCGGATCAGACGGGACTGAGGGTTGTCCGGATGGATCTGGAAGAACTGGGCCATAAGAGGGCGCTTACCTTGGACTAGACAGACATCGGTGATTCGGACCCCCGGAAGACCCGGGGGTTTACTGACCCGTTGCACGTCTCGGGATGCGGGCAATCGGCCAGTCCTTCCAGAGAGGGGAACAACCTGGGGGCAGAGGAGACAAACGGCCCAGCTGCACCCAAGGGTCCGCCGGACCATGGTAGTCGGAGCCGGCGGAGGCGAGCAGGCCCAGGTCCCGGGCATGGCGCGCCATGGTAAAGCATTCGTCGAGGCTGTGGCTACCGGAGACCACCTCCATGCCCACCCCGCCCGCTCGGAGGAACTCGGTGGCCAGGCGGCGCAGCTTGCCACGAGTGAGCCGATAACGGGCCGGATGGGCGATCACCGCCTGTCCGCCGGCCCCGCGAATCCAAGCCACCGCCTCCTCCAGGCTGGCCCAGTGCCCGGCCACATGCCCCGGCTTGCCTTTGACCAGATAGTGCTGGAACACCGAGCGCACATCGGGCTCGACGCCGCGCTCCACCAGATGACGAGCGAAATGGGTGCGGCTGACCAGCCGACCGTTGGATAAGCCGCGCGCCCCGTCCAGGGTCCCCTCGATAGCGGCGTCGCGCGCCAGCCGCCGTCCAATCTCTTCGGCGCGCCATTCTCGAAACGCCCTGAGACTCTCCAGACCCTCCTGGAGCAGAGCCGCCTCCGGGTCCATCCCGACACCGAGGATATGGATGGTGCAACCGGACCAAGTAACCGAAATCTCCACACCCGAGACCAGGACCAATCCCAGACGCCGGGCCTCCGCCGCCGCCTCGGCCAACCCTTCGGTGGTGTCATGATCGGTGAGGGCGAGTATTTCCACCCCCTCCCGGTGCGCACAGCGCACCAGCTCGGCAGGCGTCAGGGTGCCGTCGGAGGCAGTGGAATGCGTGTGCAGATCAATGGTCGGATACATGGGGCGATTGTACCCGAAAGACCCCTGGTCTCCTTGAGCCCAGCGGTCGACAAAGACGCCGCGGCCAACCGCTGATAGAATCCGCCCGATGAGCCGATCCGAGGTCGACATTCAAGCCGTACAGAAGAGTCTGGAGCAGGCCGCCCGGCGCCTCGAGGTCAGCTGGGAGCCGTCCGAAGAGCGGGCCGTCGAGGCCCCGCGCTTTTTCGCCGAAGGCATGCAGCAGATGGACCTGCTCGGCTACCCGAGCCAGGTCAAGCGAGTGATGCAACGATTTTTCGACCAATGGGGCGAAGGCCGCCGTATGCACTGACCTATGAGATTCCTCGCCGATTTCTTTCCGATTCTCATCTTCTTCGGTGCATACAAGCTGGCCGATATCTATATGGCCACGGCGACGTTCATCGGGGCGAGCCTGATCCAGGTCGTTTGGCAACGCTTGCGCCACGGCCGGGTACCGGGTACCCATCTCGTCACTTTGGGCGTGGCCCTGGTGTTCGGGGGACTCACCCTGGTATTGCATGACCCCTTGTTCATCAAATGGAAGCCCACCGTCGTCAGCATCCTGTTCGCCCTGGCCATGCTCGGCAGCCAATTCATTGGAGAGCGAACTGTGATCGAGCGCATGTTGAGCGAGTCCATGACCCTGCCCCAAGCCGTCTGGCGACGTCTCAATATGTCCTGGGTGATATTTTTCCTCGCCTCCGGCCTGCTCAACATCTACGTGGCCTACAACTTCTCGGAAGAGCTTTGGGTGAGCTTCAAGGTATTCGGCCTGCTCGGCCTCACCTTCGCCTTTGCCATCGCCCAGGCCTTCTATATGGCCCGCCACATCCCCGACGCGGACGAAGACACACCCGACGTGAAGGAGGAAAGCTGAATGTACTACGCCATCATCGGTGAGGATCGAGAGGACAGCCTGGAGGCCAGGCTCCAAGCGCGACCCGCGCACCTCGCCCGGCTCGAAGCGCTCCAGGCCGAGGGCCGGCTACTCGCCGCGGGCCCCTTTCCCGCCATCAACAGCGAGGACCCGGGTCCCGCGGGCTTTACCGGAAGCCTGATCATCGCCGAGTTTGCGGACCAATCCCAGGCTAAGGCCTGGGTGAATCAAGACCCCTATATGGTCAACGGCGTTTATGCGCGCGCGAGCGTCAAGCCGTTCCAGAAGGTCTTTCCCTGAGAGGCCGCCCGCCCTCTCGACATCTCGCTCCAACCCCTAAACCCCAAAGGAAGTGCTCCATGAAAAACCTACCCGCAGCCACCCTGCTCCTGTCCCTTATCCCTCTGGTCGGGGGATGCAACCAGGAGCAGAGTGGCGCCGTCGCGCCGGTTGCCAGCACCGAGACCTCTGCTCCCAGCCCTGACTCGAAGACTGTAGAATCCTCGGTGGGCGAGCCCGTGGTGATCGTCAACGGAAGGCCGATCGGGAAGCTCCAGTTCGCCGCCATGCTCGCCGAGGTCGAGCGCAAGCATCCTGGCACCGTTTCGACCACCCAGGTGCAACGGGCCATGCTCAACGAGTTCGTGACCCTGGTGGTCATGAGCCAGGAGGCGGAGGCCGAGGGACTGGATATCAAACCCAGCGTCCAGGCCGCCCTGGAATGGGACCGTACCAGGACCCTGTCCCAGGCGCTGATCGCCGGATATCTGACGAGCCACCCGATTACCGACGAGGACGTGAAACAGGCCTATGACGAGCAGTTCGGCAATGAGCCCATACGCGAGTACAAGGCCCGACACATATTGGTCGCCGGTGAAGACGACGCCAAGTCCGTGATTGCGGAGCTGGACAAGGGTGCGGACTTCGCCCAGCTGGCCAAGGATCGCTCTACCGGGCCCTCGGGACCCAAGGGCGGAGATCTGGGCTGGTTCAGCCCCAAGGACATGGTGCCGGAGTTCACCGAGGCCGTGGCAGGCATGGAGAAGGGCACCTACTCGGAGACCCCTGTCAAGACCAAATTCGGGTGGCATGTAATCCAGCTCGAAGACGTCCGCGAGACCCAGCCGCCGGCCTTCGAAGCGGTCAAGGCCCAGCTGCTCGCCAAGCTGCGAGAGAAGGCCATCACCGCGTACGCCACCGAGCTGAGGGGCAAGGCAGAGCTGAAGCCAGTCGCGAAGCCGGCCCCGACACCCGCCCCCGTGCCCGTGCCCGCCCCGGAGGCATCCGCCAAGCCCGACACCGGCGAGGCATCCGGCCAGTAACCCGGCATCTCAGTCGGCCCGAGAGCGACTTCTCGCCCGCAGAGGCCGACCTCAGTCCCCGCTCTGTGACTCGTCCTTCTTCTTGACGCTGGAGAAAGAGACGACGGAGGCCGAGGGCGGCTCGTCGGTATAATAGGGCCGCTCCTGGGCCACACCCGCCGCGGCCGCCAGCTCTCGCTCCCGGGCCGAGATCAGCCCAAGACACATCCTTACCTCCTCTATGGTGCTCTCCGAGAGCGGGTGCTTGATACCGCGATGCGGTGGCGTGACGTCCTTGATGACCGACGCGAGCACCCTGCGCATCACCTTCAGTATCTCGCGTTCTTGGTTCGACTCATGACTCATGACGACTCCGGATCCGGACCTCTCGGCCCGCTCAGCATCTCGGGCGCCCCAGGCGCGACCCAATGCCATTGAGTTTAGAAAGAGGGCTGTCCGGGACCCGCTTCAAAGGACGCCGTGACCCCTTCCCTGGGGGCTCGGCTGCGGCCATCCTGGCCGCAGACGCCCTTGGAGCGGGCCCCGGACAACCCCCTGTCTGCAGCCCTAAGCGTTAGCTTGACGGCATTGAGGCGCGACCCCCGACGCAGATAGGTCGCGACGGGAGAACGAAAAGGCCCGTCGGGCAGACTTAAGCTGCAGAGAATAACCCATCTCCCAACTCGGTTTCCAGCCGGCAGGCGGCCCAGAGACGCATGATCTCCCTGTCCGTTTGAGACTCGTTCCCACGGTCCCCCGTGGGAATGCATACCGGAACCTGCCCGCTCGCCCGCCGCCAGAGGGGCACGGAGCTCCAACCCACTACACATCCCATAGGGGAAGCCGCAGCCACCATATGCGTTCCCACGGAGGACCGTGGGAAACCAGGCTAAGCCACGGTTGGAACCGCCCTTGGCGTTCTTGGCGGTTGGCAGTTCAAATGCTCTTTCCAGGTTTAACGAAATCGGCCGCGGCGCGTAGCATGGCGGAGGCCTTGTCCAGGGTCTCGCGATACTCGGCATCGGCGGTGGAGTCGGCCACTATGCCGCCGCCCGCCCAGCATCTGAGGCTGTGCCCGTTGTGCACGAGGGTGCGAATGGCAATATTCAGGTCCATGCCGCCGTCGTGACCTATATAGCCGATGCTGCCGCAGTAGACGCCGCGTCGATGAGGCTCCAGCTCCTCGATGATCTGCATGGCACGAAGCTTGGGCGCGCCCGTCACCGACCCGCCGGGAAAGCAAGCACGCAGCAGATCCAGAGCATTGCGACCCTGTGTCAGGCGCCCGGTCACGGTGCTGACCAGATGGTGCACATTGGCGAAGCTCTCGACCTGGAACAGCCGGGGCACGCGGATGCTCCCGGTGGCACAGACCCGCCCCAGGTCGTTGCGCAGCAGATCGACGATCATCAGGTTCTCGGCCCTGTCCTTGGCACTGGAGGCCAGGGCTTGGGCGCCGGACCTGTCGGTTGCGGGGTCCCTTGCCCGTGGGCGGGTGCCTTTGATGGGATGGGTCTCGACCCAGTCGCCCGTGAGCCTGAGAAACCGTTCTGGGGAAGAGCAGAGGATCCTGGCTTGCGGGGTATGGAGATAGGCGGAAAAAGGAGCCGGACTCAGCTCGCGCAGCGCCCGGTAGAGACCCCAGGCATCCCCGCGAGCGGGGGCCGCCAAGCGCTGGGCCAAGTTCACCTGGTAGCAGTCGCCGTCCCGGATATAGGTCTGAATGCGCTCGAAGCGCTCATCATAGTCCCGGCGGGTTAGGTTGGGACGCAGCTCTTCTTCCAAGACGAAAGGCGAATCCGGCGTAGGCTCTCCGGGCACGCCGAGTCGTTGCAGCAGCTCGGGCCAGACCTGCCGAGTGTGCGGGCGTCGATCCGAGGAAACGAGAAAGCTGCGGCGACGCCCATGGTCCACCACCAGGGCCCAATCGTAGAGACCCACCGCCATTTCGGGGATCTGCTCGGCATCTGTGGCCACCTCCGGAAGGCGCTCGAAGCGACGGGCCAGATCGTAGGCGAAATAGCCGATGGCACCGCCGTGGAAGGGCAATCCGTCCGCCGGGGAAGGCGCGCGCTCGCCGAGGGCACGACGCAGCAGCAGGAGCGGGTCTTGATCGGTTTGCTCGACGCCGGCCTGGGTCGCGATGGTGGTACAAGGCCCCCAGGTCGCGAAGGTGAGCCAGGGATCGCTCGCAAGGATGTCAAAACGGCCGGCGCCTGAGCCCGGCCGACCACTGTCAAGCCACACCGCCCAAGGCCGCCCCGCGACGCTTGCGAAGACAGAGGCGGAATCAGGATGATAAGGAAGCTCGGCGATCACAGCCGCTCACGCCCCCGGCCCGCCGTCCCCTCTCCGGCGGGCTAGGGGGCTGATGCCAGCGCTGGCCGCTATTCTGGCTTGGGCGGCGGCGGGGCGTTCTTGGAGCCGCTCTGCGGCGTCACGACGATGGTGCTGGGAGTACCGCCGCCGTAGCCCGGATAGCCCCAGGGACCGCCCAAGCCGTAACCGCCATATGGACCGCCCCAGCCGTAAGGGCCGTAGGGCCCGTATCGGCGCCAGCGGCGATCGTAATAGTCATCGTCTCCGTTGAACCAACGCGACGGATTCATCATATTGCCGAAATTGAACGCCTGGGCACTGCTCGCCGCCCCCAGGGCCAGGATGCCCAGGACCACGGCTGACATCAACGTCATCTGGGTCAGCTTCACACTCACCTCCACATTCTCTAAGGATCCGGTGAATAGCGATCGAGGCGACCGGCCGGTTGCCGCGCCAGGCTCCTGCCAGCTCCGACCAAGTCAAAAACCATCCATCCCATACTGCAATAAGCGTATACAATCATTCAAGCTGATTTACAATTGAGCGAAATGGTACCCTTCAGACAGCGCGCAACGCCTTTGGTTTTCGGCGCCACCCGACGCCGAGCAGCACCCACCAGACAGACGTGGCCCGGCGCGGATACGCTTCAACGATTCTTCATATCACTTTATCGGATGGGGAATGAGCATGAAAAGGCTATTGGCTGTTCTGCTGGCCGCCCTGCCCTTCAGCGGCATGGCATCGGATTACCAGTCCACATTACTGGTGCAGACCGGGCAGATGCGCGAGAGCGATCTCATCATCCGCACCGTCACCGACCTGGAGAGCAACAAGATCTGTCTCGCCTTCTACGTCAGCACCGTGGGTACCAGCCCTGCGATGACCTGCTACGACGTCAACTCGGGATTTCGCTCTAAGATCAATCAAGTGGGGCACTTCAAGGAAGACAAGCTGATCGTGCGCAAGATCAAGGACTCGTTCAACAGCGTCTCCTGCCTGGTCGCCTACGTCAGCACCCAGGGAACCTCACCCGCGATCGACTGCTACAACAGCCGCAATGTCGCCAAAGACGAGCTGATCCGTAGCGGCCACCTGCGCGAGGGCGACCTGGATGTCTACCGCATCATCGACCCCGACAGCACCAAGACCTGCCTGGTCGCCTATGTGAAGGCAGGCGGCACCTCGCCCACCCTCAAGTGCTACAACAGCACCCAGGACGGCAAGGGCGGCATGAGCCAGAGCAGCTATATGCGCGAGGGCGACCTGGTGGTCAGAAAGATCCTCGACCAGAACAACAAGAAGGAGTGCCTGGTCACCTATGTGAGCACTGAAGGTACCTCCCCCTACATCTTCTGCTCGGACACGCCCAAGCCTTTCGTGCCCAGCCCCGCCTCGATCAACAGACACTGAGCGGCAAGCAACGGAGGCCGCGGGCACGGCCCTTGCCCGGCATCGAGCCCCGCCGGACGCGGGGATTTTCGCTCGGGGTCAAGTCAGGGATAAGCGGTAGTGCACCCCGCACCGGGAGAGCCCCGCTACGGCAGAAAGATCAGGCCGGTGCCGCTCCCGAGCCTGTCGCGACGCCTCACTGCTCTTTGATGTTTCGGTCCAGATTGGCCAGCACCTTCTTCACGTAGCGTCGGGTCTCCGGGAAAGGGGGGACCTTGTTGCCGTACTTCTCCACCGCACTCTCTCCCGCATTGTAGGCAGCCAGGGCGAGGCTCACATCCCGCTCATAGCGCTCCAGCAGATCCCGCAGGTAGCGCGCGCCACCGTCGACATTCTCCTTGGGGTCCCAGCTGTTGCTCACCCCATAGCGCTTGGCCGTTGCGGGCATCAGCTGCATCAGCCCCACGGCCCCTGCATTGGAATAGGCATCGGGATCGTAAGCGGACTCGGCCTGGACCACTGCATGCAGTAGCTCGGGCCGCAGGCGCAGCTGTTCGGCCGTGGCGTCGATCAGTGGCGTGAAGGTGCTGCGATTGCGCAGGTAGCTCTTGGCGGAGAAGTGGGTCTTGGTCGGGTCCGGGCCCGAGCGCCAGACCAGCTCGTAGTAGCTGCCCTTCATCGGGCGGTCCGTGTAGTACACATGACCATCCAGATCCGTGTACTTGAGGATCTCGCCATGGGCACTCGGGAGGCACAAGGTCAATCCCACCCCTACGAGAGCTGTCCGTCTAGCGAAGTCGAAGACCATTGAACCGAGACTCTGGCGTTGCCTGTCTTCGTCAATCTACCGGAAAATCCCGAGATAACAAAACCGCAACCGCTAAACCTTGCGCCAAATCAAGGTTCGGTTGTTGACCGGCATGGCGTGGTCCGCCTCCAAGGCCATGCCGGCTTCGCGGGCGAGGCCATCCAGCCAGTCAAGATCGCGGATGCCGCTGGCGGGGTCACGGGCCTTCAGCCAGGCGTCGAAACGCCGATTGCTGTCGCTGGTGTAGCGCCCCCCGTAGCTGAACGGGCCGTAAAGAACGAACGGGCCCCCGGGGACCAGGACCCGACCCACCCCGCGAAACATGGCCGCCACTGCTCCCTCGGCCATAATGTGGGCGGTGTTGGCGCTGAAGACTGCGTCGATCTGCGTGACGCCCCAATCCGGCTGCTGGACGTCCAGGGCCAGGGGACCCTCCAGCCCCGGCAGCTCCGCCTCCTCCATCCAGGCGCGGATACCCGCGTGATGCTCGGGCAGATCGCTTAGCACCCAGGTCAAATGCGGCAGGCGGGCACCGAAATAGACCGCGTGCTGCCCGGTGCCGCTCCCGATCTCGAGCAACCGGCCCGGCCGGGTCAGCACCCCCTGCAAGACCTCGAGAATCGGTCCCCGGTTCTCGTCGCAGGCCGCGGAATAGGGCTTCATCCGTGACCCGACAACCGCTCCGCCACCCCTTGGACCGGAAAAGCCCCCGCGGCGGGCACGAGGAACAGGGCCCCCTGCTCCTCGGCCTCCAGCGGCTCGATGGCTCGAAGCTGCGCCTCCAGCACTTCCAGCGTCGCTTCGGAAGGATCTGTGCCGGCGCCAGCCCGCTGCTCGACCCGCCGGTGGAAGAGGGACTCATCCCCCTTCGGAGAGAGGATCAGGAAGGGCAGCTGCCGCTCGGCGGCCAATCGCGCAAAAGGCGCACGCTGGTCTCGCTTCAGGAAGGCCGCATCCGCGACCGCGACCAGGCCTGCATCCAGGATCAGGGCGCAGAGCTGGCGCAGTCGGACATAGGTCTGCTTGGTGAGCTCCGGGCTGTAGATGCCACCCGAGAGGTCCGAGCCCGAGGCCTGCTCCGCCCTCAATCCCGCCAGTCGCTTGCGCTCCACGTCGGAGCGAGCCCGCACCGCCCCCAGCCCCTCGACCAGGGCGGCGGCCGCCCGACTCTTGCCCGAGCCGGACACGCCATGGGTAATCACCAGCGCCGGGGCAAGGGGGCGGGTGTAGCCTTGGGCGAGATCGGCATAGCCGGCATAGGCCGCCAGCACCTCGGCCTTCTCCGTCTGCGACAGCCCTGGCTGGCCCAGCCGGATGGCCGCCACCTTGGCCCGGACCATGGCGCGGTAGACCTGGTAGAAGTGCAGCAGGCGCAATCCGGCGTAGTCGCCTGTGCGCGCAAGGTAGCGATCCAGGAATCGCCTGCCCAGCTCCGGCCTGCCCTTCTCGTCCAGATCCATGACCAGAAAGGCCACCTCGCTGACGGTATCGATCCAGCGCAGCGACGGATTGAACTCGATACCGTCGAAGATGGTCACCGAGCCTTGCTCCAGCACCATATTGCCCAAGTGCATATCGCCGTGGCACTCCCGAATGAAGCCACCGGCACGCCGCTCGGCCAGCAAGGGCTCCAGGCATGCATACTGGTCGCGGGTCCAGGCCTCCAGCTCGCCGAGGCGCGCCAGCTCCCCTGGGTCGGCCACCAGGGCGCGTATCTGGTCGAAATTCTGCTGCATGGGGAAGAAGACCGCCTCGGGCGTTCCGAAGGGCGCGGATTCGGCCGCCGAAGGGATCTCGCCGTGAAAGGCCGCAGCCCGCTCGGCGATGGCATCGACCAGCTCAGGGGTGAGCCGCTCCAGGTGTCGGGACAACAGGGCATAGGCGTCGAAGCGACGCATCTTGACCGTATGCTCGATGGGCTCGCCCTCCCCCCCGATCACCGGCCGCTCCGCGGTGCCGGTGATGGGCACCACCTCGAGATAGACGCTGGGCGCCAGCCGGGCATTGAGTCGCAGCTCCTCCTCGCAGCAGAAGCGCCGCCGCTCCAGGGTGGAGAAATCGAGAAAGCCCAGGTCCAGCGGCTTCTTGATCTTGTAGGCGAAATCCCCGGCGAGCAGCACCGAAGAGATGTGGGTCTGCACGCACTCGACCGGCTCCGGAGGCCGCGTGGATGGCCAGTCGCGGGAATCTCGTAGTGCTGCAACCAGGATGCTATGATCTTGCATGGAAACGATGGGCACGGTCGCGGCTCCTGAGAAAAGCCGCCAGTATAGAGTCGTACCGTTCCAGGGCAAGACCCGACCCGATGGTCTGCCCAATCGGGCGGCCGCCGACGGACCTCGCTATGCGCATCCGGAGACCCACCCATGTCGATCGACCGCATCGTTCTCGCCTTTGCCGGTGCCATGATCCTGGTCAGCCTGCTGCTGGCCCACTACCACCACCCCTACTGGCTCTGGCTCACCGCCTTCGCCGGCGCGAATCTTCTCCAGTCGGCCTTCACCGGTTTCTGCCCGCTGGCCATGATCCTCAAGAAGCTGGGAGCCAAGCCGGGTCAGACCTTTTGAGAAACAATCCAAGATTGAACCGCAGAGACGCAGAGGACGCTGAGGGTTACTAGGCTTTATGGGCCCGGGAGCCCGGGCAACGTCGAGTCGACGGGAGCGCCATCGGCTCAGCCAGCGAATCTCGCACCAAGCCAACCGTCCGGTAGACACAATCCGCCAATGTGACCTACAAAGCTTATCTTTACTCTGCGTCCTCCGCGTCTCAGCGGTTCAGTCTGTCCTTATCGGATCCGATTCCATGAAAATCATACTCGCCAACCCCCGGGGCTTCTGCGCCGGGGTGGATCGCGCCATCGACATCGTCGAGCGGGTTCTGGAGCTGTTCGGCGCGCCTATCTACGTGCGCCACGAGGTGGTGCACAACCGCTTCGTGGTGGAGAGCCTTCGCGAGCGTGGGGCAGTGTTCGTGGACGAAGTGGAGCAGGTGCCGGACGGGGCCACGGTGATCTTCAGCGCTCACGGGGTCGCCCAGCAAGTGCGGGAGGAGGCCGACCGGCGGGGACTCCAGGTCTTCGACGCCACCTGCCCCCTGGTGACCAAGGTCCACCTGGAGGTGGCACGCCATTGCCGCGATGGCCGCGAGGTGGTACTGATCGGCCACCGCGGGCACCCCGAAGTGGAGGGTACCATGGGCCAGTACCTTTGCAAGGGCGCCGTGGAGGGCGGGATCCACTTGGTGGAGACCGCCGAAGACGTCAGCGGGTTGGAGATCCACCGCCCCAACACCCTGGCCTTCGTGACCCAGACCACCCTGTCCATGGACGACACCGCACGGGTCATCAATGCCCTGCGCCATCGTTTCCCGAGCATCTCGGGCCCCAAGAAGAACGATATCTGTTATGCCACCCAGAACCGCCAGGACGCGGTCAAGGCCCTGGCCCAGCGCTGCGAGGTGGTGCTGGTGGTGGGCTCACCCAACAGCTCCAACTCCAATCGTCTGCGTGAGATCGCAAAGCAAGCAGGCGCGGTCGCGCACCTGATCGACGGTCCCGTGGACCTGCGCCGCGAATGGCTCGAAGGGATCGAGCGCATCGGCCTCACCGCCGGGGCCTCGGCGCCTGACGTCCTGGTCTCGGAGGTGGTGGCGCGGCTGCAGTCCTGGGGCGCCGAGACGGTGGAAGAGGCCGCAGGGCGCCCCGAGCGGGTGGTGTTTGCGCTGCCCAGGGCGTTGCAGGTGGCTGAAGGCTGACCACGGAAAAGCGCGGCGATCGATTTACACATATTTTCAGCCGGTCATCGCGACTGAAAATGGCGGCGCATCCGTGCGCCGCATGAGCGTCGGCGAAATCAGCTCTCCTAGAGGCTGGGGAGATCAATGAGATACGGGGAGGGACAGTGGCCCTGTATGTCGGTGTTCTTCAGCTCGACGGTGACCGTCAGCGTATTCTCGCCCGCACCCAGAGCTCCGACATCGCTGACCAGCGCTATTGCCCGTCCACCGTTAAGTCTATTGTAAGCCGCTGCATTGGAGGCGGTCGCCATGCATCCGGAAGTGCCGATATCCATTCCGACCCGAACACTCGCGTTGTCTGCAATGCCCTCGATGGTGCAGGTGTAGGTCTGGGGGACGGTCTCCCATTGGCACGTTCCTGACAGACCCCCGCTGGCAGCATAGCCCACCCCAGTGAACTGCCGGTTGCCCGAAGCGCTTCCAGAGATGACCAAGTACGGTATCTCCTCCAGCCCGAAATCGGGGCTGACCAAAATAGCGGTACCGCTGGAATTGGCGTTGGTAAGGATCCGCGTATCGCCTTCGACATCGAATTGGTAGTCGGCTCCGGCGGTCGCCACCACATCGCCGCTCCAGCCGGAGATGGCTAGCCCGGTCACGGGGCAGCTGTAAGTGCCGGCGCTGGCATCGGTCGCCGTGACGGTGCAGGGACCGTCAGTCGTGCTCACGGATGCCACGGGCCCGCCGCCATAGCCGCCCTCCAGGGTGAAGTCCTTTGCGGCCTCCTGGAGACTGAAGCTCAAGCCGGAAACATCCGCAGCGATCGCATCGAAAGTGAGGGTGCCGGGGGCGACAACCTCATAGCCGATGGCCGCAGTACCCGTGAGGGTCCCGGTCCAGCCCGTAACCTGGCCCCCGTTCACGGTGCAGCTGAAGATACCGGTGTTGGTAGCGACGTCCGGCGTGACGGTGCAGACTGAGCTATCGCTGGCCGCCACGGTATCCAGCAGGCCGCCGCTGTAGCTGCCGGAGAGGGTGTAGTCCAGCATGTTCTCCACGAGCAGGTAGGCCGGGTCTGCGGCGGTGGGGCCAGTGATTTCGACGAAGCTCCGGGTGGTGCCGTTGGTGATGGTGAAGCCGGTAGCCGCAGTCGCCTCGATGTAGCCGCTCCAGCCGGTACCCAGATCGTAGGCCTTGCAGGTGAAGGTGCCCGAGGTCGAGGTGTCGGTACCCGCGGTGCGCTCGCAGGCGTCGCCGTTGTTGGTAATGACCGAGTCGAGCACACCACCACTGTAATCTGCGGTGACCGAGTAGGGGCTGATCGAATAGACCGCCTCGCCCACATCCGTGGGCAAGGGGGTGGGGCAGCTGGCGCTCAGGCAGACGAAGGGGCCCGGGTCGCTGTGGGCGCTGAAGGTGCCGGGCACCTTCTCCATGGGCGCCTGGCAGTCGGCGTTCGTCTCCCTGCCGGTGATAACGGTCATCAGGAAGTCGTCCCACTGGTACCTGGCGCCCGCGGACAAGCCCTGGGAGAGGTAGATCCGGTTCCCGTCCACGTCGGTCATGGGATTGCCGTCGCTGTCGATCTTCTCCTCGTAGCCGCGATACACGCGGATGAAGCCCAGCTGGCGATGGCGGCTGGTGGACAGGCCGGTGTCGATCGCCGTGGGATCGCCGACGCAGGAGTCGTCGTTGTATTCCTGGCGG
>Ga0210096_1000512_pt1 | contig 13348 bp, 11 predicted proteins | sample China_Galinas_PW_4_FD_184864 | JGI IMG/M metagenome (GOLD analysis project Ga0210096, IMG submission 184864) | Wetland microbial communities from San Francisco Bay, California, USA, that impact long-term carbon sequestration - China_Galinas_PWA_D2... | ecosystem: Environmental > Aquatic > Marine... | reverse complement strand
CGCGCCTCGACCAGCTCAAGACCCGGTGCCAGCGGCGCCTCAATACCTCCTGGCGCCTGGCCCAAGAGCGGTTCGAAGGTTGGATGGTGGAGCAGGACTTTTTCGAGACGGAGGAGGAAGCATGGCTGCGCTTTCTGTGCCATCTCCACGAGGTGGAAGTGCCGCCGCCTTCTCTCGTGCGCCCGGACGCCGGATAATCGCTCGGAGGTAGCGCGGTCCACGCGCGCTACCATGGAACGTCTGCGGGCCACGATACTCTCGCCAACCCGCACTTCCATGACCCGGTACTGGCGGATCACTTACAAGATATTCGGGGCGCTGGCGGTAACCTTGTTGGCGGCGCTGCCGGTGGTCGTCGTGGCGGTGGTGACGGCCGGGCATCCGAAGGCACGGGCGCGGGTCGGGGCGCGTGCGAGCCACGTCTGGGCGCGTCTTCTGTTGCCGATCCTTGCGGTGCGTGTCAAGCGCACCGGGCCGAAGCCGACTAATGGTAGCATGGTAGTCTCCAACCACCTGTCCTACCTCGACATTCTCTGCCTGGCGTCCTGTTACCCGGGACTCTTCCTCTCCAAGGCGGAGATCGCAGGCTGGCCCGGGATCGGGGTGTTGGCGCGAGCGGCAGGCACCCTGTTCGTCGACCGCGATCAGGCGCGGGACACCGGCCGGGTGAACGGCGAGCTAGCCGCGTGGCTGCGCGCCGGTCTGCGGATAACGTGGTTCCCCGAGGGGGGGACCTCCAGGGGGGTCGCGGTGGCGCCGTTCAAGTCCTCCATCTTCCAGGCCGCCTTTCTCGCCAACGTGCCATGCTTTCCGGCCACCTTGGGCGTGGCGACGCCGGGGAGTGCCAGTCCAGCGAGCCACACCGTATGTTGGTGGAGCAAAGAGCCATTCGTCGGGCACTTCCTGCGTCTCCTCGCCCTACCGCGCATCGAGGTCACCATCCGCTTCGGCGACGGGGTGATGCCGGCCGGGGACCGCAAGAGTCTTGCCCAGGAACTCCACGAGCGAGTATCGGCGGCCTTCGTGTCGGTCGCGCAGTAGCTTGCAGGACGAGGGCTCGGGGACCGCGGCGCCTGCCAGCCGCCACCACGATCACAGGGGCTGTTTGAGGCTGAAATAGACCTTCGGAGTGGCGCCATCATCCGGGTGGTAGCCGTAGGCGAGGTCGAGGCGCAACACCACCCCCACCAGACGGGCGATATAGATTCGCAAGCCCACGCCGCCACCCGCCGCGACGCGGCCGGGATCCACCAGGTCGTATAGCTCACCCGCCGAGCCCACGTCGACGAATGCGGCACCGCCAAGCCGTTTCCACGCCCGCGGGCTGCGGTACTCCAGGTTGCCGAGCCACATGCCGGCCCCGCCGAGGGAGTCCTTCTCGATGCCCCGCAGGGAGCTGCCGCCGCCGATGTGGAAGCCCACGTCCGCGGCGTCGGGACCCACGGTGTAACCGGTACGGGCCCGCGCCGTCAGGTTGTGTTCGTCGAACTTCCAGAACCACTGATAGCCCATGTCCAACTTCAGGGCGTTGACGGTACTGCCGAGGGTGGCGGTGAATAGCTGCACCGAGTAGTCCCAGCGGTGGCCTTCGAAGGTGTAGGTAAAGTCATCGACGCTATCCAGTGAGTGGTCGAATCCGATGCTGTTGATCCACTGGCTCTGGCTCTCGCCCGTCTCGCTGGTCTGGTCGACGTAGTTCACCGTGAGCCCGACCCCCATGCGTCGCCGGTTAGTCCCCTCGCGCCAGAAGCGGTGGAGCCCCAGGTCGAGGTCGATACTCATGGCGTCACCCTCGTCCGTGGTGGTGAGATCGGAGCGGGTGGCGGCGGCCGCGTCGGTCGCCCAACCGAGGCCGACGTCGAAATCGTAGGGCCTATCGCGGAACTCCGGCAGCGCCAGGTCGATGGCGGCGGAGTCGCCACGCTCGCGGCCGGCATCCGTGCCGAAGGCGTGCTTTGCCTTGATCTTGAGTCGTTGATCTTCACCTCGGAAGTTGTAGTCGGTGTAACTGATGCCGATCTTCACATTGCCTTCGTCGGAGACGTCGATCTCCGGCAGGGGGAGGATCGCCCACTTTTCATGCACGCGCACGGTCAGCCGCAGGCGGCGAGTCCCCGCGATCGGCACCACCTCGCCGGCGACCTTGTAGTAGAGGCCGAGGTTGCGGATGCGCTGCAGCGACGCCTCGAACAACACTTCGTCGAAGAGATCGCCCACGCTCAGCAACATCTCCCGCGCCAGCACCTTCGTCTTGGTGCGGTGGTTGCCCTGGAACACGATCATGCCCACCACCGTCGCCGGCGCCGAATCGCCACCGGCATCCTGCGCGGCGGCTGTACCCGTGGCGAGGAACAGCGCGAGGACTATCACCAATGGGTACATGGCGCGTTGTCGCACGGGAGCCTGGCCCAAACGTACCGGCGGGAGCCGGTTGATGGGGATGCTGTGATGCACCGCAGCCCACCTCATCGGGGCGGATTTCGCTCCTGCTGAGTCAAGCTCTTCCGTCCTGGGCGAAGACTCTGCAATGGCTGTCTGGCCGCGAAGATGCGATCGTTAAGCGTGGCTCATCGAGTTGCCACCATCACGCCTCGGCGGGGGTGTCGCGGTGGTGGAGAGCGTCATCCAACGCCCCGCTTCGGGTTGCCCGTGCTGCACCTCGGTGAGATAGCGTACGCGAATTGCCTCCCCATCCAGGAGCCGTTCCGCGAGTGCTGGGAGCAAGAATACCGGTTCACGACCCGGGAGCCGGCGGCCATCAACCGGCTGCTGCGCGCCGGGGAGGTCGATTGCGCGCCGGCCTCGTCCATCGAGTACGCGCGTCATCCCGACTCGTACTGGATCGTGCCCGACCTCTCCATCGGCGCCGATGGCCCGGCGCAGAGCGTGGTGCTGTTGACGCCGGTGCCGCTGGCGGAGCTGGACGGCCGGGAGATCTACCTTACCCCGGCCTCGGCGACCTCGGTCGTCCTGCTCAAGATCCTGCTGGAACACGTCGCCGGGCTGCACCCGCACTACGTCGACGGCGTGCCCGACGATCTCCACCTGCCCCACCTTCTCATCGGCGACCAGGCCATGCGCCGCTTCTACGACCCACCGCCGGGTGTCGAGGTGGTCGACCTCGGCCGCTGGTGGAACGAGGCCACCGGCCTGCCCATGGTCTTCGCCCTGTGGCTCCTCCGCCGGGAGGCGGTCGAGCGTGAGCCGGCCGCTTGCTGGCAGCTTGCCGCCCGCCTCGGCCAGGTGCGTCGCGAGATGGACGGCGCGCGCCTCGCAGCCCTTGCCACCCGGTTCGGTGGTCGGGAGTTCTCGGCCGATCGCCTGGTCGCCTACTGGCACACCCTCTCGTACGCGCTCACCGACCGTCATCGGGCCGGCCTGGTGCGCTTCTTCGAGCTCGCACGTGAGATCGGGGCCATCGATCGAGTCCCGTCACTCGACCTCTATCCCGCAGCGGGGGTGCCGTTGCCTACTGCGGGGTCGGCGAGCGGACCGTAGATCTCGGGCTGCCGGTCGGCGAGGAAGCGGGTCACGCGGCGCGCCTCGTCGACCTGGTCGGTGTCGATGGTCGCCATGACGATCGCCTCGGTCGATCCCGCCGGCTCGGCCACCAGCTCGCCGAACGGATCGGCGCAGAAGGACTGCCCGTAGAACGCCATGGCCCCCTCCTCCCCAACCCGGTTGAGGCGGAAGAGGTAGAGGTTGTTACACAGGGCGTGGCTGCATAGCAGGCCGCGCCACCGCTCCTGGGAGTCGAAGGCGGCGGCGGTCGGGGCGAAAATGAGCTGCGCGCCGGCCAGGGCCAGCAACCGTGCCCCCTCGGGGAAGTAGTTGTCCCAGCAGATCTGGATGCCCACCCTTAGCCCGCCCAGGTCGAACACCGGCAAGGGCCCCTGGCCGGGCGTGAAGTAGCCCTTCTCCCGGTATCCATCGAGATCCGGCAGGTGGCGCTTCTGTTGGATCCCGACGAGCTTGCCGTCGGGATCGATCACGAAGGCCGAGTTGAACCACTCGTGGCGGTTCTTACGCGGCCGCTCCGGCATGGGCGCGACGAGGTGGACGGAGTGTGCCTTGGCGCACGCCTGGAAGGTGGCGAGGGCGTCTCGGTGGCTCTCCAGCGGCACCCCGCCGTTCTGACGGGCGGGAAACCACTGGGTCGTGCAGAGCTGCGGCAGCAGGACGATGGCCGCCCCGCGGGTCGCCGCGATCTCCGTGAGTTGCACCAGGTGCGCGACGTTGCGCGCCGGATCGGCTGTGGCTACCGCCTGGATACCGGCAAGGGTGTATTGCATGGGAAGGGCTCCGGCTCGGCCGGAGGACCACCCTCCGACTGCCGCGCATCTTTGCCGGTCCACGGCGGCGAAGCCAAGGGGATGATGTCAGCGGCCAAGACCCGATCACGCGACGACCACGCGCGGCATGATTGGATTCCACACGCCGTTCGGCCGTCTTCCTTCGCCGCCCCGCGTCGCGGGGATACCGCAGGGCCTACGCTCCGGAGGTCATGCGGGCGCCGTGGCACTTCTTGTACTTCTTGCCACTGCCGCACGGGCAGGGTTCGTTGCGGCCGACCTTGTTGGCCTCCGCGCGGACGGGCTGGCGAGCCTCGGTCTCTTCTCCCCGCGAGTACTTGAGGTTGCGTGGGGGCTGCGGTCGGGGGACCTTTACCCCGACGGCCACGCCGTCGTCCGGTGCGGTCGCGTCCTCGGCCGCCTGATCGCGGGCGAGTCGCTGGGCTGCTGACTGGCCAGTGTCGTCGCCGGGGAGCCCGGGACGGGGTGCCGCGGTGGGTGGCTGTTCGATGCGGATCTGGAGGTGGAAGAGGGTGCGGATCACCTCCTCCTTGATCCGGTCGCTCATCGCCTGGAAGAGCTTGAAGCCCTCCTTCTTGTACTCGATGAGCGGATTGCGCTGACCGTAACCGCGCAGGCCGATGCCCTCCTTCACGTGGTCCATGATCAGGAGGTGGTCCTTCCAGAAGCCGTCGAGGTACTGGAGCATGACCATTTTCTGGAGGTGGGCGGTGTTCTCTGGTCCGATCAGATTGCGTTTGCTGTTGAGAAGGGTCTGGAATGGATCAAGGAGGGCGGCCATGCGCTCCTTGTGGGACTTCTTCAACAGCGGGGCAAGATCGTCGACGGGTGACCGGCCGAACACGGCGATGAGCGCCGTGGCCAGCGGTGCAGAGTCCCATTGCCGGGAGGTGTAGTCCGGCGGGAGATGGTCGTAGAGGAGGCGTTCCACCACCTCTTCGAGCATGGCGTCGATGTCTTCGCTCAGGCCGTCTGCCTCCAGCACCTTGCGCCGCTGAGCGTAGATCACCTGGCGTTGCTGGTTGAGGACGTCGTCGTACTCCAGGAGGTGCTTGCGGATCTCGAAGTTGCGCGCCTCCACCTTGCGCTGGGCGTTCTCGATGGAGCGGCTGACCATGCGGTTTTCGATCGGCATGTCCTCTTCCATGCCGAGGCGCTGCATGAGGCCGGAGATGCGGTCGGAGCCGAAGATGCGCAGCAGGTCGTCTTCCAGGGAGAGATAGAAGCGCGACGCGCCGGGATCACCCTGGCGGCCGGAACGGCCGCGGAGTTGGTTGTCGATGCGTCGGCTCTCGTGGCGCTCGGTACCGAGGATGTAGAGCCCGCCCGCCTCCAGGACCTTCTCCTTCTCCTCCGCGCATTGCGTGCGGTAGCGTTCGAGCTGGGCCTCATGGCCTTCGACGTCCTCCCAGGGGAAGGACTTGGCGAGAAACTCCGGGTTGCCACCGAGCATGATGTCGGTGCCGCGCCCCGCCATGTTGGTGGCGATGGTGACCGCGCCGTAGCGGCCTGCTTGGGCGACGATCTCAGCCTCCCGATCGTGGTGCTTGGCGTTGAGGACGTTGTGCTTGACGCCGGCCTTCTGCAGACGGTTGGAGAGGCGCTCCGATTTCTCGATGGAGATGGTTCCCACGAGCACCGGCTGACCGTGCTCGTGGAGCTCCTTGATCTCGTTGACGATCGCCCGCTCCTTCTCCGGCACGGTGCGGAAGATGACGTCGTGGCGGTCGCGGCGGATCATCTCCATGTGGGTGGGGATGGTGACCACGTCGAGTTTGTAGGTGGAGTGGAACTCGGCCGCCTCGGTCTCGGCGGTGCCGGTCATCCCGGCGAGCTTGTCGTAGAGGCGGAAGTAGTTCTGGAAGGTGATCGAGGCCAGGGTCTGGTTCTCGTTGGCGACGGTGATCCCTTCCTTCGCCTCCAGGGCCTGGTGCAGGCCGTCGGAGTAGCGCCGCCCCGGCATCATGCGGCCGGTGAACTCGTCGACGATCACTACCTGACCCTGGTGGACCATGTAGTCGACGTCGCGGGTGAAGCACTTGTGGGCGCGCAACGCCTGATTGACGTGGTGCACGAGCTCCATGTTGTCCGGGTCGTAGAGGTTCCCACCCTTGAGCAGCCCGGCCTCGGCGAGGAAGGCCTCCACCCGCTCGGTTCCCCGCTCGGTGAGGGCAACGGTGTTGTGCTCCTCGTCGTGGACATAGTCGCCGCTCTCCTCCCGTAACTGGTGGCTGCCGGGGATCTCTTCGCCGATGACCTCGCCACGTTCCAGGTGGGGGATCGCCTGGTTGATGAGGTAATACTTGTCGGTCGAGTCCTCGGTCGGGCCGGAGATGATCAGGGGGGTGCGCGCCTCGTCGATCAGGATCGAGTCCACCTCGTCGACGATCGCGTAGTGGAATGGGCGCTGCACGTACTGCTCGAGGTCGTACTTCATGTTGTCGCGCAGGTAGTCGAAGCCGAACTCGTTATTGGTGCCGTAGGTGATGTCGTAGCTGTAGATCTCTTTGCGCTGCGCGTCGTTGAGACCATGCACGATGGTCCCCACCCGCATGCCGAGGAACTCGTAGATGCGCCCCATCCAGGCGGCGTCGCGGCTTGCCAGGTAGTCGTTGACCGTCACCACGTGGACGCCGCGGCCGGTCAGGGCGTTGAGGTAGACCGGCAGGGTGGCGACCAGGGTCTTGCCCTCACCGGTCCTCATCTCCGCGATCTTGCCCTGGTGCAGGACCATGCCGCCGATGAGCTGTACGTCGAAGTGGCGCATCCCCAGGACCCGCCAACTCGCCTCCCGGACCGCGGCAAAGGCCTCAGGTAACAGGTCGTCGAGGGCCTCGCCGTCGTGCAGACGACTGCGGAAGAGGGCCGTCTGGCCACTCAATTGCTCGTCTGTGAGGGCCTGCATCTCCGGCTCCAGGGCGTTGATCCGGGCGACCAGGGGCCGCAGCCGGCGAACCATGCGCTGGTTGTGGGTGCCGAAGAGCTTGGTGACGATGGCGGAAAACATAGTGAGATGTCGGCGCGCCGCGGGCGGGGCGCCACGCTACCACAGGAGACGGTCTGGACGCTCGTCCAGACCCGGCTACTCCCGGATGTACTCCATCGGGTTTCTCGGGACGCCGCGCTCATGCACCTCGTAGTGGAGGTGCGGACCGGTGCTTCGGCCGGTGCTGCCGAGGTAGCCGACCACGTCGCCGCGGCGCACTTCGTCGCCGACGGTGACGATCGCCTTCTCCAGGTGTGCGTAGAGGGTTTCGACCTCTCGCCCATGGTCGACCGTGATGTAGTGACCGTAGCTGGAGTCGAAGGCGACCTTGCGGATCTGACCGGCGGCGCTGGCGACCACCGGTGTCCCGAAACGGCCGGCGATGTCAATGCCGGCGTGGCGCTTCCAGCGGTGGGTGTAGGGGTCGCTACGCCGCCCGAAGGGGCTCGCGATCCAGCCGTGGGTCGGCCAGATCGAGGGGGTGACGAGCATCTCCTGCTGGCGCTCTTCGAGTAGCCGCGTGAGCTCTGCGAACGAGGCATCTTCCGCCGTCAGATTGGTCCTGGTGCGGCGAATCTCCTCTGCGAGCCCCCGTAGCCGCTCGGGTAGGGGAATCTCCTCGCGCGCCATCGGCTGCAGACCGCCGATCCCGAAGAATTGTCCGTTGATCGACGGCGGGTTGTCGTCGGCGACGATGCGTAGCCGGTTGTTCAGCTCGCGGGTCTTGGTTAGTTGCTTGGTCAACTCGTCAAACAAGTAGTGTGCGCCGGTGTACGCCTGTTCCACCGTCGCGATCTGAGTCGTGAGCTCGGTATGCCTCACGGTCAGCCAGACAGTTATCGGGATCAGCACTAGACAGAGGGGGAGGAGCGCGGCGAGGCCGAGCACCAGGGGGCGGGAGAGGGTACGGACGCGAATTTCACCGTCGCGGTTCGGGACTTGCAGACGCACTTCGAAGCGGGCCATGTCTCCTTCTCCTAGCCGTCATCCCGCGTATGGCACCGGCGGTGGGTGCGTCTCCGCCCACCGCATCCCTCACGCGCCCCGGTCTCGTTCGCCCGCCGCGTGCGCGACGGGGGGGTCAGTTGAGACGGACGGAAGGGTTCGCGGGGCATCTGCGGGTTCTCGCGACGGTTCGCCGGGACGATGACGGTCGAAAGCGCGGGGTGTCTACCACGCGATATCGGAGGGGTCAAACAAAAGGGCTGGCGGATTTCTTGGCGCCCGATCGTGCCTCGGTACCGCCGTGGGTGGGGGTCGCCGAGGGCCAGCGACTCGGGTACCTTGGGCGCGCTCCGCACGATTTCTTGGTTGGTCGATGCAACACGCGATCCTTTTCGACTTCAACGGCGTCATTCTCGATGATGAACCGATTCATCTGCGCCTATTTAATGAAGGGCTCGCCCCCCTCGGATACCGGATCGACGTCGCCGACTATTACGAAAAATACGTCGGGTTCGACGACGCCGACGGATTCACGGCGGCGGTCGCAGACCAGGGTGGAGATCTCGACCGTGGGTTGCTGGACCGCCTGATCCGGGAGAAGGCGGCCCGCTACCAGGCCTTGATGGACAGCCACCCGCCCCTCTTCCCCGGGGCGGCGGAGCTGATTCGGCGTCTCGTGGACCGTTACCCTCTCGCCATTGCCTCAGGGGCGTTGCGCGAGGAGATCGAGGGGGTGCTGGCGACCGCCGGCCTCGCCGATTGCTTCCAGGTCATCGTCGCGGCCGAGGACGTGAACCACGGCAAACCCGACCCGGAGGGGTATCTGGTCGCCCTCGCCGCGTTACGCCGCGGACGGGAGCCTGACCTGACCGCGGATCGTTGCCTGGTGATCGAGGATACGGTGGCGGGGGTGGTCGCCGCCAAGGCAGCCGGTATGCGTTGTCTCGCCGTGGCACACACCTATCCGGCCGAACGGCTCTATCAAGCGGATCTCGTCCGGCCCGCCCTCGCGGCGGTCACCCTGGAGGAGATCGAAGGCGTCCTGGCGTAGCGGTGTTGTGTCGCGGGCGATCGGTCTGTCGATCGGCCCGCTGCGGCCGCGTCAAGCTTCGCCCGAGGTGGGTCGTGGGATCCCGCCACGCCGCACCCGTGAATCCCTATCGACCCGCCTGGCCTCAGGTTTGCAACGCGTGGGGGCGGCGAAGTCGACAACGGCGCGCGAGTGCGACGCGCCAGCGGGGTAAGCGATGGTAGAGATGCCTGATGTGAGATGTGGGAATGACCGGCGGCGGACGACCTGGCGGACCTTCGTCTACGCGGTGCGCGGCCGCCGCAAGGGAGCACGACGGGAGGGCGATTCTCCTGCATATCCGGACCATTACGGCTCTTGGCTATTCTTCTCGATCGTCCTGCTGTTCTCCCTGTCCCTGGTCGACGCGTTCGCCACCTTGCTGTGGCTCGACCAAGGGGTTGCCACGGAAAGCAACCCAATCATGGCGGCTGTTATCCCCTTCGGGCAGGAGGTTTTCGTCTTCTACAAGTTTTTCCTGACCGTGGCCGGAGTCTCATTTCTGCTCTACTGTTACCCCTTCTATCGTATCAATCTGATACTGGCCGGTCTCAACGCCGTCTATCTGGTTTTGGCGGCTTATCACTTAGGTATCTATCTCACCTTCATGGCGTGATCGGCCGCCCCCTGCCCGGCCGGGGCGCCGGCTGGTGGGTCAGCGACGCGTTTCGTGTCATCCGGTGTAATGCGTCCCCCTCCGCTGCAGGGAAGCGGTGCGCGGCGCGAGTATGGCATCGTCGCTGCCGCACTGCGCCGTGACGTGCCCGGGGGATTGCGCTCTCCCGCCGTCCGCGCGCCTCTCCCGTCTCAGGCAATTTTGTCCCGCGAGCGTGGCTCACTTCCTATTCGTCCTTGAGACGTGGAACCGGCTGGGCGATAAGTGAAGGGGACTGTCCCCCGCCCCGCGCGCGTGGACAGCGGTAACTTGGGCAGGAAGCCCCACCCTTTTCATGACAAGACGACGGTCCACAGCCCGGTATCGAGCGCGTCCCTGCGCGGTGTTACCCGTTCCCTCAACGGAGGTTACGGCGCGAAGCGTCCTACTCGACGATGGCCCCCGGCGAGCCAGCCCGGGTAGCTGGACAAAGGTATCGTGGCGGGGACCGTGGCTAAGGCGGTTGTTGCGCTCGGGCCTCCGCATCGTGAGCGTGATGGCCGTACTCTGGGCCTCGCTCGCCGCCGCAGTCGAATATCAGATCAATTTCACCGACGGTACCGAGCTGCGGACCAGCCGCGTGCGCCAGGTGGGAGACGCGATCCAGTACGAAAAATTCGGCGGTGAGGCGAGCGTCGCCGTGGACGAGGTGGCGAGTGTCTACGTCATCGAGGCCGATGGCGATGTCTCCTGGGTGATGCAGCCGCGCCGGGAGGGCAGCCCCCCGGTGACGGCCAAGCGCAGCGTCGTCCCTCGGCCGCAGGCAGCTCCACCCGTACCCCCTGCGCCATCCACACTCGAGGCGCCGCCGACGAGCCCTGCCCCGCCACCCGGGTCGGGTAATGCCGCCGGCGTGCAGGGTGGTGCGACGGCTGCGCGGGAGAAACCACGGTCGGCTGGGGAGGCGCCTGCTCCCGATGCCCCGCAGATCCATGCCCAGGGCGACTCACCCCAGGGTGGCGGCGCACCGGTGTCCGCACCCCGGCCGGGCAAGGTGATACTCGATCCTGCCGAGCCTTTGCCCAAGGTCCTGTTGCGGTGGGGCGGCGCGCCGATCGCGGCCCTGCTCGCCCTGCTGGCGGTGGCGTTCGTCTTCCGGAAGAAGTTCCGGGCGGGCGAACAGGGTCTGCCCGCGACCGAGCCGCTGGCTGGCACAGGGGAGCGCGAGGTTGATTTCTCGGCACCCTCCAAGACCTGGGAGACCCTTGTGTCGGCGATCGAAGAGCGCGACTTCGACGTCTACCGCCTTTGCTGGCAGCAGAGCTATCCCGACGAGGACCTGAATCTCACCTTCCAGAAGACCTTGATGAACTGGAAGTACTACGACTACTCCGTGGCCGAGGCCGAGCCCCACCCGAAGAGCAAGGAGCGGTTCTATCTCCACATCAAACGTTCCACCAAGTTCGATCGGAAGGATCTGGAGGAACGGGTGAAGAGGGTCAGCCTCGTCCTCACCGACGGCGGCTGGAAGTTCGAGGAAGTGCCGTACGGCTTCTGAAGCAGGCGAGCGGGACGACGGGTCAGGGGCGATCGCGGGCGCCAGCGCCTGACCACGCCGCCACTGTCGGGTCGGGTTTCCTCCGTCTTCCCCGGGGAATGCACGGGGCAGGGTGACTCGTGGTGCTCCCCCGATTCCGCCGGCGTGTGACTGGTGCGTCACGGGTGGTGGCTGCGCCACCGCGCTAGCGCTCCGCGGCGAGATCGCCCGTACGGTGGTGGGCGCGTGCCCACAATCCTGATTGAACTGCTCGCCCTTGACAGCTCAAGGGGTGGGGTCTACATTCCGATTCGGTGGGGAATCGTGGGGAATTGTGGAGGTAGTTTCCTGAGGCGCATGTGTTTCGTGGCATACACAATCAGAAGCTCGATGCCAAGGGCCGCCTCGCATTGCCGGTGCGGTTTCGCGAGTCCCTCGCCGGCCGCGATCAGACCCGTCTGGTCGTCACCGGCTGGATCGAGTGCTTGTGGGTCTACTCCCTGGAGGAGTGGTTGCAGGTGGAGGAGAACATCCGCCGCCTGCCAAGCCAACACCCCGACGTCATGGATTTCACGCGAACCTTCGTGGGTGGTGCCTCTGAGGTGGAGCTCGATGGCCAAGGGCGGTTTCTCGTCGCCCAGCCCCTGCGGGAGTTCGCCGGGCTGGAGAAGGAAGTGATGGTGGTGGGGCTGATGAATCGGATCGAGCTGTGGGACAAGGCGCGGTGGCTCGCCCGACTGCCCAGCACTCCCGAGGCGTACGTGGCCCTGAACCAGAAGATGGCTGAGTTCGGGTTGAATCTCTAAGGAGGGGACGTGGCCAGTCGCCATGTTCCTGTGCTCGAGAAGGAGGTTGTTTCGTGGTTGGCACCGGAGCCGGGCAGCGCGATCTTCGACGGCACCCTCGGGGGTGGCGGCCACGCCCGTGCCTTGCTTACCAAGGCCCAGGGGCGAGCGCAACTCCTCGCCGTCGATCGCGACCCGGCGGCCTGGTCGCGCAGCGGTTTGGCCGGTGCCTTCCCGCAGGCCGAGGTGCGGTTCCTCCATGCCACGTTTCAGGAGGTCCTCGCCCGGCTCGCCCACGGCACGGAGCCGGGGGCGCCGTTCCACTGCATGCTGCTGGACCTCGGCCTCTCCAGCGACCAGATCGACGACCCGGACCGCGGCTTCTCGTTTCAGCTCGACGGCCCGCTCGACATGCGCATGGATCCGTCTCGTGGCGAGACCGTCGCCGCGTGGCTGGCGCACCAGGACGAGGCCTCGCTGGTCAGGGTCTTGCGCGACTACGGCGAGGTCCCGCGACCCCGCACCGTGGCGCGACGCATCCTCGCCGCACGACCCCTGCACACGACACGGGACCTCGCCAGGATCTGCGGGCCGGCATCGCGTGGCCCCCGCGGTCACCATCCCGCCACCCTCATCTTTCAAGCCCTACGCATCGCGATCAACGACGAGCTGAGCGGCCTGGGATTGGCCCTCGAGGACGCGGTCGGCTGCCTGACTACCGGTGGTCGGCTGGCGGTGATCGCCTTCCACTCGTTGGAAGACCGCATCGCCAAGACCACCTTTCGTCGCCTGGCCAACCCATGTGTGTGCCCTCCGGATCTGCCGACCTGCGTGTGTGGGCGGCGTCCGATCGTCGAGACCTTGACCCGGCGGCCCATCACCGCGTCACAGCAGGAGATCACGGCCAACCCCCGGGCGCGCAGCGCCCGCCTGCGCGTCGTCGCCCGTCTTCCCAAACAGCCATAGAGGCCATGCCGACCCGCAGGGTCGGTTCCACCCCTATCTCGTAGCCCCTACTCCCTAACCCCTTCCAACAGGCCCTCCCCAAATGGCGCTCGCCATTTCCCCCACCAGGACCACCACCCCCAGTCAGCCGGTTCGGGTCCGTGCCAAACGCC
>Ga0210096_1000507_pt1 | contig 13418 bp, 13 predicted proteins | sample China_Galinas_PW_4_FD_184864 | JGI IMG/M metagenome (GOLD analysis project Ga0210096, IMG submission 184864) | Wetland microbial communities from San Francisco Bay, California, USA, that impact long-term carbon sequestration - China_Galinas_PWA_D2... | ecosystem: Environmental > Aquatic > Marine... | reverse complement strand
GGTGCGGGTCGGCCGGCCCACCGGCGTCGCCGGGCTGGTCGAGGTGGTCTCCAACCCGATGTATGCCACCGGCGTCGGGTTGGTGTGCTACGGCGCCCATGCCGGCATCCACGACACGTACTTCAAGCCCTCCACCGGGGATGACGGGGTGTTCAGCGGCATCGTCGGGCGCATGAAGGGATGGTTTGCAAATTTCTTTTGACTTTTTGTCGATAACAATTACATAAAGCATATCCTTCCGGTGTCCTTCGAGACGCCTGCTGTCCCGCCCGTTTTACCCCGCCGTTCCGTTCTCCCTCCGCCGTACCCGGGGATCGCCTTGCGATCCGCATTTCCCCTCCTGTCAGTCCTTCCCACCCCTTCTCCACCGAGGGCGTCGTCCCGTCCGTCGCGCGTGGCACGGGCGGTCGCCGCCTCGGCCTAGGAGCACGGCCATGAAGTTCAGTTTCGCCGAGGAGACCAAGCCCGCCGCTGTCATCAAGGTCGTCGGTTGTGGTGGTGGTGGTAATAACGCCCTCAACAACATGATCGCTTCGGGGATCAAGGGGGTCGACTTCGTTGCCTTGAACACCGACCGTCAGGCCCTGGCGCGCTCCCTCACCGAATCGCGCGTGCAGATCGGCGATACCGGCCTCGGCGCCGGGGCGCGCCCGGAGATCGGCAAGCAGTCGGCGGTCGCTTCGGTCGACACCATCCGTGGTTACCTGGAGGGGGCCGACATGGTGTTCGTCACCGCGGGCATGGGCGGCGGCACGGGCACCGGCTCCGCGCCGGTGGTCGCGTCGGTGGCCCGGGACATCGGGGCGCTGACCGTCGCGGTGGTGACCAAACCATTCGGTTTCGAGGGCAAGCGCCGCATGCGCATCGCGGAGGAGGGGCTGGCGGAGCTGCGCCGTGAGGTGGACACGGTGATCGTCATCCCCAACCAGCGGTTGATCTCCGTGGTGGAGGGGAGCCTCTCGTTCCTCGACGCCTTCAAGGTGGCGGACGAGGTCCTCACCCAGGCGGTGAACGGCATCTCCGAGCTGATCACCACGCCGGGCTACATCAACCTCGACTTCGCCGACGTGCGCACCGTCATGAAGGGCATGGGCGCCGCGGTGATGGGCTCCGGCCGGGCGAGCGGCGAAGGGCGTGCGGAGGAGGCGGCCCTCAAGGCGATTTCCTCCCCGCTGCTCGAGGACAGCTCCATCGACGGCGCGCGCGGCGTCCTGATCAATATCACCGGCGGGCCCGACATGACCCTCGCCGAGATGAACAGCGCCGCCACCCTGGTCCAGGAGAGCGCCCACGAGGACGCCGAGATCATCTTCGGCTCGGTGTTCCGCGACGACATGGACGGCGAGATCCGCGTCACCGTCATCGCCACCGGCTTCGAGGAGAAGGTCGCCTCGACGCCGCTGCCGCAGCCGCACGTCGAGCGTCTGCCCAAGGCGGTGAATGGCGAGGACTTCGAGCCCTTCGGCCTGCCGCCGGAGATCGAGAAGCCGGCCTTCCAGCGCAACCGCAACAGCGGCACTGTCAATCTCCCGGACCGCGGCCACAGCCCCCGCACCTTCCCATCCGGCGACGACCTCGACATCCCGACCTTCCTGCGCAAGCAGATGGACTAGCGGGGATCTACTGCGGCCGCGGATCTGACCGGATCTCCCGGCCGCGTCTCGGCGTCGTGATGGTCGTGATCGCCGATGCGCGGCCGCCTACGGCCGCCTCGACCAGCGGCGCGTATCGCAATGATCGCTCGGTTTGCGATCGGCGTTGGACAAGGCGCGTGGTTTCTCAGCTACCTTCGCCACGGAGTTGCGCACCCTGCCTCGCGAAGCGCGTCACGAGATCGTCCAACGCCTCGCGAATCAACACGTTGTAGGTCGCGTTGATCTCGCTGGCGTCCCGTTCGGCGGCCGAGACCGCTTCGGTACTGCCGCTGTAGACCTCGCGCTCGGGTGGGGTCTCAGGAGACGGCCGCCAGCAATTCTCGTGTTTGCAGGCGAGTAGCACATCGGTCTCGTAGCGATCGCTCAGCGCCTCTTTGTGCGTCCACTCGTAGAACCAGATCGCCTGGCCGGTGTCGACCAGTACGGCGGTGGCGTTGATGGTGGCGCTCAGCCGTCTTTCCGGAAGCGCCCGCTTCTCCTGCGGGATGATGAAAGACTCGAAGCTGTGCTTCAACTTCGCGTTGACCGGGGCCGGACTTCCGCGCTCGCCGTTGCCGGAGGAGTGGTAGAAGCGGCGCTCCCAGCGGGCATCCTGCCGTACGTTCGCCGCGGACCGCTCCAGCGAGTTGACTTGAAACAACACCTGGGCCCCGAGGTCCTTGGCTGCCTTTACCGGCGTCATGTTCTCGTCGTGAATGACGCGATTCTTGATGATGTCCCAAGAGATCACGTGGTATCCGGCCTTGGCGAGCGCTCGTTCCAGCTCGGACATCTCGACCCCGCAGTCGGTCTTCAGCAGCAGACCGCGGCCGCTTGCCTCACCACTGTGAATCGCAGTGGTCTCGTTGGCGCAGCTATCGGGGGCGCGTATGGCGATCGTGGTGATCGTCGGCAACAACTCGTTGTAGGACGCCGTCTCGATAATCTCCGGCGAGGTGTTGAGCTGCTGGCTGACGACGTATTCGGATCGCACGAGGTAGTGCGGGGTGCAGGAGACCAGGGTCGGTAGAAACGCGACAAGGAGTGCGAGTCGTTTCCAATCGTTCAGCATCGGTGAGCTCCTACGGGTGTGCGCCGCGCACAAGGAAGGATGGCTTAACGAATCAACCATGTGGCCTTCGGCGGGATCCGTAAACGGTCCTGTTTGCCCAACACGCGCTCGTTTTCGTCGACGGCCAGCACATCGATGCAGGGATCGTGGACCTCGATCACCACGCTGTGGCCGATGAGCAAGGTGGTATCGGGAATGTCGGTGTAGTCGGTCGGGGTGTCGGCGCATCGCCGGAACCGGATCGTCTGCACGAGGTGGCGGCTGTTGTTGGTGACGGTAAGCTGCGGCTTTTCGGTTTCCACCGTGGCACAGGCCGATACCATGGTCGTCACCACGGCCCACAACCCGATGAACATCACGTGGGAGGTCTTCATGACGGCGATGTCTCAAGACCCGGTCGGACGGACCGATTGCGGGACTAAGGTAGGCGCGGGTGCTGTCTCACGGCCGTAGCGGTGTTTGTCGGCGGACAAGGCCGGGAAAAAAGCGCGGGTGGCCACGGTCTTCGCCCGGGGTGGGTGTGGCGTTGATGGGAAGTTGTTCGCAGAGGGACGCTGCTGGCGCCTGGATAACCAGCGAGCCATTGTGACCAGCGCCACCGGCGCCGGCAACCGCCGGGGCGGTTACTGAAAAGGAGGGCTGCCAGCGGTGGGTCCGGGATGGGTACGGGAAGCCTGCGTGATCGGGGTCGCGATGCTCGCATGCGCGCCGGCGAGCGCGGGTGGTGGCGCCTGGTGGCAAGCGCCGCGGGTCGAGGGCTCCCTCTATCTGGATATCCAGAAGCGTTCGGAGCCGGCGATTCTGGGCATAGAAGCCGGGATCAGCGGCCATTACACGGACTCTGTCTCCTCGAGGGTGGGGTTGGCCCTCTTGGGCTCGGAGTTTGACCGACATGTTTTCGGGGGGTTCACCGCGAGTGTCCGCTACAGCCCGCCGTGGCGAGTCTCGCCGTTCGCAGGGATTGGCGGCTTCTTCGGATACTGGGAGGACCAGGTGCGGGCGGACGGCGACCGAATCGACAACGACGAGGACGGCCTCGTCGACGAATACGGTGAGCAGAAAACCGAGACGGAGGACGGCATCCTCGTCATCTACCCGGAGGTCGGCCTGCACCTGTGGTTGGCCAACAGCGTGCGCCTCACCCTCTCCGGCCGTTACCACCTCACCTCCGCCGGCCGGGAGTACGATGGCTGGCTGACCGGCGTCGGCCTCTCGTTTTTTCTGCCGGAATGAACCAACTCCCTGCCATCCGCGCGCCGCACACCGCCCCGCGAGGGAGCGGCGTGAGCGGCGCGGGTCAACCGCCCATCTCCTCCAGGAGGCTCACCAGGTCGTCGGCGTGCTCCTCCTCCATGGCGAGGATGGTCTCCAGCATGCGCCGGGTGGTGGAGTCCTTGTTGCCCAGGTAGTCGATCATCTCGCGGTAGCTGTCGATGGCGATGCGCTCCGCCACCAGGTCCTCGCGGATCATGTCGGTGAGGGAGTCGCCCTCCACGTACTCGGCGTGGCTGCGGGTGAGCAGCCCCTCGGGTGAGAAGTTGGGCGCGCCGCCGAGCTGCACGATGCGCTGGGCGATCTGATCGGCGTGCATCTGCTCCTCGTTGGCGTGCACCAGGAACTCGGCGGCGGCCGGCTCGGCGTTGATGCCGGTGGCCATGAAGTGGTGGCGCCGGTAGCGCAGGATGCAGACGATCTCCGTGGCCAGGGCCTCGTTGAGGATCTTGACCACGGTCTCACGGTCGGCGCGGTAACCGGGGGTGACGGCGCCCTGCTCGATGTGCTGGCGGGCGCGTTTGCGCAGGGTCTGGATGTCGGTCAGGAACGGTTTTTTCGCCACGGTATGCTCCTTAATCTCGGGTAGGCGGTGGGCTGGGGCGCCCACCTGGGCAGGCAGGGTGCGACGACACTACGCTACTACGCCGGGTCGGCCACGTGCTCGGCAAGGTATTTGGCAACCCCCTCGGGGGTGGGCGCCATCGCCTCCTCGCCCTTGTGCCAGTTCGCCGGGCACACCTCGCCGTGGGTATCGACGAATTGCAGGGCGTCCAGGGTGCGCAGGGCCTCGGCGACACTGCGGCCGAGGGGCAGGTCGTTCACCAGGGCGTGGCGTACCACGCCGTGGGGGTCGATCAGGAACAGGCCGCGCAGGGCGACCGACTCCTCGTGCAGGATGCCGTAGGCACGGCTGACGGACTTGTCCAGGTCGGCCACGAGGGGGAAGCGCACCGGGCCGATGCCGCCGTGCTCCACCGGGGTGTTCTTCCACGCCAGGTGGGTGTACGGGCTGTCCACCGACACGCCGACCACCTCCGCCCCGCGCTCGCGGAACTCGGCGAGGCGCTGGTCGAAGGCCAGGATCTCCGTGGGGCAGACGAAGGTGAAGTCGAGGGGCCAGAAGAACAGCACGACGTACTGGCCGCGCAAGCCGGAGAGGGTGAGCTCCCCGAAGGTGTTGTCCGGGAGGACCGCCTGGGCGGTGAAGTCCGGGGCGGGTCGGGTGACGAGGGTCTGCATGGGGTTCTCCTTGAGTTTGGGTCCGCTGGATACCCATAGCCCTATCAAGCGGTGTGCCAGGGCGCAGCGTTGCCATCATTCAGTAAGTTCAAATGGTTATGGTGGCTCGCGATCGAGTCGGATTGCTCAATGGTGAGATTTGGCGAATTGTATCGTGATAATTCGTGATCAAAGTACTTTCGTGAGATTTCATCATGACCACTCCCGCCCTCGACCTGACGTCGGATCTGCAGCAGGCGATCGCCCTGTCCACCTCCGGATCGTCGGTGGATCGCCTCCTGCGGGAGGCCCTCGACGCCTTTCAGCCGGTGGTTCCGTATGACCTGGCCGCGGTGATGCTCCTGGAGGGGGATGAACTCCGGGTCCGCGCCGCCCGGGGGCGGCTCGACGGCGACGCGGTGCGCCACCACCGCATCCAGCTCGCCGCCTTCCCCTCCGTGCGCGCGGCATTGCGCGATCGCCGCGCCCGGATCTACACGGCGCACGACCACGCCGACGGGGATGGCGATCCCTACGACGGGGTCCTCGACCTCCCCCACGGCCACTCTTGCATGCTGGTCCCTCTGGTGGCGGACGACCTGCCGCTTGGGGTCCTCACCTTCGATCGCACCGTCTGCCAGCCTTATCCCGAGGCGACGCTGGCCCTTGTCCAGGCGTACGGCGCGCTCCTCGCCAACGCCATGCGCTATGAGCGCCAGTCGGCCCTGCTCATGCGGCTCAGGGCCCAGTGGGAGGAGCAAAACCGGCTGCTCTCGGAGACGATCGGCGGTAGTGAGGCGTGCGCGATGATCGAGGGGAGCCACAGTCCGGCCATGGCGCACGCGGTGGCGCTGGCCAAGCGCGTCGCCCCGACCACCACCCCGGTCCTGATCACCGGCGAGACCGGCACCGGGAAGGAGGTGCTCGCCCACGCCATCCACGGCTGGAGCGGGCGGGCCGAGCGACCCGTGGTGAGCGTCAACTGCGCGGCCCTGCCGGCCGGCCTGATCGAGAGCGAGCTGTTCGGCCACGTGCGCGGCGCCTTCAGCGGCGCCACCCGCGAGCGCATCGGCCGCTTTCAGGCGGCCAACGGCGGCACCCTGTTTCTCGACGAGGTGGGGGAGATCCCCCTGGACCTGCAGGCGAAGCTGCTGCGCGCGGTGCAGGACGGTACCTTCGAGGCGGTGGGCAGCGACCGCACCGTGCGCGTCGACGTGCGCATCCTCGCCGCCACCCACGTCGACCTCCGGCAGGCCGTGGCGGACGGGCGGTTCCGGGAGGACCTCTTCTACCGCCTGCACGTCTTCCCGATCGAGATCCCGCCCCTGCGCGCGCGCCGCGAGGACATCCCGCGCATCGCCGCCGACTTCCTCGCGGGCCTCGCCCGCCGCACCGGTCGCGGGCCGTGGACCGTCGGCGAGGCGGCGCTGACGGCGCTCCGTTCCCACGAGTGGCCGGGGAACGTGCGAGAGCTGGTGAACCACCTCGAGCGTGCGACGATCCTCGCCGGCGGCGGCGACCTGGCGGTGGACGTTCCGCGGCCGGTGACGCCGGCGCCGGCGGTGGACGAGGAGCTCCAGACCCTGGACGCGTTCGAGCGCCGCTACATCGACCGGGTCCTGCGCGCGACCCGCGGCAAGCTCTACGGCCCGGGGGGCGCGGCGGAGATCCTCGGCATCAACGGCTCCACCCTCGCCAGCCGCATGCGCAAGCTCGGCCTCGGCGGCGCCCGCGACTACCGGTGAGCAGCCACGGCCTGTTTGTTCACCACAGAGACACAGAGGTCACGGAGCCGCAACGAGTGCCGCTACGCGGGCCTTGTCGACCCGTGTCGTACCGTCGCCAGTTGTTCGTAGGGGCGGGGTTTATCCCCGCCCGTGCCGCGGTCGACGCCCGGTGTTGGTCCCTTCCAAGGGAGGGGGTAAACCCCTCCCCTACGTCGGGTGGCACACGTCCCGGAAAACCTGTCACCGCCCTCTGTTTCTCAGGTATAGGTCGGCTACTCCCGGCCGCGGCCGGCGGACCACCAGATGCGGCAGGCACCCTCGTCGGAGACCATGCACGGGCCCACCGGCGCGCGCGGTGTGCATAGGTTGCCGTAGAGGCGGCAGTCCGTGGGGTAGAGCTTACCCAGGACCACCTGGGCGCAATCGCAACCCGCGGGCATCTGGCCGGCTCGGCGTCGCGCCTCGTCGCCGTAACCGGGGAATTGCAGGCGGGCGTCGTGGGAGGCGTATGCGGGTCTGAGCTGGTATCCGGACCGCGGGATGGTGCCGATGCCGCGCCAGGTGGCGTCGACCACCTCCATGGTCTCATCCAGGCAGCGGCGCGCCGCCGGGTTACCGCCCGGCCGCACCACCTTGGGATAGCAATTGTCGAGGAACGGGCGGGCCTCGGTGTGCTGGCGGAGCACCGAGTAGAAGGCGGCCAGCAAGGTGTCGGGCTCGAAGCCGGCGACCGCCGCGGGGATCCCGTGCCGGTCCACCACGAACGCCCACTCCTCCGGCCCCATCACCGTCGAGACGTGACCCGGCGCCACGAGACAGTCGAAACCCGGCTCGCCGGAGTCCAGCAGCATCGCGACGGCCGGCCAGGTGAGGCGGCCGGAGAGCAGGAGGAAGAGGTTATCCGGCGCCCCCTCCGCCACCATGGCGGCCACCGGCGCGGTGGTGGTCTCGAATCCGGCGGCGAAGAACACCACCGGCCGTTCGGGGTGGGCCTCGGCGAGCCGCGCCGCCTCCCTCGGTGAGGCGATGGGCCGCACGTCGCCGCCCGCGGCCCGCGCCTGCTCCAGGGAGCGGACCTCACCGGCCGGGAGGTTGACCGGCACCCGCAGCATGTCGCCGAACGCCACCAGGGTGACCTCCTCGCGGAGGGCGATCTGGATCGCGTGGTAGACATCCTCCTCGGGGCAGACGCACACCGGGCAGCCGGGGCCGGGGATGAGCTCGATGGCCGCCGGCAGGGCGCCGCGCAGGCCGGCAGCGGTGATCGACCGCTCGTGGCCGCCGCACACGTTCATGATGCGCACCCTGGCCGGGAGGGACAGGGCGTGGATCCGGTCGAGCCACTGGCGGGCGGTGTGGGCCATGGGGTCAGGGCGATGGACGGTCGGGGCGAGGTCTGCGCCCTCCCCATCGAGACGGTGACGTGCTGCGGGACCGGCGGCGGGCGGGCATAAACCTCTCCCCTAGGGATTGTCGGCGTGGGGTGGTGGCTCGGGCTCCTGGGTGAGGATCTCGTCGAACAGCTCCCACGAGGACAGGGCATCCGCCTCCGTGACCTTCTGGATGGCATAACCCACGTGGATCATCACGTAGTCGCCGACGGCGAGTGGCTCGCCCTGCATCAGGAAGAGGGAGACATCTCGCTCCACACCCTTGGCCGAACAACGGGCGGTGAAGCCGTCGATGGCGACCACCTGCATGGGGATGGCGAGGCACATGGGCTTCCTTCAGCAACAGGGTAGGAACGGAAAGAGAATTAAAATGACAGGTAATTAAATGTAATAAAATGCGTCTAGATGGGTCTCAACGGATACGGATCGTTTCCGCTACAATAGTCTCTAACACCACGAGATACGCACTCCGCTTTGCAGCCACGAAGATGCTGTGGAACGGAGGTCATTATGGCCAACGCTCTCCCGAAGGCCACGCTGGTGCTGGGAATCGGCAACACCTTGTTGACCGATGATGGGGCGGGGGTTCACACGCTCTCCCACCTGCGACGCAGCCACGCCGACCTCACGGGCGTGTGCTACCTCGACGGCGGCACCCTGAGCTTCGTCTTCCTGGACGCGATCGAGGGGGCAGAGGGATTGATCGTCGTCGACGCCGCGGAGATGCATGTAGCTCCCGGGACGATCCGCCGCTTTGAGGGAGAGGCGATGGACCGTTTTCTGCGCGCGGGCAGACGCAGCGCCCACGAGGTCGGCCTGGCGGACATCCTCGATCTCGCGCGCCTGCGTGGCAGGCGGCTGCCACGCCGCGCCCTGGTGGCCATCCAGCCGGAACGGGTGGGCTGGGGTGACGCGCCGTCGCCGGCCGTGGCCCGCATGATTCCGGCGGCGGCGGAGACCGTCGTGCAGATCGTGATGGGATGGCGTAACGCACATCGCGGTGTAGAGACCAGCCTGGCCCGGCAAGGACCGCCGTCGCCAGAGAAAACCACATAGCCGTGGTCAACGATAGCCGGGGAACTGGAATTCATGGATCTCGCAAATGAACCCATCGATAGACCAGGCCGGCCGTGTCCCCGCCGGCACATCAACATTCGCCCCGCCCGGTCACACCTGCGGGGTAGGGACATTTTTGCTATCCGGATTGGGATGGGAGTGAAGGAGACGGGCAATGGCTGACATGACCGTGGGTGCCCTCTTGCGGGAACGGGGCGTGAGCCGCAGGACCTTCCTGAAATTCTGCACCGCCCTGGCCTCGCTCATGGCCCTGCCGCCGGGGATGGGTGGGGCGATTGCCCGGGCCGTGGAGCGGGCCCGGAGGCCGTCGGTGATCTGGCTCTCCTTCCAGGAATGCACCGGCTGCACCGAGTCCCTGACCCGTTCGGCGACGCCGACGGTGGAGGGGTTGATCCTCGACGTGATCTCCCTCGACTACCACCACACCCTGCAGGCGGCGTCGGGTACGGCGGCGGAGGCCGCGCGTGAACAGGCGATGAAGGAGGCATTCGGCCATTACGTGCTGATCGTCGACGGTTCCATCCCCCTCGGCAACGCCGGCTACTCCACCATCGCCGGGATCAGCAACGCGGCCCTCCTGGCCGAGGCGGCCAAGGGTGCGGCGGCGGTGGTGGCGGTGGGCAGTTGCGCCTCATTCGGCGGCCTGCCGGCGGCGGAGCCCAACCCGACCGGCGCCGTGGCCGTCTCGCAGCTGGTGACGGACCGACCGGTGGTGAACGTCCCCGGGTGCCCGCCGATCGGCGTGGTGATCGCCGGCGTGGTCGCCCACTACCTGACCTTCGGCACGGTCCCGGAGCTCGATGGCCTGGGTCGTCCCAAGGTGTTTTACGGGGAGACCATCCACGATCGGTGCTACCGCCGCACCTTCTACGACCGCGGTATGTTCGCGGAGAGCTTCGACGACGAGGGGGCGCGCAAGGGGTGGTGTCTGTACAAGCTCGGGTGCAAGGGGCCGGTAACCTACAACGCCTGTGCCACCACCAAGTGGAATGCCGGCACGAGCTTTCCGATCCAGTCGGGCCACGGCTGTCTCGGCTGCTCCGAGCCGGCCTTCTGGGACGTGGGCGGCTTCTACAACGCCCTGTCCGTGACCACGATCCCGCTCAACAAGCCGACCGGGATCGCCCTGGCGGCCGGCGCCGCGGTCGGCGCCGCCGTTGCCATCGGCAATCGCAAGAAACAGGCGGACGCCCGTAAGGGCCACCAGACGGCGACCCTCGGCGATCTGGAGAAGCAGTCATGACCGTGACCTCGATGGAACTCCTCCTCTGGGCGCGCGGCCCCGGCTTCGAGGCCGCGGTGGTGATCTTCACGCTGGGCATGGTGTGGCGGCTGATCGAGATATTCAGCCTCGGCCGCAAGCCTGACCTGTCGCTGCCGCGGGAACGGGCAGGGGCCTCGGGGATGAATACCGTCTTCCGCCGTTTCCTCTTTCCACCGGGGATGCTGCGGCGCGCGCCGGTCACCTACCTCGGCGGCTACGTCTTCCACATCGGGTTCGGCATCGTCCTGCTGTTCTTCATTCCCCACATCGAGCTGGCGCGCGGTGTGGTCGGGTTCGGCTGGCCTGGGCTGCCGACGCCGGTCGTGGACCTGGTGGCGGTGATCACCATGGTGACCCTGGTGGTGATGCTGGTGAGCCGCATCAGCGATCCGGCGAAGCGCCTCATCTCCACCTTCGAGGACTACCTCACCTGGGCCTTGACCCTGGCGCCGCTGCTCACCGGATACCTCGCCTACCACCACCTGCTGTTGCCGTATCAGACGATGCTGGCGGTGCACATCCTCTCGGCGGAGCTACTGCTGGTGGCGATGCCGTTCACCAAGCTCATCCACTTCGTCACCGTGTTCCCGGCCCGCTGGTACAACGGTGATCTCTTTGGCCACAAGGGGGTGCCATCATGAGCGCGTCCCTGGAACGCGGCGTCGCCCTCTTCAAAGAGGCCATCGACGCACCTATTGCGAGCTTCTTCTCGAGCTGTGTCCACTGCGGTCTGTGTGCCGAGGCGTGTGAGTTCTACGTCGACACCGGCGATCCCAAATACACGCCGATCCACAAGCTCGACCCCCTGAAACGGCTGTGGCGCCAGGAATACACCCTGGTTGGACGGATCGCGAAGGCCCTCGGCTTGAGCCGCCCGATCACGGATGCCGAGCTCGCCGAGTGGAGCGAGCTGGTCTACGACTCGTGCACCCTGTGCGCGCGTTGCTCCATGGTCTGCCCGGTGGGCAACGACATCGCCTACATGGTGCGCAAGATGCGCGAGGGCATGGCGGTCGCCGGCCACGCCCCGGAGGGGCTGATCTTCGCCACGACCCGCACCATCAACGTCGGCAGCCCCATGGGGGTGAGCATCGACACGGTCAAGGCGCAGATCCGCCACCAGGAGAAGGAGACCGGCGAGATCATTCCCCTCGACCGCGTCGGGGTGGACTACATGGTCCTCCTGTCCTCCATGGAGGTGGTCAACTACCCCGAGTATCTCGGTGCCCTGGCCAAGATCTTCAAGCAGGCCGGGGTCACCTGGACCCTCTCCTCCGACGGGTTCGAGGCGACCAATAGCGGTATCCAGATCGGGGTCTCCGACCTGGCGCGGGAGATCGTCCAGCGGGTCGTGGACGCGGCGGAGAAGCTGAAGGTGCGGGGGGTGGTCAGCCCCGAGTGCGGGCACGCCTACACGGCCCTGCGCTGGGAGGGGCCGAACCTGATCGGGCGGCCCTACCCATTCGAGGTGGTGCACATCGTCGAGCTCCTCGACCGGCTGCGCCAGGAAGGCCGTCTGCGCACGAGCGGCAAGACCGATACGCCGCTCACCTTCCACGACCCGTGTCAGCTCGTGCGCCGCGGCGGGGTGATCGACCAGCCGCGCAACCTCCTGCGGGAGGTGGCGGGCGATTTCCGTGACGTGGCCGATCGCGGGGTCATGAATTGGTGCTGCGGTGGGGGTGGCGGGGTGAGCACCAACGATCGTGCCGAGCCCCTGCGCCTCGCGGCCTTCCGCCAGAAGAAGGAGCAGCTCGACGCCGCCGGGGTCAGCACCCTGGTGACTGCCTGCGCCAATTGCCGCGTGGTCATGGAGGAGGCACTGGAGGCGTACCACATGGAGCACGTCCAGGTGCTCGGTCTGACCGAGCTGGTCGCAGAGCACCTTGCGCAAGCGGAAGAGGCGCGTAAGGCCGCGTAAAGGAAGCCACCATGAGCGAGCGAATCGTCGTCGACCCGATCACCCGTATCGAAGGACACCTGCGCATCGAGGCGCAGATGGACGGGGACACCATCCAGCAGGCGTACTCGTCGGGCACCATGGTGCGCGGCATCGAGATCATCCTGCGCGGCCGTGACCCCCGCGACGCCTGGGCCTTCACCCAGCGCATTTGCGGCGTCTGCACCCTGGTCCACGCCATCGCCTCGATCCGCGCGGTGGAGGACGCCCTCCACTACCCGATCCCGGCCAATGCGCAGCTCATTCGCAACCTGATGATCGCGGCCCAGTACGTGCACGACCACGTCATGCACTTCTACCACCTGCACGCCCTCGATTGGGTGGACGTGGTCTCGGCCCTGGGCGCCGATCCGCAGGCCACCTCGGCCCTCGCCCAGTCGATCAGCAACTACCCCAAGTCGTCGCCCGGATACTTCGCGGACACCCAGCAACGCCTCAAGACCTTCGTGGAGAGTGGCCAGCTCGGCATCTTCGCCAACGGCTACTGGGGACACCCGGCCTACAAGCTGCCGCCGGAGGCGAACCTGATGGCCGTCGCCCACTACCTGGAGGCCCTGGCGTGGCAGCGGGAGGTGGTCAAGCTACACGCCATCTTCGGCGGCAAGAACCCGCACCCCAACTTCCTCGTCGGTGGGGCGCCATGCGCCATCGGTGTCGAGTCCGGCCAGCAGTCGGGCACCGCCCTGGACATGGTCGGCCTGGCCCGGGTGCAGGAGGTGATCCGCGAGATGCAGGTGTTCGTCGACCAGGTATACCTCCCGGACACCCTGGCCATCGCCAGCTTCTACAAGGACTGGGGG
>Ga0210096_1000505_pt1 | contig 13445 bp, 11 predicted proteins | sample China_Galinas_PW_4_FD_184864 | JGI IMG/M metagenome (GOLD analysis project Ga0210096, IMG submission 184864) | Wetland microbial communities from San Francisco Bay, California, USA, that impact long-term carbon sequestration - China_Galinas_PWA_D2... | ecosystem: Environmental > Aquatic > Marine... | reverse complement strand
TATTTCCTTCCATCGATTTCTGAAAGCCAGCTTGGTTTGTTATATCCGCACCGGAAGGCCTATGTTGCTTGCTGAATATGAGTCCAGCTTACAACAGCCGGCAATCGCTGCTTGAAACCAGTTTGAGTTCACGCGAGAGCCAACACCGTCAGCGGCAACTTGTCGAGCGGGCGGTGGCGCCAGGTTGGTCCGAGGCGCAGGTGATGGTCATCGACGAGGATCTCGGCGAATCGCCAGAATGCATGGGCCAACGCAGCGGCTTCGAGCGGCTCATCGGCGAGGTCGCGGTGGGTCGGGTCGGGGTGATCCTCTCGCTGGAGGTCTCGCGAATTTCGCGGGCCAATCGCAACGGGTACCATCTACTCGATCTTCGTGCAGTCACCCAGACGCTCATTGGCGACGCTGAGGCGCTCTACGATCCCTGTGTTTACAACGACCGCTTATTGCTCGGGCTCAAAGGCACGATGAGAGAAGCAGAGTTGTACGTCATGAAGCAGCGCTTGGTGGCCGCCGTGCGCTCCAAGGCCGAGCGGGGTGAGTTCCGTTTTTCCCTGCCGCCCGGTTATTACTGGGATGAAGCCGGTCGCATCCAAAAGAGCCCGGACGAGCGGATCCGCACGACCATTGAACTGATCTTCGCTCGGTTCGAGCAGTTCGGCACGATCAATACGGCGTTTATATCCCTGGCCGAGGAAGGTATCGAGAACCTGCCAAGGCTTTGGCACGCCCCGACCACCCGGATGCAAGATAAGAAACGGCTCATCCGTTGCCTCGTCGAGCAGGGGGTGGTGCGCGTCCCGGACGATGAGGCCCCCGCCCCCTGCAGGCGCTGGTCCACTGGATCGAGCTCGGGCTGTTGAAGGGTTCGCAGATCACACCCGGGGCACCGTGGCGAGTCGAGCTGACCGACGACGACTGCCGGCGCCTCACGGCCGGCGACGCCCCGGTAGGTTGGCTGACCCTGAAAGCCCCGGCCCAAGCCTCCGGGATCAGCCAACAGACCGTGGTCAACAAACTTAACACCGGCGAACTCGAAGGCATACGGGTCCAGGCGGGGGCACGTACTGCCTGGAGAATACGCGTTGATTCCATCGGTTACGACAGACAGCAGACCTTATTTGATTGACAGCGACCGACCACTCTATGAGGTGACTTAGTATGCGACACACATCCCCCACTGCGGAGGGGAGATGCGCTTCCTCTCGGCGATCGAAAAGCCCTTGGCGATCGAGCGCATCCTTCGCCGCTTGAGGCGCTGGGACCCGCGTCCGCCCGGCCAGCCCCCCCCGACGACGATGACTGGCCGGTCAACGGCCAGATCCCCCTGACCTACGAGCCTCTGCCCGGCATTGCCTGATTCCAAGCCTTGACGCGAGGCGGGATCGAGCTAAAATCGGGCGCGACTCAAGGAAATTGCGCACATAGCCGTCAAGCAGGGTCCTTTCAGGCTCTCGGCGGCCTCAGCATGGGGGACTGTGGATGGTTTCGTGCAGCACAAGTGGTTGCAGACCGGCTCGGGGGGCTGTTTCGGGGCCACTGGCCTCCGCTCCGCCTTCGGCGGCTGAAAGCAAATTCCTATCCGTCCACAACGCCATTGGACTTTCCTTCAGCTCAGGGTTTTTCATGGGGAGGCCGGAGGCTATAACCCGTTTTTTGGAAAAATCAATTCCCGCGGGATCCGATGTAACGAATTGATAGTACAAGTGTTTTATGAGTCAGAGATGATGTTGAGACAATAGGGGCAACATTATATACCTTCAGTTACCACTTATGGCAGAGACAAGAACTCACACACCCATCCTGTTCTGGCTTCGGTCCTTATTCGTCGCCATTGTACTGGGCTCGGCCGGATTTTTTTTGGGAAGCCTCTGGGATTCAGGAGTCCTCAGTCAAATCCGCTTCAACACCGGCTATCTTCTCCTGGCCGGCCTTTTACTCACCTTGCACAATTATTGGATGGGTTTTCTTAGCCGCAACATTGTCGACTATAGCGCAAGGGTTCCCTTCCACGACTTCCTGATGGTGAATTTTATCTCCCATTTGGGACGATACATTCCGGGAAAGGTCTGGATGATCATTGCCAAGGTCAGCCTTTTGAAAAGATATGGACATTCAAAAAGTTGGCTGGTTCTGGCTTCTGCAGCAGAGATAGCACTGGCATGGGTTTCAGCATTGTTTGTCTTCGGTGTCCTGGTCGGCCTTGATCCACCTGTGGCTTCGGGTCCAAGCGTGATTCTCTCTGCCAGGATTTGCCTGGGTGCAGGACTGGCTCTGTTCATGGGGCTATTTTGGGCCAAAAGCGTGTGGAAAGTTTCTATCCGGCTTTTTTCAGGATACACCAGGTACATTGACCCGGATTCGCCTCCCCCTTCCTTTCCGTATTCAGGATCGACCTTACCCCTGATCTTTGTGGGCATGATGGCCACCTGGCTCATTCAGGGTTTTGCTTTTGGATGTATTGCAATGGCGGTGAACACTCAGTTGGAATGGAGTCCTTTTTTGATCGCCATCTATCCGGCTGCATGGGCTATGGGTTTTGTCGCATTCGTTGTCCCTTCCGGGTTGGGGGTCAGAGAGGGGTTTATCGTTCTGGGATTGTCTATATTGATGCCTGCCACCATGGCCATCGTCATCGCGCTTGCGGCCCGGGTGGTTTCTACCTTTGTGGAGTTATTGATTAATCTGTTCTACGTCAAACCGTTTTTGACGATGAAAACAGTGGAAACAGGATGAGTCAGATGTCAAAAGAGTTGTTTCAGAAACCCGCCCTGCAATTCAGAGATCAATATCAAGGGGGGGATCCATTCCCTCATGTCGTGATTCAGGATCTGTTTGAGAAAAGGACCCTGGAGAAGATCCTGGAAGAGTTTCCGGCTGACAAGGACAGCGGCTGGCGCGGTAACCGGGACGCATGGGAGTTCAAGCAAGCGAGAAACCGGCTGGATGAGTTGGGCCCTGAAACCCGAGGTTTTCTCCAGTTCATGAACTCTTCTTGCGCTATTGCTTATCTGGAGCAAATGACGGGGATCCAGGGGCTCATTCCCGACCCTTATTACTGGGGAGGCGGACTCCATCAGATTCAGCGGGGGGGGTTTTTGAAGGTTCATGCGGATTTCAATTGGCACGCGACCTTGCGTCTGCACCGCCGGATCAATCTTTTGATCTATCTGAACCGCGACTGGCAGGAGGACTACGGTGGTCATCTGGAGTTATGGGATTCAGAAATGAAGTCCTGTCGACAATCCATTCTGCCGGTATTCAACCGGACCGTGATCTTTAATACGACCAGCTGCTCCTATCACGGTCACCCCAAACCCTTGTCCTGTCCGCAGGGCATGAGTCGCAGGTCCATTGCTTTGTACTATTACACGAGTGAGCGGCCCGAACAGGAGGTCCGGGGGGCTCATACCACGCTCTTTCAAAGGACCCCTGGGGAGCGGTGGAATTTGAGTTTGAAACAGAGGGTTTCCCGGTTACTCACCCGATGGACGCCCCCTGTCCTGTATGAGACCTACAAGAGGCGAAAAATTCGATCCACGTTTGAGAATCATTCATGAGAATCTGTTTTTTTGGAACGTATGAGGCGGATTACGACCGAAACCGGATTCTAATCGACGCTCTGAGAGCCAACGGTGTGGAGGTCGTGACGTGCCATGCTGCGCTTTGGGAGAAAACCCGAAACAAGATCGGCGATCTTTGGAATCCCTTCAGCTTCTTGAAGCTGGGGCTGCTCTTGCTCAGTGCCTATACCCGGCTCATTGTAAAATATTACCGGGTTCCCCAGCATGATCTGATGTTCGTGGGCTACCCGGGCCATCCTGACATCTTTTTGGCCCGACTCTTGAGCTGGATCCGAGGGGTTCCTCTGGTCTTTGACGTATTCATCTCCTTGTACGATACGCTGGTCGAGGACCGCCAGGTGGTGCGAGCCGGCACGTCAAAGTCCTGGCTGCTCTTCCAGCTGGACCGCTGGTCCTGCCGGCTGGCCGATCTGGTATTGCTGGATACCGATTCCCACATCGATTACTTTGGTCGGCAGTTCGGGCTTGAAAGACGCAAGTTTCTACGGATTTCAGTCGGAGCCGATGACCGGTTTTTTTATAGGGAATCAAATGATCTTCGTCCCAAAGGAAAGTTCACTGTCTTTCACTACAGCAAGTTCGCCCCCATGCACGGGGTTCCTTATATCTTGGAGGCGGCCAAGAAGCTGGAGTCCGAGAGTGACATTGAGTTTTTGATCGTCGGGGTTGGTCAGATCAAGGATGAAATTGACCGTGTATTATCTGATTTAAAACTTAGAAACGTTCGCCGGGTGGAGTGGATGAGTCCGGATCGATTGAGAAAAAGCATTGCAAGGGCCGGGGCCACCTTGGGGGTCTTTGGGAATACGCCCAAGGCCGGGCGCGTGATCCCGAATAAGATTTATCAGTGCATGGCCGTAGGCAGTGCGATTATCACAGGTGATGGCGAAGGGGTTCGGGAGTTGCTCACTGACGGCGAGTCCGTGGTTTTGTGTCCGATGGGCGATACCGACTCCATCGTCGAAGCCATTTTGAAAGTAAAAAAAGACCCTGGCTTGAGAACGAAATTGACTGAAAACTCCAGGCGGGTGTTCCAGGAGCACTGCACTCCCGGTCAGATCGGAGCGACTCTGTCCGGGAGGTTGGCCCGGCTCAACAAGAAAGGCCGAAGACTGATCGCCCCCGGCCTTTTTCGCAAATCCTAAATTGAGAAAAGGCCCCGAGGGGGTATCGTTGGTCTAGTTATCGGGCCAATGCGCAAGGGGCAGCCGATCCCGTGGTTACACCGCATGAGATCTATCTCGGGTTGGGGGCGGATGAGCAGGCACGCCAGGTGGCGTACCGATCGTTGTTTCGTGGCTACGTTCCAGATCGGGACGTCGAGGATATACGAACCTGTCTGCAGAGCGGGACGCCGCTTGGCAACGAGCGATTCCGGGCTGAGGTCGAGCGGATGTTGAAGGTCAAAGTGGGGCATGCCACGCGAGGGCGGCCGAAGAAAAAGGAGCGAGAGCTAACATAAGACGCTCCGACCCGAATGGCACTGACTTAAGCAGTTCGGTCGAACACCGGCTGTTGAAAAATCAATGAGTTACGACAGGGCCCCAAAGAGCTAAGTTATTGATTTTCCTTTGCTGGCGCTCTTAAGTCAGTGCCATTCGGCTCCAACCCCTTTCTTCCCGGGGCTCAGCCAGTGCGCGGCAGCCGTTGGCTCTCCGAACAACTGTGAAAGACCGTTCCGTGGGAGCCGTTATGGAGGAGCGGCCGCAAATATCTGCTAGGGAAGCGCTGATTTAATCGGCGCTTTCCACAGCGCAGAGATGCGCCGGCATTTTCGGTCGCAGTAAGCGACTGAAGATTAAAGGAAAGCGGAAACCGCGCTTTTGGCTGTCCGCAAGCTGAAAAAGCCAGGATGGCTTTATTCAGCATCTCCCTACGGCCGCACTGCCATCGCTCTGCATCTGGGGCACCGCCAGAGCGTCGATTTCGATTTCGATTTCTTCTCCGACACCCCCTTTCTCCCCGATCAGGACTTGATCGAAGCCCTTGATCAGGCGCCGCCGGGCGTGTTCGATCCGCGCTCCCGGACCTATTGGAATCTCAAGCTCGGGCGCTACCTCGCCCCGCTAATGCCTCGGCGCAGACTCGACTAGGCGGCGAAAGCCAGGAACGCGGCACCCACGCTTCGCCCGTGCAGTTCGGCCCTCGTTCGGACCGACCAGCGCCAACTGCAGAGCGGCCACTTATCGCACCTTTGCTCTGGACTGACAACTCAGTCTTTCGCGGCTTGCACAATCTGCGCAATCGGCAAGAACATGGCGACGGGCTCGGGTCGATCGATCGCCGAGGGGGCCTTCGATCACCGCGACCACCGCAACCTGGTGTTCCGGGAGACTGTGTCATCGGCCGAAGGCGCTTCGGCCCGGTGGCCTGCGGCCTGATCATGAGACGCAATCGCGGTCTGATCCGCCTCTACGCGCAGCGGCGCACGGGCCGGCTGTTGGGTGCGGCCATGATGGGCCCACGCGTCGGGCACCTTGCTCATCACCTGGCCTGGTCCATCGGCCAGGGACACACGGTGCGGCGGATGCTCAGCCTGCCAAGTGCCACCGCGGTGATCGGGGAGGCCCTGCAGGATGCTTTGGGGCAGGCACTGCGGCGGCTGACAGCGTGCGGAGGCCTGGAGAACGAGGCCGCTTAGCCAGATCTTTCCCGGTAGCGCGTGCATCACTTCGGGCGAGCCGAAGATGGCTCGTCCGGGGGATACACGCCCTCGATAGGCTAGAGGGGGGCGACCGAACTAGGCCCGCTCTTCGGTCCTTTTTACACCACCCGATCGGATCGGTTTCGCCGTTGACCTCGCTGTACGCTAGATCAACCGTACCTCCCCCCAGGGCGCCGCTGCCAAGGTGATCCTTGGTCTTTCGCCGGGTTCAGGCAGTTGCTGCCAGAACCGGGGCTACGGACCAAGAAAGCGTTGGGGTGGAGCTGATCCACGCAGCGCGAACCCATCTACCGCCTTAGGGCAGCGGAAGCCATCGGACCCGGGCCAGGAGCCCCTTCACCTCGGCTATCCTGCGATGTGGCTGTCGTGCACCGAGGCGGACCGCTCGAGAAGCCTGGTCATCTAACGTTGCAGCGCGTTTCGACTGGTCAAATTTGACCAAGCCTACTAGCATGAAACCCGAACGAGTCGTATCAATTGGACAGATGCAGGGGTCTGTCATTCCGCGGTTGCCGTCGGTTGGGCACGGTGACCTGCCGGTTTGTGTCAGGGGAAACATTATGATGGTTGAAGACCGATGGCTCTCGGTCGACGAGATCGCCCTGTATCTCGGGGTCAAGCGAGACACCGTGTACAAGTGGATCGACCGCAAGCGGATGCCCGCCCACAAAGTGGGGCGGCTGTGGAAGTTCAGAAAAGAAGAAGTCGATCAATGGGTTCGGAGCGGTGGCAGCAACTGTGGGGACGCGGAAGATGGCGGTTGATGCACCGTGGCGGCTCGGGAGGGCACATGGAGAATAAGAGGTCACGATGAGCCTGGAAGACCTCCAGGCCAATGCCGCCGTGCGCGGCATCCTCTCGGACGGACTTGTCACGGTCGTCAGCGTGCAGTGGTTCGGCTCCGAGGCGCTGGAGCTGACGTACAAGACGCCGACCGGGAAAGTCGCCAACGAGCTGCTCTATCGCCACGACGAACCCCGGCTCGAAATCGTGGAAGTCGGCCGCCCCTGGAGTTTCGACGGTGACGGGGCGCTATTCCGCTTGGTTTCCGAAGCACAGCGCATCCGTCTCGCCCACCTGTTCGACCCGGTGCTCGCGGTCCACACCTCCGTCGTCGACCCACTACCGCACCAGATCGCCGCAGTCTACGAATCGATGCTGCCGCGGCAGCCGCTGCGCTTCCTGCTCGCCGACGATCCCGGTGCCGGCAAGACCATCATGGCCGGTCTGCTCATCAAGGAGTTGATCGCCCGCGGTGACCTGCAGCGCTGCTTGGTGGTCTGTCCCGGCAGCCTCGCGGAGCAGTGGCAAGATGAGCTTTATCGCCGCTTTCAGTTGCCGTTCGAGATCCTGACGAATGACAAGCTCGAGGCCGCGCGCACCGGCAACTGGTTCCTCGAAACCAACCTGGTGATCGCGCGCCTCGACAAGCTCTCACTTAACGAGGACGTGCAGCAGAAGCTGCAGGCTCCGGATTGCCGATGGGATCTCGTCGTCTGCGACGAGGCACACAAGATGTCGGCGACGTTTTTCGGTGGTGAGGTCAAGTACACGAAGCGTTATCGACTGGGACAGTTGCTGTCGACCCTTACGCGGCATTTCCTGCTCATGACCGCGACCCCGCACAACGGCAAGGAAGAGGACTTCCAACTCTTCATGGCCTTGCTGGACGGCGACCGCTTCGAAGGTCGCTTCCGGGATGGGGTCCATGTCGCCGATGTCTCCGACCTCATGCGCCGGATGGTCAAGGAGAACCTGCTCAAGTTCGACGGCACGCCTCTCTTCCCGGAGCGCATTGCCTATACGGTGCCCTACAAGCTCTCCGAGGCTGAAGCCCATCTCTACAAGTCCGTCACGGACTACGTGCGCGAGGAATTCAATCGAGCGGAGGCGCTCGAAAACGACAAGCGGGCCGGTACCGTCGGGTTCGCATTGACGATCCTGCAGCGTCGCCTGGCGTCTTCTCCGGAAGCGATCTACCAGTCCTTGCGGCGACGCCGCGAGCGCCTGGACAGTCGGTTGCGCGAGCTCGAAGTGCTGCAGCGAGGCGGTCAGGCAGCAATGGCTTTCGCGAGCACCGGTCCGGCGTTGGATCCGGAGGACGTTGAAGACCTGGATGAAGCGCCGGACAACGAAGTCGAGGCCGCCGAGGAGGAAATCCTCGACCAGGCAACTGCTGCGCGGTCCATCGTCGAGCTCAAGGCCGAAATCGAAACACTGAAGTCACTGGAGAGCTTGGCGCTTGGGGTCAGGCGTAGCGGCGCAGACACGAAATGGCGTGAGCTCGCGAGCCTGCTCGGGGAGATCTTCACCGCGGGCGGCTTGTCCGGCCAGATCGCAGAGCCGGACGTGCTCTACGGTGCAGAGGAGATTCCCAAGCCCAAATCGTCGCCGCGGCAGAAGCTGGTCATTTTCACCGAGCATCGCGACACACTCAGCTATCTCCAGGAGCGCATTACGACGCTTCTCGGGAGAGCGGAGTCGGTCGTCGTCATCCACGGCGGCATGGGTCGGGAAGATCGGCTCGAGGCCCAGGAGGCGTTCCGGCACGACCCCGAGGTGCAGGTCCTGCTCGCCACCGATGCCGCTGGCGAGGGCATCAACCTCCAGCGTGCGCACTTGATGGTCAACTATGACCTTCCCTGGAATCCGAATCGGCTGGAGCAGAGATTTGGTCGGATCCACCGCATCGGCCAAACCGAGGTCTGCCATCTTTGGAATCTGGTGGCCGACGAGACTCGGGAGGGCGACGTTTACCGCAAGCTGCTGGACAAGCTCGAACAGGCTCGGCAGTCGCTGGGTGGGCAGGTGTTCGACGTCTTGGGAAAGCTTCACTTCGAGGGTCGTCCACTCCGCGATCTGCTCGTCGAAGCGATCCGCTACGGTGAGCACCCGGAGGTCCAAGCACGACTGACCACGGCCGTCGATCACGCACTGGATCGAGTCCATCTCCAGGACCTGCTCGAGGAGCGCGCCCTGGCCCACGACGCAATGGACGCGCGCCGCGTCCAGCGCATCCGGGAGGACATGGAGCGTGCAGAAGCGCGCCGACTGCAGCCGCACTACATCGAGTCTTTCTTCCGCGAGGCGTTTCAGCGCCTCGGCGGGTCAGCAAAGCAGCGTGAGCCTCGGCGCTACGAGATCACGCACGTGCCGGCACCCGTCCGCAACCGGGATCGGCTGATTGGCTGCGGCGAACCGGTGCTGCCCCGCTACGAACGCATCGCCTTCGAGAAGTCTCTGGCGCTGATCGTCAAGACGGAGGCCGCCGTCAAGGATCGCCTCACGAAGGAAATCACCTACTGGGATCACCGCGCCGAGCAGCTCAAGCTCCAGGAGCAGGCCGGCCGGACTGCGCCAAACGGAGCGCGGCAGGCAGGCAAGACCGGCGCTCGACTCAATTCCGGTGAAGCGCGAAAGCGTGCGGATAATCTCCGGGCCAGGCTGCAGAAGCGCCTGCAGGAGCTGAAGCTGGAGGCGAAGATTTCGCCCTTGCCACCCGTGGTGCTCGGCGGCGTGCTCGTCGTGCCGCAGGGCCTGCTGAACGAACTGAAACGGGACGAGCCGGGTGCTGCTGCTTCAACGGTGGATACGCAAGCCTCCGCGGCCCGCGCCCGCGAGATCATCATGGAGGTCGAACGGCAGCTCGGTTTCGATCCCACCGACCGGGAGTTCGAGAAGCTGGGCTACGACATCGAGAGCCGGATACCGGGCCTGCCTGCGCCGCGGCCGGACCGCTTCTACGTCTATGTGATCCAGCGTGAGAAGGGTAGTCACTATATTGGGCAGACGGACGATCTGCCAGGGCGCTGGCGGGAACACTGCTGTGGCCAGGGTGGCAATTGGACGGAACGACACAAACCCGTCTGGATCGTGCATTACGAGGAGTTCAATACTCGCCAAGAGGCAGTGCTGCGCGAGAAACAACTGAAGACCGGCTTTGGCCGCAAGTGGTTGAACGAGTTCATTGCGTCCGGGCGGTCGCGGCAGGCAGGCACCGGTCGGCTCCGGTTCATCGAAGTGAAGGGCAGAGTGAGCGGTGCGCCCACGATCACGGTGACCCGCAACGAGATCCTCTACTCGCTCAATAAGCCTGAGGACTACATCCTCGGGATCGTGGCGTTTCTCGAGGGCGGCGAGCAGCGGGTGCACTATGTTCGGGAGCCCTTCCAGCGGGAGCCGGATTTCGGTGCCACCAGCGTGAACTATGACTTTTCCGAGTTGCTGGCGAGGGCGGAGGGGCCGACATGAGGACCTGGATTATAGAAACGCCCCTTGGGGGGCGTCGGGCCGGCGATGCTATCGTCGGCCGGGTGACTGGGCCATTAGAGCAAAGAATACGGGTCATCGCTTGCGGTCGCAAGGTTTGCGGGTTCTTCACATGCTGACCCGACTCGCGATTCGCAAGTTCAAACTCTTTGATGCCGTCGAGCTCGAGCTGGGCGATCGCGTGGTCCTGATCGGACCCAACAACGCGGGCAAGACCACGGCACTTCAGGCCCTCGCGCTCTGGGACATCGGTCTGAAGCGCTGGATGGAGAAGCGTGGAACGGGCGACGTGCCGACCAAACGACCAGGCGTGACAATCAACCGGCGCGATCTGATCGCGGTGCCAGTGCCCGCAGCCAATCTGCTATGGCGCGACCTGCATGTCCGCAGCGGCAGCCGAAAAGATGGCAAGACCCGAACCGAGAATGTGCTCATCGAAATCGAGGTGAATGGGGTCGATTGGTCCTGCGGCCTGGAATTCGACTACGCGAACGAGGAATCGTTTTACTGCCGGCCCCTGCGCGTCGCAGATGATCAACGCATGGCGGTTCCCGAGACCGCCGCCACTGTTCGAATCGCGTATCTGCCGCCGATGTCCGGCCTCGCCGCCAACGAGACGCGTCTCGACCGGGGTGCCATCAACGTGCGCCTCGGTGAGGGACGAACCGCCGAGGTCCTCCGGAATCTCTGTTACCAAATCACTGAAACCGAAGATGGCGAAGGCAAATGGGAGCAAATCGCGGGCCGCATCGAATCACTCTTTGGCAGTCGGCTCGACAAGCCGCAATACGTGTCAGAGCGCGGCGAGGTCACGATGACTTACCGCACGCGCGACGGCGTCCGGCTGGATCTGTCCGCCAGCGGGCGCGGCCAGCAGCAGACCTTGCTGCTGCTCGCCCACATGACCGCCAATCCGAATTCCGTTCTCCTGCTGGATGAGCCGGATGCGCACCTGGAGATTCTGCGCCAGCGCCAGATCTATCAGCTCTTGAGCGAAACCGCGGAACGCTCGGGCAGCCAGATCATTGCGGCCAGCCATTCAGAGGTGGTTTTGAACGAGGCCGCGGATCGTGACGTCCTGATCGCTTTCGTCGGCAAACCGCACCGCATTGACGATCGCGGCAGTCAGGTCGCCAAAGCGCTAAAGGAGATCGGCTTCGAACACTACCTGCAAGCAGAGGAAAAAGGCTGGATTCTCTATCTCGAAGGGTCGACGGATCTCGCCATATTGCTGGAGCTCGCACGCCGTTTGGAACACCCGGCGGCGGACCTGCTGCAAAGTCCCTATGTCCACTACGTGGCCAATCAGCCGACGAAGGCACAGGCACATTTTTACGGCGTCCGTGAGGCAAAGCCCGATCTAGTGGGCATAGCCATTTACGACCGCCTCGACCAAGACCCTCCAAACGACCCCAATCTAACCCAGCTCATGTGGCGCCGCAGGGAAATCGAGAACTACCTGTGCCAGCGGGAGGTCTTGCTCACCTTTGCGGCCGCCGAAGGGCATCGGCATGAGGGCGAACTGTTCGGTAGCGCCTGGCGCTCGCACATGGAAGAGAGCATCACCGAGATCGAGCAGGCCCTGTCAACTCTGGGAGAACCGTCTCCCTGGGGGCCGGACATCAAGGCCAGCGATATCTTTCTGGATCGGGTGTTCAAGCGTTTCTACGAGAAGCTGGAACTCCCCAACCTGATGACTAAGACGGATTACCACCGCCTTGCAGGGTTTGTGGCACCAGAAGATATCGACGCCGAGATTAGGGAAAAGCTGGACGCCCTGGTCGCCGTTTCCGAACGGGCCCGCCCCCGAGAGAACTGACGAGCGAGGACAGACGTTGCAAGTACGCAAGAAGCTCATCGAAGTCGCCCTGCCGCTCGATGCCATCAACAAGGCGTCGGCGCGTGAAAAGTCCATCCGCCACGGCCACCCGAGCACGTTGCATCTGTGGTGGGCGCGCCGACCGCTGGCGGCGGCTCGCGCGGTGATCTTCGCGCAGATGGTAGACGACCCGTCGGACTATGTAGACGTCCTGCTTTCGGATTCCAAGAAACGGCGGGCAGCAGAACGGGAGCTCAAGAAGCGCCTGGCCGAGCATGCGGCGAAGCAGGCGCTGGCTGACGACGACGCGATCGCTGAACCCGAGCCCACGCTGGCCGAGGTTGTGGCCGAGATCGAGCGAGACCGCCTGTTCGCGATCCTGGAAGATCTGGTGCTGTGGGAGAACACCACCAACGAGGCGGTGCTGGAGAAGGCGCGCGCCGAGATTTGGCAGAGCTGGCGGCGGGCCTGCGCCGAAAACGCCGATCATCCGCGGGCCAGGGTGCTGTTCGACCGTAACAAGCTGCCGGGCTTCCACGACCCCTTCGCCGGCGGCGGTGCGCTGCCGCTGGAGGCGCAGCGGCTGGGGTTGGAGGCTTACGCTAGCGATCTCAACCCTGTGGCGGTGCTGATCAACAAGGCGATGATCGAGATCCCGCCTAGGTTTGCCGGGCTGCCGCCCGTCAATCCCGCGGCGAGGAGTGAGTGGAGAGGAGTGAGTAATGAGGTAGGAGAAAAGAATGCACTATCGGGAGACATTCCTGTGGCAGAAGGCGATGGAAGCGGCGCGCGAGGTGAATCGGCTCGTCCCGCGGCTGCCGAGGGAAGAGACCTGCGGGATGCGGAGTCAAATCACTCGGGCGGCCGTCTCGATCGCGGCCAGCATTGCCGAGGGTTGGACCAGGGAATCGAACAAGGACAAGGCGCAGTTCCTGGCGATCGCCCAGGGCTCCCTGGCCGAGACGGGGACCCTGCTGACTCTGTGCCTTGACGCTCACAAAAGTTGACCCGCCTCTGCTCGCCAAAACGGACCCACTGAAGTCCGCCGGAACCGTAATCGGTTGACGGGTCGCTTCCACTCCCGACGTTCCCACCTCACTGACGGGCGATG
>Ga0210096_1000504_pt1 | contig 13447 bp, 12 predicted proteins | sample China_Galinas_PW_4_FD_184864 | JGI IMG/M metagenome (GOLD analysis project Ga0210096, IMG submission 184864) | Wetland microbial communities from San Francisco Bay, California, USA, that impact long-term carbon sequestration - China_Galinas_PWA_D2... | ecosystem: Environmental > Aquatic > Marine... | reverse complement strand
GGGCGACAGTATTTCGGTGAACGGGGTGTGCCTGACCGTCACGTCGATGGATGCGGGCGGTTTCTGGGTCGACGTCTCCGGCGAGACCCTGTCGAAGACAACCTTCGGTGGTCTGCGTACCGGTTCTGCGGTCAATCTGGAGCAGGCCCTGACGCCGCAGTCCCGGCTCGGCGGTCACCTGGTCAGCGGCCATGTCGACGGGATCGGACAGGTGACCTCGCGGCGGCCCGACGGGCGTTCGGTGCGTTTCACGATTACCGTGCCGGACGTGCTGGCGTATTACATTGCCACCAAGGGATCCGTATGCCTGGACGGCGTGAGCCTGACGGTCAACCGGGTCGACGGGAACGCATTCGACGTCAATATCATTCCCCACACCCTGGAGGAGACCACGCTTCATGATTACCAGCCGGGTACGAGCGTCAACGTGGAGGTCGATCTGCTGGCGCGCTACCTCGAGCGTCTGCTGAGCCGCGGTGCGAGGACGGGCGCCGGGGGTTCCGGTATTGACTACGAATTGCTTGCGAAACATGGCTATGCCGGCTGAAGCGGTACCCGTCATGAGCAGTCCTTTCAACACCATCGAGGAAATTGTCGACGATATCCGTCAGGGGCGGATGGTGGTCATCGTGGACGATGAGGACCGGGAAAACGAGGGTGACCTGCTGATGGCCGCCTCGATGGTCCGTCCCGAGGACGTCAACTTCATGGCGCGTTACGGCAGGGGGTTGATCTGCCTCACTTTGAACCGGGAGCGATGCCGGCAACTCAATCTTCCGCTGATGGTCGGATCCACCAACAACCAGCAATCCACGAATTTCACGGTCTCCATCGAGGCGCGAGAGGGGGTGACCACCGGGATCTCGGCCTATGATCGCGCTCACACGATCCGCACGGCCGTGTCTCCGAACGCCAAGGCCGAGGACATCGAGCAGCCGGGGCACATCTTTCCGCTGATGGCGCAACCCGGGGGCGTACTGACCCGCGCGGGACATACTGAGGCGGGCTGCGACCTCGCACGACTGGCGGGGCTGGAGCCAGCCGCGGTGATCGTCGAGATCCTCAACGAGGACGGCAGCATGGCGCGGCGTCCCGATCTGGAGATCTTCGCCCGGGAACACGGCTTGAAGATGGGGACCATCGAGGATCTCATCCGCTATCGCGTGGAGAACGAACGCACGGTTCGTCCGGTCGAGGAGATGCCGCTTGAGACGGAATTCGGCGAGTTTCGCCTGGTCGCCTTCGAGGAGATCTGTGGAAAGGCACTTCACTTGGCGCTGGTGTTCGGCGAGGTGTTGCCGGAACGGCCCGTGCTGACGCGCGTTCATATCGAAAATACGCTTTGCGATGTTCTGGCGGCCCGGGCAGAGAGCTGCGGCTGGCCTCTCAGGGACGTAATGCGCAAGGTGGTCGCGGAGGGCAGTGGCGTGATCGTACTGTTGCGCCGCCTGCCGGATGCCACCGCGCTGCTGAAGGACTTTCGTAATCTGAAGTACGGGCTGGAAACCGCGCGCCAGCGTTCTTCCCGCCAGGGCCTTGCCGACCGGCGTACCCTGGGGATCGGGGCCCAGATCCTGGTCGAGTTGGGCGTGCGCAAGATGCGCGTCATGAGCGCCCCGCAACGGTTCCACGGCCTGGGTGGTTTCGGCCTGGAGATCGTCGAATACGTTCAGTAAGGCGATAGCCCGAAAATGGCAGACCAGATCGCGCCGGATTTTCGTTCGTCATCAAGGCGCGACATCAGGCGCATAGTCGAACTATGGAACGGCTGAGCGCAACGCAGAGGACGGACGAAAAGACAAGCACGATGGACTGTCATTTGACAGAAATCGCCTAACGCCACCGACCGTGTTTCACGCGCACCGGCGGTGCGCGGGTGAACGTCGGAAATGTCGTAATCAGACAGAGGAGGGGAGATGACCGGCATTGGTACCATAGAGGGCGCGCTCGTCTCAGGAGATGCGAAATACTGCATCCTGGCCTCGCGTTTCAACGGGTTCATCGTCGAGAAACTCGTAGCCGGGGCGCTGGATACACTCGGCCGTCACGGCGTGTCCGAGGCCGATGTAGAGCTGATCTACGTCCCCGGGGCCTGGGAACTCCCGCTGGCGGCAAAACGCGTGGCCGCCGCGCGCCGCGCCGACGCGGTCATCGCGCTCGGCTGTGTCATCCGGGGATCGACCCCGCATTTTGACTACATTGCAGGGGAATGCGCCAAGGGGTTGGCCAGGGTCTCCCTGGACCATGAACTGCCGGTGATCTTCGGTGTGCTGACCACCGACACCATCGAGCAGGCGATCGAACGTGCGGGCACCAAGTCCGGGAACAAAGGCGTTGATGCTGCGATGGGCGCGATTGAGATGGTCAACCTGCTACAGGAACTCAAGGGTTGACACCGGTGGCCCCCTGTCCAGCAGGCCCCTACCGGATACGGTGGTGGAGATCCGGTAGTTCGGTATGAGCGCAATCCCCAATCAATTGCGTCACCAGCGGCATTGGGCACGAAGGCTCGCCCTGCAGGCGATTTACCAGTGGCAGGTCGGCGGCGGGGAGACCGGGGAGATCCTCGACCAATTCGCACTCGACGAGAACATGCGTCGGGCCGACGCGGATTATTTCCGAGAACTCGTGCGCGGCGTGCGCGACAATACCGCGGAACTCGATACGGAAATCGGGAGATATGCCGACCGCGCCGTAGCCTCGATCGATCCGGTCGAGCTGGCGCTGCTCAGGTCGGCGTGCTATGAACTCGTCCATCGTCCCGACGTGCCGTTCCGGGTGGTAATTACCGAGGCGGTATCGCTGGCGAGGAAATTCGGTGCCGAGGACGGTTACAAGTACGTCAACGCTGTTCTTGACGGCGTGGCCGTGCGGACCCGCACGATCGAGGCCGGCGCCGGCGGATGACGCAATCCCCGGGGCGGACGGACGCGGGGAATGGGGACGGCACCGGCGGTGAATTCGCGCTGATCGACCGCCATTTTCGTCGCCCCGCGGTGCGCGACGACGTGCGGGTCGGCATCGGCGACGATGCGGCGGTTCTCTGCGTTGCGGCAGACCGGCTGCTCGTGGCCTGCACGGATACCCTGGTATCGGGAGTCCACTTCCCAAGCGCTACGGCGCCATTCGCCATCGGCTACAAGGCCCTCGCGGTCAATCTCAGCGACCTGGCCGCCATGGGGGCGCAACCGCAATGGGCAACGGTCGCGATCACTGCGCCGTCGGCAGACGGCGCGTGGTTCGAGGACTTTGCGGCCGGCCTGCGCGATATCGCGGGTCGATACGGGGTGGACATCGTCGGCGGAGACACCACACGCGGCCCGCTCTCGGTGACGGTTCAGGCGCTGGGGACGGTCGCCGGGGACGGCTACCTGCGACGGGGCGGCGCACGCCCGGGCGACGGCCTGTACGTGACAGGTACACTTGGAGACGCGTCCCTGGGTCTACGCGGGGTGTTTGGAGAGATCGAACTGGACGAGGCGTCGCGCCAGTACTGCCGGTCACGGCTGGATCTGCCGGTGCCCAGGGTGGAAACCGGGATGAGGCTTGCGGGATTCGCGAGTGCGGCGATCGATGTCTCCGATGGTCTGATTGCCGATCTGGGCCATGTGCTTCGGGAAAGTGGCGGGGTGGGGGCAGAGATCATGCTCGATGCATTGCCGTTGTCCGAACCCGTTCGGGCTATCCTGGATGCCGGGCGACGGGAAGTCGATTGGGAGCTGCCCCTCGCCGGGGGGGAGGACTACGAACTGCTGTTTACCGTGATGCCGGAAGCGGAAAACGAGGTGGGGACCAGACTCGGCGACATCGGGCACCGGGTGACGCGTATCGGGCGCATCGTCGCGCCACCGGGAATCCGGTTTCACGACGGGGACATCGAGCGACGAATCGAGTTGCATCCGGGATACGAGCACTTCCGATGAGCAGCGCCCAGGCAATCGTCACGGCGCGTTTTGTCTTCTCGAGTCCGGTACGCTTTCTCGCTTTCGGATTCGGGTCCGGACTGTCGCCGGTTGCCCCAGGTACCGCCGGCACGGTAGCGGCCGTTGCGCTGTATCTCTTGATGGCGCCACTGCCCACCGGAATCTATCTGCTGGCGACAGCTAGCGTGTTCGTGGCAGGCATACCGATCTGTGGGCGTGCCGCAAGCGACATCGGGGTTCACGACCACGGTGGTATCGTCTGGGACGAGATCGCGGGATACCTGATCACCATGGCCTTTGCACCGGGGGGGGGGCTCTGGGTAATCGCCGGGTTCCTCGCGTTTCGCCTGTTCGACATCCTGAAGCCCTGGCCGATCGGCTGGGCCGACGCCCGGGTGTCGGGTGGTTTCGGCATCATGCTCGACGACGCCATCGCCGCGCTGTATGCAGCCCCGTTTCTGTGGCTGATCCAAGCGCTCTCGGGCAGTCTGGCGACGATATAGTATTATCCATAGGGACAAGAAATCCGGTAAAGCAGCGGCGTTAAAGGATCACCGGACGTCTCGTCGCAATAGTGCGTCCGCAGCAAAGCGAATTCGAGTTTCAGGGGGTTCTCTAAAAGATGAATAACGAGGCGTTCCGGATACCCAAGAACCGCAGGCCGGTTACGATCTGGATACATCCAGAAGGGCGGGTCGTAGGATCGATGTTCGTTCTCCCCCAGAGCGCCTACTCCGTCGGTGAGGAAAAACCGATTGAGGTGCTGAATTATCCCGATCCTTTCCTGGTGATCGCGCTGGATGAGTCCGGGGAGATCCGCTTCTACAACAAGCGTTCAATCGTGCGGGTGATCTATCCGCAGGAGTCGCCGGAACAAGGCGCTGAACTGGTGAAGCTCGCATGCAGCCTGCATATGATGGACGGCTCCCGGTTGAAAGGTACGATCCAGGAGTTCCTGCCGCCGGAGAACGCACGCCTTTTCGACTACATCAACAGCAGTAGCAGCGGTGGCAGTTTTGTGAAGATCCACCTCGATGAAGGGGACGTTTGCCTCGTGAATACCGCCTATATCGTTCAGGTCGCGCCGGAAGAGTGAATCTGCCGTGACGCCTCCCCGGAAGATCGCTGAATCATCGCCGAGTGTGATTGCATGCAATTGGCAGTCGGGTCCGCTTCTGCCCTTGCGAGCCTGACGGCCTGATGGGACTGCTCGGGGGACTGCGCGCCGACCGCCTGCTGGACAAGGTCCTGGCTTCCGGGAACCTGGAATCGGCGGACAGCGCCCAGACCATCGGTCGTCTGAAGGGGCTCGGCGGGGCGGCCATACCGAAGCTTATCGCAAGGCTCGAAACCGCGCCGCGCAGCGAGTCCGAAGCGATCGTCGCGCTACTGTCGAAACTAGCGGACAACCGCCACCTGAACGCCTTCTATCCAGCGCTGGAGAGTCTGGATCCCAGCGTCGCCAACGGTGTCGTTACGGCCCTGAAGAACGCCCGCGGCATCGATTCGTCACGTTTCCTCGCGCTGTTCGACAACCCCGACATCTCCAAGCCGGCGCTGCTCGGGATTCTCTCCGCACACAGTGATGGTATTCCGGCGGAGGACCTGCTGCGGCAGGCATCGAAGCTGGAGCACTCGGACCTGGTCATGCTGTTTCGGATCATCGAGAGCATTGCGGATCCCTCCCTGGTGCCCCATCTCGTTTCGCGCAAGAACGCCAAGGACCCGGCGCTGCGTACTCAGATCGCGAAGTCGCTCGCCAGATTCAACGACCCGACCGTTCAGTTGGCGCTGCGTGGGATGCTGGATGACGAGAGCCGCGCCGTGAGGCTGGCCGCCCTGGAGTCTCTCATTCAGATGGACGCCGGTATGGACGTGGTCCAGTTATGCGGGATGCTCAGTGATCAGGATATGAAGATGCAGGGGAAGGTCGTCGACGCCCTGGTGAAGATGAAGGATCCCTCGACCGTGCAGCACCTGATCGGTCCGCTTCGCGACGAGTCGGAGTATACGCGGCGAGCGGCGGTCGAGGTGTTGAACGAGCTTGCCGAGGCGGATTCCATCAAGGACCTGCTCGTGGCGATCAAGGACGAGGACTGGTGGGTGCGCAGCCGCGCGGCCGACGCTCTGGGAACGATCGGGGGACCGCGAGTGGTGGACGCGGTCATCCACCTGATTCGCGACGACGACGAATTCATCCGGCGCACGGCCGTGGAGATCATCAACTCCACGGGAGACGAGCGGACCTACGATGCGCTCATCGACGCGCTGGGCGACAGCGATTGGTGGGTGCGCGAACGCGCCATCGACGGACTGGCGGCGCTCGGCAACGCGAAGGCCGTGCCCGTCTTGCTGAAGATGCTCGGTAAGGAGCGGTCGGATGAGAAAATGATTGGTGTCATCGTCCGCGCACTTTCGACACTCGGTACCATACAGGCGATCAAACCCTTGTTGGGTCTGCTGCAATCGAGTTCGGATGCCGTGCGCCGCGAAGTGCTCGAGGCGCTCGTCGTGATTACCGACGAGCCGAATGCCCCGATGGTGATGCAGGAGGTCGAAAGGGCCCTGCGCGACGCACCCGAGGGGATTCGGAATCAGGCCGCGGATCTGTCACGCAAACTCGCGGCGATGTGTTCGGCGACCGATGTACTGGCGGACGATCGGGGATCACTGGTGACGCCTGGGGATTCATGGAGCGGACTCGGTACGGTGTCGATGGCGGGCTCGGTGACACGCGAGGCCGGAACACTGAAAAGCGGCGCCGTCGATCCATCGAGTATGGAGCCGGGTGACATCCTCGCGGACCGCTACCGCTACATCCGGCAGATCGGCAAGGGCGCCTTCGGCACTGTGTATCTGATGGAAGACCAGATGGTTCGCGAGGAACTGATACTGAAGTTCCTCAATGCACGGGTGGCTTCCGACGAGACGGTCATCAAGCGCTTCGTGCACGAGCTTCGCTTCGCGCGAAAAATCACCCATCCGAACGTGATTCGGATCTACGACCTGATCACCTTCGGGGATTCCCCGGCTATTTCGATGGAGTATTTTCCGAGTCACACGCTGGGCGCCGAGATCCGGGGTCGCAAGACATCGGATCCGGTCCGCTCGCTAAAGATCCTCCGTGACATTTGCGAAGGGATGATGTGCGCCCACCACGCCAATGTGATTCACCGGGACCTGAAGCCGAGCAATATACTGATCGATGACGACGACGTTGTGAAGATTGTGGATTTCGGTGTCGCCGCGGCCTCGCGGGATGTGGAAACACGTCTGACAAAGACAGGGCTGATCATCGGGACGCCAACCTACATGTCCCCCGAACAGGTCCTCGGCAAAAAACTCGACGCGCGGGCGGACATCTACTGCCTGGGTGTTATGATGTACGAGATGCTTGCCGGCGAGCCGCCCTACACGGGCGATGACAGCATGTCGATCATGTATCAACACGTCCAGGGCAAGGCGCGGCCTCTGCAGGAGAGGAACCCGAACGTGTCGAGCGACCTTGGCGACATCGTATTGAAGGCCATGGCAGCGAAGGTGGACCAACGATTCCAGTCGATGGAGGAACTGAAGCGGCAGGTCGACGAGCAACTCGCCCTGGTCAGGGCCGAAACGGGGTGAACGCGGCCTATCATCGGGGTGCGACGGGCTCGCTATTCCGTCATTTTTCCCGCGGGAACCAGTCATGCCTCGCATAGACGCCTTTCTCAAGCTCGGCCTGGAACAGGGATGTTCCGATGTCCATCTCGCCGTCGGCGTGCCGCCGATGTTGCGCCTGCACGGCGAGTTGTTGCCGATCAAGTTTCGCGACCTGGGGGATGCGGAACTGGAAGGCTACATGATGGAGATTCTCACCAGTTCGCAACAGTCCCGGTTCAATAGCGGATCGGACCTGGATTTTTCGTATATGTCAGAAGGTGTGGGGCGCTTCCGGGTCAACCTGTTCAGAAAGTCCAGCGGTGTCGGAGCGGTGCTGCGGCATATCCCCTCTGAAATCCCGGGCATCGCCGAGCTGGGCCTTCCGGATTCGGTTCGGACGGTTACGGGTTACAACCACGGGCTGGTCCTGATCACCGGTTCGACAGGAACCGGCAAGTCCACGACGCTGGCGGCCATCATCGACGACCTGAACACCACGCGACAGAGCAATATCATCACACTCGAGGACCCGGTGGAATTCATTCACCGCAGCAAGCGCTCGCAGATCATACAACGCGAGGTGGGGACCCACGTGCGAACCTTTTCCGACGGCCTGCGCTCGGCATTGCGCGAGGACCCCGATATTATTCTCGTCGGGGAGATGCGGGACCCCGAGACGATCAGCATGGCGATGCTGGCGGCGGAAACCGGCCATCTGGTGCTCGGCACCCTGCATACGACCTCGGCGGTCAAGTCGATCGACCGCATGCTGGACGCCTTGCCGGCCGAGCAGCGTGTGCAGGGCAAGGCATTCCTGTCGCAGAGCCTGCGGGCGGTGGTCACGCAGACGCTGGTCCGTACCTTCGACGGGCGTGGCCGCAAGGCCGTCGTCGAGATCATGTTCTCGACCCCCGCGATCGCAAACCTTCTGATGAACGACAAGACGTTTCAGATTCCCAACCAGATCCAGACCGGCCGGTCGCAGGGAATGCAGTTGATGGACCAGGCGTTGCTGGATGCCGTTCAAACCAAACAGGTCGACCCCGATGACGCATACCTGCACGCGGTCGATAAGAAATCCTTCCAGCGGTTCGTCACGGACCCCAATCTGCTACCCAAGGTCGATCTCGCCGGTGGGTGACGGACGGCCCGGCCCGGATACACGATGATCAGACTGGACGCACTGCTGGATTTCATGGTCGCACAGGGCGGGGCCGATCTGCACCTGATCGCAGGCGATCCGCCGCGCATGCGCCGTTATGGTGAGCTTGCCAGGATGGGAGACGAGATCGTCTCCCGCCAGGACGCGGAGGACAATCTCTACGGGATCCTGTCGCCGAGAATCCGGGAAGTCTTCGAGACCTGGGACAACGCCGACTTCACCTACGCCAGGGATGACCAGTCCCGCTTCCGTGTCAACATGTTTCGCCATCTCGGCGGTGTCGGGGCAGTGTTCCGCTACGTTCCCGCCTCCGCGTACACGCTTGAAGAACTCGAAATGCCATCGATTGTGCACAACCTCTGCATGCAGCGGCGCGGCATGATTCTGGTGACGGGAAAGACGGGCTCGGGCAAGTCTACCACGCTCGCGGCAATGGTGAATGCCATCAACGAGCGGGTGCGAGGCCACATACTCACCATCGAGGATCCGATCGAGTTCGTCCATTCGCGAAAGAAGTGCCTGATCAGTCAGCGCGAGGTGGGTGAACACACTTCGGGATTCGCGCAAGCCCTGAAATCGGCGCTGCGTGAGGATCCCGATATCATCCTGGTGGGAGAAATGCGCGATCTGGAGACCGTGAGCCTCGCGGTCACGGCGGCGGAGACCGGGATTCTCATTCTCGGGACCCTGCACACTAACAGCGCGTCGGCATCCATCGACCGGATCATCAACACCTTCCCGGCGGACAAACAACCCCATGTGAGAACGATGCTGTCGACCTCGCTGCGGGGTGTGATCGCCCAGCAACTACTCAAACGCGAGGACAGGGAAGGCATGGCGGCCGCGGTGGAGATCATGGTCAACACGCCGGCGGTGGCTAACACGATTCGCGAAGGAAAGCTGGATCAACTGGAAAATGCTATCCAGGGAGGTGCGTTGATGGGGATGCAGAGCATGGACAACGCCCTGCGCGGACTGCTGGACCGCAACGTGATCAGCGGCAAGACGGCGTACGCCGCGGCGCAGGTCAAGGCGCAGTTCGAAAGGTATGTCGGGGCGGACGGAGGGGGGCTGTGACACCTTCCGGGTTTGCGCCGGAAGGATACCGCCGGCTGTGGCGCGGATGGCTTGCCGCGTCGATGGTCATGCTGGCTGGCGCCGGGCAGCAGGCGGGCGCGGTCGACGATATCCTGGTCATGGGCCTGTTCGAGGGCAAGGCCGTGGTCGTGATCGACGGGAACCGGCGGGTCCTGTCTAACGGGGAGACGAGCCCCGAGGGGGTCATTCTGATCCTGGCAAACCCGGAGGAGGCCGTACTGGAGATCGGGGGCAGGCAGGCCGTCTACCCGCTCGGGTCCCGGGTACATTCCAATTTCGCGCCGCGCGAGACCCCGAGTGTGACGGTGCCGAGGGGAGCCGACGGTCTGTATACGGTGTCCGGATCGATCAACGGGCACAGCACGCGTTTCCTGGTCGATACCGGCGCTTCCGCGGTGGCCCTGAGCGAGACGGACGCCAAGCGCATGCGTCTGGACTACAAGCGGACCGGGGAGCGAGTGCGCGTGGAGACGGCCTCCGGTCCGACGATCGCGTACCGGGTTCGGCTCGCCAGGGTGTCCGTCGGAGGTGTGATGCAGAGGAATGTCGGGGCCTACGTCATGCCGGGAGACGAGCCCGAGCGGATCCTGCTCGGGATGTCGTTTCTGAACCGGTTCAAGATCCGCAACGACGGCCGGGTCCTTTACCTCGAACTGAAGTACTGAAACACGGCACCCGGACACTGTTCCTCGTGCACCCCTTTTCGGGCGATCAGTCGAATCCCATGAAGCGTAGCGGTGGACTGTCGGGCGGCGGCCGCCAGGCTATGAATAGTCCATTGCTTGCCGTATTCTGGCAATATCGAAGGAGAGGCACGGGCACGTCTATTTCCTGGTGCCGTGCGGTCACCGTCAGGGTGGCGTATCGAACCCGGCGGTCTTTCGGGTGGAGCCAAGGGCAGCAGATGGCGGGAACGGTCAGATCATGCGCGGTCCTGTTCGCCGATATCGCAGGCAGTACGCGTCTATACGAGGAATTCGGCGACTCGCGCGCCCAGGATATGGTGACCGGTTGTCTGTTGAGGCTCACCGAGACCTGCGTCCGCCACCACGGCAAGGTGGTCAAGACCGTCGGCGATGAGATCATGTGCTGGTTCCCCACCGCGGACGATGCGGTGAATTCCGCGCGGGAGATGCACGACCTGCTGAGGGAACGGGAGCAGATCGACCCGCAGACCCCGTCGGTCCGGATAGGCCTGCACTTCGGCGAGGCCATCTTCGAGCGCAATGATATCTTCGGTGATGCGGTGAATCTGGCGGCGCGCATGACCGCGGTCGCCAAGGCGCGGCAAATCATCACGACCGAATCCACGGTGGACAGGTTGTCGGCCCCGCTCTGCGCCAATACTCGGTTGTTCGACCGTGCGACGGTGCCCGGCAGGCAGGGTGAGGTCACGATGTACGAGGTTCTGTGGGAGGGCGAGGACGCCACCCATATCATCAGCCGTGTGTCACTGACCGGCAGCGAAACGACGCAATTCCTCAGAGTGTCGTGCGGTGAGTCGGAGGAACTCATCGGACCCGATACCCTGGAATTCACCATCGGGCGCGGGGCCCAGCGCAACCTGGTCGTCCCCTCAGAACTTGCATCGCGTCTCCATGGCCGCATCGAGTTTCGACGCGGCAAGTATGTATACGTTGATCTGAGCACCAACGGGACCTTCATCCGTGGCCAGGAGGGGCAGGAGACCTACCTGCGCCGGGAAGAGATGCCGCTGTGGGGTAGCGGATTTATCAGCCTCGGGCGTTCGGTGACCGAAGGAGACCCTAACCTCATCCGGTTTTTCTGCGAGTAGGGCACGCTTCGGGAAGCGGGCGGTGCTTCAGGCGACCAAGCGCTTCCCATCTCCGAACGGCCCCCTTCGATTCAGTGTTGTACATGGCCGTGCTCTGGTACCATCGGCGCGTTTCTCAATCCACCCTGCCAAGCCCCGGGATATGAAGGTACGCACGCGATTCGCCCCCAGCCCAACCGGATATCTTCATATCGGCGGCGTCAGAACCGCTCTGTTTTCCTGGCTCTATGCCAGGCGAATGGGGGGTGAATTCATTCTGCGAATCGAGGACACCGATCGCGAACGTTCCACCGATGCTGCTATCGATGCGATTCTTCAGGGCATGGAGTGGTTGGGACTGGACTACGACGAGGGGCCGTTCTTCCAGACTCAGAGGATGGCACGTTACCAGGAGGTCATTACCCGGTTGCTGGACGAAGGCAAGGCGTACTATTGCTACTGTACGCGGGAGGAACTCGACGCCCTGCGCGAGGAGCAGCTCAGCAAAAAGCTGAAGCCACGCTACGATGGCCGTTACCGCGACTATTCGGGGCCGCCGAGGGAAGGTGTGGAGCCGGTCATCCGGTTCAGGAATCCGCTTTCGGGGACCGTAGTGGTCGACGACATCGTGCGTGGCAAGGTCGCGTTCAACAACGAGGAACTCGATGACCTGGTCATCGCCAGGGCCGACGGGGCGCCCACCTACAACTTCGCCGTAGTCGTGGACGACATGGACATGGAACTGACCCACGTCATCCGGGGCGACGACCACCTGAACAACACCCCGCGGCAGATCAACATCTTCCATGCGCTCGGCGTCGAGCCGCCGCGCTATGCCCATATTCCGATGATCCTCGGGGAGGACGGGAAGAAGCTCTCCAAGCGGCATGGCGCGGTCAGTGTCATGCAGTACCGCGATGATGGTTATCTGCCGGATGCGCTAGTCAACTATCTGGTGCGCCTCGGCTGGTCTCACGGTGACCAGGAGATCTTCTCGAGAGAAGAAATGATCGCCCTGTTCGACGTAGAGAACATCAATCAGTCGGCTGCCGCGTTCAATACGGAAAAACTGCTATGGCTGAATCAACATCATCTCAGGTCCTCCCGTTTTGAGGACTGTGCGGAGATGCTCGACCACCAGTTCACCCGGCAGGGAATCTCGACGGACAACGGTCCGGATCGCAAAACGCTCTTCAACGTCCAGAAGGAAAGGACGCGGACACTGGAGGAACTGGTCGCACAGAGCCGGTATTTCTACGAGGAGTTCGACGACTACGACGCCAACGCGGCCAAGAAGCAGTTGCGACCCGTTGCAATGGAATCGATGCATCGACTCCGAGAGCGCCTAGCCGAGGTTTCCGATTGGCGAGCCGAGACCCTGCATGAAGTTGTGAAGGAAGTCGCCGAATCTCTGGACCTGAAACTCGGCAAGGTGGCGCAACCGTTGAGGGTGGCCGTTTCAGGCGGTCCGGTATCGCCGTCCATCGACGCGACGCTGGAACTGCTCGGCAGGGACAGGTCGCTGGCGCGCATCGATCGAGCGATCCGTTACATCGATTTGCGCGCAGCCGGGCAGAAGGCCCCGGCTTGACACCCCATCGGCGCGTATCGTAAATTGCGGGGCTTACCTCTGGGGCTATAGCTCAGCTGGGAGAGCGCTACACTGGCAGTGTAGAGGTCGGCGGTTCGATCCCGCCTAGCTCCACCAACAACCACTCTCTCCAAATCCACGGAACACAGCAAGCCTGCAACTTAGCAGGCTTTTTTATTGATAGCTCATCCATGTTGCTGTGCTGAACTCCTAGCACGTGCCACCATGTGCGTTGCGAAATCTGCCGAAAATTCTCA
>Ga0210096_1000503_pt1 | contig 13455 bp, 14 predicted proteins | sample China_Galinas_PW_4_FD_184864 | JGI IMG/M metagenome (GOLD analysis project Ga0210096, IMG submission 184864) | Wetland microbial communities from San Francisco Bay, California, USA, that impact long-term carbon sequestration - China_Galinas_PWA_D2... | ecosystem: Environmental > Aquatic > Marine... | reverse complement strand
CTTCCAGCAAGGCGAGGCCCCCCTCCCCCCGGCCGGCAATGGGGCCTACCCACCGAACTCGTTCGCCACCGTGCTCGAAGTCGGCGGTCAAGGGTCGGCCCTGGTCCGGCTCTATCCGGACGAGGGGAAGATGCGGCTGGTGGCCGATCGTGCCAAGGAGGTGTGGGGCATCCGGCCGCGTAACAAGGAGCAACGCTTCGCCTTCGAGCTGCTGCTGGATGACAGCGTGCTCCTCGTCACCCTGGTCGGCCAGGCCGGCACCGGCAAGACCTTGCTCGCCCTCGCCGCGGGGCTGGAGAAGGTGGCGGAGGAAAAACCGTATCAGCGGCTCCTGGTGTCGCGCCCGGTATTCCCGCTGGGCCGCGACATCGGCTACCTGCCGGGCGAGATCGAGGAGAAGCTCAAGCCGTGGATGCAGCCCGTGCAGGACAACCTCGAGCTGCTCCTGGGCATCTCCCACAAGGACAAGATGAAAGGACGCTCCAGCCAGGAGCTCTTTGACCTCGACCTCGTGCAGATCGAGCCCCTGACCTACATCCGCGGCCGCTCCATCCCGCGCCAGTTCTTGCTCGTCGACGAGGCGCAGAACCTCACCCCCCACGAGGTCAAGACCATCATCACCCGGGCCGGCGACGGTACCAAGGTGGTGCTCACCGGCGACCCGTACCAGATCGACAACCCGTACGTGGACTCCACCAACAACGGCCTGGTCCACGTGGTCAACCGGTTCCGCGGTGAACGGCTCGCCGGCCACATCACCCTGACCCGCGGCGAGCGCTCCGATCTCGCCGAACGGGCCGCATCGCTCCTCTAGCCCGCGCTGAGCAGAGCCGCCGCAACTCGTCGCGGACGCAGGCGACGACACGGCCCCAGGGGGATGCGGGCGTTGCCCGAGCGCGGCCGATAGATGCGGCCTGGGTGGAAGGGTGGAGAACCCCTTGCTCACGACCCGGCTTCGGCGCCTTGCCCACGGACGCCGCCGGATGTTCAGACGACCGGCAGTGTCCCACGGGACCCTATCTTCGCGGCCCGCGGTCATTCCGCTACGACCAGCGACCGGGGCGGGACCCCTGTCGCGTCAGAGGGAGTAAATCCGCGACAGGGGTCCCTGGCGGAAGGCCGGCATTGGGGGCTCGGCACTCCTCCTCACAAAAAATTAGTCGGGATGAACGCGATTGGCAAGAAATGAATCTCCGATGACGACCTAGGGCACAGGTCATGCGTTTCTTGTCACTGCGCGCCGCCCGTCGTTCCACCTGACAACCTGGCGGTATGGAACGATCGCCCCTGCCGGCCCGCTCGGTGTCGACCGACCCTCCCCAGCGGACCGCGGACACGCCGACCGCGGGTTAAAATCGCGCAGCGGAGGCGACGGTCGCTGTGCTCGCCCGGCGGGAGCACTGGACCTTGGCCAGGACGCGCAATCGCGGTGCCACCGCTCGCGAAGGGTCTGCGCCGCCGCGACCCGAGACACGTCCGAACGGGCCGCGGATCGCGACACGAGCGCGAGAATCAGCCCGACGACGATTGGTGCCGGAGGTCGGAATCGAACCGACATGGGGTCGCCCCCGCGGGATTTTGAGTCCCGTGCGTCTACCAGTTTCACCACTCCGGCCGCGCTTCGGAGCGTGGCATCGCGCCGCCACACGGGTCAAGCGCCGGCTCACCCGCACACAGGGTAGGGCTTGACAGATCAGCGGCCGATACCTTCATTAAGGACGGCGGGTTGACTAGTTCACCCATCGCCGTAGGGTAACGTTCTGAATACCTTTCGCCGCAGGGCCCGCTGGGAGTCGCGATGCCACTCTATGAGTACCAATGCACCAAAGGGCACCACTTCGAGGTGCAGCAGTCGATGAACGATGAGGCCTTCGGTCGTTGCCAGGAGCCCGGCTGTCGCGCCAAGGCCCAGCGCCTGATCTCCCGGAACGGGTTCTCCCTCCAGGGGAGCGGCTGGTACTCGGATGGCTATGGCGGCAAGAGTAACAAGAGTAAAGGGAGCAACGGTGGTTCCGCGTGCGCCTGTGATGCCACCACCGGTGCCCCGAAAGAGGCGAAGAAGGCCTCGTAGTCACCCCTCCCCGACTCGTTACCCCGCGCGATGAGCCCGCCCGTCCCGGCGGGCTTTTTTGTGGCGCGGCCCGGCCCACTCGGCCACCAGGGGCGGCGGCCATCGGCAAGGTGAGCCACGCCGGCCCGCGGAAAATGTCCCGCCGAGGCGCCTTACCCCTTGCGCTGGGTGATCTCGCGGCGCAGCTCTTCGACCTCGCGCATCAGGCGGCGCTGGCGGCTGAACATGACCCCGAGGTAACCGAACAGGATGGCCCAGAAGGCGGCGTAACCGGCGAACAGGAAGTTGAGGTTCTTCACGGGGTACTCCTAGCAGGGGCAGACGTGAACCCGGTGATCTCCGCCAGCGGCGCAGCGGCCAGAGAGATTCCGGACTCTATGGTTGTTCCTCTGTGTCTCTGCGGTGGGCAAAGGCAGCCATTACCCTCGCTCCGGCGGGGCGAGATCGGCCTCGCGGTAGAGGTGGTCGACCTCGTCCTGCAGCAGCTCCACCACCACGCGCCGCAGGATCAGGGCGATGAACAGGATGAGAAAGGCGAGTAGGCACATGCGAAAGGTGAAGGCCATGGGCGGCGCCAGTCCGGAGCCCTCACCGCCCATGATCACCGGCTTGGGGTGCTGGGTACGCCACCAGCGGATCGACATGTAGTTGATGGGGACCGACAGGGCGCCGATGATCCCCACCACCGCCGCCATGTTGGCGCGCCGGGCGCCCTCCGGGAGGTAGGCGCGCAGCATCAGGTAGGCGACGTAGATCAACCATGTCACCAGGGTGAGGGTGAGGCGCGCGTCCCACGTCCACCAGATGCCCCAGATCGGCTTGGCCCAGATCGGGCCGGTGATCAGGACGATGGAGCAGAAGACCACCCCGAGCTCCGCCGCCGCCTGGGCGGTGATGTCCCAACCACGGCGGCGCGTGATGAGGTAGGCCAGGCTCGCCACCAGGACGATGAAGAAGGCGAGGAACGACATCATCGCCGACGGCACGTGGTAGTAGAAAATCCGCTGCACTATCCCCATGGTCCGCTCGGTGGGGACGTAGACGAAGACCAGGTAGAGGGTGCCGAGGATCGCCAGCCAGGCGAGACCGGTGGCGACGTTGGCGGCGGTGTGCAGGCGTTCGATCCGCATCATTCCTCCAGGACGAAATCGAAGAGCAGGGTGGAGCTGACCAAAAAGATGATGTCGTAGAGGATCAGCAGGCGCAGCAGATCCCGCAAGCCGGCGGTCTCGTGGTTGAGGATCAGGCCGGTCGACTCCACCGCGCCGATGATCACCGGCACGGTGATGGGGAACAGCAGGATCGGCAACATCACCTCCCGCAGGCGGGTGTTGGCGCTCACCGCCGCCAGCAGGGTACCCACGGCGGTGAAGCCGATGGTACCGAGCAGGCAGACCAGCAGCAGGACGGGCAGCTCCGAGGTGAGGGTGAGGTTAAAGAACAGGGCGAAGAACGGGAGCAGGATCGCCTCGGCCACCAGGGTGAAGACCAGGTTGGCGAGCCACTTACCAAGGTAGATGCCGCCGCGATCGATGGGGGTGAGCAGCACCCCGGAGAGGCAGCCATTCTCGTGCTCCGCGGCAAACGCGCGGTTGAGGCCGAGGACCCCGGCGAAGGTGAAGGCGACCCACAGGATGCCGGGGCCGATGATCAGCACCAGCTCGCGGTCCGGGTTGAAGGTGAAGTTGAAGATCACCAGCACCAGGATGGCGAACAGGAGCATGGCGCTCATCGCCTCCCGGGTGCGCCACTCCAGGCGCAGGTCCTTCACGAGGATGGTGAAGAGCTGGCGGAAGAAGGTCATTGGCGAGCGTTCAGCGATTAGCGGTCAGCTTTCAGCCGGAAAGGACTTCGATTATTTGGATCGAGAGCTGATCGCCGAAGGCTGACAGCTCTACTGCAATGACCGCTCATAGAGGGCGTCGAACTCCGCCTCGCTGAGGTCGCCGACCGAGGACGTGTGGATCACCTCGCCGCGGCGCAGGATGGCGATGTCGGTGGCCATCGTGAAGCCCAGGTGGTGGTCGTGAGTGGTGAGGAGCACGGTGTGGTGGCCCTCGCGGAACCGATCGATGAGCCCGTTGAGCCGCCCAACGGCCCGTTGATCGAGGCCGGTGTACGGCTCATCCAGGAGCAGGATGTCCGGACGGTGGAGAAAGGCGCGGGCGATAGCCAGCCGCTGTGCCATGCCGCGGGAAAAGTGGCGCGCCCGGCTGTTCGCCCGGTGGGTGAGCTCGACCTGCTCCAGAACCTCGTGGCACCGCTCCTCCGGCCGGTCGATGCCGTAGAGGTCGCCGTAGAACCGCAGGTTTTCCAGGGCGGTCAGGTCTTCGTAGAGGAAGAGTTGGTGGGAGACCACGCCGATCCTGCCGCGGATCTGCGCCGCCTCCTTCACCGAATCGCGGCCCGCGATCTTCAGGTGGCCCCCGCTGGAACGCATCAGCCCCGCGGCGATGCGCAGGAAGGTGGTCTTACCCGCGCCGTTGTGACCGAACAGGGTCGTCACGCTGCCGGTGCGTACCGACAGATCGACCGACTTCAGGGCGGTGATACGCCCGAACCGCTTCGCCACCCCGGCGGCCTCGACCGCGAACGGGGCTAGCTCCGGCCCACTCATCCCTGCGCGCGACCGAGACGGGACACCGTCTGCTCCAGCTTGCGCATCAAGTCGGCGCGCCGCTGCTCGTACTGGCTGCGGCTGATGTTGCCGGCCGCCAGCCGGTCGTCGAGCTCGGCGATCGAGGTCATCAGACTTTCCTTCAGGCGGACCGTCTGCTTGTCACCGCCCCCCCCGACAGCGGCCACGATCGCCCGTTCCTTGCCCGCGGTGAGGATGGCCACCGCGAGGAGGATACCGCCGACGATCAACGCCACATAGGGGAGGTACTTCTGGGTCCGGTTGGGCTGCACCGCGACCTGAAACTGGCCGTGACCACCGCCGACGGCGCTGCCGCCGTTCAACGTCAGGGCGATGTGGTCCCCCGCGACGACCGCGTCGCCGTGCATGTAGACCAGGTTACGCTCCTCGTTCACCTCCATGACCTGCAGCGGCGGCTGGGGCTCGACCTTCACGTCTGCCGGCTGTACGAAGAAGTCCACCCGCGGCAGGTCGTAGAGGACGGGTTCGTCATACGCCAGCCGCCGGTCCGGGTACGGCAGGATGTAGGCGACCTCGACCTCCGTCACCCCCGGCCGGATCGGATAATCGACCGTGAACACCTGCGGGTCGTCGGTGGCAATCGGATCGCGGCTCACCGGCTGCGCCTGGGCGCGGACCGAGATGGTGGTCTCACCGGTGCGCTCTGCGGGCAGGAAGACCTTGAAGGCGCCGCCGTCGCGATAGACGGTTCGCCTGTCGGGGCCGTCGTTGATCACCTGGAATTGTTTGTCGACCCGGAAGACTCGCCCGTCGGTGCGAAACACGGCGTGGCGCATCTCCACCCGCACCCCCTGCCACTGGTCGGTCACCTCGTAGACGTCGAAGTTCACCACCAAGGGCCGGCCGGTCAGGCGCGCCGGCTCGCTGTACGTCACCCCTTCATACTCAACCTGCACAAGAAAGATCGGTGGGCCGGGCGCGATGTCGTCGAACCGGTAACGACCGTTCTCCAGGGGCACCGAGGCGATCTCGTCCATGCCCATCGATGGTGCCAACAAGGCGACCGTCACCGGCCCCAGGGTCGCACCGGGGGTGCCCATGCGCACCTCACCGGAGATGGAGCGCCCGCCGTCCTGGGCGGAGGCGGTGGCCGCCATCACGAGCAGCAAACAGGCGCCGGCGAGCCCCCGGAAACGACGGCCGATCATGGACAAACCCTCCCGATGGCGATGACACGGTAACGCGGACATGGCACTCCGAGGCCCTCTCGTCGGGGCCGATGTCAACCGAGCTTGTGACCGCACTGGGTACAAAACCGGGCGCCGGCGGGGTTGTGCGACCCGCACCCGGGGCAGCCGCCGACCTTGACGCCCTTGCGCCGGCGGGCGATCTCGTTCTCCAGCACCACCCGCGGACTTCCCCCCTTGAGCTGATCGATCCGCGCGAGGATCGTCTCCGCCTCCTGCTTCAAGGCCTGGCGCATCGCCTGATGGTCGTCATGGTCGATCTTGCCCACCTGGTGGTCGAAGTCGAGGTCCTTGATGTTGGCGTAGACCCGCTCCTTGGCGATGAACAGATCCTCGGCGTTCTCGTCGCTGCCCCTCAGCCTCCCCGGCGGGCGGACCAGCGGCCACAAGGTGAAGGCGAGGGCCAGGGAGGCCATGGCAAAGAGGGTAATCTCGATCATAGGTCACGCAGCTCCCGCTCGATCTGGTCCGAATGCGCCCCGTCGCCCGCGGTGGCCGGGGACGCCGCACCGCCCTCGGCGGTTGCCGGGGCGAGGCTCTTCCAGCGTTTCAGCAGCAACACGATGACCACCGCCGCCACCAGAAGAAGCACGAAGGGCAAGACCCACGCCGTGAGGTTGAAGCCACTCGTGGGCGGTGCGGAGAGCACCACCAGGCCCATGTCGTCGACGAAGCCAGCCACGATCTCCCCGTTGCCGCGCCCTGCCAGGATCTCCTTGTCCACCCGCTCGCGCATCGGTGTCGCCGAGCCGCAGTTGTGGTGGTTACACACGTCCAGCACCAGGTTACAGCCACACTGGCACACGAGCTTCTGACACACCTGATGAAACCGCTCCTGCTGGGCCGGATCGGTCAGCTTGGTGTGGGTCGAGGCGGCATGGACGACGCCCGCCACCCCCACCAACATCAACGCCAGGGCGGCGTGGATCACGATCTTACGCACGGGCACCGGCCCCCTCTCCTGCGGCAGACGAGCCGCTCTCGTCCATCATCTTCTCCAGCCGGCGGCGCATCGCGCGGTCCGGCAACATGGCGATGATCGTGCCCATGCAGACCATGAAGCCGCCCCCCCAGACGAAGTTCACCAGGGGATTGACCCACACCTGGATGACCGCCTTGCGGCCATCCGGCGTCATCGCGGCGAACACCGTATACAGATCCTCGGTGATCGTCGAGCGTATCGAGACCTCGGTGGTGGGCTGCTGGCTGGTCTTGTAGAAGCGCCGCTCCGGCGCCAGGACCGTCACCTGCTTGCCGTACTTGGAGACGCCGAGCAGCAAGCGGCCCGAGGAGTAATTCGGGTTGTCGGCTTCCACGATCTTGTCCAGGCGCAGCTCGAACTGACCGATCTGCGCGGTCTCGCCGACACCCAGCTCGAATTGCCCCTCCTTGGTGAACGCCTTGCCGGTGAGACCGACGAACAGCACCACGATGCCGAAGTGGATGATGTAGCCGCCGTAGCGCTGCTTGTTCTTGAGGATCAGCCGCCACAGGGCCACCGGCAGGATCTCGCCGGTGTTGCGCTGCCGGGCACGGGTGCCACGCCAGAACTCGGCGATAATCGTCGCGGTGACGAAGCCGCACAGGGCGAAGGAAATAATCGCGTACGGATGGCGCGTCCCCGTCGCGAACAAGGTGCCCGCGGTCGCCACGCCGATCACCGCGGGCCAGGTCAAGTTGCGCCGCAGGCTCACCCCGGACGTCTTACGCCAGGCGAGCAGCGGTCCAATGCCGGTGAGCAGCAGCAGGGCCATGCCCAGTGGAATGTTGATCTTGTTGAAGAACGGCGCACCGACGGTGATCTTCACCCCCTGCACCGCCTCGGAGACGATGGGAAAGATCGTCCCCCAGAAGACCGCGAAACACGCGCCGAGGAGCAGGAGGTTGTTGAACAGGAAGCCCGCCTCGCGGGAGACCATCGACTCCATCTCGTTGCGCGCCCTGAGCTCCGGCAGCCGCATCACCAACAGAAAGACCGCGCCCACCACCATGACGGTGAGGAAACCGAGGAACCAGCCGCCGATCGACGACTTGGCGAACGCGTGCACCGACGACACCACCCCCGAGCGGGTGAGGAAGGTGCCGAAGATCGACAGGGAAAAGGTGAGGATGATGAGGATCATGTTCCACACCCGGAGCATCCCCTTCTTCTCCTGGATCATCACCGAATGCAGGAAGGCGGTGCCGCACAGCCACGGCATCAGCGAGGCATTCTCCACCGGATCCCACGCCCAGTAGCCGCCCCAGCCGAGCTCCTGGTAGGCCCAGTTTCCCCCCAGGAGGATGCCGGTGCCGAGGAAGAACCACGGCACGATGGTCCAGCGGCGGGTCAGGCCGATCCACTTATTGCCCAGCTCGCCGGTGATCAGGGCGGCCATCGCGAAGGCGAACGGCACCACGAAGCCGACGTAGCCGGTGAACAGGATCGGCGGATGGATCACCATCGCCGGGTGCTGCAACAGCGGGTTGAGCCCCTTGCCGTCCTGCGGCGCCCACGCGGCCACCGAACCGTCCTCGAAGTGGGCGACCAGCTCTTGGAACGGGTTGGTGACGAACAGGTTGAGGATGATGAAGAACAGCGACGTCGCGGACAGGATCGCCACCACGTACGGGATCAGCTCCCGGTTCCGGTGGCGGTTTTGCAGGATAACGATCGCGTTGAAGATCGTCAGCAGCCAGCTCCACAGGAGCAGCGAACCGGCCTGCCCCGCCCACAGGGAGGCGAACTTGAAGAACAGCGGCAGCTCGCGGTTGGAGTAGCTGGATACATACTCGATGTGGAAATCACTCCGCACCAGCAGCACATCGAGACACACCAACACCAGGGTCATGCACACCGCCACCAGCAAGGCTGCATGTTCCCCGCTACGCACCATCCCATCGCGGCCGGCGCGCGCCCCCCACACCGTGGTCACGACGGCGTAGGCCGCGAAGAGGAAGCAGAGAATCAGGGCAAAGTTGCCGATGTCGTTCATGGGATCGCTCTCAGCGGTCAGCCACTGGCCGTTATAGCTTGGGGGTTTGAAAAAGAGGGTTAGCCAGCCACGCGCTGATCGCTGAAAGCTGCCCGCCAGCTAATGCGGCATCTGGGTCTCGCCGCGCTCGATCGCTTCGCGCATCGCCTCGGGCATGGCGGCATTGCCATCCGGGCCGTACTCCGCCTCGTACTTGGAGGCACACTTGGCCTGGATCTGCTTGGCCTCGAAGATGCCGTCGTCACGCATCCGGCCGTCTGCCACCACCTGCGCCCCCTCCTTGAAGGTATCGGGCAGGGCCGCCTTGCCGGTGTAGTGGATCGTCTGGGTTACCCCGTCCAGCTCGATAACGAAGGTCGTCAGCTTCGGATCGCGTTCCAGGGTGCCGTCCTTCACGTTGCCGGCCACCTTGATCCGTTTGCCCATGGCGCCGTGGCCCATCTCGGCCAGCTCCGGCACGGTCTTGAAGTACGCCTTGCTCTCGTCGAAGCCGGAGATCGCGAGCCACACGATGGCTCCCAACACGATGGTGATGCCGATGGAGATCTTGATCTGGACGGGTCGCACGGGTTTCTCCTTCGATGACGCCGGAGCACGCGTCATGGGACGGGGCCACCGGTCGAATTTTTGCGCCTAATACTGGTCGATGTCTCGTCGATCCCCGTGGCCCATCCCACCTCCGGGCCGAACCCGTCAAACAGACGGGTGCCCCTCGGGGGGTCTTGCCGGCGACGTCCGCCCCCCTGGGGAGGGGACAGGGGGACGGCCACTAAGGAGGAGGAGGTGGGCCGCCGCCGGGTCGAGCATCGCTCTTCTAAGACCCCCCTCGGGACACCCAAGGAGGAAGCTATGGGTGCAACCCTACCACCCCCGCGATTAGGGCAGGATTAAACGGAGATTAACTTTCTCTAATCCGCTGTCGCCTACTTGCGTGTCCGCTGTCGCCTACTTGCGTGCCCGGTACCGGAAGGCGCGGCTGCGGGTCGTGGAGCCGTGGAGCTCGGCAAACAGCAGGCCACGAAACACCATCAACAGCACCACCAACAGGCCAGCGACGAAGGTCTCGACCATCACCCCGAACATCCCACCAAGCGGCAGCCGCGCCACTGTACGCAGCACCCAGACGATCCCGGCAGCGGCGAGGAGATTGGGCGGAAACCACTCGATCCAGTTCGCCACGATGAACCGGTAGCTGGCGGCGACCAGCCCTGGGCCGGATTCGTGGGATTGGTAGATCAGCTCCGGAACCACATTGCACAAGATGTATGCCACCACCGTGACACAGAGCTGGATGAGGCCGCCGTTGGGCTGGCCCGCGAGCCCTAGGCGCAGGAGGGTCGCGGCGACCCAGAAGAGAAACGAGATCCGCACCACCTCGAAGAAGTAGACGCCGAAGCCGCGCCGGAAGTCGGCGAGGTTGGCCCGGCCGCTCCGCACCACCTGCTCGATCAGATAGAGGAAGGAGGAGAGGCAGGCGCTCGATACGAGTGCGAGGAGCATACCCCCCACCATGTGCAACGGCATGGCCACCATCCGCGCCACCCCCAGAATGGCCGTATAGGCGAGCAACGAGAGCCCGACCACCCAGTTGTGGCGCAGCAGCTCGGCGCTGCGCGCCGCGCACCGCCAGTAGATCCACAGGGTGGCGAGGAGGAGGTCCATGGGAAGGCAAGGGGGTCGGCGCTGGATTCCCCCACCCCCCGGGAGGGGGCCAGGGGGAGGGCGTTCGGTCCTCACGGCTTGGCGGCTGTCATAGCGATCGCCGAGATGGACCCAGGCGCCCCCACCCCAGCCCTCCCCCGGAGGGGGGGGTTGGAGCGGTCGGTGCTCAGTGTTGCGGGATTGGCAGCTCGCTACAACCGCAACACGAACCGTGCACCACCGCCGGCGGCCTCCTCCACGGACAGGTCTCCCCCGTGGGCACGGGCGATGTCGCGGGCGATCGCCAGGCCGAGGCCGGCGCCGCCGCTGGCACGGTTGCGCGCGTCGTCGACCCGGTAGAACCGTGCGAAGATCGCCTCACGCTCCGCCGGCGCCACCCCCGGGCCGTCGTCTTCCACGGCGATCGTCAGGACGCCGTTAGCGCGACTCGCCACCCGCAGCTCACCACCCTTCGGGGTGAAGCGGATCGCATTCGACAGGAGGTTGTCCACGACCTGGCGCAGGCGGTCGCCGTCGATCGCCCGACGCGCATCGCTGGCGAGGTCGAGGGCCAGGCGGCCGCCGTGCTCCTCCACACGCTTGCGATGGCGCTCCGCCACCGCCGCCAACCACGAATCGATCTCCGTGTCGGCGAGGTCCAACTCCACCCCGGCCGACTGGCTGCGGGCGATCCACAGCAGGTCACGCACCAGCCCCTCGAGGTGGCTCACCTCCCCCGACAGGGTCTCCAGACACTCGCGGTACTCGTCGGCCTGACGCGGCCGACGCAGGGTCACCTCCAGGTGGCCCTTCAAGATGGTGAGGGGGGTGCGGATCTCGTGCGAGGCATCCGAGAGGAATTGCCGCTGGGCGGCCAGGCTCTCGGCCAGCCGGTCGAGCATCGCGTTGAGGCTGGTGGTGAGGGCGGCCAGCTCGTCGCCGCGGCCCAGATCGGGGATGCGCGCCGTCAGATTGTGCTCCCCGATCTCTCGAGCCGTGACCGCGATCTCCTCGATCGGCGAGAGGACCCAGCGCGCCAACAGCCAGCCGAGCAGGCCGGTGAGGCCGATCGATGCGAGCCCTAGGCCCAGAGTGAGCTGGAAGACTCGCGGCAAGAGGTCACCGAGCTCCTCCTGGGAGGCGCCCACCAAGATCAGCCCGCCCAACCCCATCGGGCCGGGGATCGGATAGGTGAGAAAGCGGAACCAGTGGTCGCCGAAGCGCGCCGTGCGAAAGGCCGGGTGGGCCTCGGTAACGAATTCCAGGGTGGTGGCGAAGATGGGCAGGGGAAGATCCGCATAGGGGCCGGCGCGGTCCACGACCCCCCCTGCCGCGTCGATGACGGCGATCACTCGCCCGATCTGCGGCTGCACCGTGCGCGGCAGCTCGATCGGCGTGTGCAGGCCGCCGTGGGCCGGTATCGTTGTGTCGCCGTCGATCTGAGCGCGGGCACTGTTCAGGAGATCCTCATCGAGGTGGGAGCGGACCTTCTTCGACAGTGACAGGGAGAGCACCAGGCCGAAGACGAGAACGATGGCGAGGTTCACCCCGACAAAGGCCAGGACGATGCGGGTGTGGAAAGAGCGCATGGGTAGCGGTCAGCGGAGCCTTGGGAAGGCGCCGGTAGGAGCCGGTTTCACCGGCGAATCACGTCCGTGAGGACGTGCCACGAGCGACGCAGGCGGATGATACGTTGCGGCAGCGCGTCTGTCTTACCGCGCCTCTTGATTTCTCCAGACCCGGCTTCACAGCATACAGTGTCCTTCACCGTGGACCCGGAGCGTTCGGCGTCCCACGCCCGGGCGGGCGTGACTCGCCGAAAGGATTCGGCTCCTACCGGTGCTTTTTCCCAACAATCCCCCAACCCCTGAGGTCCCCCCATGGCCGCCATCGCCTCCTACGGCATCCGCACCGTCCTCCCCACCTCCTACGAAGAGACCATCCCCCGGGTGGTCGAGGCCCTCAAACAGCAAGGGTTCGGCGTCCTCACCGAGATCGACGTCGCCGCCACCCTGAAGACCAAGATCGACGTCGACTTCACGAAATACATCATCCTCGGAGCCTGCAACCCGAAGCTGGCCCACGCCACGTTGCAGGAGGAGCTGGAGATCGGCCTGCTCCTGCCGTGCAACGTGATTGTCTACCAAGACCCAGCAAGCAACGCGACCGTGGTCTCCGCCGTCGACCCGGAGCGCATGCTATCCATCGTCGACAACCCGACCCTCGCGCCGCGGGCATCGGAGGTAAAGGCCATGCTGCAAAAGGCGATCGATTCCTTGGCGTAGCCCGACAGCGAGCGGCCGCTACCGGTACCGCTTGCGCGGGAAGACGTCGGTCTTGCGCGACACCACCCGGTCGATAAACAGCATCCCTTCGAGATGATCCATCTCGTGTTGGATGGCGCGCGCCTCGAACCCCTCCGCACGCACCACCTGCCGGGCGCCGTGGCGGTCGTCGTACTGACACACCACGGTAGTGGCACGCATCACGTTGGCGGTAAAGTCGGGGAGCGACATGCACCCCTCGCGGCCCACGGCCATCCCCTCCCATTCGAGGATCTGGGGATTGATGAGTTCCAGATAACCGTGGTTGACACACGCCTTCCGGCTTCGAGAGCAGTCCACCAGGACGATGCGCTGCAACCGGTCGACCTGCGGCGCGGCAATCCCGACCCCGCCGGGCCCCACCTCCATGGTCTCCTTCAGATCGGCGAGGAAGGCGTGCAACTCCGGACTGAACCCGGGGACCGGCTCGGCGATCCGTTTCAGACGCGGGTCCGGGTAGGTGAGGATGGGAAGGATGGCCATCGGCTCGGCATGCTCGCGGGGTGGGGGATGGGGACGCGGGGTGGGGGACCGGGTGGCCGCCTCGTGGCGGCCAACAATCATGCTGCGTCCAACTCTCGATCGGCATCTGATGCAG
>Ga0210096_1000502_pt1 | contig 13456 bp, 15 predicted proteins | sample China_Galinas_PW_4_FD_184864 | JGI IMG/M metagenome (GOLD analysis project Ga0210096, IMG submission 184864) | Wetland microbial communities from San Francisco Bay, California, USA, that impact long-term carbon sequestration - China_Galinas_PWA_D2... | ecosystem: Environmental > Aquatic > Marine... | reverse complement strand
GTATCTCGCTCAGGGGCATCTCGTACACGAGCATCACCCTGTCCTTGCCTATATAGGTGAACTCCTTCTGCACGCCCATCTTCTGCTGGCAGAGGTCCAGCACGTGGCCCACGAACTGGTCTGGGACGAAAATAGTGACCTTCACGTAGGGCTCTTCGAGATGCTTGAACTTCGGGTCCCACTCGGATGGGTTGTTGATCTTCTTTTCCTTGCCGTAGTCGTCCCTGGCGAGGTAGCTGACGGTAGGCGTCGTGTTTATCAGCGAGAGGTCGAACTCGCGCTCGAGGCGCTCCCTGATTATTTCCATGTGAAGAAGTCCGAGGAAACCGCACCTGAAGCCGAACCCCAGCGCCGCCGAGCTCTCGGGCTCATAGACGAACGATGCGTCGTTGAGCCTCAATTTCTCGAGCGCGTCCTTCAGTGTCTCGTACTGGTTCATCTCGGTAGGATAAAGCCCGCTGAAAACCATGGGCTTGATCTCCTTGTAGCCCGGAAGCGGTTCCGGGGCCGGTCGACGGGCGTCGGTGACCGTGTCGCCTATCTTGGTGAGGCCCACGTCCTTAATGCTCGCCGTGACGTAGCCCACGTCTCCGGCCCTAAGCACATTGAACTTGGTCGGCTCGGGCGTGAACACCCCAACCTCGGTGACCTCGAAATCCCTGCGCGAGCTCATGAACCTAATCTTCATGCCCGGTTTTATCTCGCCCTCGAAAACCCTCAGGAGCACCACCGCACCCTTGTAGTTGTCGAACCACGAATCGAATATCAACGCCCTCAGCGGCGCGTCCTCCTCGCCGCCCGGCGGCGGGATAAGCTTCACTATTGCCTCAAGCACGTCCTCCACGCCGGTGCCCGCCTTCGCACTCGCCAGTATGGCGTCGCTTGCGTCTATGGGCAGGGCCTCGCCTATCTGCTCGCGCACACGCTCGGGGTCGGCGGCCGGGAGGTCTATCTTGTTTATCACGGGGATTATCTCGAGGTCGTTGTCTATGGCGAGGTAGGCGTTTGCGAGGCTCTGGGCCTCGAGCCCCTGGGCCGCGTCCACCACCAGGAGCGCGCCCTCGCAGGATGCAAGGCTTCGCGAGACCTCGTAGCTGAAGTCCACGTGACCCGGCGTGTCGATGAGGTTCAGAACATAGTCCTTGCCGTTTCTGGCTTTGTAGTTGAGCCTCACGGCGCTTGCCTTGATGGTTATGCCCTTCTCGCGCTCCAGGTCCATGCTGTCGAGCACCTGGGCCGCCCCCTTGCCCCGGAGCGCACCGGTTATCTCCAGTATCCTGTCGGCGAGGGTGGACTTCCCGTGGTCGATATGGGCCACGATGGAGAAGTTCCTTATGTTCTTTTCTCTCGGGGCCTTACTCATTGAACACCAGAGCAGCCGCGCCGAGCACGCCGCTGTCGTCGCCTCCGAGGGGTGAAGGTAATATCTTTGTGCTCTCGTAGAGGTTCTTGAAGGCCCTCCTTGAGGCCTCCTTCATGGCCTCCTTCACGTATATGTCCCACGCGCCTATGAGCCCGCCCGTGAGCACTATGGCCCGGGGGCTCAGGAGGTTTATCACGTTTGCGATGCCGACCCCCAGGTACCTGCCCGCATCTTTAAGGGTCTCGCGCGCGAAGTTGTCTCCCTCGCAGGCCGCCGCGAACACGTCCTCCGATGTCATCCTGTATTTGTTGCCACCGCAACAATCATTAAGCAGGCTCTCCGTTCCTTCTTCGAGGCCCTTTATGGCCGCATCCACAATGGCCCGTGCCGAGGCATAGCGCTCGAGACAGCCCGTGCTGCCGCAGGGACAGCTCAGTCCCCCGGCCTCAACGCTCATGTGGCCCAGTTCGGCTGCTACGTCCATGAGCTTGCCGTCATGGAAGATGCCGCCGCCTATACCCGTGCCAAGGGTAATTAGCACGAAGCTGTCGAACTCTTTGCCCGCCCCCAGCCACTTCTCGCCGAGCACCGCGGCGTTGGCGTCGTTTTCGACCACCACCGGCACGCCGAGCTTGAGGTCGCCGAAGGTGCGCCCGTTCATCTCCGGGAGGTTCGGGGAGTTAAGCACCGTCTGGCTCTCCTTGTTCAGCACGCCCGCGGCCCCTATGCCCACGCCCTTGACTCCATCGCGGAGCAGCCCCCGGACGGCCTTCTCTATCTCGGACATTGCGTCGCCCGACGACGAGACCCTGACCTTCTCGATTATCTCTCCTGCTTCGGAGACAAGCGCGGCCCTGAGGTTCGTACCCCCGAGGTCGACTCCTATGGCATAGTGTTTGGGCATGGTCATAAAAATTACGCAAAAAGAGCGTCTTTTATTCTATCACGCGGACATCGGGGGGTAAAGCTGGCCCCCCGTGCGCATATCGCGCAGGGGGCCGGAAGTGGTCTTAACAGTGGGGGAAGTGCGGGCCCCTCGGGGCTACCTTGCGAGCTTCGCGGCTATCTCGCTCACGTGCCTGCCCTGAAAGCGCGCCCCGTCGAGTTCGTTCTCGCTGGGCTCTCGGCCCTCGCCGGCGATAGTGGAAGCGCCGTAGGGTGAACAACCGGTTATCTCGTCCATCCTCGACTGCCCCTTGAATGTGTAAGGAAGGCCGGCAATCACCATGCCCTGATGCATGAGCACCGTGAAGAACGTGAGTATGGTCGTCTCCTGCCCCCCGTGCTGGGTATTGGAGGAAGTAAACACGCTGCCAACCTTTCCCACGAGCGTTCCGGCCACCCAGAGCTGTCCCGTAGCGTCGAAGAACTGCTTCATCTGACCGCACATCGAGCCATGCCGGGTCGGGGTGCCGAAAAATATCGCGTCGGCCTCGCCAAGCTCCTCAACAGTGCAGACGGGGATATGCGCGAAGGCCTTCTGGGGCTCGACGGCGCCCATCTTCTGCAGAACCTCGTCGCTCAGGGTCTCTGGCACGCGCCTTATAACGACCTCGGCGCCCTCTACCTGCCTCGCCCCTTCCGCTATGGCCTCGGCAAGCTTATGGACGTGGCCGTACATGGAATAGAAAACCACAAGCACTTTCATCTCTCACCTCCCACAAAAAACTCTGTACTACTCCTTAGCCCATTATTATCAAACAATCGCCCAAGTGTCAATAACGACGATTACATAATGCGGTCTTTATATCGGAAGCAGACGTGGAGAGACTTACCACTCCATGAGCTCGAGGTGCTTGCGGAGCATCCCGATGTTTCGGAACTTCTTGAGTATGAGCGAGCGTTTGAGTCCCGAGCAGATGTACTTAACGGCATCGGGCTGCCGGGCGTAGTAGCGCGCACCGCCCAGGGCTTCATGGAAAACCTTTATTAGGTCTATCAGGTCCTCCTGCCTGTTCTCGCTCTTTGAGCCGCGCCAGTGGTAGAAGTCCAGCACCTTCACGTCGAAGGTGAGGCCGTATCTGCCTATAATGATGTTCTCCGCATGGAGGTCGCCGTGGTACTCGCCCTCGAGGTGTATCATCTCAAGCCCGCGCGCGAGCGAGTACAGCAGGTGCACTGCCTCAAATGGGCTGAGTCTCCGTCCGGGGAAATGTTTAAGGAACTCCGAGAGCCGCTCTCCCTCTATGTACTCAGATATCATCACGGTGATGGGCGTTCTGCGAACGGTTATGGTCTCCTCGGTGTGGTACTGAAAGAGTATCGGGCAGTGGCGGAGCTTGTGGAGCTTCTTCGCGTAGCGGCGCGAGGTGCGCCCGCCGGGGTTGCGCTGGGGGTAGAATAGCTTGGCGGCACGCTCTATGCCGGTGCTCATCTCCACTATCTTGTAGACCTCGCCCTCCCAGCCCGAGCCGAGTTTGGAGACTACCTCGTACTTGCGCGCGATGCGCTGCCCGGGCTGAAGGTCGAAGCTGTCTATCTCAACCGTTCTGGTCTTCTTAATTGCCATCAGTTATTAGATAACATTTTCCAGTTCAAATGTAAATGCCCCTCGCCGAGGGGAGTTGCCTGCGGGGGGCGCTTCTTCGGGGGCGTGGTATAATCTTCGCATGGACATCGCGCGGCTCGCCCAGCCGATATACACGATAGCCCTCGCCCTCTGGACGGGCGGGGTGGCCATCTTCACCTTCATTGTGACGCCAGCCATCTTCAGGGGTTTCAATCGCGACATGGCCGCGCAAATCGTGAACAAGCTCTTCCCCGGCTACTTCGCCTACAACCTCGCTCTCTCCGCGCTGGCGCTCGTCGCACTTCTTCTAAGCGGGCTCGACAAAACTAAGGGGGCGTTCAGGGTATCGCTCGTGCTCGTGGCCGTGGCCATCGCCATAAACCTGTTCGTGAGCTTCAAACTGCACCCGGACATAAGGAAGGTCAGGCAGGAGATCGCATCGTTCGAGACCACCCCGAAGGAAGACCCCGCGAGGCGCAGGTTCGGGCGACTTCACGCCGTAAGCGCCACGCTGAACCTCCTCTTGCTTGCCGACGGGGTCGTACTGCTGGTGATAAGCTCCGCGCTTAAGAGGTAGGCGGTCGCCGCCTATTGCAATATAGCTTCGACGTCTGACTTCACCTTTTCGTAATCTACCGCTCCCAGGGACTTTTTTACCACCGTGCCGTCGCTTCCTATGAAGTAGTTCGTGGGAACCGTGAAGACTCCGAGTTTGGCGGCTATGCCGCTGTCGAGCCCGGCGGGAAACGTCATATGAGTGGTATCCACAAATCCCTTTATGCCTTCTTCATTGCTCTTGATGAATACCCCGAAGAAGAGAACTCCCTTGTCCTTGTACTCCAGATACGCCTTCTGGAGGTTCTGGGCATCCACCAGACACGACGTACACCACTGGGCCATCACGCTGATCACGACCGGCTTGCCCTTGACGCTCTCCGCGTCGTAGGTCTTGCCGTCTATGGCGTTGAGCTTAAAACCGTCGAGCACGTCTCCCGCGAAAACCGGAGAGGCCATTACGGCTAACGAAATCAGAACGACCAGTACTGCCAGTGTTTTCTTCATGTTCATACCTGCTCCTATCCCTCGTTTGTCGAGGCCGCGAAGACCTCTTACCTAATTTTATCACGACTACCGACAGCCGTGGTAGGCTGTCAGAAAACAAATAAGAATTACTTCGCTTTAAGTGCGGCCTCGACGTCGGCCCTGAGGTCTGCCTCCGCATAGGTCCGGCTGACTTTCTTCAGGACCTTGCCGTCCTTGCCGACGAGAAAGGAGACGGGAACGCCAGAGATCCCGCCGTAGGCTTCCTTCACGCGGTCGTTCATGACCGCGACCGGAAACGCAAGGCCAAGGTCGATGACCTGCTCCGGCGTGGCTTCGTCAATCGAGATTGCTATGACCGTGAACCCCTTGTCCTCGTATTCCTCAAAGACCTTCTCGAACCACTTGAGCTCGTCCTTGCACGGCGGGCACCATGTGGCCCAGAAGTTCACGAGCACCACCTGTCCCCGGTAGTCGGCGAGGCTCACCATCTTGCCCGAAAGTCCACCCAGTTGTATCTCGGGCGCGGTGTCGCCTACACGGGGTTTGAGTTCTTCAAAGGGGGTCCTCTTTATGAAATAAACGGTGATCGCGGCCGCCAGCACCGCCACGACGGCGATTATGATAACGACATTTTTGTTCTTCGCGGGCACGCTACTCGGCAGCCCTTTTCTGGATAGCGGCCTTGTGCGCGAGGCAGTCGGTGTCTATCTGTTTTGCAAGCGCGTTGAACTCTTCGTTCTGTGTCTCCACTATCTTCATGAAGCTGATTTCCACTGCGGACTCCTCAATTTCATTGGCCATGTGGAAGAGCTTGTCGAGACCCATCTTCCCGGTCTTCAGATCGTGGATATTGCCCTCTATCTGCATCCTGAAGGTCCTTATTGCGGCGGGGTTGAACGAGTGGCCGGGCTTGTAGTCCTTGGGGGAGGCTTTTATCAGCTCCACCATTTTCTTTATGACGTCGGCGTGGCGGTGCTCGGCCTTCACGAGCCCCTCCCAGAACTGGTTATCCTTCTCGCCCTTCTCGGCGCAGAGCTTGTAGAAGTTCGCTATCTCAAGCTCGCAGTCCGCCAGATGCCCGAGGTTAAGCACTATATCATCGACTATCTCGGAGTGGGACTTCCCCTTGAAAATGTCCATTATACCCACGTCAGGCTCCTCTCCACATCGATTCTATTTATCCTTAATATTATCGCCCAAAGACGCTTTAAATGCAAACGCGCATGAGATACCCCGATGAGTGATATAATGAATTTCATGGACAGGGTGATAACAGCAAAGGGGCTCGTAAAGAACTACAACTCGCTGTGCGCGGTGGACGGCATAGACTTCGAGATTGAAAGCGGCGAGTGTTTCGGATTCCTCGGCCCAAACGGCGCGGGCAAGACCACCGTAATGAAGATACTATACTGCTACCTTCCGCCCGACGAGGGCGAGGTACGCGTGTTCGGGCTGGACGTGACGAAAGAGCCCTGGAACATCAAGCGGCGCATAGGCGTGCTCCCGCAGGACATGAACCTCGACCCGGACCTCTCGGTGCTCGAAAACCTGCAGGTCTACGCAAGGTACTTCGACATCGGCAAGAAGGAATCAACGCCGCTTGCATGGGAGCTGCTGGAGTTCGCCGAGATAAAGGAGAAGGCAAAGGTAAATATACTCAAGCTCTCGGGCGGCATGAAGCGGAGGCTGCAGCTCGCCCGCGCTCTAATAAACGGGCCCGAGCTCCTCGTGCTCGACGAGCCCACCACGGGGCTCGACCCTCATTCCCGGCATACCGTCTGGGACAAGCTCAACGCGCTGAAGGCGCGCGGCACCACCCTTCTGCTCACGACACACTACATGGAGGAGGCCGAGGCCCTCTGTGACCGCGTGGCCATCATGGACAGGGGGAAGATAGTGACCGTGGATACGCCCAAGCACCTCATTGAAAAGCATGGCGGGAACCTCGAACACGTCTATCTCACGCTCACCGGGAGGCCCCTTGAAGCTTAAACGCGCATACAGGGTCTGGCAGCGCCACCTGGCCGTCTACACCAAGCTCTACAAGTCGAGCATAGTGCTGAACTTCGTGGAGCCCGTGATGTACCTCGTGGCGCTCGGGCTGGGCCTTGGCGCTTTCGTCAAGGAGATCAACGGCGTGCCGTACATAAACTTCATCGCCCCGGGGATAGTGGCCTCATCGACGATGTTCGCCGCCTCCTTCGAGTGCACCTACGGCACCTTCGTGAGGATGACCTTTCAGAAGACCTTCGACGCTATACTCGCCACCCCCGTGGGCATAGACGACCTCGTGGCAGGTGAGCTCATGTGGGGCGCCACCAAGGGTATGATATACGGCACCATCATCACCATAGTGATCTCGGCCTTCGGGCTCGTGGACTCGGTGATGATAGTGCTGATGCTCCCGTTTCTGTTCGTGGGCGCGCTGATATTTTCGGAGGTGGCCATGATAGCGGCGGCCCTCGCGCCGGGCATCGACACCTTCAATTACTACTACACGCTTTTCATGACTCCCATGTTCCTGTTCTCGGGGATATTCTTCCCCATAGACAGCATGCCCCCCATCGTGGCCAAGATAGCGTTCTTCACGCCCCTTTACCACGTAGTAAACGTCTCGCGCGATTTCGCCGCGGGAGTAGTTCCCACGTGGGACCTCGTCTGGCTTGTCGCCGCGGCGGCCATAATCGCCCCTTATCCCTTCAGGCTCATGCGAAGGCGCATCCTGCGGGGATAAAGATATAAATATAGTAAAAATGATAAAAATCAACTAATTAGCGCCACTAACAATTGTATTGACTAAGCCCTATAACTCTGGTTACCATACACGAATTACAGTTTTACATCCGGGGGGATTATGACATTCGTTCGCAAGGAAAGGGCCGAAAAAAGAAACCTCTTCACCGTCACAGTTGAGTACTCATTAACGTCCAACGATCCAGATAGCGACTGCTACAAGGGCGTTGGACAGACCACGAACATCTCCACGAACGGACTCGGAATGATCATGAACTGTCCGGTAAACGAGGGGCAGTGCGTGGCGCTTTACGGCAACAAGCTCTCCGATGGACTGGTGACAGGCCGTGTCAAGTGGTGTAACAGGTTATCAAGGGACATGTACCGCGTTGGTCTGAGCTTAATGGATAGCATACTCGAGCGTGGTAGAAACTAAGGACAGCACATCATCTCAGAAGTTCGATTACGTCATGTTTCTTGACGCCGAGGAACAGACTGTCGATCTGCTACGCCCCGCCCTTGAAAATGAGGGCTACCACCTGCTGAACGCCAACAGTCCCGACGAAGCCCTCAGGCTTTGCCAGTCGTTCAGGCCCAAGGTTATCCTGCCCGACCTCAGCAGGGAGAGGACCAAGCACGAGCTGATGGAATTCATAGGATGTTTCCGGGAATCCATGGATGAAAATATCGGCATAATACTCCTTACGAATAATTCCGCACCCGAATGCAAAGAGCTCCGTGGCATCCGCTATGTAAGAGAGCCGTTCCTCCAGGACGACCTCGTTTGCGCCCTGAAAGAGGTTGAGCAGATAGTGCTTCTCAAGGACGAACGTGACATGCTGCTGGAACAGGTCACAGAGTACGCTAAGGGTCTCGAGAAGATGGTATATGATCAGACCAAGGAACTGAAAACCGCAAACGAAAAACTGAGAGAGCTCTCTATCACCGACGACCTCACTGGCTTATACAACCGGAGATACTTCTTCGAGAGGCTCGATGAGGAGATAAACCAGTCGATCCGTTATTACCAGAGCCTCTCGGTAATGATCATGGACTTGGACAATTTCAAGGCCATCAACGATTGCATGGGCCACATGGTAGGCGACGACGTGCTTAGGGAGTTTGCCAATCTCCTGAAGGAAAAGCTCCGAAAGGGCGAAACGGTCGCCAGGTACGGTGGTGAAGAATTCTCAGTCATCCTTCCTCACGTGGGAAGCGAAGGGGCGCTTAAAGCTGCCAGGTGCATAAGGAAGGTCGTCGAGGCAGCCGAGTTCTCCTGCTCGCCCGAAGGGATTAAAGTGACAGTAAGCATAGGGGTTGCCGAGCTTGACAGTGGCATCAAAGACCCCGACGAGGTGCTCGCCCGGGCGGACAAGGCACTATACGAGGCTAAGCGGTTGGGAAAGAATACGGCCTACCTTTGGCCGACACAGGAGAAGAAGTAGACCGGCAACATCCCTTCGCACCACTTTATCTTCCATTGTAATTTTTAACTGTAAACACTTGCGCGACTAATCGGTCGGAGACCAGGGTGCTATTTTTCGTGGGTGGAAGATTCGGCGCCGCCCCCGTGCTGCCTGATGGCCACCCGGTCTTTAAGCTCCACGTACATCCTCACCTTTCCGCCTTCCTTGGGCACATACCAGACGTCTATTACGTCCAGCACGCCGTAGGAGATCAGGAGGTACAGCGGCCTCACCTCGTAGCCTATGACCGAGCCGTCGGGGCCGAAAATGCGTTTGAGGGTGGTGCTCATGAAGGACGGATGGTAGCCCACCTTCTGGCGGGCAATATCGAGGGCCTCGCCGGCCTTGACGCCATTAAGAACCTTGTACCGCCAGCCAGGAGCGTAGGGCTCTATTTCGTACGCGTCTCCCTCACGGTCCAGGACGGCCACCGTCTCGAGGTCGTTTGAGTTTCTCGCGCCGTAGAGGATGAGCCTGTAGGTGCCAGAGACGCCGCTTGGGTCCTTAAGGCGCTGTGTCTTGAGCACCTTGCCCCCGGCGCACGAGAGAAGCGCAAGGGACGCCAGCACGACCAGTACGGCACATATGGGAGTCCTCTTCATCATGGTACCATCAGTTCAGCGAATACTGAACGCTCCAGTGCATGGTGCATGGGGTGCAGGGCTCCGGTATGTCCTCGCCGGCCATGAGTTTCTTCTCGAGGCGGTCCATGATGCGTTTTTTTACGTCACGCAGGGCCTCGTTGTAAGTATCGCCGTGGCCGGAGCAGCCGTCGAGCTCGGGGCAGTGCGCATGGAAACCCTTCTCGTTCCGCATGATGACCACCGAAAACCGGTAGGTATCCATACCCTCATGATAGCAGGGGTCCGGGGTTTGTCAAGAGGCTGAACGACACTCTTTTGAAATATAAATCTACGCAGTAGCAGATGCGCCCGGGGTTCTAAGAATGGGAGATGCAGATGCGGGAACGGCTAAACGATGAAACGCTTGGTCTCGCTCGAGAGCCTGTCGGAGTCTTCTTCCATTTCGAGGGAGGCCTTCCGCATCTCGTTGGCGGCGAGTATGAGGGACTCGGCCGTCTGCTGGATGCTGGTCATGGCGCGCACGATCTCATTATTTCGGTCGCGCTGCTCGCCGATGGCGCCCTCTATCTGCTCCGAGAGGTTGTGGACCTGCTCGGTCATGATGTCTATCTGTCTGCTGCCCTCTATCTGCTCGGAGGTGGCCTTCTTTATGTGGCTTGCGCCGGCCCTGATGTTTTCCACCGACTCCAGTATCTGCTTGCTGCCCCTTGACTGCTCCTGCGTGGCGTTGGTTATGTAGTTGACCTGCTTGTTCATGTTGTTCGTGGCCTCGGTGATCTGCGTGATGGCCCTGGCCTCTTCGCTCGTGGCGCGCTGGATGGACTTGGCGATGTCCGTCGAGGCCTGGGCGCTCTTCTCGATTGTCCTGAGGGCGGTGCTCACCTCAGAGACAAGTTTAATGCCTCCCTCTACTGACTTAAGCCCCTCGGCGGCCATCTGCACGCTGGAGCGCACCTCGGACTGCACCGTGGATATTAGCTCGGTTATCTCCTTAGTGGACATTGCCGTCCTGTCCGCCAGGGCCTTTATCTCGCTCGCCACCACCGCGAAGCCGGTGCCGTGCTCGCCCGCCTGGGCCGCAAGTATCGCCGCGTTGAGGCTCAGAAGTGTTGTCTGATCGGTAACCTCGTCGATGACGGTGACGACGTTGCCTATGGCCTCTGAATGGCTGCCGAGATTGTTTATGACCTCAGAGAGAGCGCCCACGCTCTGGCGAATGCCCTTCATGCCGTCCATGGCTGTCTCGGAGGCCTTCATGCCCTTCTCAGAAGCCGCGGTGTGAACTGCGTCGGCGAACTTCACCGACTCGTCAGCGCTGTACTGTATTTCCTTAATGGTCGCGTTGACCTGCAGGAGTGCCGAGGCTATCTCCTCGGAGGAGGCCGAAAGGCTCTCAATGCTAGAGGCTATCTCGCGAACGGAGGCTATCATTTCCTCTATCGAGGATGCCGCGCTCTCGGACATCTGGTTGAAAGAGTCGGCGCTGTCGGCCACGCGCGATATGGAGCTGCTCATCTGCGAGACCGCGCCCGATGCGTCCTCGGCACTCTCGGCCAGGCTCGATGCGTTTTGACCTATCGAAGAGATTGACATCTGCATCTCCTCAAGCGAGGTGGCAGTGTCGGTAACCACTCTCTGCTGGGTGTCTGCGATGTCGAGCACCCTGTCGGATGAGGCGGACATCCCCTCTGCCACTGACGAGACCTTGCCGGTGATATCCTGTATCTTCGTTACAATGGCCTTGATGTTCGAGGACATATCATTTATGGAGTTGCCGAGCCTCGCTATCTCATCCTCGCCTTTGGCAATGACCTGCTTGGTCAGGTCACCCGAGGCTATTTCCTTCGAGACCTTCTCCACGGCCATTATGGGCCTTGTGATGAACCTGCTCACGCCGATGTACACGAGGTACAGGAAGACAAGGAAGCTGACAGCACCAACGCCGGCGGCCCACATGAGTAGACCGTATATCTGATCCTTTATTACCTTGGGCTTGATGCCGAGCGCAACGAATCCCACCGTTTTCCCCTCGGCGTCATGGAGCGGAAGGATTATCTCGTAGGCGGTCTTTTTCTCGAGTATCAGCGCTCCCTCCGTGGGAACCTCTGTGAGGTCGCCGTCGAAAGTGGAGCCCTTCTGGGTCTCGTCGGTATGGAACAGCACTTTACCGGAGGGGTCTGCCACCATGGCGAAGGCCAGAGTATCGTCCGCATTAAGAAGGGTCGTGAGGCGCTGGTCGATATCGTCCATGTATTCAAGCGGAATGCCGAGGCCAAGCGGTTTCTCGAGATCTCCCTTTAGCGACTCGGCCACCGACTCCCCTTTGGAAAGAAGCACCGACTTGTACTTGCTGGCCGTTATCATGGTGAGAACAACCGTATTGATGCCCACCGCGAGGAAAAGCAGCACGGCGAGCATCAGCAGCGATTTTTTCTCGAGCCCCATAGAGCGCATTAGCTTATTTTACCACCTTAGAGGCCGAGGTCAAGACGTCCATGGGCACCTTTAAGCCCATGACCGACGCTTCCTTGAGGTTTACTATCATTTCTATCTTCTTCGGCACCGCCACCGGCAAGTTCGCCGGTTTCTCTCCCTTTAGTATCTTGGCCACAAGGTCGGCCGCCGTCTTGCCCTGCTCCTCGGGAGTGGGGAAGATGGTCAGTATTATGCCGATGTCCTCGCCGCCGCTTATCGGGGTCGCCGTCGGGGCCTTCAGGTTACGGGCAACATCGACGATTCCGCTAACGCACTGGTGCGCCGTGCAGCTGGTGCTTATGAAAAGAGCGTCCACGCCGCTTACCTTGTTGATATCAGCGGCGTTCTTTACGTCGAAGCGAACGGTCTTGAAGCCGAACTGACCCTCGAGCCGCTCAATTTCGTTGGCCTGGGTCACGGTGTCCTTCTCGCTGCTGTTATACACCACGCCGAGCTTGGCAAAGGGCTTTATGGCCTTGAGGTTCTTAAGCACTCCGGCAAGGGGCACCTTCGAACTGATGCCGGTCGTGTTCTTCCCCTTGATGCCGAGGGCATCGGGGTCGTACACCCCCGCGAAGACTATCGGTATCTTGGAGGTCTCGCTCGAAACCGCAAGGGTGGAAGGCCCGCCGTAAACCACTATGGCGTCCACGCCGAATGCAACGACCTTCCTGGCGGCGTTTATCCAGGCCATGGTGTTGGGGGCCGGCGTCTGCACGAGCACCTTCACGTCGCCCATGCCCATGGCTTTCATTTCCTTCTCGAACGTCGAGTTTATGTCCTGGTAGTATGGTATGACGCCGGTCAGTATTACCGCAACGGTCTTCTCGGCTCTCGCCGGAGCAGGGGACATGACCCCCACCACCAGTAACACCGCGGCCAGATAGATAATAAACAGTTTTCTCATCCTTACCACCTCTTCTTCAGCGTCACGAGATATGTCTGGGCCGTTCCGTCCTGTATCTCTGGGTTCAGCGGGTTTTCGATGAGGTCGTTGAAGTCCCTGTACTCGAACTCGAAGCCAACCAGCAGGTCCTTTATGAACTCGTAGTCACCCCTGAACATATAGGACGTCTCCCTCGTCTTCAGCCTCGAGAAATTACCTTCGCCCGTCGGAGCGTTGTAGCCGGCCTTGGCCATCGTGTAACTGAAGCTGCCGGAAAGGTGCAGCCGCTCGATAGGCGATAAGTCGACGCTGGCCGTATAGACATTAGTGATGTCCGTGTACTCCTCAAGCGACAGCGGATCCGGGAGTGCCGGTGGAGCGGACTGGCGGGTAACC
>Ga0210096_1000501_pt1 | contig 13486 bp, 10 predicted proteins | sample China_Galinas_PW_4_FD_184864 | JGI IMG/M metagenome (GOLD analysis project Ga0210096, IMG submission 184864) | Wetland microbial communities from San Francisco Bay, California, USA, that impact long-term carbon sequestration - China_Galinas_PWA_D2... | ecosystem: Environmental > Aquatic > Marine... | reverse complement strand
CACAGAGTGGCGACCCATAGATAAGAGTCGTTCACCCCTAACGCTCATCGCCGCCCCGCGCAGCGTTTTTACGCTCCGAGGTGGCTCAGCCGTTAGGGGGTATGGGGGACGTGGGAATCCAGGCTAGGCGTGCGCTATGAAAAGACTGGACAGGCGTGTCTCGAGCGCTTGTCATCGAGCAGGAATTGACGGAGGATGCGCCGGGCTTCATCGGCATAGTCGTGCTGGTCGAGACCGTTTGGGTCTTGCAGCGTCTTTCTCGCGCGAGCGCGGAGGAGATCCGAGAGACTGTGAGTGATCTGGTGGGCTGCCGTAGCATGGTCGTCGAGAATCGTGATGTGGTTGCCCGTGCTCTCGCTATCTCTGCGAATAGTTCCTGCGGCTTTGCTGATTCGACTGTCGCGCTGATGGCGCGGCGCAGGTGCCGCAGCAAGACACGGCCGGGCCCGGGGCAGCGGGATCTTGCGGCCCGCACCGAAGCGAGCCGCTGCCCTTCCGAATTGCTGGAGATCGCCAGGCGCGGTTGGTGCGGGCCGGGCACCGGGTCGTGCTGGTTCTGGTGGGCCGCTGCTGGCGGTGGAGCCGCTGCGCAAGGTGCTGCGTCTGGCGTTCCAGTTGGGACTTGGCCGGGCGTGGGAGGGGAGGTCCCCCGGGTCATCCCTTTCGACCTGCCGCTGGCTGGCTCGGGTGGCGGAGCGGGATCCGGCTCCGGCTCCCTGACCCTCTTGGGCGATGCCCCGCTCCAGCGTGAATAGGTGGTTGTCCACTCTTGTCCTCCTCTTGTCCACACTCTTGTCGGCAGACGGATGGCCCCGATCGTTGGGCCACCTCACGTCGGCGTGGACCAAATTCTACAGTCTGGGGTACAACCCCCGACCGGCCCGAGCCTCGCGACTACCCGATGTGGGTCTTGATCCCGTCACATTCGGGTCTCTGGTCTGACTACCAGGTGCCCTTGGGCGTGTATCGAGCACCTACCTGTTCGGCCCCAGACAACTCCCTGCCCTGCTCAAGGGGGCGTCCCGAGACTCGCCCGCCGGCAGTCGAGCCCCATTGCCGAGGCGCAGAGATCAATCCTCGATGACCTGGTCGTTGGTCTCGGCAAACGGCACCCGCTCGGCCCAGCCAAGCAGGTCCTGCGAGCTGGCCTCGTCCAGGCGTCGCTCAATCTGTGGCGGGAGCGGGCCAAACTTGCAGCTGAGCAGTTCTTTGAGCAGTGCCGCCTCTCTCTCCTGGCGCCCCTCCTGGAGGCCTTCCTCCAGGCCCTTGAGCATACCCTGGCGCTCCCACTCGCGGGTCCATTCGTTCACGCGCTCGGCCAATATGGCATCGACCTCTTCAAGCTCTCTCGGTTGGGGAAAGTCTACTCCGTCGGGGCCGCCAGGGTCTCGCTGTCCTGCCAGGGGCGCAGCGCATTGTAGAGCACCAGGGGGAAGACCGGCGGCAGCCGCCCCAGGGAGCTGAGGTTACCGGTGCGCACCAGCCCTTGGTAGAGCAGGACTCGAAATGCGCCTGTCCTGTTCTTTTTTCTTTCGTTCCCAGGCCCTCAGATGCTGTCCAGTTCTTTCAGCGGAGCGTGTTTGTCTGGAAAGCCACCTCCGCCTCGGGTCCTTCACCCCTGACCTAAAGACTTGTCCGCGGTCCGAGTCTCAAATGGTCCGCGGATTGAGCTCCGGAAGCTTGTTGGCCGGTCTGTGCAGCAGGCGCCGGCGGAAACCGGCTGGCAGCAGCCGCGGGCGCAGCTGCTGGCGGAAGGCGTGCTTCCAGGCCTCGAAGTCCATGGTCTCGCTGCCGTACATGACCGAGTCCAGCTCGACCATCAGCTCGGTCATGGCCTGGGCGTCCGCCTTGGGGTGGGTGGCGATCAGCTGTTTGCCGAAGGCGGGCAGAGCCAGCTGCGGGGATATACCCATGTGCTTGTGGGCCAGGAACTTGAACATCTGGCACCAGTCGCGCGGGTTCGTCTCGCTGTTGACGTAACGCACGCAATACCAGAGCCGAACCGAGCTCGGCAGAGTGCGGATGGCCACCTGGCGAACCAGATGAAGGTAGCGTTGCCCCGAGTGCGCGGCAAGGAAGCGGACCAGTCGGGTCTCCTTCAGGCCCAGCACGGACGAGATCTCACCAGCCGCCCGTCGGGCTATGCCCTTTCTCCGCGCCCAGATCCACGACCAGTAGGTGCCCAGCATGAAGGCCACCCCCAGCAGGGGTAGCCAGAAGGCCAGTGGTGAGCCGGCCGGGAAGAAGGTGCTGGTCGGGGTTGCGCCGAAGGCGCCTTCGCCGCGCAGGCCGCCGTTGGCGGCGATCTGGCGGATCGGCAGCACCAGGGTCTCGGCCCGGTCGGTGGTCACGTTCCACCAATTGACTCGCAGCGAGGGAATCTGGATCAGGCCGTTATGCTGGGGTACCAGGGTGAAGGACTCGACTCGGGTTCCCTCCAAATGGCGACCGTCCGGGGAGAGTATCCCGTGGGTCTCGGACTTCTCCTGATAGATCCGGAAGTCGGGGCTTGCCAGCTGCTTCTCCAGCGAGGGCAGCTGGCTGCCAGTCGCGCCGACCGCCTTGATCTCGATGGTCAGGCTCAGGGGCTGCCCGGCCTCGGCGCTGTCGGCGTTCTTGAACCGGCTCTGTATAGTGAGTTCCTCCAGGGGGAGCCAGGGCTGCATCCGCGGATCGGCGGGCTTGACGCTCAGCTCGATGGGGGCGGCCGCCCGAACGTCGTAGGGCGTCCCGCCCCTAGCCAGCTCGCCGGTCGCCCGGGCAGGGTCCAGGGTAATCTTGCCCGCTCTGACTGGAGTGGCGGCATAGTGGAACTCGCTGACAATCTGCTGGCGACCGTCGGCCCGCCGCGTCCGAGTGATGGGTCCGTCGATCTTCTGAAACACCAGATCGTTCGTGCTGGGCAGTACCGGGTCTACCAGGCTCAGGTTCTGCTCGCTGATGATGCGGAGCGTATAGACGAGGTTCTCCTGGGCATAGGCCTCGCCGGCGCTCAGGTCCGCCTCCACGGTGGGTGAGAGTCCGCCCGCGCGAGCGGGCTGACCATAGGGCATGGCGCCGCGCTGCATGGGTCGGCCGTAGCCCTGTCCCGGCATGCCGCCGGGCCAGCCTGGTGCCAGGCCGGTGCCGAGACCCGGATACCCATAGCCGGCGGGATTGCTGGGTGCGCCCAAAAGAGGCGCTTGGATGGGCTGGGGCCTGACTCCCTGGTCGCGCTGGTCCAGTGGACGGTACTGGTAACCGTCGGTGACCGGCATGAAGCCCGAAGGAGGGAGCGCGGCCAAAGCGGCGGCGCCGGTCAGGGCTGCCGCACAAAGGGCAACGCGGATAATGGTGGTGGTCTTCATGCAATACCTGTCCGGATGTCTTGACCCGCCTACCAGGGTCGGGGCTCGCGTAGCGGAAGTCCGCGCTGTCGTTGCGCGCTCCGCTCTTCCAGAATGAACTGGTTCCGCAGGAGATAGCCCGGATCACCTTCGATCTGGTCCAGCCACTGCTCCATCAACAGGATGGTGCTCGCATCGCCCGCTCCTGTGCCCTGCTCAAGGGACTCCCCCTTGCCCTGCTCGGCCTCGTCGTCCGGCGTCTGGCCCAGCTGGTCGAAACGGTCGACCGATGCCACTCCCTCACCCGGCGGCTGGGTCAGGTCCTCGGGCGGCGGTCTGTCGCCTCCCGTGGCATCTTCCCGCGGCTGCTCGTCCTCGCTCTTGCCTTGGGCGTCCTCCTTCTTCTTCGAGCCGCCCTCGGTCTCACGCTTCCGCTCCTTCTGGTCGTTGGACTGCCCTTCGTCCTTCGATTCTTTGTCGCCCTTGCCTTTCTTGTCCTCTTTGTGCTGCTCGCCCTGGGATCCCTTGTCCTTCTTGCGCTGCTTGTCCGCACCCTTTTCCGACTCCGGCTTCTCGGCCTCCTTTTTGGACTCGCCCTCCTTCTGATCCTTGGTCGGATCACCGGCCTCCTGCTCGCGTTTGTCCTTCTCCTCACCCTTGGGCCCGCGCTCCTTCTGCTCCTTGTCCTTCTCGCCTTCCTTGGATTTCTGCTCGGCGCTCTGGTCCACGCTGTCGCCTTCACTGGGCTTCTTGTCCGCACCCTTCTCGCTGTCCTTGCCCTTGCTCTTGCCCTCCGCGGTGTCCTCGCTCTCGCCGCTTTCGGATTCTGACTCCGACTTAGACTTGCCCTTCTTTTGCTGCTCGGATTCCTTGCCCTTTTCCTTGTCCTCGTTCTTCTCCGAGTCGCTCTCGGACTCCTGCTTATCCTTTTTCTCGTCCGAGCCGCTCTCCGATTGCTCTTTCTCCTTCTCGGAGCTGCTCTCGCCTTCCTGCTGCTGCTCCGATTCCGCGCCGCTGCTGGAGGACTGCTGTTGCTGTTGCTGTTGCTCCTGCTCCTGCTCCTGCTTCTGCTCCTGCTGCTGTTGCGTCTGCTCCTGCTTCTCCTTCTGCTCCTGCTTCTCTTTCTGCTCCTGCTTCTCCTTCTGCTCCTGCTTCTCTTTCTGCTCCTGCTTCTCCTTTTGCTCCTGCTTCTCCTTCTGGTCCTGCTTCTCCTTTTGCTCCTGCTTCTTCTGGTCCTGCTTCTCTTTCTTCTCCTGCTTCGGTTGCTCTGCGCCCTTCTTCTGCTCTTCCTGCTCCTTCTTCTCCGCCTCTTTGCGCTTTTCTTCTTTCTTACGCTCGTGCTCGGCAAAGGTCTGCGGATCGGTCTTCAATAGCATGGCCTTGGCCACGGCCAGGTTATGCCGGGCGTCCCCGTGGTGCGGGTCCTTCTCCAGCACCTCTTCGTAGGCCTCGACCGCGCCTTCATAGTCCTTGAGCCGGAAGCGTGCGTTGCCCAGATTATAGTCGGCGTCCAGGCCTACCTGTTGGCGGTCGACCCGCTCGAAGGCCTCGGCAGCTTCGCGGAACTTGCCCGCGCGGTAGAACGCGACTCCCTGCCGATAGTCGTCGGCGAACAGGTCGGCCGCTTTCAGGTAGTTTCCTGCCTCGAAGGTCTTCGCCGCTTTCTGCTCGCTGTTGTCGAGCCAACCAGCCGAGGCGATCGCTGGGACGCCGATCAATGTCAGGAACAGGGCAAGCCTGGGCGATTGCATCACTTGTCGACCTCGGAGCTGACCATGCGCGGGCGCCCCCGGAACTGAGGCAGGATTAAGGCCGCCACCAATAAGACCAGCCAGTAGAAGCGTTCGTTCCACACGCGAGTGCGCACGTCTCCCTCGGCGGGCTGGGCCTTGTGGCCCCGGGCGGCCAGCTTGAGTATCTCGGCGGTATCGTTGTCACGGTAGTCGGCGGTCTGGTAGATGCCGTGACCGGCCTCCGCCAACTCGCTGAGGCCTTTGACATCCAGCTTGGACTTGATCGGCTTGCCGTCCCGGCCGGTCATCCATCGGCCGTTGGCAGCCGGCACGGGGCCCCCGCCTGGGGTGCCCACACCGAGCACATAGAAGTTGACGCCTTGGGTGGCGAGCGCCGCGATCTGGCTCTTGAGCGCCTCCTCGTTCTCGAAATCGCCGTCAGAGACGAGCAGGATGCTCAAGGCCTCCTCGTCGGGCTGGCCGGCCAGCAGCTCCTTGGCCCGGTCCAGCGCCAGGCTCAGGCGGCTGCCCTGCAGGGCGACCAGATCGGTAGAGAGGGCCGGTAGCTGGGCCCGGATGCTGGTGGCATCCTCGGTGACCGGCGAGATCACATGCGCCACCGAGGCGAAGGCGACCAGGCCGATACGCAGCTCGCGGTTCTGGCTGATCAGGTCCTCGACCTCCTGACGTGCCCGGGCCAGGCGCGAGGGCTGGACATCGGCGACGTCCATGGACTTGGAGATGTCGAGTACCACCACCAGGCTGGCGCCCGGGCGGAACAGGCGCACGTCGGCGAAATCCCATCGGGGCCCCGCCATTGCCACGACCAGCAGGCTCCAGAGCAGGGACCAGAGGCCGAAACGACGCCAGCGCTCAACGGCCTTGAACTCACGGGTGCCCGTGAGATAGGGCAGCAGATGGGCGTCGGCGTACCGACGGATGCGCCCCTCGTAACCGTGGCTGGGGCTGCGCTTGAGCCACCAGGCCATGGGCAGTATGAGCAGCAGAGCCCAGAGCCAGGCGGGCTCAGCGAAATGGAGCATGGCCTCAGACATGGCCACCTCCACTGCCCAGGGCGACCCGCTGCTGGGGGATCAGCCCGATCAGCACCAGCACGAGCAGGCCGAGGGCGAGCGGCCAGCGGTAGAGCGGCGAGGGAATCATCACCGTGCGAGACTCCGCCTCGGTCTTCTCCAGGGTGTCTACGCGCTGGTAGATCTCCTCCAGGGCACGGGTATTGGTGGCCCGGAAGTAGGCCCCGCCGGTCGCCTCGGCGATCCGGCGCAGGGTGTCTTCGTCGAGTCCGATGTCGGTGTCCGGGTGATAACGTCCGTCATGTCCTAGGATGAGTATCTCGTCCTTGTTGCTGCCAACGCCGATGGTGTAGATGCGGATGCCTTCGCGCGCGGCCAGCCGGGCGGCCTCCAGGGGAGGGATGACCCCGGAGGTGTTCTCGCCGTCGGTGACTAGGATCAACACGCGAGACCCCTCCGGGCGGTCGCGCAGCTTCTTTATGCTCAGACCGATGCCGTCTCCGATGGCGGTGGCGTCGCCCGCCATGCCGGGCACCACCTCATCCAGGATGTGTCTGACCGCCTCGCCGTCCAGGGTCAGGGGCGAGAGCACGAAGGATTGGGTGCCGAAGATCGTCAGGCCGATGCGATCGCCAGAGCGGCTCTGGATGAACTTGTCGATCACTCCTTTGACCACGGCCATGCGGCTGACCGGCTTCTCGTCCACGGTGAAGTCAAGGGCGGTCATGGAGCGGGAGGTGTCGACCGCGAGCATCAGATCGTAGCCTTCGGTCTTGATCTCGGTGTGCGGCTCCAGCCACTCGGGTCGCATCAGGGTGACCACCAACAGGGCCCAGAAGAGGCTCAACAGGAGGCCATGGATGCTCGCCGCCAACGGCTTGCCTGGGCGCTTGCCGACGAAGGCCTCCTGCAGGTGCCCCATGGAAGGATGCAGGAGGGTGGTGTGGATGCCGGAGGCGGCCTGCTCACGCTCGGCGCCCTTGTGCAGCCAATACCGCCTGACCAGCCAGGGCAGCGGCAGCAGCAACCCCATCCAGGGCCAGTGGAACTCAAACACCGGCTTCGGCCCTCTTCTTCGGCTGCTCGCTGGCCGATACCCAGGCCAACGCGGCATCGATCAACAAATTGATCAAAGGCCTCTCCATGCTCGCCTCGTCCGGTGGGGCGTAAGGCATCTCCAGCAGCACGGCCGCGTGTCGCTGCCAGTCGAAGCCCGCCGGGTCGTGCTCGTCGAGCCAGGTGATCCATTCCTCACCGACCAATCCCGCACAGCTAGTGCGGCCGAAACGGGCCATGGCGATGCGCCGCAGCAGCTCCGAGAGCTCGCCGGCCACCTCTTTGGAGTTCATCTGGGCCTGGCGTCGGCGCAGACTGCGCAGGCGTCGGCGGGCGTCGCGCTGCCACTTGGCGGCGACCAGGGGATGCTCGCGGCGGCCGAACAGCAGCCAGAGTGCTGCTATGGCCAGGATCGCGGCCAGTCCGATCAGCCACCAGCCCGGACCCGGCGGCCACCAGGAGATAGGGTCCAAGCCGTGGATGTCTCGAATCTGGGGTATACCGGCGGGCATCAGCGCACAGCCCTCGTCTGAAGCCGACGCTGGAGGCCGCGGGAGAGGCCCAGGTGGACGTCCTCGTCGGTCCGAAGCGGGATGGTCAATATGCCCAGACGGTTGGCGATGGACATCAGCTGGGTGCGCCGCTGGCGCCAGGTGGCTGCATACTGGGCCAGTCCTTTCTCGTCGTCGGTGTCGATCTCGATGCGCCGGCCCCGCGGGTCGTGGAAGACCACCCGTCCCATGGACGGCAGCTCCCAGTCGGCCGGGTCGTCCACCGGGACCACGACCACTGTGTGGCGTTGGCACATCCGGCCCAGGGCCTGCTCCAGATTGCCTATGTCCCGGTTGAAATCCGCGATCACGAAGACCAGGCTGCCGATGTGAGTGGTCTGCTCGGCGCGTTTGAGGGCGGCGGACAGGGGATCGCCCTGGGCCGCTTCCTCGGTCCCCGGCTGGGACAGGGCATGGAGCAGGCGCCACAGGGCGCGGCGGTCCTTGGTGGGCCGAAAATGCTGCTGGCCCGTGGCCGCATCGCCGTAGAGCAGCCCGCCGACCCGGTCGCTCAGGGCATTGGCGGCCCAGCCGAGTAGGGCGGCGGCTCGTGCCGCCTGGACGGACTTGAAGGTGCCCCGGGTACCGAAGCTCATGTGCGGACTCTTGTCAACGCACAGCAGCACGCTGCGCTCTCGCTCCTCGCGAAAGACCTTGAGGTGGGGAAAGTTGGTCCTGGCCGTGACCTTCCAATCCATGTTGCGGATATCGTCGCCTTCCTGGTACTCGCGAACCTCCTCGAAGTCGAGACCGGTTCCCCGAAATACCGAGGCGTAGAGCCCGCTGAAAGTGGAGTTGACCAGATGCCTGGATGCCAGTCCCAGAGTACGAGCCCGGTGACGAAGCTCCAGCAGATCGTCGAGACGTGGCTGCAGGGTCATGCCGTGACTGCTTTCGGCGTGCGTTATGGGATGGCCACCATCTCGAGCAATCGGGCGACGAAGTCGTCGGTGGTGACCCCCTCGGCCTCGCCCTCGAAGGTGAGCAGTACCCGGTGGCGCAGGATCTCGGGAGCTACCTGCTGGATATGGTGAGGGGCGACGTATTGATCGCCGTCCAGCCAGGCGCGGGCCCGCGCACAGCGGGCCAGGGCGATACTGGCTCGGGGCGAGGCGCCGAACCGGCACCAGCGGGCGAGGCTCTCGTCATAGGCCCCCGGGTTGCGAGTGGCGTGGACCAGATCGACGATGTAGCTGTGCAGCTTGGGGTCCAGATAGACGTTGGCCACATCGGCACGCATGGCGAACAAATCCTCCTGGGCCAAAGGATTGCGCGGCGGTTTGGGCTTGGACTTCTGGTGGCGACTGTCCAGCTCCAAGATGGCCAGCTCCTCGTCCCGGGCCGGATAGCCCACCCAGACGTGCATCAGGAAGCGGTCCAGCTGGGCCTCGGGGAGGTGGTAGGTGCCCTCCTGCTCGATGGGGTTCTGGGTGGCCAGCACCATGAAGAGTGCGGGCAGCGGATAGCTCTTCTGACCGACGGTGATCTGGCGCTCGGCCATGGCCTCCAGGAGGGCCGACTGCACCTTGGCGGGAGCCCGGTTGACCTCGTCGGCCAGGATGATGTTGTGGAACAGGGGGCCGGAGCGGAACTCGAATTCGCCCTTCTCGTGGCGGTAGATGTCCGTGCCGATCAGGTCCGAAGGCAGCAGGTCGGGGGTGAACTGGACGCGCTGAAAATCGCCGTCAATGGCCTCGGACAGGGCCTTGACTGCGGTGGTCTTGGCCAGTCCCGGCAGGCCTTCGACCAGGAGGTGGCCATTGCTCAGCAGGCAGATCAGCATGCTGTCGATCAATTGTTGCTGACCAATGATCTGCGAGGCGATGTGCTCGCGCACAGGCTGGAGGTCTGAGGGATTCATGATCGGGGTGTTGCCCTGAGTTGAGAGTTGCGCGGAGTTCCGTCGGCGCAGGTACGGCGTTACTGCGTCGATCCCTTGACCGGGCATATCGTCGTTGCTTTTCCGTGCGGATGCAAGGGCAGAACCGATTGTAGCTAATTCAATAATTCCGAATATTAGAATACTAATGGAGCTGAGGCCAGGGGCGGCGATGCGGACCCGGGCGCGAAGACGGGGTGGTCTCCCCCCGGTCGTCGGAGGAATTGTGCTCAGGGGCGACTTCCCGGGCCTTATGCACAAGATTCGGGTCAGGGTCAGTGGCTTTGGCCGATCCGACCCATCGCTGGCTAGAGATGCCTCTAGAAAACATGTAACATATTGATCCACTTAGGAATAGGTATACCTTGATCGAAAAGTGTCCGATTCGTTTGAGTGCCAAGCGGGGCGGGGGCTGGGAGCGATTGCCCGCAGATTCTCAACATCCTTATCCACAGGTGGTGTGAGTAACCTCCAAACCCCTTTGACAACACTGCCATGGCCGCTTCTCCCGAGGCTTATTGGAAGAAATGCCTCGCAAGCCGCTCTTTTCGTAGGGCTTTCGGTCTACTGGAGCGACAGGCCAGGGGTTCACTCCTAGCCGTCATCGCTTGGCCTTGCAAACCGGTCGCCGAGATAGGGGGAGGTTGCGGATTTCAGGTATAGTTCGCCTCCCTCCCGAGCTATGGTGTCTTGTGCTCCGCGGACATCGGTCTTGGCGGACACCTCCCTGGCTGCAACCCCTTTGGAGCACCCCCGATTTGATCGAGAAGCTGCGAAACGTCGCCATCATCGCCCATGTCGACCACGGCAAGACGACCCTGGTCGACGAGCTGCTGAAGCAATCCGGGACACTCGGGGAGCGCTTCGGGCCCGTCGAGCGGGTAATGGATTCCAACGATCTGGAGCGGGAGCGGGGGATCACCATCCTGTCGAAGAACACGGCGATCCGTTGGGGCGACTATCGGATCAACATCGTGGACACTCCGGGCCATGCGGATTTCGGCGGTGAGGTCGAGCGGGTGCTGTCGATGGTCGATTCGGTCCTCTTGCTGGTGGATGCCGTCGAAGGGCCCATGCCCCAGACTCGCTTCGTCACCGAGAAGGCGTTCAAACATGGGCTCAAGCCTATCGTGGTGGTCAATAAGATCGACCGTGACGGTGCCCGTCCGGACTGGGTGATCGATCAGACCTTCGATCTGTTCGATCGGCTGGGGGCCACTGACACCCAGCTGGATTTCCCCATCGTCTACTGCTCGGCCTTGAACGGGTACGCGGGGCTAGACTCGCAGGCGCGCGAGGGCGACATGACGCCCCTGTTCGAGACAATTGTGGCTCACTGTCCTCCTCCGCCCGTGGACCCGGACGGCCCCTTTCAGATGCATGTCTCGACTCTGGACTACTCGAGCTACGTAGGGGCCATCGCGGTGGGGCGTATCACCCGTGGGCGGGTGCGCCGCAACATGTCCGTCACCTTGATCAAACGTGACGGTGATCGTCATCGGGCCAAGATCGGTCAGGTGCTGGGATTCCTGGGCCTGCAGCGGGTGGAGGTCGAAGAGGCCGGCGCGGGCGACATAGTAGCGGTGACCGGCATCGAGGCACCGAACGTCTCCGATACATTGTGCGATTCGGAGTACGCCGAGGCCTTGCCACCCCTGACTGTGGACGAGCCCACAGTCTCCATGACCTTCCAGGTCAATACCTCGCCCTTTGCGGGCAAGGAGGGCAAGTACCTGACGTCTCGGCAGGTCAAGGAGCGACTCGAGCGCGAGCTGATCCACAACGTGGCCCTGAGGGTGGAAGAGGGCAACGACCCGGAGAAGCTCAAGGTCTCGGGCCGGGGCGAGCTGCACCTGTCGATTCTCATCGAGAACATGCGTCGCGAGGGCTACGAGGTGGCGGTGTCGCGCCCGGAGGTGATCTTCCGTGAGGTGGACGGCGAGATCTGCGAGCCCTATGAGCAGGTGATCGTGGACCTGGACACCGGCCACCAGGGGGGCGTGATGGAGGCGCTCGGATGCCGCCGAGGCGAGCTGCGCGACATGCAGCTAGACGCCCGGGGTCGGGCGAGGCTTGACTACATCATCCCCTCGCGCGGGCTGATCGGCTTTCAGACCGAGTTCTTGACGCTGACCTCCGGGACCGGCCTGCTCTATCATGTGTTCGATCACTATGGGACGGCCAAGCCGGGGGGCATCGCCGAGCGGATCAACGGGGCCATGATCTGCAACGCCACTGGAAAGGCCCTGGGGTATGCCCTGGATAATCTCCAGCAGCGCGGACGCTTGTTCGTGAAGCCGGGAGACGAGGTCTACGAGGGTCAGGTAATCGGTATCCATGCCCGGGAGAACGATCTGACGGTCAACCCGCTCAAGGCAAAGCAGCTCACCAACATTCGCGCTGCGGGCAAGGACGACAATGTGCTGCTCACTTCGCCATTGATCTTCTCCCTGGAGCAGGCGATCGAGTTCATCGACGATGACGAGTTGGTCGAGGTGACTCCCGCGGCGGTGCGAATCCGCAAGAAGCACCTCAAGGAGCACGAGCGCAAGCGTGCCTCCCGGGCAGAATAAGCCCGCGCCGCGGCTTTCGTATCCTTTTGCGGGGCCGCAAGAAAAGACCCCAGCCGCAATCCCTGCGCTGGGGTCTGTCGCCGGGCTTGGTTGGCTAAGCATCTTCCCTGCACGTCCCTGTCGGAGGGGTGGTCCCGTCCGGCTCCTTGAGTGGCGACGGTCACAGTGTGCCGAAAAAAGACCCGTCTGTCTGTAGGCAGATTCTGCAATCCGTGTAGGTCGGGGCTTACAAACCCGATCCCATCGCAAAGAGAAGACCCCAGCGGCAATCCTTGCGCCGGGGTCTGTCGCCGGGCTTGGTGGGCTAAGCGTCTTCCCTATGCGTCCGTGTCGGAGGGGTGGTTCCGTCCGGCTCCTCGAGTGGCGACGGTTACAGTCTGCCAAGGCTGCCAGGGGTTGTCTGTAGGATGATTCACCAATTCTTGTAGGCCGATTCTTACAACTGCAGTCCCGCAGCGCCCCGGTCCCGGGTGATAGACTCCACGTATGGACGATCTCTATCCCTCCATCGAGCCTTACGCCAGCCATCGGATACAGGTGGATCCTATCCATACCCTCTATCTGGAGGAGTGTGGCAGCCCTGGCGGCATACCGGCGTTGTTTCTGCACGGCGGCCCCGGGGCGGGCTGCGAGCCCTTTCATCGCTGCTTCTTCGATCCCGATGTCTACCGCATCGTGTTGTTCGATCAGCGGGGCTGCGGTCGCTCCACGCCACACGCGGAGCTGCGTGAGAATACGACTTGGCATCTGATCGATGACATCGAGGAGGTCCGGCGGCGCCTGGGAATAGAGCGTTGGCTGGTGTTCGGTGGCTCCTGGGGCTCAACCCTCGCGCTGGCCTACGCCGAGGCCCGCCCCGAGCGCGTCCTGGCCCTGGTCCTGCGGGGGATTTTTCTGTGCCGACCGAGGGAGATTCAGTGGTTCTATCAGGAAGGGGCGTGTCGAGTGTTTCCCGATTATTGGGAGGATTTCGTTGCGCCCATCCCCGAGCCGGAGCGCGATGACCTGCTGGCGGCCTTTCATAGCCGCTTGACCGGCGGCGATGATATCGCCCGCATGGCGGCGGCCAAGGCCTGGTCGGTTTGGGAAGGGAGGACCGCGACCCTGAGCGGCAACCCGGCCGTCATAGACCATTTCTCCGATCCCCGTGTCGCGCTCAGCCTGGCGCGTATCGAGGCCCACTATTTCGCTAACCAGGCGTTTCTGGAGGCCGATCGGTTGCTCGCTCGCGCGCAACGCCTGGCGAACATCCCGGGCGTCATCGTCCATGGGCGCTACGACCTCATCTGCCCCCTGGAATCGGCCTGGGAGCTGGCCCGGCGCTGGCCACGGGC
>Ga0210096_1000500_pt1 | contig 13506 bp, 16 predicted proteins | sample China_Galinas_PW_4_FD_184864 | JGI IMG/M metagenome (GOLD analysis project Ga0210096, IMG submission 184864) | Wetland microbial communities from San Francisco Bay, California, USA, that impact long-term carbon sequestration - China_Galinas_PWA_D2... | ecosystem: Environmental > Aquatic > Marine... | reverse complement strand
GAGTAACGCCAATGCAATTCCCAAATCTGAACTACTACTTTTAATTTTTAAGCCACCACTCAGTTTAAAAAAGATATCATGTGCGCTTAATTTTACCTGGAGATATTTTTCTAAAATTGCTGCAATGAGCACCACTTGTTTATGATCAACACCAGAGATAACTCGCTGTGGGATTGCTAATTTTGATTGAATGGTAAGTGCTTGTAGTTCAAGTAATAATGGGCGTGATCCTTCTACAATACTGATAAGAACTGAACCGGGTGATGGACTCATATCATTGAGCAAATGTTCATTTATATTTGGCATTTCATGCAAACCTTTTTCCCCCATTTCAAAAAAACCAAGCTCATTGAGTGTGCCAAAACGATTTTTTACGGCACGCAGCATGCGAGTTTGCCACCGATCTTCACCTTGCAAATAAAATACGCCATCAACCATATGTTCTAATGTTTTTGGTCCGGCAATATTTCCTTCTTTAGTGATATGTCCGGTAAGAATTATGGTGATATTATGTTCTTTGGCGAGCCGCATAAAATGAAAGGTTGCTTCACGTAATTGGCCAACGCTTCCTGGCAATGCTTGGCTGCTTGCGGTATAACAGTTTTGAATTGAATCGACGACCAATATATCAGGTTTATTATGCATCGCAGTTTGCAAAATAGTTGATAAATCTGCTTGATCAGAAAATAAAAGTTGTTCATTCGTGCAATCAATGCGTTCAGCACGCAATCGAACTTGTGCTAACGATTCTTCAGTTGAAAAATAAAATACCGTATGGGCTTGTGCTAATTTATTACAAATTTGCAGGAGCAGTGTTGATTTTCCAATCCCTGGATCGCCGGTTAAAATGAGTAGCGAGCTTGGCATAATACCGCCCCCCATAACGCGATCCCATTCAAGCATGTCAGTTTTCATACGCTCTTGCGATTTGATGGTAACTGCATGTAGATGTTGCATATTGGTAGTTGGTGCTGCTTTATGAGCGCCAAGTTTACCCACTTGTGGCGCACTGGTGACTTTCTGAAAAGTATCCCATTGATTGCATTCTGGGCAGCACCCAAGCCATTTAACACAGGAATAGTTACAGGAAGAACAGGCGTATGAACTTTTTTGTTTTGCCATAGCTATATTGTTGGTTGTTTATCTATCACAAAACAGCTGCGGCATCGTGCTTGATATGCTTCTTGGGCACCGACTAATACAATAGGATCATCATATTTTGCTGGTTCATCATTAATCAGACGTTGGCTAAAATGTGCATCAGTGCCACATTGCGTACAAATTGCTTGTAGCTTAGTTATTTTATCAGCAAGCGCTAATAATGCGGGCATTGAACCAAAAGGGACACCGCGAAAATCTAAATCTAATCCGGCAATAAGTACCCGTTTTCCGGCATCAACTAATTCAAGAATAACCGGTACGATGTCTTTAGGGAAAAATTGAACTTCATCAATACCGATAACATCAACTTCAGGTGCCCCCGCAATATCGAGCATCTGTTCTAACGTGTCGAGTGGATGTGCATGGAATTTACTGCCGTTATGTGAAACTACATATTCAATAGCATGGCGATCATCAATACTTGGTTTGAAGGCAACCACATCAAGTTTGGCAATTTTGGCACGCCGCAAACGCCGAATCAGTTCTTCAGATTTTCCTGAAAACATAGGGCCACAAATTATTTCTAAAATACCGTTCACATTTTTATGTGGTTGCTGAGACATGGGTTCCTCGTGTATACTTTAAAAAATAAATGTTAAAGGGGTTAATTACTAATTTTGTATAATACCTAGTTACCGGTAGGGACACAAGTCCATGGAATTTAGTTCATCACTTTCACGATATATCGCTAGTTGCGGTATTGTAGCACGCCGTAAAGCTGCCGCATGTATTAAAGCAGGAGAAATTACGGTTAACGGCAAAAAAATTATTAAACCGGGATATCAAGTACAACCAACAGATGTTGTGCGATATAAAGGCAAACTTATTAAGCCTGAACAAAAAGTATATCTCGCGTTGAATAAACCAAAAGGGGTTATTACAACGCATTCAGATCAGCGTGGACGTCCCACCGTATATGATTTGGTTAAAGGAGCAACCAAAAAACGAGTGCATGCAATTGGGCGTTTGGATATTAATACCACTGGATTAATATTATTGACCAATAACGGGGATTTAACGCAGCGATTAGCACATCCGAAATATGAAATAAAGAAAACATATATTGCAACACTTGATAAATCAATCCCATTAGCCCATATTGCAAAAATAAAAAGTGGCATATATTTATCTGATGGAAAAGTTATTATTGATCAAGTAACACGATTACGAACTAAAAAGAATAATGTTGTGCGTGTGGTGTTGCATAGCGGCCGTTATCGGGTGATTCGACGTTTATTTAAAGCACTTGGCTATAACGTACGTAAACTTGATCGGGTTGGTTATGCGGGATTGAGTACTCGTGGGCTTGCGCGTGGTGCTTGGCGTCGTCTTACCAATGCGGAAATAAAACGTCTCAAGACTGTGGCGGCAATGGAATAAACATATTCGTTCGTGCTTGATATTCTTGATAGTCTGGGTTGTTTGCTAATTTTTTCTCAATCAGTGGCGCGCTAAAATAGCGTAACGTAAGATATATTGTAATGGGTGCACCAATTGTTAAAAAGCCGTATGGCACTGAAAAAGCAATGAGATATAAGCTCCACCACATAACCGATTCACCAAAATAATTAGGATGACGTGAATACCGCCATAATCCCTCTTTCATTATTTGGCCATCGTGGGCTGAATTACTGGTAAAACGATAGAGTTGGTAATCAGCAATATTTTCAATGATAAAGCCCATTATATAGCCTGCCGTACCAATACAATCTAGCATATTAAATCCTGCTCCTGAACAAAGATTAATTATGATAATAGGTGCGCTCATAATTAATAAAAGAAAAAGTTGGAATCCACACACCCACCATATTGTTTCTCCTATAGAGCGTAAGGTCCATTCTACTTTCCAATCTTTAAAGCGAAGGTCTTCTTTTTTATGGTAACGGTAGAGCAAATAGGATGAAAGACGAATACCCCATATGCCGATTAACAAGGTGGCGATAATTTGCCGGGGATAATAAGAACTGCCAAAGATAAACGTATATAAAGTAAGAAGAATACAGCCACCACCCCAGGTAAAATTTCCGAGACTTTTATCTTTCGTTATAAAGATTACCGTAAGTAGCGAACTCATATATGCGGTGATTAATATGAGAGCACCAAGAAATAATATCATATAAAAACTCCTTTTGGTTTGTTTAGAGTATGCTAAACTAACTTTCCATAAAAAAAGAAAAAATTTCAGATGGAAGGCAACGCAATGATCTCGGAGTATCTTTCTATTCACAATTCGCCAGTATTATCAGGTACGCTCTCCGTAGTTGGTGCAAAAAATGCAGTATTGGTGATTATGGCTTCATTAGTCCTTACGCGTGGCACCTCTATTTTACATAATGTACCTGCTTCAAACGATGTTATTCAAATGATTGCCCTCTTGAAAAGTCTTGGCGCTCGTATTGAATTTGATCGACATCATCATAAGCTTACTATTGATACAGCAGAAATTAAGAAGTTTCAGGTATCACCTGATATTATGAAAAAAATGCGTGCCTCAGTATTAGTTATGGGGCCATTACTTGCACAATTTGGCAAAGCAGAAATTGCATTACCAGGGGGTTGTTTAATTGGGCAACGGCCAGTTGATTATCATTTGAAAGCTTTTGCTCGAATGGGTGCTGAAATTATTGAAAATGGATCTTATGTGTCTGCAGTTGCATCACAATTGGAAAGTACGCGAATTGTTTTAGAATACCCCAGTGTGGGCGCGACTGAAAATATTATGATGGCAGCAACTAGCACGGGAGGAGTAACTACTATTATTAATGCAGCACTTGAGCCTGAAGTACTTGATCTGATTGAAGTGTTGAAGAAAATGGGGGCTCATATTCAGATTAAACCACCAGCTACGATTGAAATAGCCGGAGGCTACGAATTAAAGCCAATTGAACATACAGTATTATCAGATCGTTTAGAAGCGGGTGCCTTATTACTTGCATCAGCAATAAGTGGTGGTTCAATTAGCATACCGAATGCACCGGCATATGCGATGGATTTATTTTTATATAAACTCGAAGAGATGGGCCATCGTATAGATGTTGGGCATCAGGGAGTTGGTATTACGCTTCATGCAGCGCAGCAGCCGCGTGCGGTATCATTTAAAACCGGACCTTATCCCGGGTTTCCTACCGATTTACAAGCGCCTATGATGGTTGCACAATGTGTAGCTGAAGGAGAATCGGTGATAGAAGAAACAGTTTTTGAAAATAGATTGCTGCATGTTCGTGAACTGCAAAAAATGGGTGCGCAAATTGAAGTAAATCATAATAAAGCAATCATTAAAGGGGTAGATGAATTATATGGTGCCGGAGTGATTGCAACCGATATTCGAGCATCATGCGCATTAGTACTTGCAGGATTAGTTGCTCAAGGTACCACCAACATGACTGGATTACATCATTGGCGCCGAGGATATGAAGCGCTTGAAATTAAGCTCCAGAAAATCGGCGCCCGCATTGCCGTTCATGAAGGCGAAGTGAAATCAACAGTTAATGCAAAGCAACCTCCGACAAGGACTGAGGTTTGAGTTCAGGTAATTTTGCTTTCAATGCACCAACGGTTTGATTATCTTCAGGGATTTCATTTTTTAGCTCGATAAGAATGTATTTAAGACTTTGATCGCCTGCAGCTATTCGATCAATATTTGCATCATCGAGAATCATATCATCTGGTTGATCTTTGAGTGCGCTTGCAAGTGCTTTATAGCCAGCTGGGGTAAGATGTGCATAACACATACCATCAAAATCTTTTGCGGTTATGATAAATTCATCCCGCTGCATAGCAAATCTTGAACCACCAAATGCAATACATCGTTGGGTGTAATATTTATCGCCATGGCTTTTATTATAAATAAGCCAAAAAGAGCCCAAGAGCGCACAGGTTGCAATAAGAGCTTTCATCTTTTTCATAGGAACTTCCTTTTTAAATAGTTCAAACTACTTAAAGATAGCTTAGAAACTTCCGGTAAGTTCAGTCAATTCTTTAGTGATCTTAGCTTGACGAAGTTTATTGTATTGTAATTGAGTCGTTTCAAGAAGATTCTCAGCATTGCGCGTAGAACTATCCATAGAAAGAAAGCGTGCTGCTTGTTCGGCCAGTAGTGAGGCAAAAAGAAGGTAATGAATTTGTGCGTCAAGACATTGCAAGGCAAGGATATTCAGTAATTCGTTTGGTTCTTGTTCCCAAATATATGGTTCTTGTTCATGAGATTCAGTTGTACGCTCAGTTTCAAAAGGAATGAGTTTGGTGCGGGAAGCCTTTTGTATAAAGAATGTTTTGAGTTTATTACTCACCATAACAACCTCAGAGAATGGGTGCTCTTGGTGAGAAATGTAGGTGGTAAGTTCTCGAGTGATTAATGGGAGTGTTGTTGCGCTAAACTCATTATAAAATGAAGTGGGCACAAAATGTTTTGATTTGAGAAAATCAACTGCTTTTTTACCGATACCAATAATATGTGCATTCTGTGTATCAATGTTTTTCTCAAAATAACGAAATAAAGCAGCATTAAAATTACCACATAATCCTTTTTGAGAACCTACAAGAATAATCAACTGCTTTTTTTCTTTTTCATGATTTGGATATACGATCTGATTATGCCATTCCGGTGCATGATTTTTTACGCGATAAAATAACGAAGAAATTGCTTGCTGATATGTATTAAGGGCATCCTGCTTTGCGCGCAAGCGAGTATGAGTAGACATCGAAATGAGTCGCATTGCGTGAGTAATTTTTTTTATCGTCTCAACAGCTTTGATACGCTGCCGCATTTGAATCAGTTGTGCCATGTAAACTCCTACGATGGAAATATCAACGTATGTTGCTATTATAGGATAATTTTTTCTACTTTGTAAGTAATGAGTATGAGTTTGTAATATTAATTAATACGTATTTTAACTGAGTAATGCAAATGATTATTTTAATTGATGGTTATAATGTTCTTAAACAAGTTTTTTCCAATGAAATCACTTCTTATCAACGAAAACAGTTTGTAGATTGGTTAGTACATTATGCACGGGTAACAAAACATAAAATAGTTCTTGTGTTTGATGGAGATGCTCGTTTGCATAATGAACCAAATGATTATGCAGGGGATATCAGTGTTATATATGCTGGATTTGGAAAAATTGCTGACGATCTCATTCTAGATTTTATGGACAAGAATTATGATCAGGAAATGTTACTTGTTTCTAATGATCAAGAGTTAGTTCTTGCAGGGGAAAAACATGATATCCCTTCGATAGATGCCCTTGGTTTTTATCAGTTGCTTAAAAATCGTGTTGCGCATGAGAAAGGGAAGGACCATGTGCCATCATCAAAAAAATTAGTTAAACTAATAGAAAGTACCGATCCAGAAGTTGATAATTTAATGGCAGAGTATACGGGGGACTTACCAGTTGAAACACCAGAGCAACGAGTCATTAAAGAAAAACAGTCGCGTAAACTTTCAAAGATACAGCGTAAACTTGAACGCATTTTAAAAAAATTATGATATGGAAATAATATTTACGGCAACCTACGGCTTTGATCAACTTGATGAAATTGCACAATACTTATATCAATTAAAAGATCAATGTCAGGTATATACATTTACTGGTTCATTAGGGGCTGGGAAAACAACATTAGTCCAAGCGCTATTGAAGAAGTTTCGGATTTTAGAGCCAATTGTGAGCCCAACCTTTACCTATGTTAATTGCTATGAGAACACTAAGGGGCAGCTATTATATCATTTCGATTGTTATCGCATAACCTCAGTTTCAGAGTTTATAGAACAAGGATTTGATGAATATCTCTATCAACCTAATAGTTGGGCATTTATTGAATGGCCAGAAGTGATTATGCCGTTATTAACTAAAAAAGTATGTCATATCACCATAGAATATAATGAGCAAGATCGTAAAATAGAAGTAGAGACATGCGAGTGAGTAACAAAAGTTTAATTGAACAAAAACCCGATTATTTGGTCTGTACCTGTATGGGTATAATGTATTCAGACTTAGTAGCTGAAATTCAGGCAGGGAAAAAGACCTTCGAAGAGCTTTCTGAACTTCTTATGGTTGGGACTGGCTGTACCAGTTGTGTTGATGAGGTAAAGGAAATTTTGGCAGAGCAATTAGGGTAATAGCAGCTCTATTTCTTAATCAAAAAAGGAAAAGCTCAACTATTTGTTGAAATCAAATCAAAAAAAATACCGAAAAATGGTTAAAAAGAGTTGATCTCTGAGCAGAAAACTACTACTCTTATCTTCAGATAAGGATCATCCTATTTGAAATCTATTTGAGATTGGCGAGATTCCCGAGCGGTCAAAGGGGACGGACTGTAAATCCGTTGGCTCAGCCTTCGCAGGTTCGAATCCTGCTCTCGCCACCATAAGGCTTCGTATGGCACCATCCTTTTAAAGGAATGAGGCAAATAAAGTTAAACAGGTTTACCCTTCGAAGCTTTTGATGTCGAATCAAAAGCGAAGTAGGGCGGGAATAGCTCAATTGGCTAGAGCGACAGCCTTCCAAGCTGTAGGTTGCGGGTTCGAGTCCCGTTTCCCGCTCCAATCTTTTTTGTTTGGGCTTGCCGAGAGGTGATTGACAGGTTAAGCTTAGGGTCATTTGAATACTAAGGCTTAGTTCAATAGATATTGAAATGTATATGCTGGCGTAGCTCAGTTGGTAGAGCAGCTGATTTGTAATCAGCAGGTCATCGGTTCAAGTCCGATCGCCAGCTCCACCCGCCGCACTTCGATAAGCTCAGGATGAGCGCCGAAGGCTATGGTGTGGTGTCACGCCGAAGTTGAATAACGTAGGCGGACAGGATCTGCTCGTTCTTACGGCAGACGGGCGGCTTTAGATGCATAATCTGCTCAATATTGAGATATTTTTTGATGTTTTGAGTGGTAGTGGCCTACCCCTGGAGCTAAATATATAGATGGATAGGGAAAATAGGTTGTCTTTTTCTTTTTTTTATTTAACCTTAATAAGGTGAGTTGAACTGTTTGATGCCCACGTAGCTCAGTAGGTAGAGCACTTCCTTGGTAAGGGAGAGGTCACCGGTTCAAGTCCGGTCGCGGGCTCCACCCGTTAAACCGGCTTTTTAATGAGTAATTAAGGTTAATCAAAGGTTCAGCATTATGGTTTTTATTATTGATTGATTATATTGATAAAAGTTTGAGCGTGTATGGCAAAGAATAGAGTAACAACTCACTTAGCGTGTGAAGCGTGCAAGCAACGCAATTATACGCAAGTAGTTTCAAAAAAAAGAACAGTAGGTTCGTTGGTACTCAAGAAGTACTGTCGTCACTGTCGTCGGCATGCTGTACACAAAGAAACAAAATAGTTTTTTTGTAGGCCAGTAGCTCGAATTGGTAGAGCGGCAGACTCCAAATCTGCGGGTTGGGGGTTCGAGTCCCTCCTGGCCTGCCAGTCTCCTTCGAATGGCTTAGGATTGATCTAAGCCGATAAGTTGAAGGTAACGATGAGAACCAAATATAGAGAATGGCTTCTAATTAAAGGGCATCAAAATATCTGATGGATAAATGATGAAAAATATTGTACAATTTTTATCAGAAGTGAAGCTAGAGCTTGGGAAAGTGGTTTGGCCCAAATTCGATGAATTTGTAGGTTCGACCATTGTGGTGCTTCTTTTAGTAGTAGTCTTCTCAATCTACTTAGGGGTAGTAGACCTTGGGATAACCAAGTTGATGGGACTTATATTCAAAACTTTTAGCAATTATTACGTGTAGGCAGGATTCTATTACATGAAACGTTGGTATGTTGTCCAGGTATATGCTGGATATGAAGAAGCGGTAAAGAAAGACATTACCCGACGCATTCAAGAACTTGGCCTTGAAGAAGATTTTGGTCAGGTGCTCATACCTTCGGCACGTATGAAGCAGTTTTTTGATCCAGAACAACAAGAGCAAGAGCCTGAAGGAGAACAGTTGTTCCCAGGGTACTTACTTGTTGAGCTGGAGGCAAAACCAGAAACTATCCGTGTTGTTGCAACAAGCCCTAAAGTAATTAAATTTTTGGGTGGCAGCAGAGAACCAATTTCGCTTCCTCGAAAAGAGGTTGATCGAATTTTCTCTCAAATGAAGGGAGAAGTTAAGGTTGCGGCGAAAAAGAGTGAGTTTGCTGTTGGTGGAGAGGTTGAGATTCAAGAAGGGCCGTTTGCTGGTTTTGTGGGTATTATAGAAGATATCGATGAAGAAAACGAACGGTTAACAATTATGGTGAGCATTTTTGGAAGAATGACACCGGTGGAATTAGGATTTAATCAGGTAAAGCGCTAATTCAAGGTTTTAGGTTGTAACTATGGCAAAAGAGCTCAAAGCAAAAATTAAATTGCAAATACCTGGTGGAGGTGCAACACCTGCTCCGCCGGTTGGTTCTGCCCTTGGTCAACAAGGGGTAAATATTATGGATTTCTGTAAGCAATTTAATGCACAAACTGCAAGCAGAAAAGGTGAAACGGTTCCCGTTATTATTACCGTATATAAGGATCGCTCATTTACCTTTGTGGTAAAAACAGCACCGACTTCAGAGTTGATTCGTAAAAAAATTGGTATTAGTAAAGGATCTCCAATACCGAATGTAAATAAGGTTGGTAAGATCTCATGGGCCGACATAGAAGAAATAGCCAAAATAAAACTCCCAGATTTGAATGCTCTTGATCTTGAGCAAGCGAAGAAAATTGTTGCGGGAAGTGCGCGCAGCATGGGTGTGGATGTGGTTGATTAATAGGAACTGACTATGGCACACGATCGAGGAAAAAAATACCGTAAGGTACAAGAAAAAATAACGGATAGACAGTTGGTTGCCGTTGATGATGCATTGGGAAAAATCAAAGAATCAGCCTATGCAAAATTTGAAGAATCTGTTGATGTGGATGTAAATTTAAGTATAGATGCATCAAAAGGTGATCAAACAGTGCGTGGTTCGGTTGTACTTCCTCACGGAAGAGGTAAAAAGGTAAAGGTACTTGTTTTTGCCAAAGGTGATTATGCAACGCAAGCCGAGAAGGCAGGGGCCGATTATGTAGGGGCGGAAGATTTAGTGGAAAAAATTTCGACCGGCTGGATGGATTTTGATTATGCGGTAGCAACGCCAGATCTTATGGGAATGGTTGGTAAAGTTGCGCGAATTTTAGGGCCAAGAGGATTGCTTCCAAATAAGAAATTAGGAACCGTAACATTTGATGTTGCAAAAGTAGTTTCTGATCTCAAAAGTGGCCGCGTTTTCTTCAAAAATGATAAATACGGGCTCGTGCATTTTTCATTTGGTCGTGTTTCGTTTGATGCCCCAAAATTGAAAGAAAATTTACTTGCTTTTGTGAAAGCGCTTGTTTCTTCAAAACCAGCATCTTCTAAAGGTAAGTATTTGAAAAAAATGACCATTTCATCAACTATGGGTGTTGGGTTTACCATCAATCCAGATGATTTGTTGCGTTCGTAATAGTTAGAAGGGTGTTCAATGAATCGTCAAGAAAAAGAAGCCGTTATTCAGCAGCTCAAAGATAATTTTTCATCGAGTTCAGCATCATTTGTTGTTGGATATAAAGGACTGACGGTTGCTCAGATGCAAGCACTCCGTCGTGAACTCCACAACCAAGGTGGGACGTTCAAAGTTACTAAAGCACGTTTGATGAAGCGTGCGGTAAGTGACATCGATAATATACAAGATTTAACGCCTTTTTTGAAAGAGCAAATAGGTCTTGTTTTTGTATCCGATGAGGTACCTGGAGTAGCAAAAACACTCCATGAATTTGCAAAAGAGAATAAAGCTTTATCTCTTATTGCAGGATGCATGGATTCAAGTTTGCTTGATGCGCAGGGTATTGAGCGGATCGCATCATTACCTTCAAGAGAAGTTTTATTGGCGATGTTGGTAGGCACTATCCAGGCCCCATCACGCAATTTTGTAGGTGTGTTGAATATGATGGTTTTACGTTTGTTAATTGTTTTGAAAAAAATCGAAGAACAAAAGCAGCAGTAAGATTGTTATAGAATACAGTTAGTTTGGGTTTAATTAATACGTTTTTCGTAGGGAAGATCATGGCAGCAAAATCTTTTGACAAGTTGATCGATGAGATTAGTAATTTAACGGTTCTTGAGCTTGCAGATTTAGTAAAAGAACTCGAAGATAAGTTTGGTGTTTCAGCAGCAATGCCAGTTGCAGCAGCGGCTCCAGCAGCAGCAGAAGCAGCTCCAGCAGCGGCAGAAGCAAAATCTGAATTCACCGTGAAACTTGAAGATATGGGTGGTAACAAAATCGCAGTAATTAAAGCATTGCGTAAAGTTACAACACTTTCACTTTCTGATGCAAAAGCAAAAGTTGAAGGTGCACCAACTGTTATTTCAGAAAATGTGCCTAAAGAAGAAGCTGAAAAAATGAAAAAAGAACTTGAAGCAGCTGGTGCTAAAGTATCTCTTTCATAATTTTTTAAGCCTACTTTGTCTGTGCCATTAACTATAAAAAACCAAGATGGGTGAACAACGCTTTCGTCCAAGCGGGGAGGAGCAATTTAATGTCTGAGCTGCGCGTAACTAAGGGCACTATCCGTAAATCATTCGGAAAGATTGGGGATATTGCGCCAGTGCCTAATTTGATTGAGATTCAATCAACGTCATTTAATGACTTTGTACAACTTGATTTCTTACCAGAGGAACGTAAACCAATCGGTCTCGAGAAAGTTTTGCGTGATATTTTTCCGATAGAATATAATGATCGGATGTCTCTAGAATTTGTAAGTTATGAGTTGGGTAATTGGGCGTGTACGTGCGGTAAGCTAACTGGTATTGAAAATCGATATCAGTGGACATGCTCTTCATGCAAACGGAGCGAATGTTCACGGCTTCCTGAAGATGGCGCATGCCCATATTGCAAAAAAAGAACTGCTCGTTATAAAACATGTTCAAATTGTTTATCACGGGTAACAGTACGTCTGCCGATGACGCTTGAAGAATGTCGAGCCAATGGGCAGACGTTTTCGATGCCTTTAAAAATAAAGATCCAATTAATCAGTTGGGCTGAAGGCGCAGAAGGACAAGAACGTGTTATTCATGATATTAAAGAGCAGGATATTTTCTTTGCAGAAGTACCAGTTATGGGTGATTTATATGAAACATATGATGGTTCGTATAAATTAGGGAATCTTGGTACGTTTCTTATTAATGGTGTAGATCGAGTTATCGTAAGTCAGCTTCATCGATCTCCCGGTGTTGTATTTTCTCAAAGTAAAAAAGTAAAAGATTTTCGTGGACGTCCTTATTATCTTGCACGCATTATCCCTATGAGGGGATCATGGCTTGATTTTGAGTTTGATAGCAATGATCATTTATATGTACGTATTGATAAAAAGAAAAAGGTGTTGGTAACTACTTTCTTGCAAGCACTTGGCATTGCACGCGAAGATATTATTTCATACTTTTATAAATTTGAGCAAATTACCGGTAAAAAAGGTAATTTTACCCGATTAGTTGATGAAACATTAATTGGGCGTCGCATAGAAAAGGGAATGCTTGACCCGAAACAAGAATCAAAGTTTTTGGGCAAACGTGTTACCCGCGATCTATTTGAAAAATTAAAAAAGGCAAAAATTACTCAGTTACATGTTACTCCCTCTCAGTTAGTAGGAAGAGTACTTGCAAAAGATATAATCGATCCAGATACGGGAGAAATTATTCTTGAACAAGGACAACAGATTGCAGAAAACCATCTTGAAACACTTAAACGATTTAAAGATATTTCATTTGAATTGATTCAATCTTCAGGATATGTTTTTCAGCCAACAGTTGCACTTACCCTAACGCATGATAAATGCTTTACTCAAGATGAAGCATTAAAAGAATTGCATTCTAAAGTATGGCCTGGTGATAGTGCAACATTAAAAGAAATTAAAGAGCGCCTTGAAGGGCAATTATATAATCCTCGTTTCTACGATTTGACCAAAGTTGGCCGTATTCGTATGAATAATAAATTAGGATTAAATACGCCAATAGATGTTACTGTTCTTACTCGTGAAGATATCATAGCGACCATTCGTTATTTGGTTAACTTGCGTGAACGTGGTGAAGGTGAACTTGATGATATCGATCATTTGGGTAATCGCCGTGTACGTTTGGTTGGTGAACTTTTAGCTAATCAGATGTATCTTGGGTTCTTACGGATTGAACGTATCATTCGTGAACGTTTTAGAATGCAAGAGCCACATAGTGCGTTAATGCCACAGGATTTTCTCAATGTGAAACCATTGAGTGCCGTATTGCGTGAATTCTTTGGGTTAGGGCAGCTTTCCCAGTTTATGGATCAAACCAATCCGCTTGCAGAAATTGCCCATAAGCGACGTCTTTCTGCATTA
>Ga0210096_1000496_pt1 | contig 13594 bp, 17 predicted proteins | sample China_Galinas_PW_4_FD_184864 | JGI IMG/M metagenome (GOLD analysis project Ga0210096, IMG submission 184864) | Wetland microbial communities from San Francisco Bay, California, USA, that impact long-term carbon sequestration - China_Galinas_PWA_D2... | ecosystem: Environmental > Aquatic > Marine... | reverse complement strand
CGTTGGGAGATTGCCCGGACCTGGTTTGCAGGAGATCCGGTCTCGATGCTTCTGCCGGGGCCGGATGGCCGGCGGATTCATGCCGCCCTCGATCTGGGTCACTTCGGCGTCAAGATGCAGCGTTCGAAAGATGCCGGCGGGACCTGGTCCGAGGTCCCGACGCCGGCCTTTCCCCCCAAACCCGAGGGCCTGGAGGACAAGGATCCCATGCGGGGACTCGATCTGCCCTGGAGTACGCAGATGATCTGGTCCCTGGAGGCGGGCGTCCGCAACGCGCTGTGGTGTGGCGTCATTCCGGGCGGATTGTTTCACTCCGCGGATGGCGGAGACAATTGGACATTGATGAGGTCATTGTGGGATGACCCCCGCCGCAGGAAATGGGTCGGTGGCGGGTTTGACTTCGCCGGAATTCATTCGATCCTCGTCGATCCGCGTGATTCCGCGCACGTGACGGTCGGTGTATCTGTCGGCGGGGTCTGGACGACAAGGGATTCGGGGGGGAACTGGGAGCTGATCGGTAAGGGCCTGAGAAACGCCTACATGCCGCCGGAGATGGCGGATGACCCCCTGCCGCAGGATCCTCACCGGATCGTGCAGTGCCCGGCCTATCCCGACCGCCTGTGGATGCAGCATCACAACGGGATCTTTCGAAGCGACGACGGCGGGGAGAACTGGCGTGAGCTCGACGATGTCCCGCCCTCGAGCTTCGGTTTCGCCGTCGCTGTACACCCGACGGACCCAGATACCGCCTGGTTCGTGCCGGCGAAAAAGGACGAGCAGCGCATCCCTGTGGATGCCAGGCTGGTGGTGACGCGCACCCGGGACGGCGGAGAGCACTTCGACGTCTTGACGAACGGGTTGCCGGACGAGCCTGCCTGGGACCTGGTGTATCGCCATGCCCTGGACGTCTCGGGCGACGGGAACCGACTCGCGTTCGGAAGCACCACCGGGTCCCTGTGGGTCAGCGAGGACCAGGGGGATTCCTGGCGGGTGGTCAGCGAACACCTCCCGCCGGTGGCCTGCGTCCGGTTCGAGGCGTGACCGCTGTTTTGAGGAGCGCCGGAAAGATCGGCGTGTCGAACCCAGGTGGTTCATCGCCATGTGGCAGAGCTCCTGGTGTGCCAGATGCATCGGATTGCGTGCCTGGAAGGCCACGACCTTCTTCCAGCCACGTTGGGCAATCTCGTCGCGGATCTCCACCGCGGTACCGAATGTGTCCGGGAAGTCAGCCTGGAAGTCGCTGAAGCTTAGGACCTGTATCGGCCCGCAGACCGCGTACTTACCAAGGCTCACATAAGGTGTCCACACCCGGGTGCTCGCTGTCCGTTGTCCCGTAGCCCTTCTCGGCGATGTGGTTCCGCTCAGCTTCGCTGACCTCTTCGATGGCCTCGATGTCCATGAGGGTGCAGGAACTGCGGGGTGTGTCGTGTCTGCGGATCACTTCCGCCTCAGGGGTCTTCATTGTCCCCTGACCCACAACCGGCGGTTGTTGTCTAGTGGAGTCATGTGCTTCGCAAGGGGTCGATTTTCCGACGGCTTGCGGTTAGAATTCGCTCCCGTCCGACACACCCGGGGTCAGGATCGACGGCGCCTGTCGAGCAGGCGTGCAGGAACAACCAACAGGAGTACGATACATGAAAAAGATCATCGGATGGGTCGGCTGCGGCCTGATCGCTGCTTCCAGCGCAGCATTCGCGGGCGGCGATGCCGCTGCCGGAAAGGCCAAGTCTGCAACCTGCGCGGGTTGCCACGGCGCCGACGGCATCTCCGTCACCCCGATGTACCCGAACCTCGCGGGTCAGAAGGAGCAGTATCTCGCCAAGGCCATCGGCGAATACAAGAGCGGCGCCCGCAGTGACGCCACGATGAAGGCCATGGCCGCCGCACTGACCGATACCGATATCGCCAACCTCGCAGCCTACTTCTCGAGCCAGAGCTGCAAGTAGGGTTTCCGGGTCGTCGATAAGACGGCAGGGAACGGAATCAGGAGGCCCGCGTTGCGGGCCTTTTTATTGGGTTCAGAAAAACCTTCCGCCCGCTCCCAGCGCAATCACGACAATCCCGATGAGCAGATTGACGCCCACGATCCAGCGAATCTGCGCGAGGGCCCGCCCGCCCGACGGCCAGTCCTGTTTCTCGACCGCGCGCCGCAACCTGCGGTAGGGGGCGAAGTACGCATGGAAGTAAATGAACATCATCACGATGCCGAGTCCCAGCATCATCTGCACATAGGGTGGGGCGTGCCAACCGCCGAACCAGCTGAACATCATCCAGAAACCCGTAACGAGCAGGACCACCACCGCCCCCCAGACCCACGGAAAGAAGCGGGAGAACGTGCCGGACCACAGCCGCAGTCGCATGGGGGATTCCAGGATCGTCGCGGCGGCCGGCCGCAACACCATGTAAGCGAAAAACATGCCGCCGACCCAGACGACCGCGGAGAGGACGTGCAGTAACTGGGCGACAAATCGCAGAAGAAGTTCTGTGGTCATGGGGGCTCCTTGCACGGTCCCGGGGGAGATATTTACTGGGCGCTCCATTCTGGGTGATCCTGTCCCCGTTCACAACGCCGGGGATCCTAGCCGTCGCTGGACGTGGCGGCCTAAGGGCTGCAAACAGGCCAACGATGCGGTAAAGTCCCGGCTCTTTTGGTTTGCGGGCAAGAGGTTTTTCGTCATGGCTCAACCGGATTTCATCGCTCCGTCGATTCTCTCGGCCGACTTCGCTCGGCTGGGCGACGAGGTCGACAAGGTACTCGCCGCGGGAGCGGACATCGTTCATTTCGACGTGATGGACAATCATTACGTCCCCAACCTGACCATCGGACCGCTGGTGTGCGGGGCCCTGCGCAAGCATGGTGTCAGCGCACCGATCGACGTCCACCTGATGGTCAAGCCTGTGGACCGGATCATCCCGGACTTCGCCAAGGCTGGGGCGAGCTATATTACCTTTCACCCAGAGGCGAGCGAACACGTCGACCGAAGCCTTCAGCTAGTCCGCGACAGCGGTTGCAAATCCGGACTGGTCTTCAATCCGGCCACGCCGCTGGATTATCTCGACTATGTGATGGACAAGGTCGACATGATCCTGTTGATGTCGGTGAATCCCGGATTCGGTGGGCAGAAGTTCATTCCGGCCACGCTCGACAAGCTGCGCGAGACCAGAAAGCGCATCGACAAGAGCGGATACGTGATCCGCCTCGAGGTCGACGGCGGTGTCAAGGCCGACAACATCCGGGAGGTCAAAACGGCTGGCGCGGACACCTTCGTGGCGGGATCGGCGATCTTCGGTGCGGCCAGCGACAGCGACCCGAACCGCTACGACGGTGTCATTGCGTCGATGCGTGAAGAACTGGCCGCGGCGTAGCCTGATTTGCATCCAGAACATGACGCTAGTGGTGGGTCCGATTCGCTTGACCCACCCTACGGAAATGGAAGCTCCTAATCTCGGTAGGCTGGATCAAGCGAAGCGGATCCGGCACATTAGCGGATGATCCTGAATGCGCTTGCGGATGAACACCTGGTTAGCATCGTGTCTGTCTTGAAGGATCCGAAACTCGTCCTGATCGACGTCGACGGGACGCTGGTCGACAGCGTCCCTGACCTGGCCCACTGCATCGACGCGCTGATGGACCGGCTTGGCCTGCCGGTCCGGGGAGAAGCCGCCGTTCGCAATTGGGTGGGCAACGGCGTCGAACGTCTGGTAAAGCGGGCGCTGGTCAATGACCTGAACGCCGAGCCGGACGCCGCACTCTACGAGCAGGCCCTGCCGGTCTTTCTGGATCTCTATGCCGACAACACCTCCAAGCGAAGCCTGCTGTATCCCGGTGTTCGCGAGGGCCTCGATTTCCTATCGTGCGGGCCCTACCGTGTCGGTAGCGTGACCAACAAGGCCGCGCGGTTTACCGAGCCGCTACTGGAGCATCTCGGCATCATCGACCGGTTCGAGATCGTGATCAGCGGCGACACCTTGCCCCGAAAGAAGCCCGATCCCCTGCCGCTCCTGCACGCCGCGAAGACGCTTGGCGTGGCGCCTGAAGACTCCCTGATGATCGGGGACTCCCAGAATGACGTGAAAGCAGCACGGGCCGCCGGATTCCAGATCGTATGTATGAGTTATGGGTACAACCATGGCGAGGACATCCGCAACTATGATCCTGATGCGGTCGTCGACTCTATGGCCGAGTTGCCGTCGCTCTTCGGTGCGCCCTCCCTTGTCCGTGAACAGGGCCCTTCCGGGCATGTCTGACGCAGTGCCGTGTGTCCGCGCGGCCGCCCCGCAAGGGTGTCTGGTGTGACGCCGGAGCAACTGCGCGTTTACGCCGAGCAGGGCTATACCTACGTACCGCTGGTCCGTGAGGTTCTGGCGGACCTCGACACACCGCTCAGCGTCTACCTCAAGCTCGCCGAAGGGCCGTACTCTTACCTGTTCGAATCGGTGCACGGCGGGGAGAAATGGGGCCGCTACTCGATCATCGGCCTGCCCTCACACGTGGTGATCAAGGTCAGCGGGCGAAACATCACCATCGAGCGGGACGGTGTCGTCGATGAGGAATTCACAGAGGACGATCCGCTCGCGCGGATCGATTCGATCACCCAACGCTACCGCGTGCCGGAGCAGGCGGTCCTGCCACGTTTTTCCGGCGGTCTCGTCGGCTACTTCGGTTACGAGACGGTGCGATACATCGAGTCTCGTCTCGCCGGGCCGGAAAAGTCCGATCCCCTGGGTACGCCTGACATCCTGCTGATGGTGTCTGAGGAAGTTGTCGTCCTCGACAACGTCGCCGGCAGCCTGTATCTCATCGTCCACGTCGATCCGCATGATCCCGAGGCGCTGCGGCGCGGAGATGCGCGGCTCGACGAATTGGAACGTAGGTTGCGGGACCAGACCCCGTCCTACTCGACCGGGTCGGATTCGAGGACCGTGCGGGAAGAGGATTTCGTCTCGGGATTTACGGAAGAGGGCTTCAAGGCGGCGGTACGCAAGGCGCGCGAGTACATCATCGACGGCGACATCATGCAGGTGGTGCTGTCGCAGCGCTTGTCGGTGCCCTTCGGGGCGAGGCCGATTGACCTCTACCGCGCCCTGCGGCACACGAATCCCTCGCCGTACATGTATCTGCTGGACCTCGGAGATTTCCAGGTCGTCGGCTCTTCTCCCGAGATCCTCGTCAGACTCGAGGACGGCGAGGTCACGGTACGGCCGATCGCGGGCACGCGTCCCCGCGGCAAGACCGAGGCGCGGGACAACGAACTGGAAGACGAGCTGCTTTCGGACCCCAAGGAACTCGCCGAGCACCTGATGCTCATCGACCTCGGAAGAAACGATGCTGGACGGGTCAGCGAGACCGGTACGGTGCGCGTCACGGAGAAGATGGTCGTCGAACGCTATTCCCACGTGATGCATATCGTCTCCAATGTCGTCGGCGAACTGCGCAGGGGACTGACCGCCATGGACGTACTGCGGGCAACCTTTCCTGCGGGTACCGTCTCGGGGGCGCCGAAGATCCGAGCGATGGAGATCATCGACGAGTTGGAACCGGTCAAGCGCGGGGTGTATTCGGGGGCTGTGGGATACCTGTCATGGAACGGGAACCTCGACACCGCGATTGCGATCCGTACCGCGGTGATCAAGGACGGCACGCTCCACATCCAGGCCGGGGCGGGCATCGTCTACGATTCGGTGCCGGAGAACGAGTGGGACGAGACCATGAACAAGGCACGTGCAGTGGTGCGGGCCGTCTCGCGCGCGGAAACCGGACTCGATCGCGGGGGTGAGCCGTCGTGATCCTGATGATCGACAACTACGACTCCTTCACCTACAACCTGGTGCAGTATCTGGGAGAACTCGGCGTCGAGGTGAGGGTCGTGCGCAACGACCGGATTACCGTCGAGGAGATCGAGGCGCTCGCACCGGAGCGCATCGTGATCTCGCCCGGGCCCTGTACGCCGAACGAGGCCGGCGTTTCGCTGGAGGTCGTGCGCCGATTCGGGGCGCAGCGGCCAATTCTGGGTGTGTGTCTCGGGCACCAGACCATCGGTCAGGCCTACGGGGGGCGTATCGTCCACGCGGGTAAGATCATGCATGGCAAGACCTCTATGATTCACCACGACAGAACCGGTATCTTTTCGCAGTTCCGGATGCCGTTCGAGGCGACGCGCTATCACTCCCTCGTGATCGACAAGAAGTATCTCCCCGACAGTCTCGAGGTGACCGCCTGGACCGTTGACGAGCGCGGGCAGCGAGACGCGATCATGGGGGTGAAACACCGCGATCACCCGGTGTACGGCGTACAGTTTCATCCCGAGTCGATTCTCACCGAGCATGGTCATGACCTGTTGCGGAATTTTCTGCGGATGCCTGTCGGGTAGAGACCCCGGTCGTCACGCGCCTATTGCCTCGGCGAAGACGCGGATACATCGAGGATGGGAACGGACAATGGATCTCCAGCAAGCCATCGCAGCGGTCGTCGAGAAACGTGACCTGAGCGCCGCGGAAATGACCTCGGTCATGGACGCGATCATGCACGGCGAAGCCACGCCGGCCCAGATCGGCGGGTTTCTCGTCGGGCTTCGCATGAAGGGCGAGACCGTGGACGAGATCGCCGCCGCGGTCGCGGTGATGCGGGCGCTGGCGACGAAGGTTCCCGTGGACGCGGAGCATCTCGTCGATACCTGCGGGACGGGCGGCGATGCCTCGGGCACCTTCAACATCTCCACGGCGAGCGCCTTGGTGGTCGCTGCGGCCGGCGGCAGGGTTGCCAAGCACGGCAACCGCTCGGTTTCCAGCCGCTCAGGGAGCGCGGACGTACTCGAGGCGGCAGGGGTGAAACTGGACCTCACTTCAGAGCAGGTGGCTGACTGTATCGAGACCGTGGGTGTGGGTTTTCTGTTTGCCCCCAGGCACCATGGGGCGATGCGTCACGCCATCGGTCCGCGCCGGGAAATGGGAGTCCGCACCATCTTCAATCTGCTGGGTCCACTCACCAATCCAGCCGCCGCGACGAACCAGGTGCTCGGTGTGTTCGCCGTGGAGTGGCTGGAGCCTCTCGCTGAGGTCCTGTCACGGCTCGGCGGCCGGCACGTGCTGGTGGTCCATGCCGAGGACGGGCTGGATGAGATCAGTATCGGGTCCGCCACGCAGGTCGCCGAACTGAGGGACGGTGCGGTGCGTCGTTTCTCAGTGAGTCCCGAGGACTTCTCCCTGACCCGGGCGCCCCTCGATACCATCAAGGTGGCCTCCGCCGAGGAGAGTCTCGCCATGCTGAATGAAGCGCTGGCCGGGAAGGAGGGACCCGCCCGGGACGTGGTCGCGTTGAACGCGGGGGCCGCACTCTATGCCGCGGGCCTGGAGGATTCCCTCACCCGGGGGGTCGAACGCGCCGTCGAGGTGCTCCGTGCCGGTGTGGCTCGGGAGACACTCGCCCGCCTGGTTGAAAAGACGCATTCATTTGCCGGGGAAACCCGCTGAACCTGTAAGCCCCGCGACACGTTAGGCGACGACCTGTGTTGCGCGGCATCGTCCAGTCGCTCGGGAGATGAACGATGAACGATACGCCGGATATTCTTCGCAGGATCCTCGCGCGCAAGTCAGAGGAGATCGCCGAGCGCACCCGGGACCTGCCGCTGGACGAGTTGCGTTCCCGTATCGAGGGTGCACCCGAGGTGCGGCCCTTTCGGGCGGCACTGGAACGGTGTATCGCCGCCGCAGATTCCGGTGTCATCGCCGAGATCAAGAAGGCTTCGCCGAGCAAGGGCGTGCTGCGCGAATCATTCGATCCCGTGGCCATCGCCAGAAGCTATGAGGCAGGGGGGGCTGCCTGCCTCTCGGTGCTCACGGACAGGGACTTCTTTCAGGGCGGGGAAGACTTCCTGGTCGCGGCGCGCGAGGCTTGTGGTCTTCCGGTGCTTCGCAAGGACTTTACCATCGATCCATACCAGGTCTACGAGGCCCGGGCTATCGGTGCGGACGCGGTACTGCTGATCGTCGCGGCGCTCGACGACACGACGCTGCGCGAGCTGTATCAACTCGCCCGCAAGTTGGGTATGGACGCCCTGATCGAGGTGCATGGCGACGAGGAACTGGACCGGGCGCTGGTGCTGGGTGCGGATCTGGTGGGCATCAATAATCGCGACCTGCGTACCTTCCAGACCCGTCTGGAAACGACGCTGGACCTCATGGAGCGTTTTCCGCGGGACTGCAGGCTGGTGACCGAGAGCGGGATTCACACCCGCGAAGACGTCGAGCGCCTCAAAGACAAAGGGGTTCGGGCCTACCTCGTGGGCGAGGCCTTCATGAGGGCGCCCGATCCCGGTGCGGCACTGCGCAACCTGTTCGGCTCCGGATAAGGGAGAATCCCGGTAACGTTGGGATCAGCGCGTCCCGAAGATGACGATCGTCTTTCCCTTGGCGTGAATCAGACCCTGGTCTTCCAGGACCTTCAATACCCTGCCCGCCATCTCCCGTGAGCAACCGACGATCTTGGCAATCTCCTGGCGGGTGATGCGGATCTGCATGCCGTCGGGGTGGGTCATCGCGTCCGGCTGTTTGGCAAGCTCCAGCAACTCGTGGGCGATGCGCCCGGTCACGTCCAGAAACGCCAGATTGATCACCTTGCGGCTGGTACGCCGCAGACGCGAGGCAATCTGACCCGACAGCAGATACAGAATCTCGGGGTCCCGCTGTGTCAGCTCGCGGAACTTCGCATAGGTCACCTCCGCAATCTCGCTGCTTTCCCGCGCGATCACCATGGCACTGCGCTGATCGGCGTTGAACAGCCCCATCTCCCCGAAGAAGTCGCCCTTGTTGAGGTAATCCAGCACCATTTCGTGGCCTTCCTCATCCTCGATCATCACTCGCACAGAACCCTGGGTGATATAGTAAAGCGTGTCCGGTGTGTCACCCTCGTGGATGATCGTGCTGCGGTTTGGATACTTCTTCTTGTGCGCGAACTCTAGGAACCGTTCGAGCGCGGGATTGGGCGCGGGTTTCTGGAAGACCAGGTTGGACATGAGGTGTATCCGTCGTCATCGGGGTTTTATTCTTAGAGTCCGCAAGGAGTTTAGGCGAGACCACGAACGTTGTCGAACCGCCCCGTTGCATTTGCGCGGCACGGCACCGGTATCCCGATGAATGGCGGACGCAAACACACAATAAACCGTTGGTGACGGGAGAACGATGGAAGCAAGGGTCAAATGGCTGGATCACATGACCTTCGTCGGCGAGACCGGCAGTGGTCACACCGTGGTCATGGATGGTTCACCCGATCTCGGTGGCCGCAACCTGGCCGCACGGCCCATGGAACTCCTGCTGCTGGGACTTGGCGGATGTACGGCGTTCGATGTGGTGTTGATACTCAAGAAGTCACGCCAGAATATCAGTGATTGCGAGGTCAGGTTGAACGCCGAACGCGCGACCACGACGCCTGCCGTGTTCACGCGCATCCATCTGCACTACAGGGTGTCCGGTGCGGGACTCTCGTCGTCACACGTCGAGCGCGCGGTGAAGCTGTCTTCGGAAAAGTATTGCTCCGCGACGGTCATGCTCGGCAAGACGGCGACGATCAGCCATGATTTCGAGATCCTCGAGTCCTGATCGGTCTGTGCGACGTCGCGAGTCCGGTTGGCTGCGGTCCGAGGTTCTCTAGATCCAGTAGGCGGTTCCCGTCATGACGCGGGAAGCGAGACGCATCAATCCCCTGACCGGAGAGGGCAGGTGGGCGGCGCCGGCGAGGCTTGCCTTGTAGGCGTGGCGCGCCTCGTCCACTCGCATCTGTTCGAGGATCGCACGGCTGCGCAGATCCTGCTCCGACAGGCGGTTCATGTGTCCGTCGATGTGCTCGACGACCTGATTCTCCGTTTCGCGCACGAACCCGAGGCTCCATTTATCACCCAGCAGTCCCGCCGTGGCCCCGATCGCATAGGAACCAAGGTACCAGAAGGGTCCCAGGTAGCTCTTGTGGCCATCCAGTTCCTGGATCCTCTGTTCGCACCAGGCGAGATGATCGTTCTCCTCCTCCGAGGACCGCTGCATCTGCTGCTTCACCTGTGAATCGCGCGCAGTCAGCGCCTGGCCCTGATACAGACCCTGCGCGGCGATCTCCCCGGCGTGATTGATGCGCATCAGCCGTCCGGCCAGGTCCCGGTCGATGGCCGGCAGGTCGTCGGCATCCGGGATGTCTTCGGCGGGGTTCTCCCTTTCGGTGGTCCTGGTCGGTGCGTGTAGGGTCTGCAGCGCCTGGTCCATCCCGATCAGGAAGCGATCGAAAAGGGTGTACTCACGCATGGGGCGGCTCTCCAAAGATTCCGGTTGGTTATCGACAGTCTAGTGAATTTTTCGAGAAACGCCCAACGCAGCGATCGGGAGGCGGGGATCAATACAGACCCGCGTGTCTTGCCAGCAGGGTGACCGGGTGGAGTATCTCTATATTCAGGCCGTTCGCGGAGACGGCCCCCTGCAGATGCATCCGGCAGCCGACATTCGAGGTGACGACGACCCCGGCGCCGCTGGCCCGGATCAGCGCCAGTTTGTCCCTGACAAGATCGTCGGACATCCGGGGGTGAGTGAGCATGTGGCTCCCCGCCGCGCCGCAACAGAGGCGATTATCAGGCAGTTCGACGAGTTCGATCCTCGGGATTCGCGACAGCAGCTCCATCACTTCCCGTACGCCACCCAGAACATGCGTTTGACTGCAGGGCGTGTGAATCGCCACGCGCCGGCGCAGCGGGTCGAGACGCAGCGAGTCCGGCCACGGTTGGCGGGCCAGGAACACGGAAATATCGGCATGGCGCCGCGAAAACGCCGCTCCGCGGGCGCCGCACAGTCGCGGCGCCGCTTCGTGAAGCTGTACGCCGCAGCCCGTCGCTGCCGAGACGATGGCATCGGTCGCTCGCTGGTCAAAGGCGCGAATGTTCCCGTCCAGGCTGACGGTGGCCCGCTGCCGGTCGCCCGCGTGGAGGTGCAGTGCGCCGCAACAGGTCTGTCCTCGGGGACTCCGCACCCGGAAACCCAGTCCGGTCAGCATCGCCTTTACGGCCTGCAGCGTATCGGTATCCGTGATCCGTGCCACGCAGCCCAGAAACAGCGCCACCGTGGGGGCGTTCGGCGCCGGGGGGAGGGTTCGGGCGGTGTGTTTGCGGGCGGTTGCGGGTATCAGTATGCGCTCGAGACGGGCGATGCGCTTGGAAAGCCTGAACAGACCGGATGCGCGCAACAGTCGCTGAAGACCGAGGTTGCGGTAGGGGGTAACGAGGGCCGATGCCAGGGTGAGCGCGATGCGGTTCGTTGCCACGGTGCGACCGATGCGACCGAAGTACCGGTACGCAAGGGGGCGCGTGTCGATGAGGGTCGCCCGGGCATCGTCCATGAGGGATCCGAAGGGGACCCGGGCAGGGCAGACGGCCTCGCAGGCGCGGCACGAGAGGCAATTGTCGAGATGGAAAGTCAACCGGTCGGTCGTGGGTAGACTGTCGTTACCGAGCGCCCGAATCAACGAGATCCGCCCGCGGGGCGACTCGGATTCGTCGCGCGTCTTGCGGTATGTGGGACAGTGGGGAAGACAGAGCCCGCACATCACGCAGCGATTCGCGGATTCCAGATCCGGCCGCTCGGACCGGCGGTTGGGGGTTACCACGACCTGCCTGAAAAACTAGGGAAATCGTCGCGCCAGCGTTGGCCGGTGGCGGGAATCCGCGGGCGCGCGGCTATAATGATGCGCATGTTGTTTTCACTTGACCGATCTGCCCATGACCTTGCCATTCTACAAACGCCACATGTTTTTCTGCATCAACGAGCGCGAAGACGGTGTCTGCTGCGGGGAACATGATGCCAGAGAGATCCGAGGCTACGCCAAGCAGCGAGCCAAGGAGCTCGGTATCGCGGGCCAGGGTGGCGTGCGCGTGAATACCGCCGGATGCCTGGATCGGTGCAGTGAGGGGCCGGTGATCGTGATCTACCCCGAGGGGATCTGGTACACCTACGAGACCCGCGAAGACGTCGACGAGATTATCGATGAGCACCTGGTCAATGGACGGATCGTGGCACGGTTGAGGATCTGAAGCCTGATTCGGGAACGGATCAGACGACACGTTTCGCGGCGTCTGAGGGGGTTGACATCGGGCGCTAAGTATTAGAAAATGCCTATATGCTGATTTATGGCGAATGCCGTTAGTCAGCTACTTCCTCCATCCTCCCTTGGTGGTAGTACTAGCGCGGCCTCCCCGGCCGCGCTCTTTTTTTTCCTACCACCCACGCTCCGATTAACACCGTTCTGTCAAGGGCTAAGGGTTGTTTCACCATGAAGCATCTTGTACTATTTCGCGCCTTCCGCTCGACGGGACGGTGGCTTGTTCCTCCATGCCCCGCGGATAGTCGGTGTGCCAGGAAACGGAGTGACCCGGAATGAAAACGATCAGCGCCAAACCCTCTAGTGTCAGCCGCGACTGGTATGTCGTGGACGCGACGGGGAAGACGCTGGGACGCCTGGCCAGCGAGGTAGCAAGGCGTCTCCGCGGCAAGCACAAACCAGTGTATACGCCCCATGTGGATACCGGTGACTACGTGATCGTGGTCAACGCCGGGAAGGTCCGGGTCACCGGGGCGAAGGTGGTCGACAAGATGTACTATCGGCACACCGGTTTTATCGGCAACATGAAGCGGATGAGTCTGGGGAGGATGATGGAGACCACCCCCGAGCGTGTCATCGAGACCGCGGTCAAGGGAATGATGCCGAAGAATCCCCTCGGCAGGGCAATGTTCAAGAAACTGAAGGTCTACGGGGGGCCGGACCATCGGCACGCGGCACAGCAACCGAAACCCCTGGAAATCTAGCACCAGGCGAATCAAGGTAAATCGAAGCAAGCATGGCGACGAGCAGATATTACGGAACAGGAAGGCGGAAGAGTTCCACGGCCAGGGTGTTTATCGCCCCGGGTGGTGGTGAGTTCAGGATCAACGACCGGGTCGTCAACGACTATTTCGGTCGTGAGACCTCGCGGATGATCGTGCGCCAGCCGCTCGATGTGGTCGAGATGCGGGACCAGTTCGATATCAATGTCACCGTCAAGGGTGGCGGTGCGAACGGACAGGCCGGCGCGATTCGCCACGGTCTGGCCCGGGCGCTGTTGAAGTACAACGAGGAGCTTCGTTCTCCGTTACGCCGGGCCGGCTTGCTTACCCGCGATGCACGTGCTGTCGAACGGAAGAAGGTCGGTTTGCGCAAGGCCAGAAAGGCGACCCAGTACTCCAAGCGCTGATTCGGCATCCGGGCTCAGATCCGGCTCCCTGCCCGAACGGCAGGGGGTGGTGCTTCTTCGGTCACCCTCGCCATGGTATAACAGCGTCCTGACCCGGAGTTTTGGGGGATCGTCTAGCGGCAAGACTACGGACTCTGACTCCGTCAACCCAGGTTCGAATCCTGGTCCCCCAGCCAACATAACCCAATGAATTCACACGTATTTCCAAGGTAGCGCCAAGATGACCGCGAAACGGTGGTGGATTTCGGGTTCATTCAGCACGAGAGATGTGGGATAGGAAACTTATGGCGGTGCAGCAAGGCGCGAAATTGCCTCTGGACAGGTCCGATAGGTTCGAGCTC
>Ga0210096_1000495_pt1 | contig 13599 bp, 12 predicted proteins | sample China_Galinas_PW_4_FD_184864 | JGI IMG/M metagenome (GOLD analysis project Ga0210096, IMG submission 184864) | Wetland microbial communities from San Francisco Bay, California, USA, that impact long-term carbon sequestration - China_Galinas_PWA_D2... | ecosystem: Environmental > Aquatic > Marine... | reverse complement strand
GGTCCAGGAGGCCGTGCTTGGCCATCAGCGAGAGCATGTGGTCGAAAAACGGTATCGCGGTGCTCACCGTGTGCGCGCCGCTCCCGTCGAGGTTCAGCTCTAAGGTGATGTTCGTTTCCTTTGTCTTGCGGCTTATCTTCGCCTTTCTTGCTTTAAGTGCCATCTTATAAGGTCTCCTTGAGCGCTTTAAGGAAAGCGTTGTTCTCCGTTTTCGTGCCCACCGTTACCCTGAGGCAGCCTTTAACCATTGCCGATATGTCCCTGACGAGCACTCCCTTCTTAAGGAGCGCTTTGTATTTTACTTTTGGGCTCTTTACGCCGAACATTATGAAGTTGGCCTCCGAGGGGTAGGGCGTCACGCCATCTATGCCGTCCATGGCACGGGCGAGGCGGTCCCGCTCGGAAGAGATCGCCTTGACGTAGGCGCGCATCTTCGCCTTGCTCTTTACGGCCTCAAGCGCCGCGGCCTGCGAAAGCGAGTTGAGGTTAAAGGGAAGCCTCACCTTGTTCACCTCGCTCACTATCTCGGGGCGGGCTATCATGTAACCCACGCGAATCGCGGCGAGCCCTGTTTTCGATAGCGTCCTCAGCACCACGAGGTTGTCGTAGTCGTTGAGAAACGCCGTGAACCCTTTGCCCCCGGCAAACGCCTGGTACGCCTCGTCCACAACGACGAGGCCCTTTGAGGCCTCGATTATCTTCAGTATCCTGTCGGCGGAAAAACAATTCCCCGTGGGATTGTTTGGCGAGCTAAGGAAGACAAGGCGTGGCTTTTCCTTTCTCACAACGGCGAGCATCTTCTTGAGGTCGAGGTCGAAGTCCGCGTCCAGCGGCACGCCGACGGTCTTTACGCCCAGGGCCTGTCCGATTATCCCGTACATGGAAAACGTGGGCGTGGGGAAGAGCACCGGGCCCCCGAACGTGGTTATCAGATAGTAGATAAGCTCGTCCGAGCCGTTGCCCATGAGCACGCCGTCCATCTTAACTGCCGACTGCTTCGCGATGGCAGTTCTCAGGCGCCTGGCTTCGGGGTCTGGATAGCGGTTAGTGGCGATGCCCTTTATGTTAAGAGGAAAGCCGTAAGGGCTTTCGTTTGCGTCGAGCTTGACGCGCGCGGGCGTCTCCTTTGCCTCGTAGGCCTTGAGTTTCCGGACGTTCGGACGGACGAGTTTCGAGACGTTCATAGTGCAAAAATTATAACACTTTAGAGAACGGTTTGTATGTGACTGAGCGGGGGTTGCGGAGGCCGAGCGGGACTAAGGGATGACCTTGTTCAGGGCGTACTCCACTATGCCGGTGGCCCCGGCTTTCTTAAGCCGCGGGATGAGGTCCCTGACCATCCGTTCGTTGAGCACCACGTCGATGTCGAACCAGCCCTTTTCGGTAAGCGGGGCTATGGTGGGCGAGTGCATCGAGGGCAGGAGGCTCATTATCTTCTTTATGGACTTCTCGGGCACGTTCATCTTAAGGCCCACCTTGTCCTCTGCCGAGAGAGCGCCCTGAAGCAGCAGGACTATGTTCTCCATCTTCTGCCTCTTCCATGGGTCTTTCCACGCCTCCCTGTTGGCGATGAAGCGCGTGGTGGACTCAAGGAGAGTTTCCACTATCCTCAGGTTATTCGCCCTTAAGGAGTTGCCAGTCTCGGTGAGCTCCACGATCGCGTCGGCGAGCTTCGGGGGTTTCACCTCGGTCGCGCCCCAGGAGAAATCCACATCGGCCTTTACGCCCTTCGATTTGAGATACCTCTTGGTGAATCCCACGAGCTCCGTGGCTATGCGCTTGCCCTTGAGGTCCTTGACGCTCTTTATCTTCGAGTCGTTTGGCACGGCGAGTACCCAGCGCACGGGCCTCTGCCCTTCCTTGGCATAGACGAGCTCGGTCACCTCTTGCACCTTCGCCCCCTGCTCCATTATCCAGTCCTTGCCGGTGAGGCCGCAGTCGATGATCCCGTTTTCGACGTAGCCCGCCATCTCCTGCGCGCGGATGAGCATGGCCGATATCTCGGGGTCGTCCATGTCGGGGTAGTACGAGCGGCTGGACACGCTTATCGGGTATCCCGCCTTGCGGAAGAGTTTTACCGTCGACTCCTGGAGGCTGCCTTTCGGAAGCCCTAATTTCAGTACTTTAGGCATCATCTACGATAGCAGATGCCACCGGGGGTTTTCAATTATATGAAAGCGGGACGCGAGGAGAGGCTCAGTGTCTGTTTACGCTCAGGACGCCCTCGGTCTGGATTATCTTATTGATGACGCGCTGAAGCTGCGCCCTGTCCGTGACCTCGAGCACGAAGACCATGCGGGCCGTGCGCTCCTGGGTGGTGGTTACCTCGAGGCGGCTGATGTTGACGTCGGCGCCCGAGATGGTGGCCGTAAGGTTCGCCATGATGCCCGGCTTGTCCACGGTGCTCACGATGAGCCTCGCGTATGCCTTGGCGTCCTTCTGGGGAGCCCATTCCACTTCCACGAGCCGGGCCTTGTCGGTGGCGAGGCGGTCGAGGCTCTGGCAGTCGGCACGGTGAATGGTAACGCCCTTGCCGCGCGTGATGAACCCCATCAGGTGGTCGCCCGGCACGGGGAAGCAGCACTTGGCCGTGTGGTAGAGGACGTCGTCCACGCCCCTGATGGATATGCCCTTGTGCTCTTCGAGCGGCTTTGCCTCCTTTACCGCGGGCTGAGCCTCTTCATGCGCCTCGCCCGGCGCGAGCTTGTGTATTACCTTGTGCTGGGAGACCTTGCCGTAACCCACCGCGGCGATGAGGTCGTCCACGCTCTGGAAGTTGTAGCTCTTGGCCACCTCCTCCATCTCGGGAGATTTCATTAGGCTGGGGCTAAGCCCCTTGCGCCTGAGCTCGTCCTCTATGAGCTTAACGCCGAGGTCCATGCTCTGCTTGCGCTCCTCGGTCTTTATCCACTGCTTGATGCGGCCCTTCGCCTTCTGGGATACGACGAACTTCAGCCAGTCCCTGCTGGGCGAGTGCGACTGCGACGTGATTATCTCAACGGTGCTCCCGCTCTCAAGCTGAAAGCGCAGCGGCACCATCTTCCCGTCCACCCTCGCCCCAACGCAGCGGTTGCCGACCTCGGTGTGGATGGCGTACGCGAAATCCACCGGGGTGGAGCCCACGGGAAGCTCTTTGATCTGTCCCTGCGGCGTGAAGACGTATATAACGTCGGGCACGACCTCGGCCTTCACGGCGGCCAGGAACTCGCGGGCGTCGGGCTCTTCCTTCTGTGCCTGCACGAGCTCCCGCAGCCATGCGACGTAACGTTCGTCGAGCTCCTTGCCCTTGTTGCCGCGCTTGCCCTTTTCCTTGTATCGCCAGTGCGAGGCCACGCCGTCTTCGGAGACGTTGTGCATCTCCTCGGTGCGGATCTGGAACTCCACCTTCTCGCCGTCTGGCGTGACCACCGTGGTGTGGAGCGACTGGTACATGTTTGACTTGGGCACGCCGATGTAGTCCTTGAACTTGCCCGGCACGGGCCGCCATAGCGAGTGGATGAGCCCGAGTATCGCGTAGCAGTTGGCCTTGGTGTCGGTGATTATCCTTATGCCGAGGACGTCGTATATCTGGTCGAAGGGCACGCCGCGAACGCGTATCTTCTGGTAGATGCCGTAGTAGTGCTTGACCCTGCCCTCGACCTCGCCGGGCAGGCCCTTCTCCTTGAGCTTGTTCTCGATGGCCTTGATGAGGTTTTTGATGTAGCCCTGCTGCTCTTCCTTGCGCTTCTTGACCCGGTGTTCGATGTCGGCGTAGAGCTTGGGCATCACGTACTTGAAGCTCAGGTCCTCGAGCTCTATCTTGAGCCACCCGATGCCGAGCCTGTTTGCCAGGGGGGCGTAGATGTCGAGCGTCTCCTGGGCGATGCGCACGCGCTTTTTCTCGGGCAGGTACTCAAGCGTGCGCATGTTGTGGAGCCTGTCGGCGAACTTGATGAGTATCACCCTTATGTCCTCGGCCATGCTCAGGAGCATGCGCCTTATGTTCTCGGCCTGCGCGAGCTCCTTGCTCTTGGACTCGGCCTGAGTGAGTTTCGTCAGGGACTCGACGAGAAACCCGAGCTCGTAGCCGAATAGCTTCTTGATGTCCTCGGGCTTCGTGGAGGTGTCTTCTATCGTGTCGTGCAGTATTGCCGCGCAAAGTGTTACGACGTCCATCTTCATGTCGGCGAGTATGGATGCCACGGCAAGCGGGTGCGCCATGAAGGGCGTGCCCTCCTGCCTGGTCTGTATGCCGTGGGCCTCGCACGCGTAGAAGTAGGCCCGGTTGAGCATGTCGATGTCCGCGGCGGGATTATACTTGAGGACTTTTTTTATGAGGTCTTCAAGCGTATCGACCTTTATCTTGCCGACTTCCTGTGCCATCAATTTTTATTATACAAATTATTCGCTTAAAAATCCCGTAAGTGGTTGATATATAAGGGGCGTGAGCAATACTGAAAAATCGCCTGAACGATTCTTAATATAGTTGTTAAGGCCGATCAGGTGTTGAGCGCGCCGAGCAGGTGGTCGATGTCCTCGTCCGTATGAGCGGCGGTGACGGTGAGCCTTATGCGCGGCTCCCTGACCGTCGGGGGGCGGATGGCCGGGGCGTAGATGTCGGCGTCAAGCAGCCGGTCAGAGAGTGCCATGGCCTCCTTGATGCCCGGTGAGATAATAGGAATGATCGGTGTCTCCGACGCTCCGGCGTTGAATCCGAGCTTCCTGATGCCCGCGTGCAGGCGTTCGCGGTTGGCCCATAGGCGTTCTATGCGGCCCGTATCATTTTCGAGAATGTTTATCGCCTCTATGGAGGCCGCCACAACGCATGCCGGTAGCGCCGTGGAGTAAACGAAGCTCCGCGCGGAGTTCACTATCCACTGTATCTTCGAGGCGTCTGCCGAGGCGAACGCGCCGAAGGAGCCCAGGGCCTTCGAGAACGTCCCCATCTGCACTATCCATGGCTCCGGCTCGAGCGAGAAGTGGGCGAGCGAGCCCTTCCCGCCGCCGAGCACCCCCGTGGCGTGGGCGTCGTCGAGATAAAGAAGGGCGTTATACCTTGAGCAGAGCGTGTCCATCTCTTTCAGGGGCGCGATGTCGCCGTCCATGCTGAACACGCTGTCGGTGACTACTATCTTATGCTTCGCCCAGGTCTGCTTGAGGAGGCGTTCGAGGTGCTCCATGTCGCGGTGGCGGTAGATGCGGGTCTCGGCCCGCGAGATGTTGCAGCCGTCAATAAGGCTTGCGTGGTTGAGCTTGTCGGAGAATATGGCGTCCCCCGGGCGGGCCACGGCGGGCACTATCCCGGTGTTGGCGGCATAACCCGAGTTCAGAAGCAGGGCGGCCTCCGTCCCCTTCAGGCGGGCAACCCTGGCCTCAAGCTCCATGGCAAGCTCCGTCCCCCCCGCCAGGAGCCTCGATGCCCCGCCTCCGAGGCCGTATTTCTCAAGCGCCTCGACGGCCGCTCTGACAAGGGCCGGGTCCGCCGCGAGGCCCAGGTAGTCGTTAGAGCCGAAGTTCAGTAACTCCCTGCCGCCAATGGTTATTTTACGCCCCTGGGGGGATGTGCGGTCGGTCAGTTCTCGTAGGCGGCCGCTGGCCTTAAGCTGGGTGAGGTCGTCCTTGAACACGGGCTATTTTAGCATTAACGGCGGGAGGTTACCATTTATTTGTTATTATTATCAAGCTATTAGGAGAGGGTTTCCAGCTTGACTATATTTCTCGCCCTGTGATAATCTCCATTGTTTTTCGTTCTAAACCTTCAGATTTAACTTTGTTTACGAGGGGTAGCCAATGCTAGAGTTCAACGTCTGGTTCATCGTTCTGTTAGTAAACTTCCTGCTACTTGTATTTATTCTCAATAAATTGCTTTTCCAGCCCATTCTCAAGGTATTTAATGAACGGGAGGAGGCCATAGACGGCTCCCTCGACGCGGCAAAGAAGATGGGCATTAAGAAGGAGGAGGCCCTCGCGAGGATGAAGGCCGAGCTCGCCGAGGCCGCCCAGCAGGCAAGGGCAGCCTTCGAGGAGCGCAAGGCCGAGGGCCAGGCCAAGAGCAAGGAGCTCCTTGAGGCCGCAAACTCCGAGGCCGCAAAGATAATCGGTGATGCAAGGGCCAAGCTCAAGGCCGAGAGCGACAGGGCACGCGGCGCGCTCAGGGCGGACGTCGAGAAGTTCTCCGAGGAAATCGCGAACAAGCTGATAAGCGCATGAAAGACAGGAAAATGATAAAGACGATACTTACCGTAATCATGCTTCTCTCATATGTCGCCGTTGCGTACGCTGCCGAGGGCGGCGAGGAGCACGGCTCTCACCTCATGGGTCTGGTCTGGCAGCTCATTAACTTCGGCGTGCTCGTGGCGTTCATCGTATGGGCCGTCAAGAAGTTCGACGTAAAGGGCATGCTTCAGGCCAGGCGCGACGGGATTCAGAAGAGCATTGAAGAGGCGCGCCAGGCCAGGGAGATGGCCGAGAAGGCACTGGCCGAGGTCGAAGAGCGCCTCAAGATGAAGGACCAGGAGATTGCAAAGATAGTAGAGGCGGCCAAGGCATCGGGCGAGCGCGAGCGCGCGGAGACCGAGGAGGCCGGCAAGAAGATGAGCGAGATGATACTTGAGCAGGCCAAGACGAACATCCAGTTCGAGCTCGACCAGGCGAGGGCGGCGATCAAGGCCGAGGCCGTGGAGCTCGCGATGGAGCTTGCCAAGAAGAAGATAAGCGACCGCATGACCCCCGAGGAGCAGAAGAAGCTCATCGAGGAGTCGATGGCCAAGCTGGAGGGTAAGAATTGAGCAAGAGCAAACACTCCAAAAGGTTCGCAAAGATGTTCCTGAACGCCGTGGGCATAGAGAAGGCCGCCGAGGCGCTCAAGGAGCTTTCCATACTTAAGGCGCTCATGGAGCGCAGCACCGAGTTCAGGGGCTTTCTCGTAGGCCCGATGTTCTCCGATGAGGAAAGGGGCCGGGCCTTCGAAGAGATCGGCCGCTCGCTGAACATCTCGGCGGAGACTGTGAAGTTCGTCAATTACCTTTCCTCTAAAGGCGCCGCAGGGGCCCTCGGCGAAGTGACCGACAAGGCCGTGGCGCTCTATGCCGATATGAAAAACCTTGCCAAGGCGACCGTGATAACCCCCGTTGCGATAGGCACGGAGTACGAGGGCAGGCTCAAGGAGTCTCTGAAGAGGCTCGTTAACAGGGACATCGAGCTTGAGTACGTCACCGATCCCTCGCTCCTCGGGGGCATGCTCGTTAAGGTCGGCTCGACAATGTATGACGGAAGCGTAAGCGGTCAGTTAAGACTAATGAAAGATGAGCTCATAAAGGGGTGAAATTATGGAGATCAAAGTAGAAGAGATAAGCGCATTACTGAAAAAACAGATAACTGACTTCGAAAAGAAGGTCGATGTCAGCGAGGTCGGCTCCGTACTGGCCGTCGGCGACGGTATCGCCAGGGTCTACGGTCTCGACAACTGCATGGCATCGGAGCTCCTTGAGTTCCCCAACGGAGTCATGGGCATGGCCCTGAACCTCGAGGAAGAGTCCGTGGGCGCGGTCCTTTTCGGCGAGGACACCCTCGTCAAGGAAGGCGACGTGGTGAAGCGCACGGGCAGAATTATGGAAGTCCCCGTCGGCGACGCCCTTCTCGGCAGGACCATTAACGCCATCGGCGAGCCTATCGACGGCAAGGGCCCAATCGACTCGAAGGAGACCAAGATGGTCGACGTCGTCGCCCCCGGCATCATCGACCGTCAGCCGGTTACCGAGCCGCTGCAGACCGGCCTCAAGGCCATCGACTCGATGATCCCAATCGGCCGCGGCCAGCGTGAGCTCATCATCGGCGACCGCCAGACCGGCAAGACCGCCATCGGCATCGATGCCATCATCAACCAGAAAAACAGCGGCGTCGTCTGCATATACGTCGCCGTCGGCCAGAAGAGGGCCAACGTCGTCAAGGCGCTCAAGGACCTCGAGGACAACGGCGCCATCTCCCATACGATAGTCGTATCGGCAACGGCCAGCGAGCCCGCGCCGCTTCAGTACATAGCCCCTTACACCGGGTGCGCCATCGGCGAGTACTTCCGCGACAACGGACGTCACGCCCTCATCGTTTACGACGACCTCTCGAAGCAGGCTACCGCGTACAGGCAGCTCTCGCTTCTGCTCAGGCGTCCTCCCGGCCGTGAGGCTTTCCCTGGCGACGTTTTCTATCTCCACTCGAGGCTCCTCGAGAGGGCGGCGAAGCTCTCCGAGGAAAAGGGCGGCGGTTCGCTCACCGCGCTCCCGATAATCGAGACCCAGGCCGGCGACGTCTCGGGCTACATTCCCACGAACGTTATTTCCATCACCGACGGACAGATATACCTTGAGCCGGAGCTCTTCTACGCCGGCGTCAGGCCAGCCGTTAACGTCGGCCTCTCGGTCAGCCGAGTGGGCGGCGCGGCGCAGACCAAGGCCATGAAGCAGGTGGCCGGTACCCTGAGGCTCGACCTCGCCCAGTTCCGCGAGCTCGCCGCCTTCGCGCAGTTCGGCTCCGACCTCGACAAGGCCACGCTACAGCAGATAGAGCGAGGCAAGAGGATGGTGGAACTGCTGAAGCAGGGCCAGTTCGTCCCCATGAAGGTGGAGGAGCAGATAGCCATGCTGTTCGCTGGCACCGGCGGATACCTCGACGAACTGCCGATCGAGTCGGTAGGGGCGTTCGAGGAGGGCTTCCTAAGGTACCTAAGGGACCAGAAGGCGGACATCCTCAAGGACATCGACGAGAAGAAGGCCCTCGACGACGACCTCAAGGGCAGGCTTACCGCCGCGATAGACGATTTCAAGAAAGGGTTCACGGCCTAAGCGACAATGGCGACCCTAAGAGACATACAGCGCAGAATAAGGGCGGTCAAGAACACCCGCCAGATAACGAGCGCCATGAAGATGGTCGCCGCGGCCAAGCTTCGCCGCGCACAGACCAGGATGCTCGACCTCAGGCCTTACGCCGACAAGATGCACGAGGTCATCTCCTCGCTCGCGGTGGGCGCTGACATGGACATAAGCCCTCTTCTCGCTAAGAGGCCGGCCCGCGTGGTCGAGGTGCTCGTGATCACCAGCGACAGGGGACTCTGCGGAGCCTTTAATACGAACATCCTCAAGGCATCGAGGCAGCTCATGGAGCAACTCGGCGAGATCGATTCCGACACCCTCGAAGGCGGTCCGCCCAAGGTGAACGTGAGCGTGGTGGGCAAGAAGGCGGTCGATTACTTCAAGCGCCGCGATGTAGAGATGAAGAACAAGTGGGTCGGCATCTCCGGAGGCATCAAGTACCACCATGCCGAGGATATAGCCGAGAACATCATAGAGCGCTACCTCAATGAAGAGATAGACGCAGTTCACATCGTGTATAACACCTTCAAGAACGTCGTCAGCCAGGAAGTCACGGCGGCGCAGCTTCTGCCGATAGAGCCGCCCGAGGCGGCCGGTGAAGAGGCGGCGCGTGCCGACTTCATCTACGAGCCATCGGAGCAGGCGCTGTTCGACGCCCTGCTTCCAAAGAACATAGAGATCCAGATATACAGGGCCCTGCTCGAGTCGCAGGCCAGCGAGGAGGCGGCCAGAATGACCGCCATGGAAAACGCCACCAAGAGCGCGAACGAGATGATAGACTCCCTGACGCTGCAGTACAACAAGGCACGCCAGGCGACCATCACCGCGGAGCTCATGGACATAGTCGGCGGCGTGGAGGCCCTGAAGGGCTAAGCGAACAGGTAATGATTTTTGATTAATAAACGGAGGTAGCAAGATGGAGTTAAACGAGGGAAGGGTAGCACAGGTCATCGGCGCAGTCGTTGACTGTGAGTTCGACAGGCAGCTCCCCAAGATTCTGAACGCCATTAAGATAGAGCGTCCGGCGGACCCCGAAAAGGGAGTGCCCGCCATCAACATTATCCTCGAGGTGGCTTCCCACCTCGGCGAGAACAAGGTCCGCACAATCGCGATGTCCACGACCGACGGCCTCACCAGGGGCATGAAGGCAGTGGACCTGGGCCAGCCCATCACGATACCCGTGGGCGAGGCCGCGCTGGGCCGCATCATGAACGTCATCGGCGAGCCCGTGGACGGCCTGGGCCCCATTAACGCCGCAAAGATGAGCCCCATCCACAGGGAGGCCCCGGCCTTTACCGACCAGGTGCCGGCCACCGAGGTCTTTGAGACCGGCGTTAAGGTCTTCGACCTCCTCGTTCCGTTCGTCAAGGGCGGCAAGATGGGAATGTTCGGCGGCGCCGGAGTCGGCAAGACCGTCGTTATTATGGAGATGATCCACAACATCGCCATGAAGCACGGCGGTGTGTCCTGCTTCGCGGGCGTCGGCGAGAGGACCCGTGAGGGTAACGACCTCTACCGCGAGATGAAGGAGTCAGGCGTTCTGGACAAGGTCGCGCTCATCTACGGACAGATGAACGAGCCCCCCGGCGCGAGGCTTCGCGTAGGCATCACCGCGCTCACCGCGGCCGAGCACTTCAGGGACGAGGGCCAGGACGTGCTCATCTTCGTTGACAACATCTTCCGTTTCACCCTCGCCGGAGCCGAAGTGTCGGCACTCCTTGGCAGAATGCCTTCGGCCGTCGGATACCAGCCCAACCTCGGTACCGACATGGGCATGCTGCAGGAGAGGATCACGACCACGAAGAAGGGCGCCATCACCTCGATGCAGGCCATTTACGTTCCGGCCGACGACCTCACCGACCCGGCGGTCGCGACGGCGTTTACGCACCTGGACGGCACGGTCGTTCTTGCAAGGCAGATCGCGGAGCTCGGCATATATCCCGCCGTGGACCCGCTCGACTCTACATCGCGTATTCTCGACCCCAAGGTCCTCGGCGACGAGCACTACGGAGTCGCGCGTAGCGTGCAGATCATACTTCAGAGGTACAAGGAGCTCCAGGACATCATCGCCATCCTCGGTATGGAAGAGCTCTCCGAAGACGACAAGCTCACGGTCTCCAGGGCCAGGAAGATGCAGAGGTTCCTGAGCCAGCCCTTCCACGTGGCCGAGACCTTCACCGGCACCCCGGGCAAGTACGTCAAGCTCGAGGACACCATCAAGGGCTTCAAGGCGATCACGGAAGGCAGGTACGACACCATGCCAGAGCAGGCGTTCTACATGGTGGGCACCATAGAGGAGGCCGAGGAGAAGGCAAGGAAGCTCGGCTGGACCGGATAGGCAGAAATGGCTGAGAAGATAAAGCTCGACATAGTTACACCCGACGGCCTCGTGGCGGAAGATGAAGTCGACGAGATAACCGCCCCGGGCAGCGAGGGCGAGTTCGGCGTAGTGCCGGGCCACGCCCCGTTCCTTACCACGCTGAAGATAGGCATGCTCACCACCAAGACCGGCGGCGAGACTGCCAACTACTTCGTCAACTGGGGCTACGCAGAGGTGGGGCCGGACAAGGTAACCGTTCTGGCCGACAGCTCCGAGCGCTCTGACGAGATAGACGTGGAGCGCGCCAAGGCGGCCATGGAGCGCGCCGAGGAGCGCATCAGGATGAACAACGACGTGGACTTCGCCCGCGCCGAGGCCGCGCTGGCCAGGGCGCTGATGAGAATTCACGTGGTGGAAAAGAAGATCTGATCCGCCGTTAGATAATTAAACCCAAAGGCCGGAAGCTCTCGCTTCCGGCCTTTTTTCGTGCGTTGCTTGCCCCTCAAGGAAGAGACAATCAGAATTTCGATAGAAGTTCCTATAGTAAGGTAAGGATGAATTGCCTTGATTATCTGGCACTTTCTGGGGCAACGTCTTTATGGTTGTAGGCGGATTTTCGCATGCTTGACAAGCCTTGTATAACGTGTAAGCTTTCTCTATCGGCAGCATGTAACGACAAAGGAGGGTGTCATGAGCAAGGGACTTGTTGCGTTGATGGCGGGATTTATAGTGTTGTTGTTCGTTGTGCCGTTTAATGCCTATGGAGAGGCCGTTAGCGGCCTCCCAAGTGAGATGTCCGACCAGACCAAGAAATGCGCCGAGTGCCATAGCTCCACAACGGTGGGCATCTATCAGCAGTGGGGCAACAGCAAGCATTATCGCGCTAACGTCGGCTGCTTCGAGTGCCACGAGGCAAAGAAAGGCGCCAAGGGCTCATTCGAGCATTACGGATATAACGTATCCGTAATAGTATCTCCTATTGATTGCGGAAGGTGCCATGAAAAAGAGTCCAAAGAGTTCCTGGGCTCTCACCATGGCAAGGCAGACCGCATAATCGGCTCTCTCGACAACACATTGGCCGAGCTCGCGGAGGGTAACCTCGGAATGAAGACACCGGCCTTTCCGAAGGGCATATCCGCCGCCGCCGTGAACGGTTGCTGGCAGTGCCACGGAAGCGAGGTGAAAGTGAACGCCGATGGCAAACTCGACCCTGCCACGTGGCCCAATACCGGAATGGGGCGTGTGAACCCCGATGGCTCGGAAGGCAGCTGCTCGGCCTGCCACATGCGGCATGAGTTCTCGGCCGCGCAGGCCCGCCAACCGGAGACCTGCGGCAAGTGCCATCTGGGCCCGGACCATCCGCAGATAGAGATATACAACGAATCCAAGCATGGTATCGCTTATTACGCGAACAAGGATAAGATGAACCTCTCTTCGTCCAAGTGGATAGTCGGAGAGGATTACTCGGTTGCGCCCACCTGCGCCACCTGCCATATGTCCGCGACCAAAGACATGCCTGTCACGCACGACATAGGCCTGCGTATCAGGTGGAACAATCGCCCCGTAGTTTCGGTTCCGGCAAACGAAACGGATAAGAAGTGGAACCTTCCCTCCGCGAATATCACGGGCGACATGCGTGAGGCGAACATGAGGAAGGTATGCTCCGCCTGTCATAACGTCAATTTCATTGACGGCTTCTATGTACAGTACAATGCGGAACTGGATTTGTACGCCGATAAGTTCGCGAAGCCCGGGTTAAGCCTCTACAAGAAGGCCACCGCGGTGCTGAAGGCGGTCGACGGCAGCTCATACGCCCAGTGGTCAAACAAGATAGACTACACATGGTTTGAGATATGGCACCACGAGGGCCGCCGCGCGCGACACGGCGCTTCCATGATGGCCCCTGACTACACGCAATGGCACGGCAATTACGAGCTTGCCAGATCGTTTTATTCCGTGTACATCCCGGAGGTCAGAGAGATCATCGAGCGGGGCAAGAACGGAAGCCCCGAGGCCCAGAAACTGGCCGGGGAGCTCGATAGCCTTCTGACGGATATACTGAACGCACCCGACCACAGATGGTCCATCGGGAACGAGGACGCCGAGGCCAAAGCGGAAAGATTGCGACGCAAGGCGGAATTCGACGAGCGTTACAAGTAGCTTGCAATAAGAGGTAAGTGTAAAAGGCAGCGCGTCGAGATGAATCTCTGACCGCCTGTTAGTTTCTAAGGTAGTGAAAAGGCCGGAAGCTCTCGCTTCCGGCCTTTTTGTTTGGGTATCGCTTACGCCCCGAAAGCCGCACCCGAAGATTGCGGAGTTCACCTACTATGAGTGAAAAGCAAGGGTCTCGGGGAGTGTGGATTTACAAGAGAAAGCTGAAAAATGATTGCTTTATCTTTGGATATTATATAGAAAGCCAAAACCTTTTATGTAAAT
>Ga0210096_1000494_pt1 | contig 13636 bp, 17 predicted proteins | sample China_Galinas_PW_4_FD_184864 | JGI IMG/M metagenome (GOLD analysis project Ga0210096, IMG submission 184864) | Wetland microbial communities from San Francisco Bay, California, USA, that impact long-term carbon sequestration - China_Galinas_PWA_D2... | ecosystem: Environmental > Aquatic > Marine... | reverse complement strand
CCAATCTGTATGGCCTTTTAATTTATGCATCAGTTCATATGTTTCTGTATTCCATATTCTAACAGTTCTATCTTCAGATCCTGAAGCCAATCTATTTCCTGGCAATGAGACCAAGCTACTCACCCAACCTGTATGGCCTTTTAATTTATGCATCAGTTCATATGTTTCTGTATTCCATATTCTAACAGTTGTATCATCAGATCCTGAAGCCAATCTATTTCCTGGCAATGAGACCAAGCATCTCACCGACCTTGTATGGCCTTTTAATTTATGCATCAGTTCATATGTTTCTGTATTCCATATTCTAACAGTTCTATCATCAGATCCTGAGGCCAATCTATTTCCTGGCAATGAGACCAAGCATCTCACCCAACCTGTATGGCCTTCTAATTTTTTAAAGGGTACCATCCCTAATTTTTTGATTATTGCATTTACAAGAGCTGGCTCTGCTTTTTCTGGCAATTCATAATCATCTTCTAATGCTAATTCATTAGCAACTGCCGTTTTAGCAAGTGAATTAATGCACAAATCAAATAAGGATGGCACGTTATTACATTTTTTTGGTGAGTCAATTTTCATGAGCCCATCAGAATCTAATTCCATTGCCTGTACTGAAATAATTATCCCTAATGACAAGAAAAAACAAAGTTGCTTAAACATAATTATCTCATTTATAAAGCTAATTTTTTATTTATTTTTTTTCTGCAATAAACGTAAGCAATTCTTTAAGCGCTGGGTTTAAATTCCATATTCTAACAGTTCTATCATTAGATCCTGAAGCCAATCTATTTCCTGGCAATGAGACCAAGCTACTCACCCAATCTGTATGGCCTTTTAACGTGCGCACCAGTTTACAACTTTTTGTATTCCATAAACTAACATTATTATCACGATAAGATCCTGAGGCCAAGATATCTCCCGGCAATGCTGCCAAGCACTCTACCCAATCTGTATGACCTTCTAATGTACGTACCTCTTCACCAGTTTCTGAATTATTTCGTACACGAAGAGTATTATCACGATAAGAATCTGAGGCTAAGAGAGTATCTTCTTCCAGTAATAATCTATTTTTTTCCAATAATTCATATTCTAATAATAACCTATTTTCCAGCAATCAACCTTCCAGTTTCAATTCCTCTCCCGATACATTAGAATCTTTCATAACAGAATCCGAGAGCTCCATTGCATGAACTGAAACAATCATTCCTAATGACAAGATAAAACCAAGTTGTTTAAACATAAATTCCTCGAATATTTAAGTATATATTCAGACTATCCCCTAAAAGTTTTATAAAAATTGCCTTCTAGTATTCAGGTAATAGCAAAAAGTGTCAATTGTGATCTTCTTTATAATCCCAATTCATTCTTTAAGGTATCATCATGATAAAATGATTTGAGCACCTGATAAAATGCTTCTTTTATTGCATGCAGATGCTCCTTGGTGTCAGCTTCAAAGCGTAAACAAATAACTGGCTGCGTATGCGAAGCGCGAATTATTCCCCAGCCGTGCTTAAACTGTGCGCGTACTCCATCGATAGTAAGCAATGAAACATCGTTACGATTTTCAAATTCTTTTTTGATTGCGACAACCATTTTTTCTTGATCTTCCGGTTTGCAGGCAATCCGATATTCTCTGGTGCTTTCTTTTTTGGGAAATACTGAAATTAATTCCTGTAATGTTTGGCCAGATCGATGCAACAACTCAAATAAACGAATTAATGCATAGATTCCATCATCATAGCCAAAATAGCGATCATCAAAGAAAAAGTGGCAACTCAATTCGCCGCCAATTAATGCATCATATTTGCGCATCGTATCTTTTATAATTGCATGTCCTGACGGCGATAATATTAATTGACCGCCCCATTGTTCAACTAATTCTTGCAAGCCACTTGATGCTTTAATATCGCACACAACTACCGCACCCGGATGCTGTGCAATAATTGGCTGCGCAAAGATGGCAAGCAGCTGATCGCCGGGTACTAAAAATCCTGATTTGGTCATCGCATCCATCCGATCACAATCCCCATCAAGGCCCATCCCGACATCGATATCAGTGGTAGCTAATAATTCCCGAACGGCACGCATATTTTCTTCAACGGTTGGATCTGCTTCATGATTAGGATAGTCACCATCAACTTCTTCATATAATAAGGAAACATTTGGCCAATCCATACACTCAATTAATTGCGGCATTACGGTACCAGCTGCCCCATTGCCGCAATCGATTACCGCGGCAAGTTCCATTCCTTTTAAATGCTCAAAATGCTCCGCAAGCCAATCGACATATTCGGGAATCACCGGCTCATCAACTACCGTTCCTTTGCGATCGGTTTTCACTGCTTTGTGCGCAAAAAACATATCTTTGATACGCGCAACTTCTAAGCCCCACACCGAATGGGTACCCAATGAAATTTTAATCCCATTATAATCTTTCGGATTGTGTGAAGCGGTTACCATCAATCCGGCATCAATCGGCATCGTATATAAGGCAAAATACAATGTGGGTGACGTACACACGCCAATGAACTTAACGTCAAGGCCGCTATCGACCATCGCGCGTACTAATTCTTCTTTAATAGCATGAGAATGATGGCGCCCATCCATCCCAATGGCCACAGTTTGCACGTTAGGCTTTTCTTGCTTGAAATAATAGGCTATTGCTTTTCCTAAATCGTATACGTCATCAATAATTAATTCTGAGCCAACAATGCCGCGAATATCATATTGTCGAAATACGCTTTCTTTCATTTGGTATACTCCACTCTTACATTCTTGCTTCATGTGATATGCTAACAATAATAAAATGAATGCAAAATTACGCCACTTAAATCGGTAATACAAACGAATATGATACCTCATACTCTGCAACTGAAAAATTTTTTAAGTTACGGGCCTGAACTACAAACGATCTCTTTTTCAGATTATCACCTCATCTGTTTATCAGGGAAAAATGGCCACGGCAAATCTGCACTGCTCGATGCGATCACCTGGGCGGTATGGGGGGTTGCGCGGAAAGTTGCACGGCAAGCAAAAGCTGATCAAGGATTACTGCGATTGGGTGCTGGGCAGATGATGGTTATCTTTGACTTTGAATGCAACGGACAGCTCTATAGGATTAAACGTGAATTTATGTTTCGCTGCAATAAACCATATGCAACCTTAGAATTTGGCATTCTTTCAGATGATGGCCAGACAGTTACGCCATTGACAGATAAAACGATTAAAAAGACCCAAGAAAAAATAGAAAAGACGATCAACTTGACTTATGATGCCTTTGTTAACTCAGCCTTCTTGCGGCAAGGAAACTCAAACGAATTTTCTCGCAAATCAGCAAAAGAACGAAAGGAAATTTTAGCAAGCATTTTAGGACTCGATAAATTTGATACGCTCAAGAAAAAAGCGCAAGAAAAAATCAGAGATGCCAATTCGCATAAACAAGCATTTTGTACATTGCAAGAAAAAATCAGTTCTGAACTGGAAACAAAACAAGAGTTAACTGTACAGCTCACGCAGACAACAAAACAATTAAATGATTGTGCTGATCAAGAAAAAAAACTACAGACCGAAAAACAAACATTAGTACAAAAACAACATAAACAACAGCAACTGATACAAGAATATCAGCTATTGAACTATCAAGTTGAACAACTGAACATACAGCGAGAACAAACAACAACTGAATTTAAATCACTCACCGCAACCTGGCGCCGTATCCATGCCCAACAACTACGACTACAACAAGGGGCCTCTCTTGCACATAAAAAAAAGCTTCAGCAAAAAATAAATCAGGCACAAGAACAACTTGCACAGCAATTTACCCTCAAAGAACAGCTCTATAAAGAAAAAGAATTGCTTCAAAAACGTACTGCCCAATTGCAGGAAGAACATACCAAAGCCGATCATGAATACGTACGTCTCTTTGAAAAACTTAAAACAGAACAGAAAACGCTTACTCAACAGCAGGCTGAATATGAATGTACGCTCAAAGAAAAAGATCAACAGCTCAAAGAATTAGAACAAACCATTTCTACTAAACAGCAAGAAATCCCTTCATATGCAGCAATTACTGATATTACGACATACATTGCTGCTTCACAAACAGAATTTGATACAAAAAAAGAACAGTATCATACGTTAATTGCGCAAGGTACTGTGGCAACCAGTGAACTCAAACAACTGGCTCAAAAACAAGTATTTACCAAAGATGAGGAATCCCCGAGTTGCCCGCTGTGCGAACAAAATTTATCTGCATCACGTAAAAAATTCCTGAAGAAAAAATTTAATCAAACAGAAGATGAACTCAACACACAAATCACACAGTTACGTGAAAAAGTTGCCCAGCTCAAAACTGACTTGGTTGCCCATCATAAACAATTAGAAACAATGCATGTTATTGCAGATTTAAATAAGCAACATACCACAGCATTACAAGAAGTTGATCAGATTACGAAAAAACTAGATGAAATCGATACCCATCATAAACAGCTACTCAAACAACAAAAAGAACAGAAACAGAAATACACCACATTTAAAACTGATTATACGCAGATATGTGAGCATGATGAGCAGCTGAAAGAATCTATGCAACAGATAGATACTCTTGAACAACAACTGAAAAAAAATACATATAATGAGCAGAAACATAAACAGGCAGTTCATGAATTACAGCAATTAGAACAACAAGAGGCCGATCGTGAATTGGTGCGCAAAGAAAGTGCTTTGCAAGATGAACGTAAACAGCACATTGCTCAATTAAATAAACAGATAAAACAGCTAAACACGCAGCATAAAAAATTAACTGAGCAACTGAAAAAATATGCAACACTCGAGAAAGATCAGGCAACACTTGCTCACCAAGAACAAGAATTAACCAATCAATCAAAACAGCTGCAAAAAGAAAAGGAACAGCTATTACAACAGCGCGGCCGATTGGAACAACAACAATTAAAGTTGGCACAATTGGAAAAAGAACATAAAGCACAACAGAGCGAAATTAAAAAGCTCGAACATACGGCTGACGATTATTTCCATATTGCCGCTGCAACCGGCAAAGATGGTATCCAAGCGCTGTTGATTGAACAAGCTATCCCAGAAATCGAACAAGAAGCAAACGAATTATTGGGCAAATTAACAGATAATCAAGCACATATTATTATTGATTCATTGCGCGATTTAAAACGGGGCGGGACCAAAGAAACCCTGGATATAAAAATATCAGATGCGATGGGAATTCGGCCCTATGAACTTTTTTCGGGCGGTGAAGCATTTCGTATCGATTTTGCATTGCGCATTGCCATATCAAAATTATTAGCACGTCGTGCCGGCACCGCATTGCAAACCTTGATCATTGATGAAGGATTTGGCTCGCAAGATGAGGAGGGATTGAGCATGATCATGGATTCACTCTATCGTATTCAAGATGATTTTGTAAAAATTATTGTAGTATCACATCTGACCAGCATGAAAGATCAGTTTCCGGTACATTTCATCGTTGAGAAAGGTGCTCAAGGTTCGGTGATACAGATTAAAGAACAGGGATAAAAATGCTTAATCTGTTATTGAGTCTTTTAACGCTTAATCTGAGTAATATAGCCAACTAGATCTTTAGCTATTTTCCAACCAAAATAAGTAAATAAATAGGGATAATTTTTCACCTGTAAATCATCTTTAAAGCCAAACATAGTCCGATAATCTTCTAAATCCAGAATAGCTAATTTTCCTGATTTATCCCGTTTAAAATTAGCCAAACCAGGGTCAACATGGCTTTCAGATAAATTGGTCAGCTCAAGTACCTCATTTCGGTCTTTTCTGGAGAACCAAGACAATGATTCACCTTCAACATAATTAGCAATAATGGCATAGGTTGCTGGTACCGTTACGTCTTGTTTAGAAATACCTCCAATGTTATGGCCCATAAGTTTGATTTGAGAAACTTCTTCAGGCACCCAATAATATAATTGAGGGAGGACCAAGGTATTTTTCCATTTAGAAGTACGTATTTTATCTTTGATAAAACGTCGATTATAAATACGGGTAAACCCACTCAAATGGCGTGTTATACCACCACTCATCATAAAGAAAAACGCTGCTGTTACCCCATAATCTTTATGTCCTTTACCCCAGTGTCTCAAACAACCATACGGCGTTTCTTGAAAGAATTTTATCACGTAGGGCATATTTTTATGCTTCAGAATAAGAAGCCCTCGTTGCTGCTGCCAATCCCATTCAAGATCTTTTAAAACAGTAAAATCATTGAGCTCAGCTGCACCTTCTTCAAGCTCATTTCTTAAGTGCGTTAATGAACTCTTAATCTCTTTGAAGGATTCATCTTCAGGAAGCTTATTTTGTTCTAGTAATTCTTCATCAAATTGATTAAATAGCGAATTGGCGTCTAAACGATTGCTATATAATCGATCTACTGGCCTTTCTTCACCTTCCCAGCATGCTTCCAGATAGGGCCTATCGACTCGTTTATGCTGGATAAACAGTCCTAAAGCACCTACACCTGCACCCAAGATAGCAGCCTTTTGTAGTCCTACTGAATGAAAACTCAATGTATCTTTTACTGTCTCAAAATAGCCCGCTTGAACAGGCATAAGCATACTTCCGGTACTCAATAAAAGTATGCCCAGTAATATCTTTTTCATGCTATTTCCCCCGATTTAATCTTAGGTATATAGTAACAAAAAGGGGCCTTTTCAACAAAGCCCCTTTATATGAAATGTTTTATCAAGATTACCAGCGATTTACCAATTTAGTAATAATCTCATGAATCCATTCACTTGGGAATCGTCCATTTTTTATAAGTCTGGCACAAGTTTCTCTGCCACGAGAATAATGATCTGCAGCTATTAGAATACAAAAATCACCCATCTCATAGAGCACCGTAACTTCTACTTCTTTATTCCCCAAACAACAGGTTCTCGTAATAGAAAACTGATCAGTATTTCTTACCAAGTAATCATCAACTTCCGCTTTAAAATCTGCACAAAAACAACGAATATGATAATCTTGAGCCCATTTTGCTAGTTTATATATGCCATATACGCCAGCACATACGGCACCAACTGCAGCAACGCCGCCAACAGCTAAACAAACATCTTCAGAAGTTATATCAAACTCAATGCATCCATTATTGCCATACGCTTGCACCGGCATAGAGCCAATTAGTAACGCTCCTAATAAGCCACTCATTACGATTTTGTGCAATTTAACAGATTTCATAAATCCCCCTAAAACAAAACATCTAACCCATCTTAATAATTATTTAGGTAATCCATATTTCTTTCTTAAATTATCAATACTTTCTTCTATACTATTTAAGAATTGAACTTTGAATTCCAAAATATCTGTACCATCTTCACAATTAATTCCAGCTCCCACTCCTATCTCATCTACCTGAACGAAATAAAGGAAAGAGACTCGAGTTTTTTCCTGTTGTTCATTTTTTGTTTCATTAAAAGCAAATAAATGAATATAATAGGGATCTGCATCAATTATATATTGATCTACAGACATAATCTTAAGATTATTTCCCTCCCCATTACAAAGCATTCCATCAAAATATTCATTAAATTTTAATAAAGCTTCCTGCTTTTGTATTTGCCAATTTTTTTCTTTTAACTGCTTGCTGCAATAATAGGCAGTTCCACTAGCAGCTAAAGCGCCTGTTCCTAATCCTATAAGCGCTGCTGTAGTATTAGAAATTGAAGCATGTATCTCTTGCGATGGAAACATCGCAGCTATTGAACATAAAATCGCTAAACAATATTTTCTCATTAGCCCACCTAATACCTATATTCTTAAGTTTTTATTTAAGAGCATCTATAGCTCTTGCTATAAAACGCATAAATTTTGCTTTCATGGCAAAAAAATCGTCATCATCATCACCAGCGACTATATATTTTTCTGCATACTCCTCACTCCCCGTTAAAACAGTAGATAAAATGAGTAGTTCTTTATCTTTCAACTCCTCATCATTCTGTAACACAATCTTTTTCGCCTCTTCATGTTCCTCTAGCCAATTCTTAGTTATGAGAAAAATGTTTATATGATAAGGACCCGTTTGAAGCTCAAAATGCCTCTTTATCTCAGTACCAAAAACTATTTCCTCATCCCAAAATTTATCACACTTCAGAATAGTTTCTTGTTTTTGTATCTGCCATTCTTTTTCTTTTATCTGCTTATTAAAATAATAGGCAGTTCCGCTAGCAGCTAAAGCACTGGTACTAAATCCTATGAGCGCTGCAGTGGTGTTTGAAATTGAAGCATGCATTTCTTGCGATGGAAACATCGCTGCTATTGAACATAAAATCGCTAAACAATATTTTTTCATAAGATCCCCCTAAGAAACAAAAAAAATGGACTCCTATTTCTATCGCAAGGAGCCCATCATTTTTTTGTCTATAATATTATTGCGTGCCAAATTCATCTTCATCGACGGTCAATACTTCGTATACGTCTGGTATCTCTTGCTTGATCGCCTCTTCGATACCCATTTTCACGGTGTATATCGATGCCGGACAACCAACACACGCACCAAGTAATTTAATGTATACGATACCGTCTTGGTATTTCACAAATTTAACGTCACCACCATCCATTTGGATATTAGGACGTATTTGATCCAAAATACTCTCTATCTTGCGCATCCGTTCTTCATCAGTCATGGATAACTTGTCCCTTTTATTAAACCCATTCCAAGCGGGCAATAGTTGCCGTATCACTTGGCCGTTGTCCCATAGGAATTACGCGCGTATACCCACCTGGACGTTCGGTATATTTTGGTGCAATTTCTTTGAACAACTTAATAAGCGCTTCTTCTTTATATGGTAACAACTGTTTTGCACGGCGACGTGCATTAAACGTATTGCCTTTTCGGGCAACGGTTACCAATTTTTCAGCAAAACGCTGTACTTCTTTAACTTGCGCGCGTGTTGAAGTTAAATGACCATACGTAATCAAATGAATAGTCTGATTACGTAATAATGAACGACGGTGTGGGCCGCGCAAATTTAATTTCTTTTTACCACTTTGATGTTTCATAATCCAAACACCTATTACTATTCTTTGATAAGTTTTTTAATGTCATCTTCTTTGATATTCATACCAAATGAAAGACCAAAGCCACGTAACGCATCTTTTACTTCATTCAATGATTTACGGCCAAAGTTTTTAATTTTGAGCGTATCTTCTTCATTGATATTTACTAAATCAATAATGCGTTTAATGCCAGCTTGCACTAAGCAATTATGAGCGCGAACGGAAAGTTCCAATTCTTCAACTGGTTTTAACAGAACATCAACTGATACCCCTTTTAAACCAAGCTGATCAAATTTTTGTTCTGGCTCTTGTTCACCTTCTTGTTCTGGTTGTGCAGAAATCTCATTAAATGGAATTTCTGTGCTCAACAAGAAATGTTCAAGAAGATTACGCAATACTGATACGGCATAATGAAGTACCGCAAGTGGGTCTTCAGCACCATTTGTATGAATTTGTAACGTCAATTTATCGTAATCGATATCTTTCCCTACCCTTGTTTTTTCTACATCAAAGGTAACTTTACGAATAGGAGAAAACATTGCATCAAGATAAATTCTACCATCTTCTTGTAATGCTTTACCAGCTGGCCATTGTGCCTGTTGGTATCCACGGCCTGGTTCGATAAAGAACTCAATTTCAAGCTCGCCATCCGGTGCTACATGAGCAATTACATGATCAGGATTTATGACTTCTAAATTTGCATCACCAGTCATATGAGAAGCGTGTGCTGTTTCTTCACCAGAAACTTTCAAACGCATCGTACCTGCTTTACCATCTTTGCTGCGAATAACAATACCCTTAATATTAAGCAATATTTGCATGGTATCTTCTACCACACCAGGCACCATTGAAAATTCGTTATTTACTTTATTAATAATTACCGACGTAACGGCACATCCTTCAACGCCCCCCAATAATACGCGGCGCAATGCGTTACCAAGCGTAACCCCAAAACCGGGTTCGAGTGGCTGAGCAACAAGCTCACCGTATTTCTTGGTTAGTGTCTTTTTATTCCACGTTAATTTAGGAATAATTAATGGTCTATATTCAGCCTTTTCCATCTAACCCCCTGCCCTATTTAGAATAAAACTCAACAATCAAGTGTTCCTCAATCGGTGCAGTGATATCTGAACGCGATGGTTCACGAAGTATCTGACCTTTACGCTCTGCTTTATTAAGCTCAAGCCATTCAGGAACCTTGATGCCAAGGTTGAGCCGTTTATCAACCACCTGTGCCAAAAATGCTTCTTTACCAAGAGCTTTTGGCGTTAAGGTAATTACATCCCCTACACGTACAATATATGACGGTGAAAACACTTTTTTACCATTTACCATTACCAAACCATGCACAACCATTTGACGTGCCTGACTACGAGTAATAGCAAGTTTCAAACGATACACCACATTATCAAGACGGCTTTCAAGCAATCGTAACAAATTTGTTCCTGGTGCACCCTCTTGTGCTTTTACCGCTTTACCAAAAAAACGATGCATTTGCTTTTCACGCATTCCATACATACGTTTTACTTTTTGCTTTTCCAGCAATTGCTTACCATATTCAGAAAGCTTTCGTGGCCGTCTACCGCCCCCAGTTTGCTTTTTAGCTTTGGGGTCACGTTCAGCCGTTTTTCTTGCCCTATTTTCCATAGTATATCTCTATCACCTTATCTATTACGAGCTTGACACTAATTTCGACGTTTCTTTGGTGGACGACATCCATTATGAGGAAGCGGCGTCACATCAGCAAGCGCGGTTACATTTAATCCTGAAGCTTGAAGCGAACGAACAACGGAATCACGACCTGAACCAGCACCACGCATTTTCACTTCAACACGTTTGATGCCCATATCAAGCATGCCCTTTGCAATGAGTGAGCCAACCTGACCACCCGCAAAAGGAGTTCCTTTACGAGACCCTTTAAAGCCCATTGCTCCTGCGCTATTGCGCAACAGAACGTCTCCTTCTGGCGTGGTAACTGAAACTACCGTATTATTAAAACTTGATTTAATATTAACTACTGCAGCTTCAACTGTGCGTTTTGTTTTTTTTGACTTCTTTTTATATGCCATACTCGTTATTCACCCACTATTTTTTCGTTATCTTACGCTTCAAGGAAACAGCACCGCCTTTTTTACGTGGTCCCTTGCGCGTACGTGCATTTGTTTTGGTACGTTGACCATGTACTGGTAATCCTCTTTTATGACGATCACCTCGATAGCTTCTAATCTCTTGTAACCGTTTGATATTTTGTTGATTCTCTTTGCGCAATTCACCTTCAGTAGTGTAGCTTGTGCTCACTTCTTTTTGAATACGCGCAATTTCTTCATCCGTTAAATCTTTTACTCGTTTGTCCAAAGGAACTTTTACTTTGCCCAAAATATCACGAGAACTTTTGAGTCCAATACCAAGTACGTAGGTAAGACCAAACTCAATACGTTTGTTGAGTGGTAAATTAACACCTTCAATTCGTGCCATGCCAATCCTTACTGTTCACCATTAACCTTGTCGTTGCTTGTGTCGCGGATTCTTTTTACAAATCACACGCACAACCCCTTTACGTTTAATAACACGACAATCAATACACATTTTTTTTACCGAAGTTTTCACTTTCATCGTAATTCCTTGCCGATATACTATTTATAGCGCAATACAATTCTGCCACGGGTTAAATCATACGGCGACAACTCAAGCGCTACTCTATCACCAGGCAAAATCTTAATATAATGCATCCGCATCTTACCTGATACGTGACCGAGTACTTCATGCCCCCCTTCAATCTCAACCCGGAACATCGCGTTTGGTAAGGTTTCTTTTACAATCCCTTCAACGCGAATAACATCTTCTTTCTTTTTATTATTATTCTGTTGCCGTTTTCCCATGCGGACTCTTATCCTTTTGATTTAAGCGGGTTAAAATAACCGGTTCGCCTTCAGTAATTACAATCGTGTCTTCAACATGAGCAGCCCAACTTCGATCTCGAGTTTTTACCGTCCATCCATCTTCCATGATTGCCACATCATATGAACCCATAGTTATCATTGGTTCAATTGCAAGTGCCATACCAGGCCGTAATACCGGACCCCGCCCTGGCTTACCGTAGTTTAATACCTCTGGATCTTCATGCATCTGTTTACCAATACCATGTCCAGCAAAGTCTCTCACTACGCCAAAACCATACCGTTCAACTTCGTGTTGAACCGCTGCTGAAATATCAGTTAATCTATTTCCTGCACGCGCCTGCGCAATTCCCTTATCAAGGGCAATCTGAGCAACTTCAATAAGCTTTTTATTGCGTTCATTGTGATCGATGCCAACAATAAATGAGCGGGCCATATCAGCACAATAACCATTCCACGAAGCGCATACGTCAACAGTAACTAAATCACCTTTTTTAAGAACCACATTCGACGAAGGAACCCCATGGACAACTACATCATTTACTGAAATACAGCTTACGTGCTGGTATCCCATGTATCCTTTTGATTTCGAACGTAAATTATTTTTCTTGAGTTGAGTCGCAATCCAAGCATCAATTTCAAGCGTACTTTTTCCTTCACGCATATGTGCGCGCATATCCTCAAACATTTGAGAAAGAAGTTTTCCTGCTTGAGCCATTTTACGGATGGCTGCTTTATTCTTAATCACTATTACAACTCTTGTATATCAATTAATTTCTTAAACTCTTCAAATACCCTGTCTATTGATTGATCTGCATTACACACTAAAACCGGAATATCTTTTGCTTGATGATAAAATGCAAGAAGTGGCCCTTCATGACTATGATAAATCTTGAGACGCTCTTTTACTGCTTCTTCACTATCATCTTTACGACGACCCAATGGGCTTCCACACAGATCACAGACCATATCTTGCTGAGGAGCACATGTCGATCCAGGACGAATCGAATATATTGCCTGACAGTCTCTATTTTGGCAGGTATACCTGCTTGAAAGACGTGCCACTACCTCTGCATCCGGTATTTCAAAATAAACCACTTTAATCCCTTCATTAGGGAATTCGTCACGCATAATTCGAGCAAAATCCCCTGCTTGGACCACGGTTCGTGGAAATCCATCAAGGATCACAGCCTTTCCATCATCTGGAAGCTCTTTAAGCCATTCATAAACTATCTGTGTAATAAGCTCATCAGATACTAGTTTACCAGATTTAATAGCAAAATCTATCTGCTTACCAATTGGCGTACCTTCACTAATATGTCTTCGCAGAAGATCTCCTGTGGATAACTGCTTCCAGCCGAACTTTTCAACACAAATCTTAGATAATGTACCTTTTCCTGATCCAGGGGGACCAATAAAAATATATACGTTTCTATTCACCCCTAACGCCTTCTTCTTCCTGCCATTCTACCTGATGTCAAAAAACCTTCATATCGATGCTCAATTAGGTATGATTCAACCTGAGATGCAAGCTCAAGAGCCACCCCAACCACAATCAATAGTGAAGTACCGCCTAAGAAAAAAGGCATATCAATAAAGATTTGTATAATCCGCGGTGAAAGTGCTAAAAGCCCCAGGTAAATAGCTCCTACTAAGCCAATACGGGTAAGAATGTAATTAAAATATTCAGCAGT
>Ga0210096_1000493_pt1 | contig 13637 bp, 12 predicted proteins | sample China_Galinas_PW_4_FD_184864 | JGI IMG/M metagenome (GOLD analysis project Ga0210096, IMG submission 184864) | Wetland microbial communities from San Francisco Bay, California, USA, that impact long-term carbon sequestration - China_Galinas_PWA_D2... | ecosystem: Environmental > Aquatic > Marine... | reverse complement strand
TGCTGATCGGCGCCGCGGGGTGGGTGGCTCCGCTTGGTGCGGACGCAACGGACGGACTGGGGTCCACTGCTGATCGGCGCCGCGGGGTGGATGGCTCCGCTTGGTGCGGACGCAACGGACGGACTGGGGTCCACTGCTGATCGGCGCCGCGGGGTGGCTGGATGGCTCGGCCGCCGAGTCGGATCCCTCGGATGGCGCCGGGGCCCGCTGGGGTCGGCGTCGCTCTCGGGCAGCACCGGCTACTCTGCCTGCTGCTCGAGGGCGATGGCCAGGGAGGTGTTGATCAGCTCGGTGGCACGGCCGCCGGGGGAGGCGAGGTCGGGCTGAGTGATCTCGTCCTGGTCGGTGGCACCGGCGGTCATGGCGATGTCGATGCGCTTGCCGATGGTCGCTGCTGCCGCCTCGGCGGTGGTCTCGGGCAAGAGGACGAAGAGGTCCTCGCCCACCGCTTCGATGATGCTGCCGGGGAAGATCTCATGCACCTCCTTGTGTAGCTTCACCATGGTGTCGGAGGCGTCGTCCGCGCTCGGGGTGTGGAGGGCAGCGATGGTGAGGCGCTCGCCGCGCTGCAGGCGGGTGCGGATCTCGTCGTGGAAGCCGGTGGTCAAACCGGTCGGGGGCGGTGCGACGAATGCCTCGTCGCGGTACTCGCAAGTCCCGTTGCCCCCCTCCTCCTTCACCTTGCACAGGGCGAGGTCGGCGCAATGCAACACCGCCGGACCGCATTGCTCGGCATCGGCGATGCCGATGCTCACGCTGACCCCGACCCGGTCTCCGGACGGGGTCGTCACCTGCAGGCCTTCGATGGCGGCGCGGATCGTCTCCGCCACCTCCTGCGCGCCGGCGGCGTCGGTGCCGGGCAGGTGGACGACGAGCTCATCGCCCCCTTGCCGATAGGCGCGATCGGTCTCCCGCAGGTGGGTGGCGAGGATGCCCGCCACCCCTCGCAGGAGGTCGTCGCCGGTGGCGTGGCCATGGCGCTGGTTGATCGGCTGGAAGCCGTCGAGGTCCAGGGACAGCAGGGCGAAGACCGTCGATCCGTCGCTCGGATCGGTGGCGAGAGAGGTTTGCTGGAAGGTGGCCTGGGCCTGGGCGAGGTCGCGCTCGAAGAGGGCGCGGGTGGCCAGGCCGGTGAGCGGGTCGATGCCGGCGGCGCTGGCCTCTTGCTTCAACTTGCGGACGGCCGCGACCAACGGCGTGGGCTCCTCGGAGGAATCCTCTTCGGCGATCTGTTGCAGCACGTCGGCGAGCTCGGTGCGCACCGCCTCGATTTCGTTGTGGACCTCCTCGACCTCCACCTTCAACAGGGCACCAAGCTCGCGTCGCACCCGCGCCTCGACTTCGGGCAGCAGCCGGCGCTCCGCCTCCTGCAGGGCCGCGTGACGTTCTTGGAGGGCAGACTCCCGGTGGCGCAGCACCTTTTCCTGTTCCTGCAGGCGCTCCCGATCCGCGTCGAGCTCCTTCTTCATCTCGTTGTAGAGGTTGGTCACCACATCGTTCGCGTGCTTGAGGTCGAATCGCAGGCGCTGTGCCTTCGCGGACCATGCCTCTTCACGCTCCGCATAGATCGCCTCCTGCTGGCGATAGTGCTCGACCTCTTCCTCTAGCCGGCGCAGCCGTCCCGGGTCGACGGTGGCCGCTGGTCGCGGCGGCGGCAGGCCGATGCTGGCGCGGTAGAGGTCGACCAGGCGCTTGCCGTCCCGCTGGTGGGCGGGCACGACCGACAGGAAGTGGCGGTAGACCTGACCGAAGAGATGGACGTGCGCGGTGGTGACCGGCAGATCCAGCTCCTCCAGGACGCTCCGCGCCAGACGCCCGAGCTGCTCGGGGGAGAGTGCGTCGGGCAACTGAGTGGCGATGTCGGACAGCATGGTCCCCTTATCGTCTGCCGTCGCCGTCGGGCCAGGTTCGGGCGAGGCGGGCGGGGATCGGCCTGGCACCGCCGGTGCCCCCGTGCGCTTGGTTCGTAGGTTGTGCGCGCCGGGGTGGTCGGCCGGCCGCGGTCAGGCGGTCGCGCCGTCGGCGCCATTCGCGGCGCTTGGCAGCCGGGCGACGAGGTCGGTGAAGCGGGGGAGCAGGAGGGTCGGATGGTGCTCGGCAAGCTCGGCGGCGGTGAAGCCGCCGGTGGTGACGCCGCAGGTGGTCACGCCGGCGGCTTGGCCCATCTGGATGTCAAACGGGGTATCGCCCACCATCACGGCGCACCGCGCGGCGACGCCGGTCTCGCCCAGGATCTCCTCGACCATGTCGCCGTACGGCTTGGGGCGGGCGGCGGTATCGGCACAACGTACCGCCTCGAAGGTGCCCTCCAGTGACTCCTCGGCGAGGAAGCGGCGTACCCCGGCGAGGCTCTTGCCGGTGGCGATCGCCAGACGCAGGCCCCGACCACGGATCGCCGTAAGAGCGTCGCGCACTCCAGCGAAGAGCGGCGTCCGCCCGGCGGCGAGGCGCGGGTAGAGGCGTCGGTAGGCGAGCTGCAACGCGAGCCGTTCCTCGTCACTGAGATCGGGCAGGCGCTCGTCGAACAGCGCCTGGATGGGCAGGCCGACGTAGCGCTGCACGACCTCGCGCGCGACCGGCGGGAGGTTGCGGTCCGCCATGACCTGGCGAAAGGTCTCGGAGATCGCGGCAAGGCTGTCGACCAGGGTGCCGTCGCAGTCGCAGATCACCAGCTCGATGTCGTGCAGGGGGTCCATGGCGAGGCGCGATCATACGCCGCGCGTGACGGCATTGGGCGACCCGCGGAAGGGCGGGTTATCGGCCCCTGCTGGGGGATTACTTCGCAACGGCCGCCACCGGGGCAAGCCGCCGGCCGCCGCGGCGCAGGGTCATGGCGCCTGCGAGGCACACAACCACCATGCCGGTGAGGGACAGAACATCCGGTACCTCATGCCATAGCCCCCAGCCGAGCAGGCCGGCGAAGACCACGGCGAGATAGATGAACGGGCCGAGCTGCGCCGCCGGGGCGTGGGTGTAGCCGCGGGTGAGCAGGAGCTGGCCCCCGGTGGCGAACACCCCGCTCGCCAGGAGTGGCAGCCACGCCGCCGGTGGCGGCGTCTGCCATCGCCACGCCAGGGGTACGGCGGAGACGGTGGTGGCGATGACACCGAAGTAGAACACGATGCGGGTGGTCGGCTCGCTGCGGGTGAGGCGTTGGATGGAGACCATGGCCACCGCCGCGAGCACGCCGGAGACGAGCCCGACCGGCGCCGCCGAGGCGAACAGGGTGGGCCCCGGCTTGAGGATGAGCAGGATGCCGACGAAGCCGAGGACGATGGCGCCGATGATCTGCCGGGGGATGCGCTCGCGGAGCCAGATCAGGGCGACGAACGGGATGAACAGGGGCATGGTGTAGTTGAGCAGCACCGCCTCCGCCAGGTGCAGCCGGCCGAGGGCGTAGAAGAAGCAATACATCGCCGTCAACCCGGACAGGCCGCGGACCAGGTGCAGGTGCAGACACCGCGTGGCGAGGTTCGGCATTCCCCCCCGCAGGAGCCACGGCAGCAGGGCGATCAACCCGCTGGCGTTGCGGAAGAACACCACCATTTCGTTGGGGACGCTGCGCGAGGCGACCTTCACCGAGGCGCCCATGGCGGCAAAGAGCAGGCCGGCCGCGGCAATCAGCGCGGCACCACGGCGAAGCTGGTGGATGTCCATGAGGCGGAGTGATGCAGGGCGGGCGGAGGAGCTTCTGCGGCCGCGGGCGGCTCTTCAAGCGGGAACTTGGGTGCGCGAGCCGCCGCTCCCTGCCGGTGAGCGGGCCGATCCGCCTCCCGCCCGTGGCGCCCGGCGCCGCGGCCAGAATGGGCTGTGGTTCTTGGTGGCGACGTGGCGGTGTGCTAGGGTCGCCAGCAATCGGCCGCCGACGGGCCGAAACCTGTGTTCGGGGGCCACCCGCCCGCCTCACCGACGACGGGGTAGCCCGAACAACCCGGCGGAGCCGGCGCAAGCCAGCGCCCGGCGCCCGCACCCTCTCGCCCCTATCCAGCAGTTGCTGCCGTTTTCTATCAGTAAAGACTTCGCGGTTCAAAAGGAGACCCAGACATGGGCATCGGCATTCGGCAGGTGCTTCTCTCCGGCACGTGCATCGGTCTTGTGACGTTATTCGCGGTGGCCGGCGTTGCGGAGGAGGCGCACCAGGAGACTCCCAAGGTAGAGAAGGAGAGCGGCATGGTAGAGAACGGTAAGCAGGTCGGGATCGAGTACACCCTCACCCTCGACGACGGGACCCAGGTCGACAGCAATGTCGGCGGGCAACCGCTGTTCTACCAACAGGGCTCACACCAGATTCTGCCGGCCTTGGAGGACGCCCTGGAGGGTCTCAAGGTCGGTGATACCAAGAAGATCGCCTTGACCGCCGAGCAGGGGTACGGCCCGGTCCGCCCGGAGGGGTTCCAGGAGGTCGACGCGACGATGATTCCCGAGGACGCGCGGGTCGCCGGCGCGACGCTGGTGGCCGACGATGGCGCCGGCAACCGGCGCCAGGTACGGGTCAAGGAGGTCAAGGGCGACAAGGTCGTGGTGGACCTCAACCACCCCCTGGCCGGCAAGGCGCTGAACTTCGCGGTGCGCGTCATGGAGGTCAAATAGGCGGTAGGGCCCTATTCGTCGTCCCGCCGGAATTTGATTCACGCGGGAACCCAGGAGAGCAGGAAGGCAGACTTTACAGGGGATCTCCTGGTTTCCTGGGTTCCCGCGTTCCACAAACGATCTACTGCGCCGTTCGGCGCTCAGCCGGATGCTGCGTGATAGAGGGCTGTGGTTCACGCCGGTCCTTCCGTGGACAGCCGTTTTTCTGATCTACAGGAACGAACGCTGACGATCAGGGAGGGGAGCGGGGGAGCTGAGCCGCTCGCTACCGGTGCCGGCGAGGATCGCGGGCAGGCCCGCGCCTACGAAGCGCCGGTGTGGTCCGCGTCTGCCGGCCGCACCGCCTCGATCGTCTTGATGACGTCGAGATAGAGGGGCGTGACCCGTTCGACCCGGAAGCCTGCTGACTCGACGTTGCGCACCGTGTCACGGGTGAGCTCGGTGGTGGTGCCGGCGACGTGGCGGGTGAACAGGGTCATGGCCACGAGCAGGGGGTGGACGGCCCAGTGGCGGCTGTCGGTGTGCTCGAACATGAGGAGCCGTCCGCCCGGGCGCACGACGCGCAACAGCTCTCGTAGACCGCGCAACGGGTCGGGCACCGAGCAGAAGGTGCACACGGTCAGGGCCGTGTCGAAGGCGGCGGTGGGAAAGGGCAGGTCCGTGATGTCCGCCTGCCGCAGGTCGAGGGTCCCCGCGTAGCGCGCCGCCCGCGGCCTGGCCCGGTCGAGCATGCCGGGGCTGATGTCGACGGCGACGATGTCGCGGCCCGGGGGCAAGAAGGCGATGTCGAGGCCGGTCCCCACCGCCGCCAGGAGGGTACGGCCCGCGATCCTGGCGAACAGCGCCCGCTTCCACGGACCCCAGCGCCGCTCCTGTCCCCCGGCGAAGAGGTCGTAGGTACGGGACTGCCGGTCCCAGATCCGTGCGGTAGGCTCATCCATCATGGCGCTCCGGAAGTGAGCCGGCGATCGAGGCGTTGAAAGGCGAGGGCGACGATCAGCCCGGCGGCGGCGCCGAGGCACAGCGTCACCGGCCAGCTCCCCCCCATGGTCCGGTCCATGGCGCCGGCCATCCCGGCGACCATCCCCGCCCACATCCCGGGGATCATCACCTCGAACATCCCGGCCCATGGCGCGACCACGAAGGCGCCGCCCATGGCGGCCGCCATTCCGACCGCCATGCCGGTGGCCATCGCCGGCACCATGGCCGCCCCTGGGGTGGCAATCAGCCCGGCTGCGGCTGCGCCGAGGACGCCGAGGGCGACGCCGAGGAGGCGATCGACGGTGCGGTAGGGGGCGTTCATACGCTGGGCCGTCGTACCCGGCGGGCGGGGTGCGACGCGACCCGTCGTCGGGGCCCTGCACCTCCGCGGCCGTGCCCGGCTCTTTTACTCCGGTAATGCCATGGACAAGGTTATTATTTAACGGCGATGGAGCTTAGGTCGTTGACCAATCGGAGTGCCACCTTCTGGCGCCGCGTGGTGCAGGTGGGATTCGCCGTGCTCACCGTCGCGCTCGGCTGCCTGTTCGTCCGCTTCGTGGACCAGGCCCAGGCGCGCGTGGAGATCACCCAGACGCGCCCACCGGGGGTGGAGGCGTTCCTGCCGATCTCCGGGATGCTGGGCCTGCGCCACTGGGTGGAGAGTGGCACCCTGAACACCATTCATCCGGCGTCGGTGGTCCTGTTCCTCGCCATCGTCGCGACGGCCTTTCTTGCCAGGAAGGCGTTCTGCTCCTGGGTCTGCCCGGTGGGGACCCTCTCCGAGGGGCTGGCGCTCCTGGGTGCACGCCTGCTCGGCCGCAACTTCCTGTTGCCGCGCTGGATCGACGTGCCACTCCGGGCCGTGAAGTACGCCTTCCTCGCCTTCTTCTTGTGGATCGCGGTGGTGATCCCGTCGGCCGGCCTCGGCCCGTTCCTGTACGGCGATTACCACCGGGTCGCCGATGTGAAGACCTACCTGTTCTTTGCCGACATCACACCGATCGCCCTGCAGGTGGTGGTGGGGCTGCTGATCGGCTCGCTCTTCGTACGGGGCATTTGGTGCCGCTACCTCTGTCCCTATGGTGCCCTCCTCGGGCTGATCGGGTGGTTGAGCCCGGCCCGGATCCGGCGCGATCCCGAGAGCTGTTCCGGGTGTGAGTCCTGCACGGCGGCCTGTCCGCAGCGGCTCCCGGTCCACACCTCGCTCACCGTCGCCTCGGTGGAGTGCACGGCGTGCCATACCTGCGTCGACGCCTGCCCCAAGGAAAAGACCCTGACCTTCGCCGTCGGACGGCGGCGCGTGGCGCCGTGGGTCGTGGCCGGCGTACTGGTGTCGACCTTCGTGGTCGCGGTGGGGAGCGCGCGACTCGCCGGGCGCTGGCAGAGCTCGATCCCGCCGGAGGAGTACGCGGCGCGGATCGTTACCATCGACCAGGTCAGCCACGATCACCCGGGCCGGCTGGCGGTCGCCGATCCCCCCGCGGTGCAAGGACCGCGCAGCGGGGAGTGATCGCCTGGGACAGGGCACCTGTAAAGACGGTGAACACACCGTAAGTAGCGGAATTTTCAGCACTCCTGCCGTTGCTCGCGCCCTCGACCGGTTTTGGTGTTCAATTCTTGAACCTTTTTCCCGGGTCTCCCGCGTCGCAGGCCGGGGATCATCCGCCACCCCGTTGCGCCGCTTCCCCATGGTCGGCTTGCCAACATCTTTGGTTTCAAGGTGTTGTGCGTCAGCACATGCCGCGATGGCGCCGCTCGATGGAAGTGGCATGAGGTTTGCGATACGCGTGAGTAGCGGGGCTGGACGACGGGACACCGCCCCGGGGTTGTCGCCACCACCCTGGCGGGGAGGCGGCGCGGGCCCGGGATCGGATTCTCGCTGCTGGCTCGCCGACGGGCTCGAGCCGTGGCGTTCGGCCGCGACCCACTTGGGTCGCGGCCTTTTCTTTCAGTCCACCGTCGGGCCGATCAGCCCCAGCGATCTCCCGGCCGATACCCTGCGGGGTACTGGTCGTGGCGATTGTTCTTCATAATGGCGGCATTCCCCACTCCTTGTGCACGAGGCATCCATGAGCAAGCCGCATCTCATCACCCTGCCGCCGGTCGAGGCGTATGAAAAGATGTCTGGCGAGCCAGACGCGGTCTTCATCGACGTGCGATCCGAGCTCGAGTACTTCTTCGTGGGTTCGCCCGTGGGGGCCGTGAACATCCCGTGGCGCGACTCGCCCGACTGGGACATCAACCCGCGCTTCATCCCCGCAATCGACGAGATGGCGGGTCACGACCAGCCGATCTATCTGATCTGCCGCAGCGGCGTGCGCACCATAGAGGCGGGCAATGCCTTGATCGACGCCGGGTTCCAGAAGGTGTTCAACATCGGCGAGGGGTTCGAAGGCAAGATCGACGAGGAGCTCCACCGCGGCACCCTGGGTGGCTGGCGCTACCGCGGTCTCCCGTGGCGGCAATGTTGAGCTAGCTATCAGCGATCCGCTTTCAGCTTGCAGGGACAGCTTCGCTGACCATCCTTTTTGTAGGCTGACCGCTGACCGCTGACCGCTGACCGCTGACCGCTGACCGCTGACCGCTGACCGCTGACCGCTGACCGCTGACTTCACGGGCAGAGGTCGCGGGTGTTGGCGGGATCCAGGGTGTCGACCAGGGCGAGGGCGTCGTCGAGCTGCACCACGCCGAAGCCGGTCTTCTCGCCGCGGTCGGGGTAGTGGGAGGCGGTCCGGCGCAGGATCTGTCGCACGCAGCGCGCCGCGCGCGGGCGGTCGTCGGCCAGGTCGGATGGTGTGGCCAGGAGGGCGGCCATCACGTTCGCGGCGGAGCCCGCCACCAGCGGTGCGGCCATGGAGGTGCCGGAGAGGAGCTGGTAGCCCCCTTGCAGGTAGGTGCTGTAGATGAATTCGCCGGGGGCGGTGAGCTCGACCTGGTCGTGGTAGCTGGAGAACCCGGCCCGGCCGCGGTCATCGAACGCCCACGCCGACACGCTGATCACCTCGTCGTAGGACGCGGGGTAGAGCTTCTCTTCGCGGTCGGAGTTGCCGGCCGCGGCAACCATGATGACCCCCGCCGCGTAGGCGTCCTCGACCGCGTCCTCCATCGTATTGCACTCGCCCGTATCGAGAACGAAGAACTTGCAGGTGGCACCCAGGGAGAGGTTGATGACATCGGCGCCGTGGGCGACGGCGAAGGCGATGCCATCGGCCACGTCGGCGATGTCGCCGCTGCCGGTGTCGGTCAGCACCCGCACGGCCATGATCTTGCCCGGGAAGGGCGCGGCGATGCCGATGCCATTGCCGGTGGTGGCGGCAGCGATCCCGGCCACGTGGGTGCCGTGGCCGTTGTGGTCGCGCGGCAGCGGGCCGCCTCCGCGGAACGCTTTGCCCTCCACGAACCGTCCGGCGAGGTCGGGGTGGCGATCATCCACCCCGGTATCGATCACGGCGAGGGTGATGGCGTCGTAGTTCTCCTGGGGTAGGCGGCGCGCCGCGGCCTCCACCCCCTCGATCCGGCGGAATCCCCACTGGAGGGTGTAGAGGGCGGGGTCGTTCGGGGCGGACAGGGCGAAGACTGGATAGTTGGGTTCGGCGTAGGCCACCAATGGGTCGGCACGCAGTTTGGCGAGGGTGGTGGCCAGGTCCTGGCCGGCGAGGACGAGGCGCTGCACCGGCAGGTAGTGGAGCGAACCGGCGGACACGGTACCGGTGGCCAGGGCGAGGCTATGGACCACCGCCGAGGTGTGGACGGTGGTGGGCAGGGGCGCGAGGCGCACCAGGACCTCGGTGATCGGCGGTTCCTCCTGGGCCATGGCCGCGGAGGCGAACACGAGGGCGAGGAGGGTTGAAAGCCAGCGTCTCATCGGGCGACCTCCAGGCGCAGGAGTGGCTCCGAGAACGGCGCGGTGATGGCCACGGGCGTGCTCGCCGCTGTGGTATCTGCGCGCCACACCGCGTGATCGTGGACGAAGAACACGGTGCGCCCGTGGGGCGAGAGCAGGATGGGTCCCTCGCTGGCGTGGTCCGCCCCGATCAGCTCCACCGGTCCGGAGCCGTCCACCGGCAGGCGTACCGGGAGGATCGCTCCGTCGCCGTTAGCCAGGGGCAGGATGAGCGCCGGGGGGTCGGTGAAGGCCCAGCCGCCCGCGCCTAGCTCCCAGTGATCGGCATGGGTCTCCGGGGGCGGGAGGCGGCCGGAGAGGGTCGCGACCGCCCCGGTCTCCAGGTCGAGGAGATCGAGGCGCTCGTCCTCTCCCGGGTAGACCTCCACCGCCAGGTAGCGGCCGAAGGGCGACAGCGCCGCGAAGCTCGGGGGGAGCTGGAATTGCAGACGGCCGACGCCGAAGTCATCGGCGCCGAGCTTGCGGACCAGGCGGCCGGTGGTCGGTTCCCAGACGCAGATCTTCTCTTCCGGCCCCCGGTCGAAGACGTGGAAGAAGAGGTACCAGCGCTCGATCAGGCTCAGTGCCCCGGCGGTGGCCAGATGGCTGGCATCGGCGGAGAACTCCGGATCGCGGTCGAGCTCGAAGACCGAGAAGCTCTTGCGGACGATGCCGAGCAGGATCTCGCCCTCTTCCTCCGGGGTGAGGTTGCGGTCTCCACCTTGGCGATCGCGGAGGTGGAGATCGCTGAACAGATGCGACTCGTCCGCATAGGCGAGGTAGCGCTGGTCGGGGCTGAAGCGATACTTCCACACCTCATCCCCGAGGGGAGTGGCGAGGGGGTCGAGGCCGGTGCGGTCCGCCTGGCGCAAGACCTGGGCCGAGTCGTCGACGCTGGCCCACACGCCGAGGAACAGGGACTCCCCATCCACCTCCCAGGTGGCGCGGGTCACGCGGAAGGTAAGGGATGGCGTGACGTCACGCAGTCCCTCCGCGTCTCTCACCCACAGGTGCGACCCATCGGGCTCGCCTGGGCTGGCGCCCGCCGCCGGGGCGAGGAAGGCGAGGCGCGGGTCGCCGGCGCCCCCTGCCTGGCGCGGATAGACCGTCAGCCCCCACATCTCCCCCGCCGTATCCGGAACGATCTCCTCGGGCGCCGCCGCCCCGGCGGGGTCGAGGGCGTAGAGGTGGCGTACGCCCGCCTGGTCCGTGGCCCACAGGTAGACGCGGTACGGCCCTTCGCTACGGTCTATGTCGAACGGGTAGTAATCCACCAGGTCGGGGACCGCGTCGTTGTCGTCGTCCGGGTCGGCGTTATTTCCGACCTGGTCGCCGTCGTAGTCGGCCTGCTCCGTGGGATCCTTGGGGAGGGCGTCGTTGCAGTCGGCGGTGTCGACCCGGCACCGCGCCGCCCAGGCACCCGGGGTGTTGCTGCCGAGATGGTCGTCGGGGGTGCCGTCGTTGTCGTCGTCGGGATCGTCGGCATCCAGGAGGCCATCGCCATCGGTGTCGGGCCGTGGCTGGCCGCGGATCACCGCGCGCTCGATCTCGGTGTGGCGTGGGGGCGAAGCGCCGTCCGTCGCAGTGCACTCCAATGGGCCGAAGCCGAGGCCCAGGTAGAGGTGGTAGCTGAGGAGGTGACTGGTGCCGTCGGCGGGCACCGGCGTGACGATGTCCTCGATCTGGAAGTGGAGGGTATCGGCGAAGTAGCTGTGGAGGGTGGCGTGCGGGCGCCGCTCCACGAGGGTGATCGTGCGCTCCACGTGGCGGGTGACGGGTACGCCGGTGTCCGGGGTGTAGGTGAGGTCGGCGGCGTGGTGGTGGGGGACGTCCTGTCGGAGGTCGTTGGGCACCCACAGCAGCGACGGGGCGGCGGTGATCGTGCCGCCGGCGACCTCCTGGGTGGTGAAATAGAAGCCGCTGTGGTGCACCACCAAGGTGAAGCCATAGGTCGCAGGGCCCGCGGCATCGAGGCCGAAGAGCAGCTTGGGGTCGGCCCCCTGGAGGATCGCGGCATCGCCCACGAAGGTCCACTCATCGGTGGCACCGGTGGGGAAGAAGTCGTGGACCGAGGGGTCGTGGTCGTCATCGTCGATGCCGAGGATGTCGTCGACGATGAAGTCCGGGAGGATCGACTGGAGCACATCCTCCACCCGGTTCTCGACGAAGTCGGAGACGTCCTCGATCACGTCGATCAGGGGCAGACCCTGGCTGTTCACCGCCGGCACGAGGGTGTGGACGGTGAGCGGGGCCTCCCGACGCCCCACCGTCACGCGCGCTCCCGAGCGCTCCCCCTGCCAGTGGATGGCCGCGGCCGAGACCGGGAGCGGCGTGCTCGGCACCGCCGTGCCGGTCTCCGGCTCCGTAGTCGGCGTCGCGGGTCCCGCCTCCGTCGGCGGCGCGGGTTGCACCACCTCCAGCACCTGTGCTGCCCCGGTCGGGTCATCCCCGCCGCCCCCGCCGCCACTGCAGCCGCCGACGATGGCGGCGAACGCCACGAGGAGCGGCCACGGGGCCGGGAAGATTCGCTTGCGGGTCATGGAGTGGGCGTCGATGCGGAGTAACCCCTCAATTATGCCTGTTGTTCCGAGTTGCTGCCGCGCGGCGCCAGTACACGGCAGGTCTTGTCGATGCTCTACGAGGATGCCGTTAGCCAGAGAAGGGAGGCCCGGCGGCCGATCCGTTTCACCGCGGGCTCGCCGTATCCCCTGGGATGAGAGATCCTACGGGCGGGACAGGTTCCGTTCCGGGAAGCCTGCGGCGACCTTTGCGAGGGAGCGGGGCGGGCAGCACGAGTCGACCATGCCATGAAGATTTGCCCAGATTCACTGTGCCCGAGCCGCGTAACGAACGTGGCCGTCACGGTGGTCGCGCCATGCCTGATCGTCCTGCTGTTCCTGGCTGCGCCGGCGGCTGCCGACCCGGGCACCGCCTACCGGGCGGCCATGGACCTGGCGGCACAGGGGCGAGACCCGGAGGCGGTGGCGCGCCTGCGCGGCGCCCTCGACGTGCTCCCGGAGGGGGGCGATCCAGGCGAGTGGCGGGGATGGCTCGCGAGCGCGGCCGCGCTGCTCGACATGCGCCACGACCTGCGTCTCCAGCCGACCTTCACGGCAGCGGCCCCCGCCATCGAGCGGGTGAACGGCTACCTGGCCACCGCGCCGCCCCCGGAGCGGGGCCGGTCGTGGCTGGCGGCGCTATGCGGGGCCGTCTTGCCGGGGGCGGGCCACGCCTGGCTCGGACGGTGGCGCGACGGGGTGAAGGCGGCGACGCTGGTGTGGCCCATGTTCGCCCTCACCGTGTGGGCGTGGCGGCGGCGCATGGGGCCGGTCACGGTGTTCTTCGCGGCGGTCACCGTGTGGCTATGGTCCGGGACCGTGTTCTCCGCCTACTCCCTCGCCCGTCGCGGTGACCTCCACGCCTACCTCGCCTGGTGGCAGGGCGTGTGGCAGGCGAGCGGCCTGCCAGGACGGCCATGGTGAGGGCTGCCGTCCTGCTCTACGCGGCGCTGGCGGCGGGGAGCCTGCCCGTGGCGTGGCTATGGGACCTCGCCGGTTTGCCGCCTCTGGCCCCGGTCGCCTTCCCGATCCAGTTCTATCAGCGGGTGATCGGCCCGGTGGACGGCCGGCGTTGCCCCGCCAACCCGGTGTGCTCGCGCTACGCCCGCGAGGCGATCGCGGCCCACGGCCTGCTGATCGGCTCCTGGCTTACCCTCGATCGCCTGATCCACGAGGCGGGTGATGCGCGGACGGGGCGTTGGGTGATGGTGGAGGGGCAGCGCCGCCTGAATGATCCCATGGTGCACAACGACTTCTGGCTACGGGACGCGCGAAAATAGGGCTATGGCCCCGAGGCCGTCACGAGGAGATGGAGCGACGCGTGAGCCTGCCCGAGAGGAACCAGCCTGCCCGCGGTGCGCTGGAGGGTAGAGCCCAGCGCAATAGGGACACGCCGCGAACAAAGACCACGGAGGCGAAGCCGTGCGCGCAGGCGGCGACCGGCGGCGGAACCTCGTGGGTGTAGTAGGTCCAGCAGTAGTGGCTCGTTCCCCAGGTTTCGAGAAAGACCCCGAGCAGGCTGCCTGCGACCAACAGCACCACGTCGCGTCGCGGCGTGCGGCCGCTGGCCGTGACGACCACCATCAGTGCGACCATCCCCTGGGTGATTGGGGAGCCAATGGTCG
>Ga0210096_1000487_pt1 | contig 13716 bp, 21 predicted proteins | sample China_Galinas_PW_4_FD_184864 | JGI IMG/M metagenome (GOLD analysis project Ga0210096, IMG submission 184864) | Wetland microbial communities from San Francisco Bay, California, USA, that impact long-term carbon sequestration - China_Galinas_PWA_D2... | ecosystem: Environmental > Aquatic > Marine... | reverse complement strand
GACGGCGCGGCGCCTGGCGGCGTTACAACTCGTTGGAAAAAAACGCCGGGAGCGTTTTTTCGCGCCAGCCTCCAGGACGGAGGCGAATCGCAGGAGGCGATGAGCAATAAAACGCCGGGAGCGTTTTGTCGCGCCAGCCTCCAGGACGGAGGCGAATCGAAGGAGGCGATGAGCAATAGATGAGCTATTACTCCGGGCATCCTGCCCTTCGCCCTGCGGGCCAGCTATCGCTGTTCAAAGCGCTCCCGGCGATTTAGTCCGCCTCGTGTTCGAGCGGTTGCGCCGATTCACTGGATCGACAGGTCCACTCTCGCCTTGCCAGGCACCACGCCGCACGCACCCTGGCGGCCGTCCAACTGCGGTTTCTAGGTTCAACCGCGAGCTGCCTGGCGGCGGTGGCGCCAATCGCAACGACGCCAGACATGAGGAGCAAGACGGATGACCCGAAAGCGACGCCGCCACGGCGACCCTATCGAGCAGGAAATCGAGCTGGTACTGAATCCGGGCGCCTTCATTCCGTATGGCGCCTGCCTCTCGTTTGTGAGTGATCTCGCTAAGCTCAAGCGCGACCTTCGGAGCAAGCTCGGTCGGGGTGACCAAGCACTCGACGCTGCCTGGTCCGACGACTGCACGCACCCGGGCACCTACACCTGTGACGACCTCATGAAGCACGTGCCCAAAGACCAGCGCAAGGCGTGGCACGAGAAAGCCATCGAGGCGGCGATGGGCGCCGACCTCCATTCGATCATGGATCTGCTCCTTGAGACCAAGGAGCTGGACCGGCTTGCCGAACTCGTGCGTCGGACCAGGGACGACGAGCTGGAGGATCTGAGCCATTACGCCGGCGAGCCGGTGGCCAAGAAGCTCGAGAAGCGATGCTATGACAGCGAAAGAACTGGACTCTGGCTCAACCCGTCGGACAATCAGGGCGTGCGTTTCCTGATCGAAGGCGTGCGTACCAGGACCGCCTGGGAAGACCGCAATCCAGAGTGAGTCGGACAATGGGCGTGAACAAACGAAACAAGAATGACCGTCGGCTGGAGCAACGGACGACGGAGGGGAGGTGACGAGATGAGACGATATTATTCCGATGGGAGGATCCCCTCGCTCGAGGTCGCGCTCAACGAGCACATGAACGCCGAAGACCTCAAGAAGCTGGCGAGACATACGAGCCAGAAGATTCCGACGAGAAAGGCCGACATCGCCGCTATGATCAAGCGGTACCTGGACGGCGAGAGGCTGAAAGCAGTCTGGCAGGGCCTCGATGACCTGCAACGTGCGGCTCAAGACCTTCGTGCCGAAGCCTGCGGCGGCAAAGGTCAAGACCTTGCCTGAGCTTCCCGCCGCCTACGACCTGCCCTGGTCCAGGTGGAATCCAAAGACCAGGACCGGGGAAACAGGTACAGCGGAGGTTGCGCTGGCAGTTCACCAGACCGAATTGACCGCTCAGCGAGAGCTGCTCTCGGTGCTGCGCCTCATCGATTCGGGCAAGGTCTCTGTCAGCGACAAGACGAGACGGCCCACTGCCGCGACCACGAAGGCGATCACCAACGTCCTGGAGGGCGGCGACTACTACCCGGTTCTCCCGGTCAAGAGCAAGTGGCACGATGAGAACGCCGGTCCGATCCGCGCCTTTGCCTGGCCGCTCATCGCGCAAGCCGGGGGCCTCGCGCAGCTCTCGGGATCGAAGCTCCAGCTCACAAACGCCGGACGAAACGCGCTATCCCAGCCCGCCGGTGAGACCCTGTGCAGGCTTTGGTCCAAGTGGATCGACACGACCCTCATCGACGAGCTGTCGCGCATCGAGTGTGTGAAGGGACAGACAGGCACGGGCAAGCGCGGGCTCACCGCCGTATCGTCCCGGCGAGACGCCATCGCCGGCGCCCTGGCCGAGTGCCCTGTGGACTCCTGGATCTCCGCCGACGAGCTCCACCGTTTCGTATGCGCCTCCGGCAACGACTTCACGGTCTCTCGCAATGCGTGGGAACTCTACATCTGCGAAAAGCGGTACGGGTCGCTGGGGTACGAAGGCGGTGCGCGAATCCTTGTTGAGCGCTACCTCCTCGCTTTCCTGCTCGAATACGCGGCAACCCTCGGGGTGATCGATGTCGCGCTCATCCCGCCGGCCGGAGCGCGGTCCGACTACGGGGACCTCTGGGGCGCCGACGAGCTCGTCTACTTCAGCCGCTACGACGGGCTGATGTACGTGCGCATCACGGCGCTTGGTGCCTACTGCCTCGGCACCGAGACCCAGTACCAGCCCGCCCCCGTGGAAGCCAAGCCGGTGCTCAGCGTGCTCCCCAACCTCGAGATCACCGCCATCGGCGCCGAGCTCGATCAGGGCGACCGCATCGCCCTCGACACCTACGCGACTCAAGTATCGGATCTCGTCTGGCGTTTGGATCAAGCCAAGCTGCTCGCCGCGGTCGAGCAAGGCCGTCCCATCGACGAGGTCCGAGAGTTCCTCACCGCACGCAGCCGTGTCTCGATCCCCGATACCGTCACGCGCCTTCTCCATGACGTGGCGGAGCGCAGCACCAAGATCCAGGACCGGGGCCTGGCCCGGCTTGCCGAATGCGCCGATCCGGCCTTGGCAGCGCTCATCGCCAACGACTCGCGGACCCGCAGGCATTGCATGCTGGCCGGTGAGCGGCATCTCGTCGTACCGGCATCCTCGGAGGCCGCATTCAAGCGTAGTCTGCGCGAGGTCGGCTATCTCGTGGCCATGGGCAAGGTCAAAACTGCCAAACCTCGCCGAAAGGCGGCGGCCAAGAAGTCGGCACCGCGAACGATTGGAGCCTGACCGCATGGGCGTCTGTCTCGACAACGCTCTGGTGGTGCAGAGCGACTGCAGCCTGTTGCTGGAGATCCACTCCTCGCGTGCGGAAGAGGCCCGGGAGGCGATTGCCCCGTTCGCCGAGCTGGTGAAGAGCCCCGAGCATGTTCACACCTACCGGCTGACGCCGCTTTCCATCTGGAACGCCAGAGCCGCCGGGCTTGCGGCCGATGAGATGGTGACTGCCCTACATGAGCACGCTCGGTACCCGGTACCCGAGAACGTGGACCAGACCGTCCTCGATCTCGCGAAGCGCTTTGGGCGCGGCGGCAGCGGTGTGATCGTGCTGCCTTGCGGAGCGGGCAAGACCATCGTCGGCCTCGCGACCATGGAAATGGTCGGGCAGACGACGCTCGTCCTCACCACGAGCCTGACCTCGGTCAAGCAATGGCGCCGTGAGATCTGCGACAAGACAAGCCTGCAGCCGGACGAGATCGCGGAGTACACCGGAGAGCAGAAGCGCACTGGTCCGGTGACGCTCACCACCTATCAGATCCTGACGTGGCGCTCGGATCGCGAGAGCGAGTTTCCACACCTCGCGCTTTTTCGGGCGCGTCCCTGGGGCCTCATCATCTACGACGAGGTCCATCTACTGCCCGCGCCGGTGTTTCGGGCGACCGCCGACCTGCAGGCCCGTCGGCGATTGGGGCTCACGGCGACGCTGGTCCGAGAAGACAACCGCGAAGGCGACGTGTTCGCGCTCATCGGGCCGAAACGGTTCGACGTGCCTTGGCGAGATCTCGAACGCCAAAACTGGATCGCCACCGCCACCTGTGTGGAAGAGCGCATTCCCATGACCCAGGAGCGACGCATGGAATACGCCCTCGCAAACAGGAGGGCCCAGTTTCGCATCGCCGCCGAGAACCCGGCCAAGATCGACCGACTGCGCCAACTGCTCGAACAACATGAAGAGGGTCGTGTGCTCGTCATCGGAGAGTACATCGCTCAGGTGGAGGCCATTGCCAAGGAGCTCGGGGCACCCCTGGTCACCGGAAAGACCCCGCAGACCGAGCGCGAGCGGATCTATGACCGCTTTCGCCGAGGGGAGCTGCACTGCATCGTGCTCTCCAAGGTCGGGAACTTCGCCATCGACCTACCCGACGCAGACCTGCTCATTCAGGTGTCGGGGATGTTCGGCTCGAGGCAGGAGGAGGCTCAGCGACTCGGCCGCATTTTGCGCCCCAAGGCCGACGGTCGCGCAGCCAGCTTCTTCACCCTGGTTTCGCGCGACACCCGCAAGGAGGAATTTGCCCACCATCGCAAGCTCTTCCTCACCGAGCAGGGGTATTCCTACCGAGTCATCATCGCCGACCAGCCCTAACCACCGGGTCTTGCGAGTGATGGAGAAGCATTCGCTTGTTATCGCTCATCATGCGGATGCCGTATCGAGGGTTCCACCAAATCGGCAACTTCTTGTATTTATATACACCGGCGCGACCAAGACGATGGAAACGGCAAAACTCTTCATCAACGGCAACAGCCAGGCCGTCCGCCTGCCCAAGGAGTATCGCTTCCGGGGCGACGAGGTGGTGGTCAAGCGCCTCGGCAAAGCCGTCGTGCCGTTGCCCAAGGACGACCCCTGGCAGGTCATGTTCGACGCCCTGACGGAGTTTCCGCAAGATTTCACGCTCACACGTGAGCAGCCGGACCTCCAGGAGCGGGAGCCCATCGCGTGAAGATCGTCCTGGACACGGACATCTGTATCCATGTGATCAACCGCAAGCCCCCCGAAATCCTGTCGCGCGTCAGGGACTATGACATCGGCGAGGTAGGCATCTCCTCCATCACCTATGCGGAGCTGCGCTTCGGTGTGGAGAACAGTGCCAAGGTAGACGAAGACCTGGACCGGTTGGAGCGTTTCCTGCTGCCGCTGGAGATCGTCCCGTTCGACGCCGAAGCGGGCCGAAATTACGGAAGGATACGCAGCGAGCTCAAACGACTTGGTTGCCCCATTGGGTCGAACGACCTCTTGATCGCGTCCCACGCCCTTGCCCTCGACGCCACCCTGGTGACCAACAACGTCCGGGAGCTCTCTCGCATCAGCGGCCTGCGCGTAGAACAATGGGAGTGACGCCGTGACCTAGCGGGGTCCTCGAACGAGCCGCCGTCGCGGCGCCAGGACCGGTCGCAGCCAGTCGCGGGCCTCCGCCTGGAGCATGTGATCCACGGAGCCGAACTCAGCCCCGGTGAGCCCGCAGCTGGGCAAGCTCGCTCGGGCTCCAGGGCCATCGTCCAGGCAACGCGGGTGCGGAGAAATCCCACCAGACCACCCGGGCCACCGGTTCGATCACAGAAGCGGCCTGTGCGACCGAATGGACGTGACCGGGCGGATCATGTGGATGTTGTAGCCGGCTGGCACGATGTCGCCAGTGAACTCGAGCACCTGCAGGCCGGACCCACCGGCCTGACCGCCGATCCAGGGCACGCCGTTCTCGCCGTTGGCCTCCTCCACTGACTCCTTGGCGCTGACCGCATCTTTGCCCCCTATGCCCATCTGCACCTTCCAGTCGTTGCCCTTGGACAGCATGAGTAGATCCGCATAGGAGCTCTTGCCGGCGGCGATCTCCGCCTCCATCTGCTCGCAGGACTTGGTGGCCAGCTGCAGGGTCTCCTCGGCCTGCAGCAGGGCGTTCTGGAACAGGTCGTAGAGGCCGGGGTTGGCGCGCTGTAGGATCAGCGCCGGCAGCGAGGCGATGGCGGAATTGGCCGCCGCCACCATGGCGTTCATCATGTCGTCCAGGCCACAGTCGCCTTCGGGATCGACCCGCCCGCCACTCCAGCCACTGTCGCTAACCAGCTCGTTGGTGCCGAACACGTCGCAGTCGCTGTCCGCCACCGGGGCAAGCATCTGCCAGATGCCAGTACTTGCGTCGTCTTCGACCAACGGTCCCGGCGGCCACACCTTCCGGCCCCACACGTCGGGGGCCATCGAGTGCGATGTAGAGATGGGGCTGGCCCTCGCGGGTGGCGATGTCACCGGCACGCTGGGCGGTGATCGCCGCCGCCTTGGGCTCCTCCCAGCCAGTGCGCGGATACACCCCGCCCCGGGTCTGCAGCGGCCAGCTTCCGATCTCGCGCAGGCCCGCAATGGAGCTGGCCGATGCGCGTCAGGGCAGTTCGCTTGGCGATCTCCGGGTCGCGGGGTAGATCTTTCGACAGCAACGTCTGGAAACGTTCGATGCCGTCGACCTCGTAGACCGTGGCGAAGACCGTCTCCTGGTCGGAGTCCAGCGTCAGTGCCACCGGACTGTCCGCTGAAGAAAAGACTTCCACACGCGGTAAGTCCGCAGCGACTGCCTCACCGGCCGCCGGCAGGAATGCTGCCAGTGCGGCGAATGAGAAGAGCGCGAGAGGTCTCACGAGAGAAGGCACAGGGGTAACGGCGTCCACAACAACGAGGTGGCCGCCATGCTCACCGCTCACTCGCCCGCGTGGTACCCGAAACCGATCCACCGCCCGGTGCGATTTTCGCACTTACGCTTTCTTATTAATGTAGCTACAACATCTCTCATAGAGGTCGAATTCGACCCCGAGAAGAACCGGCGCAATATCCGGGAGAGAGGCGTCGACTTCGAGCTGGCACGGGCATTCGATTGGGACAGTGCGCTGGCGTGGCCGGACACCCGCCAGGACTATGGAGGACAGGTTTATCGCCCTGGGACTGATCCGTGAGCGCCTGCACTCGCTGGTGTTCACCGTCCGCCCCGATGCCGTGCGGGTGATCGGTCTGCGAAAGGCGAATCGACGTGAGGAACGGCTTTATGGCCAGAAAACCCAATCCTGAGCCGATCGACGAAGAGAACCCGGAATGGACCGAGAACATGATCCGTGAGGCACACCCGGCCGCCGAGGTGGTGCCCAAGGTCGTGGCGGCACACCGCCGGGGCCGTCCCGTCAAGGAGGACAAGAAGCGTCAGTTGACCCTGCGGCTGTCCCCTGAGGTCGTTGACTACTTCAAGTCAACCGGGCCAGGCTGGCAGACCCGCGTGGACGAGGCGTTGAAGGAGTATGTGGAGACGCATCGTTAGAGGGTGCACTCGTTGAGTCTACCTTAGGCGGGCGCGGTGCTGGCCCTCGGCTCAATTCAACGCACTGCAACCGCGCTCGCGCATGATCACCAGGTTGACCGCCTGGTCACCGCGGTTGCCGAGGCCGCCGAATACCTTGTTCACCGCCACGCCTTCATAGGAGACGGCCAGCTCGTCGCTGATCCGGGCGTCCACCGGCAACAGATAGTTTTGGCCATTGACCTGAAGGCCATGGCCCGAGTAGTAGACCAGCGCCGTGCCTGAGCTGCCCTGGACCTTGCGGATGAAGTTATTGAACGCCCGTGCCAGAGCCCGACGCCTCGCGTTCTCCACCTCGGTCACTTCGAAGCCCAGGCCCTCGAGCTTGGCCGCCATGTCCCGGGCATCGTTCAAGGTGTTCACCAGCGGCGTCTGGCTCTTGTAGGCGGCGTTGCCGATCACCAGCGCCTGGTGCTCCACCGCCGCAATCTGTCCCCTGGTCTTGTCAGGAATCCACGTTCTTGCTGTAATACTATCATACATCTTTGCTGAGGGCTTACCCCCGTGTTATCCGTTCGATTGGATAAAAACACCGAAAACCAGCTCGAAGAGGTCTGCCGCCGCTACGGCTTTACCAAGAGCGAAGCGGTAAAACGCAGTCTTGAACAATGGCTCGGCGGATTCGAGGCAGCCCCGGACGCCTACCGGCTGGGTAGCGATCTGTTCGATCAAGGGGCTGCCTCGTCCGCCCCGTCCGATCCGTTGCGCCGACAGATCTGGGAACGCCTGCATGCCAAATACCGTTCTGGTTGATACGGGTTTCCTGATCGCTCTTTTTGATGTCGGCGACGCGAAGCACGAGAGCGCGAAACAGGTGCTGGCCGATGTGCTGAGCCCGAACCTGGCGCGCTTGGTGACGGTGTGGCCTGCTGTGGTGGAGACCTGCTTTTTCCTCAATCCTCGCGGCAAGATCGCCTTTCTCGAATGGATTCATCGTGGCGCTTTGCGTCTGCGCCACATCGAGGTGTCCGATATCCCTGCGGTATCAGGAATCATCGAACAGTTTCGTGAGAGTCGGATCGGCCTTTCCGAGTGTCACTTTGGTTCGAACTTCGCCCATGCATCCTCAATTTGAGACCTAATGGCTTCCGCGAGGCTATGCAGGGACTCGTCTGATTCGCATGGAGCCACGCCATCTACAACGGACCCAGCCACTAAGAGGCCGAACAGACGACTGAGCGAGAAACCGACCGCGAATCGACCGCTGAGCTGGCATCCTGAATAGTTCACCAATTCTTCCGACTTCTTCTCCGATGGTAGCTCGGCCAGCCAAAGCACGAACATCTGCGAACTCGGGTCATCGATGTAGCCTGCGCGTAGGCTGCCTTGTACAGAGACAACGGCTCTTGCAATATCCACGACTGAACGTGCTGCCTGGCGAAAGGCTTGCTGAAACCAGATCTCTGGGACATCGACAGCAATTTCAACGGTCGCCACATACCGTTGCCTGTCTAACCAGTCGGCGACGGACAACGCGATCCGTTCAAGTTCCACTGTTGGCTCGTAATGGCCCCATGCCGACCTGATCAGGCCTACGCCTCGCGTAGTGCGTATTTCCGCGTATCCCCAATCCGACAGGTTCGCCCTTCCGGATGCTCGACTCAGGATCTTCGCAACACCGGTCGTTGAGATTTGTATCGCGCCTTCGAATAGCTGATTTGCGTTCTTGGAAGTCTTCTCGACAGAGTAGCTCAAGAGCCCGGCTGCCCATGCCGCGTCTCGCGTATCAATGCGGGATTCATCGATCATTGCGAGCGCGCCCAGCCCATCTTCACAGGCCTCGGAAGCTCCTCCGTTGAGGGCCAGCACGGCTGATCTCTTTGCGAAGTGGATCAGCGTATAGAACTCATCCATGCTCATCGCCTGTCGAGCGCAATCCCTCTCGTTCGGCACCCACTTTCGGAACTGTCTCGTCAAAGCTCGCAACTCGTCATCGATGGGTAGACGGCGGACTGATACCAGATCGAAATGTCCCGATTCCAAGTCGTATCTACTCTTCGGCATCGGAGAATCACCCCCGACACCCGCAGATAATCGCGCGTTCTCTGCAGCCTTGGCGTCCGCCAGCTGCTGACCGATAACCACCGTCCGGCGCTTGCGCTTCAAGTTTCTACGCTATGGGTCGAGGGATAGGAATTTGCTTTCAGCCGCCGAAGGCGGAGCGGAGGCCAACAGCCCCGAAACAGCTCTGCGAGCCGGTCTACGACCACCCGTGCTGCACGAAACCATCCTCAATCCCCCGTGGTGAGGCCGCCGAGAGCCCGAAACGGCCCTGCTTGACGGCTGTGTACCCGATTTCCTTGACGTTCACCCGATTCTAGCCCGATCGGGCCTCGCGTCAAGGCTCAAGAACGATCAGGCGATGGCGGGCAGCAGGGGCTCGTAGGTCAGGGGAATCTGGCCGTTCACAGGCCAGTCATCGTCTTCGGGCGGGGCTTGGCTGGGCGGGCGCGGGTCCCAGAGCCCCAGGTGACGCAGGATGTGCTCGGTGACCTCGGGCTCCTCGATCACAGCCAAGAAGCGCATTTCCCCACCACAGTGGGGACAAGGTATCTATCGGACAGCGCAGCGTTGCCTTCCAGGTCGCAGTGGACCCGGGCGAAGCCCTTGTGGAGGTCTCCGCAGTCGAGAAAGCGATCCAGGGTCTCGTCCTCGACGCGCCGGTGGATGTGCCCGGCCTGGCGTAGCGCGTCGGCGTGCTTGCGTGCTCACAGACACAGCGATACAGGGGACTGGCCCGAGGGTTGCGGGGGCGATAGACCTGCTCCTGGGTTGTGGCGTCCGTGCGTTCCATGCTCCCCTCGCTCGGGCTGACGAAAATATAGAACTAACAGACAACTCTGTTGACTGGTCGGCTCACCGCCGCGTGACACCCTTTCCCGCGCCGGGCTGCGGCTAGGTCTAGTGAGCTACTCGGCGCGCCCGGGACCCTCGGTCGCTCTCACAGATACTTCTTGAACCTGCTTGCCGTCACTGCCGCGCTGAGCGCGAACAACGTTGCGAACGGCAACACCACTAAGCTCGGGTGTAGACTAGTCGGCAGCGCCAGATAGATCACCCGGCTCAGCACCAGCAACGGCAGCGCCGAGCGCTTGGCCCAGTGTTAGACGAAGGAGTTCTCTCGGCCTCCGCCCCAGCGGCGCAGGTCCCGCTGCACGAACCCGTCGGCGAGTGCCACCAGGCTGAACATCCCGAACACGGGGGTGGCCAGGGTGAGGATCACCAAGCGCACGGCGAACACCTGGGTGACTTGAACAGCGGCGATCACGTACGGGACGGCTGGTCGCAGCAGGTCGTGCAGCCCAATGCTCGACCCTGGCGCCGCCGGTGCAGGCGAGACCTCGATCCTCACGAGGAGTTCGATCAAGCCGGTCCGCACGAACAGGACTTCGAGGGTCTTGGTGGCCACCTGGTCGGCCAGCCGCGCGGGGTCGGCGGTGACCAGGCTGCGCTTCAGGTCCGTGTCCAGGAAACCGATCTTCGCCTCCAGCATCTCTTGGCTGTGAGCGAGTCCCTGCTCCGGCCACCAGAAGCGCATGCCTACCCACTCGGTCAGGATGGAAAAGAAAAGCGCCAGGAGCAGCCAAGAGATGGCCTGACCCAGGACGGTCAGAGTCCGCGAGATCAGCCCGTGACGCACCTCGCGGCATCGTGGATCGCGGACCGGCTCAGCCATGGTTCCGTTCTTCCTGGCTCGGCGTGGTCAGATCCAGCACCCCATGCCACCAGCCCTCGGGCTGGCGGTACCAGTGGTCGTTGGTGATGTAGGAGCGCTCCATCTCGGGACCTAGGCATGGTGTTTCTTGGGATGTTTCCGAGTAGCCATCCCTGACGCAACCCTGTGCCACTTACCACCCCCAGCCCGGACGTCGTGTCCGGTCGTTCGCCGGACCTAACGGTGTATCGGCGAGAATCGTTTTCAAGCTTTTGGTCAAGGATGCCGTGCCGGTCTTCTTGCGACCCTGCCTCCTTCGAGCAGTTGCCAAAGCTGGAATAAGGGCTTGTTGTCCTAGGCCTAATTGCGCAGTTGGATGTGCCTAATCTGTGCGAGTAGGGCGTGCACGTGTTTCAGCCGCCGAAAAAACTCCACTTGCGGTCGGTCGAACGGTAAGCCCAATCCGCGGGATTGGCGCGGCGCCTCGAACGCCCAGTGGATCAGCGTATAGGCGATCATTGCAGGTATGGGTAGCAGGGAGGCCGCCTTCAGCTGGCCACTTTCCACACTTAATCTTGAGCTCGGTAAGCGTTTGTGAGCTCTCGGTAACCTTTTTCTCGAAGTATTTCGCCTGGCCAGCGGTGTGCCATAGTGTTGCTCAATACGGCGAAAGAACGGGACCAGCAGCTCCTTTTTCTCCGAAGGTATCTTGATACAGTCCAATACCCACTGAGAGATCCCGTCCAGACCACAGAACAGATGCGGGCTGCTACCCTCGCAGGTGCCGTCCACATGGAGAATGTACCCGCCACTTCCGAGCAGTGTACGGCGCAATTGCTCATGGCTCTCGCGATGGGCCAAGGCGAGATAAATGTCGCGGCGCTGACACCGGCGACCCGTTTGTCCGCGTAGCGCTTGAGTAGCTTCAGCGCTTGGTATCCAGCGTTTTTTTTACCAATCCATGCTGCTCCAGGAAATGGCGAATGGCTATCGGCGACACGCCTCTGTTCTTGATCTGCGGCAGCGCCAGAATGTCGTCCAAAGCGATGCGATGGTGCTTGATGAGCGCCACCAGTATCGCGATGGCATCCCCCTCAGAGATGGACGGCCGGGCCATCGCGACGCAGGTGGCGCGCTGTTGCACCTGCTGCGCATATCGGTTTTCCTTATCCGAAAAATACACATACACACCAGAGTGCTTTTCTCTTCGGATCCCTGGCGTCTCGCGAAAATGATGCAAGAACGACCCGGGGGCGAGCCCCAGGGTATCACCCAGGTGCTTGCCGGTGAGACCGGATGGAGAAGCGTTAATCAGATACACCACGGTATCTCTCAGGTTACCGTGCTTTGAGAAGTAGATATTGCCGAAATGCCACAACCCGTTCCCATCGAAACGCGGAACCGTTGGCAGAGCATAATAGCGTCCATTGTGATTGTAGCTGTTATAGGTCCGCCACTGTCTTAGCTTCAGGCGTCCACTGCGTACCGAGCACCCAAGCAGTGCTAGAAGCTCTTCGAAAGTAAATACTTTCTTCCTTTTCAAAACCAGTTGCGCATCACTGATCTTTTGGGGATCGATTCTGGGCATGCCGCCGCCTTATGCACAGTATACGCTTCAGACCTCAAAATAGCCTATACTATGCACTTCGTAGGCAAGAAAATGCCCTTCTCTTCAGCAAATTGCCCAAAAAACGCTGATCTTGAGGAATCTCACGCCCCCGTATACTATGCAGGCTTTCATGGCTCTCTTATTTTTTCCTTATATAACAAAATGTTAACGTCATCCAACGGCCATTTGCGGCAATAGGTGTCGGCAGATCGGGACCTGGTTCTCCGCATCCAGCAGGTGCTGGAGCTGCTCTGGGGTGCCCAGGCCGGCGAGATCGAGCGAGAGCTGTGCGGCCTGTTGGGCGCCAAGGACCTGCGACCCTATCTGCGCCGTCCCGCGGGCTACTTCTCCGACCATCTCCGGCGTTGGTCCAAGAGCCGACGCAAGGCGCCAATCTTCTGGCCGCTTTCCACCCCGTCCGGCAGCTGGACGGCGTGGCTCCACTATCCGCGCCTCACGACCGATATTCTCTACCGGCCGTTGGAGGGGCAGGTCGCGCCGAAGATCTCCGCCGTCGAGACCCGCATTGCTCAGCTCTCGGGCGAGCAGGAGAAGGCCGAGGGGCGAGAGGCATCGCGTATCGCCAAGCAGCTCGCCACTCTGACAAAGCTGCCGGACGAGCTGAAGGCCATGCGCACCGAGCTGCTGCGGGTGGCGGCCCTGCCCTATCGGCCAAGCCTGGACGACGGGGCGCAGATCACCGCGGCCCCGCTCTGGCAGCTCTTTCGGCTGCCCAAGTGGCGCAAGGAGCTGGAGAAGACCTGGCGGGCCCCGGAGTCCGGCGAGTACGACTGGGCGCATCTGGCCCACGCGATCTGGCCACCTCGGGTGCGGGAGCGCTGCAAGACCGACCGCGCCATCGCCATCGCCCATGACCTGGAAGACTTGTGTGAGGGCTGACAGCCGATGAGCCAGACCTGGACAATCGGCGGAAATAAGTGGCGTAGGTGAGCTTTCCCGCTACCTTCAGCGTCGCCTCGCCCGCGACCTGGCGGCGCGCCACCTGGTCGTCTGGTACGACCCCGAGGGCGACTGGACCCCTTGGGCGAGACACACCCTGGGAGAGGACGCACTGACGGGCGAGACCATGCCGTACGAGATAATCCTCGACGGCCGCCCAGCGAGGCTGGTCCCCTTTACCGGCTCTTACTACGAGCTGGTCCTGGTCTGCGAGCCCCTAGCCGGGGACGGCGAGAAGGGTCTCCCCGTGCTCAGCTACGTGCCTGGAGAGGAGCACCAGGAGACCCTCTCTCCCCTTCGCGAGCTCGAATGCCTGGAGGGCGACAGAGAGCCCTACCGCCTGGAGCTGCATCGCCTGGCCAGCTCCGCACTCAAGGCCGCCGGGCTGGCCGACGCCAAGATCGACGAGATCCTGGGGCGCGAGGGTGCGACCTTCGAGTACCTGGACTCGGTAAGCGTCGGGGATGGGGGCGGGGCCTCCGCGCTGCAGCCGATCTTCGGCTCGTCCGGGAGGCGGCCGAGGCCAACATGGAGTCCCTCGCTGGCTTGGTGAAGGGATACGAGAAGCGTGTAAGGGAAATCCAGATCC
>Ga0210096_1000486_pt1 | contig 13732 bp, 11 predicted proteins | sample China_Galinas_PW_4_FD_184864 | JGI IMG/M metagenome (GOLD analysis project Ga0210096, IMG submission 184864) | Wetland microbial communities from San Francisco Bay, California, USA, that impact long-term carbon sequestration - China_Galinas_PWA_D2... | ecosystem: Environmental > Aquatic > Marine... | reverse complement strand
CGCCGGGCGAGCGCGCGGGGGTTGGTGCTAGGCTCATGAGATACCCACAGCTCGAACAGCCGGTGGAAGGCGCCGAGCAGAAAGTGCCCGGAGCCGCAGGTGGGGTCGATGAGGCGCACTTCCTGGAAGCCAAATTCCTCGATGGCGGGTGTCAGGGTGCGGTCGAGAATGAACTCCTCGACGAACTCGGGCGTCTGCAGCAGGGCGTATTTCTTGCGCGCGCCTTCGGAAAGTTCCTGGTAGAGGTCGCCAAGGAAGCGGGTGTTCCACTGAGAGTCCGTGAAGTCGTGGATCAACACCCCGGTGTCCGGGTCCACCCGCTGCCAGAAGCGCAGTAGCTCGGTTGCCCCGTCACCGGTGGGACCCACCGCCCAGAGTGGGTTGTGCTTGGCGTCGAACAGCTCGGCGGCGGCCGGCAGACCGCGCACCTGCTCGAAGACGTGGAGCAGATAGTCCCGGTCCGAGTGGGTGCGCCGGTCTTCGTGCTTGAAGTACAGCTCGTGCCCGTCCAGCGCCCGTTGGCGACGTTCCCCGGGACCGGACAGCAGCGCGGTCGGAATGAGCTGGTTGTCCTCCAGAAAGCGCACGAAAACGCAGCCAAGAATCCAGGCGACCGCTGCCTGGGTGAGGAACTCGTCGCGCCAGATCTCGTAGGCAACGCCGGTGCGGCTGGCCTCCTTCGCTGTTCGGTACTGCTCCCTCAGACTGGCGTCGATCTCCGCCACTTCCTTCACCCGCTCGCGCAGGTCGTCCTCCAGAGCCTTGAGCTGGCGTTGCAGATCCTTAAGCAGTTGCGGTGCGTCGATCATGGTTTCAGAGAAAAGCACCTACCACGAAGAGCACGAAGGACACGAAGTAAGAGAAAAGAGTCTTGTTGTGCGTTCTTTGTGAGCTGCATGAGCTATCTCTTGGCTTTGCTGCCGGTCGAATCTACAGAACGAAGCGCTTAATGCCGTTCTTGAGGTACTTGACGTTGAAGTTGATCAGCAATCCAACCGAAAGCTTTGCCAAGCGCATGTACGTAAGAAGCTGCGCCTCGTGAATCGGGAGGAGCCGCTCCACGCTCTTCAGCTCGACAATCAACAGATCATTCACCAGCATGTCAATCCGGTATCCGCAGTCGAGATTCACACCTTTGTAGCTGACCGGAATCGGTTTCTGCAGATAGCACTCGATTCCGTTTAGCTTCAGCTCGTGCGCCAGACACTGCTCGTACGCGTTCTCCAGCAAGCCGGGGCCCAACGCCCTGTGTACATCGATGGCACACCCAATCACCTTTCGCGAGAGCGGATCGAATTCCATTTCTTCTTACACTTCGTGCTCTTCGTGTCCTTCGTGGTGAAAATTCATCAAACCGCGGCCACGATGTCGGTCTTGGCGAAATCGTCACCCTTAAACAGCAGCGGCTCCGCGCGCTGCTTGGCGAGCGCATAGGAGAAACAGTCGCCGAAGTTCAGTCCGGCTGCATGCCGTCCACGACCGTACGTCAGCCAAGCATCGTAGGCCCCGTGCGCCAACGCTTCATCGCAGGGAACAATGGCCACCCGCGAGCGCTCCAGCAGCTCGATCAATAGATCATGGCCCTCGTTGCCAAGTCTTGCTGTGATGACCACGGATGCCTCGACCCAGGTCGGCCCACTGATCACATTCTCCGGGGCGTTTGCGATGGCCTGTGCGAAGTCCCCGGCCTCCGGTTCGCCCAGCAGGATACAGACAAGCGCGGAGGTATCGACGACCATGCCTCAGTCCGGCAGGCCGTCGCTACCGTAACCCAGGATCTCGTCTTCGCTGCGCCGAACTCGCAGGGGCAGTGCGGATGCCCGGCGGGCGATCTCCATGATCTCCTCAGCATTCGCACGTCGAGCCGGGGTACCAGTTCCACCGCGGACGTCCTCGAGGACAGCAATGACCTCTTTGTTGACGGAGCGGTGGTGAGACGCCGCCCTCTGCTTGAGCCAGGAGTGCAGCTCGGCGGGGACATCCCGCAGCGTGACATTCGGCATGGCGCACCTTGATGTCAGATTGATGTCGGAACGATAGCGTGTAATCTGTTAGCAAACAAGGTCGCAATACCGCCCGAAGGCCCGGTTTTCACCACGAAGAGCACGAAGGACACGAAGGGTTTTTAAAGGTTCGTGCCTCCACACCCTTACCAAGCCATTTTTACAATTCGTCCTACCATCCGCTCGACCGGCGACTCACTGTCGAAAACTCCAGTCTCCCTACATTATTCTTCCTTCTTCGTGCTCTTCGTGTCCTTCGTGGTAAATTTTCTTCGTCCAAGGCGGTTAGGACGCAATTGCCGTCGGTTGGTGAGTCGCGAGCCAAAGCTCGGGGATGCGCGCCCACTGGGCGCTGGTGAACACGGGTACCGGCTGTCCGTCCAGCGTGGGTTGCTGCTGCTGTCCATCCGACGGGATGAGAATCCAGAGACCAGGAGGCCCGCCCGGCCGACCCGTGCTCTGCATCAGCTCACCCAACAGATCGATCTGTCCATAGCGGGCCAACAGGCCCGGGTTGGTGAGGAGCACATGGCGTGGGTACTCGGCCAGCTCGGCCTTGACCCTCGGCAACGCCGAGCGGACCACCCGCTGCAGGTTGCCCCAATCACGGCTGGCGTTGCGCTCCGCCGCGGGGACAGCGTCCGCGCGCAAGACCATGCGCCAGTCGACACGCTTTTCGGCAGTGAAAGCCTTCATGTGGCGGATGAGCAGACCGTCGAGGCTGCGGACCTCGAGGGAGAATTGGGTCGCAAGGATCTGCTCGGCCATAGCCGCGCGCGCGGGCGAGACGACCAGGGCCAGGAATCCCTCGTTCTCCACCGAATACCGCAGGCGCTGCTCGAACTGATCGGTCTCGACCTTGTCCGCCGGCACTTCCTCGAAGCGCCGGGCGACACTGGTCATGCGGGTCAGTGCGGTGGCGGAAAGCACGGTGGTGAACTCGCGCAGGGGCGAGAGGTAGGCCCCCTTCCCTCCCGCGGCATCGGGCTGCCATTTGAGTTCGCTTCCCGCATCTTCGAGCAGCGCGTCCAGATCGGGGCGGTCCGGCAGGGTTTCCGCCTCCGGATAGCGTCCGGCAATGCGGTCGCGGACCTGCTGGGGCGTCAACTCCTTCGCCCCAGCCAGGGCACCGAGGGCAAGCTTGAGGGCGCGGGCGGCAGGCATGCCCCGTGGGTAGAGCTCGAGCCGGCTGGACAGGGCGGCGTTCCGCGAGGTGGCGGCGGCGAGCTGCAGCAGTCTGTTCGCGGCCGGCGGCGTCGTCCCGGACGGAGGCTCGATTGCCTGCAACGCCTCCAGCACGCGTCCGGGCGGACGCAGCGGATCCTCCTGCGCAAGTGCGTCCGCGCTCTTGCCCAGAACCTCGGCGTAATCGGCAAGACGCTCCCCATCAATCGAAGCCGTGCCGTCCTCAGCCAGCTCGTCTCGCGCCAGCAAGATCTGCCCGCCGTGCTCCGCGCGTCGCAAGACCCAGCGGGCGGCGGCGCGATCTCGTTCCGTTTCTACCGCTGCACGTAGTACAGAAAGCGCCTGGCGGGTCCGCACCGGCTCGCTCTGCACCGACCCACGGCTGGAGAGCAGGGCCTCCGCCAGCTCCGTAGCGGTCATCACACCACCCTGGTTCTCCAGTAGGGCCGCGATGTCCTCGCGCAGTCCGGTCACCGCCGGGGTTTTCAGCCAACGCTTTCGGGCACTGGCAATGGCGCGGCTCACGGTTCCGGGATCGACCGCCAGGCCGCGGGCAGCCTCGCTCTGGGTTGGCCAAGAACTCGCTGGGGGCTCCCCGCCGGACGCATCCTCTCCCTCCGTTGCAAGTCCCAGCAAGGACTCGACCGCCCGAGCGCTCACCTTGGATTCCTTGGTGCGGCCGGCGGGCACGAGCAAGTTGGCGAGAACGTCGATACTCGGGGTCTCCTCCGCGCCAGCGGTTGCCTCGACCTCCTCCGCCGGTAGGGCTTTTGGCTCCGCTGCGGCTTCCGGAAAGCGCTCGGCGAGCTTTTCCAGGCACTCGGCCAGCTCGCGCCGGGTCTTGCTACCAACGCCGCGCAGGCGTCGGATCTGCGCCAGCGGGTAGTGTATGAGATCGCGGACGGTGCGCAGATTGGCCCGCTCCACCGCATTCAGCGCGCGGGGCGACAGTCCGATTTCAGGCAGAAGAGTGTCGAGGGTGGCCTTGGCCAAGGTGGTAACCGGGGCACGCTCTTCGCCATGGTCGGTGCCGATCTCCGCCCGGGAGGCACCGGCAAAGACACCGCGCCAGGTGGCCAGCATGTCCTGGGCGTTGTCGAAGCGCTCCCGGTAATCCCGCTTCAGCGCCTTCTCGAAGAAGGCGGTCATCGGCTGCCGTAGCGTGGCATCAAAGGCCGCCGTGTCGAGAGTCACCCCGTCGTCGATGACCGCGGGATCGCTCTGTCCGTCTCCCCAGGTCGGCAAGGCGCCGGTGGCCATCTGGTAAAGGGTGACGGCCGCGGCGAAGCGCTCGGCATAGGTATCCCAACGCGGCGGCTTGCGCAGCGCGAGGAATGGGTCCAAGTAAGGGACGGTGCCGGCACGGACGTTCTCCGCTGGGGTATCGGCCAGGGAAAAGTCGAAGAGCACCAGGTGCAGCTGCTCGGACTTGCCCATGAGGGCGACGCCGAGGTTCTCCGGCTTGATGTCTCGGTGGGGCATGCCCTCCTGCTCCAGCCAATCCACCACCTCAAGAAGATCCTCCCCGAAGCGCTCCAGCAGCTCCAGGTGCAGGCGGCCCTCCTCGCGCAGGCGCTGGGCCAGGGTCTTGTCCCCCGCCCTGTCCATGAGGATTCCGACCCGACCCTGGTAGTCGCGCTCGTCGTGGAGCTGGACGATGAACTGGTGGCGGCGCAGCTTGCGCAGCACATCGGCCTCGGCTTTGAGGCGGGTATTGTCTTCAGGCTCCAAGGCGACCTTGAGCACCTGCTCCTTGCCTTGGTTGTCCACCAGCAGCGCGAGAGACGACGCGCCCTTGCCGAGCCGCTTCTTGACGACCAGGCCGTCTGCAAGAGTTTCGTCCGGTTTCGCTTGGGTGGGGTCGGTGACGACGCCCTCCTTGAGTTCGGGTGTGGTGATCTCGTCCTCGAACTTCTCCAGCTCCTCGAGGAAATCGACGACCGAATCGAGCCGGACCGTGACCTGCGGGTAGGTGCTGAACTGGATCAGGTACTGGAGGGACTCCGCTGCCCCGTCGAGCACCGAAGAGATCTGCAGACCCTTGCCCGCTCTGAGCTTCTCGCCGAGCTCGTAGAAGTTTCGCGCTGGGGCCGCGCCGGCGAACAGGTGATACGCCAGGGCGCCGAGCGAGAAGACATCCGCCTGCTCGCCGGCGTCGCCACGCTCCGCGAGTGCCTCGGGGGCCATGTAAACCGCGCTCGCCTCCTCGATGAAGTTGGCCAGGTGACTGGTCATCGAGTAGCCGAGGCTGGTCACGCGGCTGCCGGCAGGCTTACGGGCCGCTGTCTGCCAATTGAAGATCTGAATGTGTGGAGAGTCCGCCTCCGGGTCGAGCACCAGGATGTTCTGTGGGCTGAGTGCGCGATGGAAGAGCCGCTTGCCGTGGGCATAGCGCACGGCCTCGGCAATCTCCCGGATCAACTCGAGCCGATTACCCGCGCTCAGACGCTCGCCCTGAACCGAGAGGTAATGATCCAGGCGCTGGGAGCCGGGCAGATAATCGTAGACGAGGGCCGGACCGCGTTCGTGCTCGGTATAGGCCTTCGCGCGCAGGATACCGGGATGGTTGATGCCGTTGAGGATGGCGTACTCGCGCTTGGCGGCCTTGACGATGGAGGCGCGCGCCTCCTCGCTGGCGCCGGGCTCGACCACGTAGATGCGCACCCGTGCGCGCTCTTTCTCCAGGGCGACGTGGGTGGCGGACCAGTCCTGATAGGTCGGACCCTCGTACAGAAGCTCGTCGAGCTTGTAGTCACCGACCTTCCGCGCGCGTTGCGACTGGCGGATACCGGCCTCCTCCATCGCCCGTGTCAGGGCTTTGGCGATGGGGCGGTCGATGCGGAAACGGGGAGCGCTCTCCACCGTCCAGCGCGTGAGAGCATCGACAATGCCGCGACCGGTGTTGCGGTCTTCCGGTGTGTCGCGATCCCTTGTGTGAACCGCGGCGGCAACATGGTCTGGCAAGCGGACGCGATTATCCTCGGCAGACAGGAAGACCCGGGCCTCAAGAAACGGCATTCGGACCTTCTTCATGGCCCGGGTCTGGCGCAGCAGGCCGACTAGCTTCTTGGCTTTGCGATCCGCGAGGATCAGAGGATTGTCGTCAGTGAACCGCCGCCCGTCGTGGCTCCAAGTCCAGGCGCTGGCGTCGCCCTCCACATTGCCGGGGCGGCTCTTGATCTCCACCAGGAAGAAGCCCTTGGGCGTCAGTACCAGCAGGTCCACCTCGTTGATGGACCCGTCGGAAGCGATGAACTCGAAGTTCGACCAGGCACGGTAGGGATCGTGGTCCGGCAATCGCTCGCGCACAAAGGCGAGCGCCTCCTGCTCCCAGGGGAACTGAGAAGGAGTGATCTCGATCCAGCGGCCGGAGTTTAGGCTCATCCGTGTTTTTCGTCAGTGAGTCTGCGGGCACGTCGATAGGCAGACGCACTCGCTGTCGAGTAGGCGTTGGGAAGGTGGTTCTGAGCAGCCTCCTAACGCCGGTCAGTCTAAGATATCTGTTGCATTTCGGCTACAGGATCGAACCGTGCCGGCTTACGATATCCCGCTAAGTCAGGATAGGCGTCGTTCGCCGCAAAAAGCACTGCACGCTGTCACTCGTTCGTCGGCATCGCCGTCACCAGTACGCGCATCGAGGTTTGTCCGACCGACGACCTTGCTACTGAACAGCGGGCATGTCTGCGCAGCGGCGGCGTGCAAAGCAGCCCCCCTCCGCCCGGTTGTGGTCGGTCGCCAGATTGCTGGCCCTGAGTCGCCGTGGCTGTCGCGGTTTCAAGGAGCTATCTGCATGCGCTGGTGTCGTGCTCGCCGGGCTTGGCGAACAACTGTAGGAAGACGTTCACTTCCGGGTACATGGCCTGAATCAGCTTGATGCGCCGTCCATGGTGCTCACCCTGCGGGCACGCGAAGGGCGTTCAAATTCGCTCCAGGCGAACTTGTCCGGTCCATCCACATCGCCAGATACCAGAGCAGGCTCCAGGTCTTGATGGTGAAGATCGCCAGGGCCCCGGTCACCATCATGGCGAGCGAGTAGCGCGAGAGCACGACCACCAGGGGCAGCAGGGCATAGATACCGAGCAACATCAGCGCCTGAATCATCGGCAGGGCCTGCAGCAGCGCGGTCATGGCCACCGAGAAGAGTGCCGAGGCCGCCATCACCCCGCAGGCGGCCAGCCCACCCTTGGCCAGCCCGCGAACCGAGGACGCCAGACCGAGGAGGTTACGCAGCCTCGCTCTGCAGCCCCCCACACGCCCGCAACCGCCGGAACGCCTGCCCCAGCGCATCCCGCAGGGACTCCTCGATCACCGAGGTGGCGCAGGGAAGGCTCAACATCCGCTGCACCGTGTGCCCCTGGCCGATGGACCAGGCCAGACGGTGGGCGAGATGGCCGACACGAGGACCGATCATCGCGGCGCCGAGCACCCGGCCCGTGCGCCGCTCGGCGTAGAGACGGATCAGGCCGCGGTTGCGGCCCATGATCAGGCCGCAGGCCACCGGGCCGAAGCGCCTTCGGCCGATGACGCAGTCCGGCACCTGGATGAGCCGTGCGCCCACCTGGGCGATGTTGGGGGCGGCGAACACCAGCTGTACGGGCACCTGGCGCGGATGGGTCAGCGGGGTCTCGCGCGTGGCGTTGAGCCCGGCCAGACGACCCTGCTCGGCCGCCTCCTGGGGTGTCATGCTCTGCCCGGTTGCACGGCCCGCGACGAACACCGGCAGGTTGCCGAGTTGCAGGGTTCTGCGGTCAACCGCGGGTCGGCCGTTTCGGTCGAAAGGGCAGAGCTCGGTCAGGCCCTCGGGCAGGTTGGGCGTACGCCCGGCAGGTACCAACAGGCGCTCAGCAGTCACCGAGGCCGCACCGGCACTGACCACCACGCCCTTGGCCGAGCCATGGACCTGGACCCTCCGGCCCGGATAGATCCGCATCTGACGTCCCACCTCTTCGATGGCCAGTCCGTTGACCTCCGGATCGCCGATGCCGGCGACACAAAGAAATGGACATCCATGTTTTGCACGCCCCGAAAGCGGGAGCCAGGGAACTCGGATATGGACCCACCGTTTGACGCAACGTCTCGAGACAGGCTGAACGCCCGCCGCCCACTGGCTGTGGAGGTGAAGGACGTGTCCTGTGCCGGATCGAGGAATCCTTCGGTCTCCCCTCCCCAGCCCTCCCCGCTCGCGAGGAGGGAGCCAACTTGGCAACCTCGGGCTTGCGCGCCGCTCACGGCCCCCCGAGCACCAGGGTGTCGCAGAAGAGTCGAAATGTAGGCCCGGTGAAGCGAAGCGCATCCTGCAACTTATTGCTTATTTAAGGATCCGCTGTCCTTGATGCACCCTACGGTCAGGCTCTTGCAACACCCTCTTCTTTGGGGCGAGGAGCGTCTCCCGGTCCTTTAGATTTCCGCAGGCCAGCTCGCCCAGCACCATCGGGTGCATGACGACGCTCGCGCCTTCCAGCTTCGCGGACAGGCCCGCATCGCCGCTGCGCAGGTGATCCACCCAGACGGAGGTATCGACCAGGATCACGCGCCTGTCTCGGGGCGCCGGCGGGGGATGGGCTCCAACTGGGGCTCGGAGCCCCCGAGGCGGGCCAGGCGGCGGGCGCTCTCGCGCTCGATCAGGGCCTTGAGTCCTTCGCGCACCAGGGCCGTCTTCTCCTGGACGCCGGAGAGGACCCGGGCCTGCTGCAGCAGGTCGTCATCGATGTTCAGCGTGGTTCGCATAGCTCGCTCGGTGCAGACCGATATGACGTATGTATATGCACGATTGTAGTGTCTCTATACGCGCTCGGCCATCGCTTCGGGTCGGGTTCCGCGCTGGACCCTCCTCCCAGTTCCTGTCTATGAAACAACTGGACCCACCGTTTGACGCAACGCCTCATGACTGGCTGAACGCCCGCCGCCCACTGGTGTCAGTAAAGGCCATCCCTGCATCCGCCGATCAAACTCCCGCCGATTTCAATGAACCAACGGTTCGAAATCGCCCTTAGACATTGGCTCGTAATCGAGCCAGCGGCCTTCCAATTCCACCAGAAGACGCTGTTTGGACGGGGCCGGAGCGGGATTGATCCGCACCACCCTCGCGCCGTAATCGCCCGGGGAAAGCGCGATCGCACGCACGAGGTCATCGACCAGATAGCGCGGCGCCCAGCCGATCATGTGGTAGTCCTCCGTCTGGATCTGCACGGCCAATTTGGTAGCCGGGTTGGTCAACTCGATGGTCACGTACAGGTTCTCCCCGGGTTGCAGGGCCCCGATCCGGGCTAATGCCGCAGGGTTCACATGCCGCCAGCCATGCAGGAAGAAACGGCAACTGAAGAACCCGTCCTCCCGGCGTTCGATCTTCGGAAAGACCTCGAAGCTGTCGGTGGCCCTGTAGCCACCGCCCACTTCCAGGATCTCCACCGGCTCGGCAGTCTCGGGCAGGTCGAGCATCCTCAGATAGTCGCCGAAGTCCCGACGGCCAACGGAGATAACCCGGTTCTTGAACAGCGGGAACAGGTCGGATGACTCGTAGGCCTTGGTCAATTTGGGAAAATCCAGCAAAGCCTCGAATCCGGCGCTCGCGTGTGCGCGCCTCGCTCCCTTCGTATAGCGAAACCGATAGGCGTGCCCATTTGATAGGACATCCAGCCGCCCCACCGGGAACCATCCGCGGGTCAGGCGTTTGTCCTGCCAGGCCAGGAACAGCGTCTTGGCGGTCATGGCGTAGTCCTTCTCAGTTGTTCGAGGTTGTAGTACATCAACTCAAGGGCGAACATCCGCGAAAGCTCGCTCATCCAGCCGTTCGGCACCCGCTCCACGATCCGGCCAAGGACATCTCTGCTAACCTTATCCAGCCGTTTCAATGCCTGCCCGAAGATCTCCGGGTGCTGATCGGATGCGCGACGGACGAGTGCCAGCGGACTGAGCCCACGACGGTCCGTAGGCTGCCAGTAGATGGCCCCGGGCGCCTTCTCCGCATACTGGCCTATCCGCCCCTCCTCCAGTATTCGCCACCGGGACTTACCAGAACCCTCGTCCAACAACTCCCGACCGAGGGAGGACGCGTGGTCAAAGGTCGGCGCGACCATCCCCGTCCATCCCCCCGACGTCCGCTTCCGCAGAATACCCCAGTTCTCGTGATGACGGTCCGTATTCCCAATCAATGCGTCCAGAATCAGGTAGTCCGCCAGCCGCTCCTTGGCCCAGCGCGCCCCATCGGGGGAGTCGAACGCCCGGTCCAGGGCCGCAAAGATATTGTCCAGGGTGTGGTCGGACTGGCGGAACTGCTTACCGGGATCGTAGTCCATCAGCTGCCCCGCCAGGACCTGGTTGCCGTGGTAAAGCTCGCGGCCCTCCCGGGCAAAAGACTCCGTGGCCGACCCCTGCACGCCCTGGAACAGCGCCAGCTCTACCCGTGCGTGCAGTATGTCGAGCGCGTCGGCTGCCTCGGCAGCGATCTTCTCCGCCCACTGCTGGCCGGTGTTCGGCTGCGGGTACTTGAACAACCAGTCCGGCGTGTCGTCCGCTTCCCTGAACCAGAATTTCTCCTTGCTGCCCATGGCCTCCTCTTCGAGCACCCAATCCGGCTCGATCTGCAGGATCTCATAGGGCGAGTCATCAGCCTCGGTCATCCTCGGACCTCCCCGCCCGTCGACAGGGGCGCAACCCCTCCCCGCCCGGTGCCGAGTCCTAAGGGGGCCTTCGCGAACAACATCACTCTTTGGGCTCTGTCTCGCCCGCCGCGAGGAACTCCCGGTAGGGCTTGTCCCGGTCCACGCGCGGGAAGGCGTCCTTCACCGATTGCAGGAAGTCCGGGCGGCTCAGGGTCTCAAAGGTCACGTCCTTGTACCGCACGTCGAGCTGCATCTTCTGGATCAACACCTCGGCATCCGGAAAGACGTGGGTCAGCTCGGCGTCGAGCCAGAGGCGCGCGTCCTCCTCGGTGGGCTTCGGGTGCAGCATTTGCCCAAGCATGGCGTCGGGCGGGCTCTCAACCACCCGCGGCAGGTAGTAGTCGATCATCTGCTTGCGCGACTCGTCGAGCTGGCCCTGCAGCTCTGCGGCAACGTTCTTCTGGTGTGCCTCCAGATTGGCCTTGCAGGCCCTCAAGCGCTCTTCCAAGTGCGGCTTGGCCGATTTCAGCACCACCCGGCCGTGGTCCTTGCCGATGGACGGGGTGAAGTTCTTGCGGATCTCGTTGAACTCGTCCTCCAGCTTCTTCGACGACAGCTTGCCGCCTTTCTCGATCAGGTCGAAGGTGGTGCGCAGGCGCCCTTCCAGATCCTTGCTACCCCCCAGCTTGAGGATGTTCGGGGGGATGGTGAGGCGATGGCGTTGGATCGCAGCGCCCGTCAGATGCAGCTCGACGTATTGCAGGTAGGCGTTGAACACCCGCACCTGGCGCACGAGGTCGAACTGGACCGGTGGCGCTTCCTTCAGGCTCTGGTCGACCCGGGCGAGGTGCTCCCCGGTGACCGGCTCGGTGCCCACCTCGACCGGCAGGCTGGCAATGTGCTCGCGTTCCTGCTCGTCTGAAGCCTGGGCGACAGCGATCGCCTTGGCGACAGGCGAGAGGCGCGCCAGGGCCTCGCGGAGCTGCTCGGTGGACAGGCGCTTGGCGTTGGCGGCCTGCTCGCTTTGCGGCTCGGCTTCCAGGTAGAGGGCCGTTGGAGTGAACAGATAGCCCTGGTCGTCGACCAGCACCAGCGCCGCGCGCAGCCCGGGTGCGTCGCGCACCACCATACCGGCCTGGCGCAGAATTTTGACGGCATTCATGTCCCCGAAACCCATCCGCATCACGCGCTCGGCGAAGTCCAGGGCGACGGTGACCATCTCGACACCAAGCCGGCGGGCCACCTCGGCCATGACCTGTGCCGGCGCCATCTGCACCCCCGGACCCGCGTAGCAGACGAACCGTTCGGCAGATCGGATCAGGTCCACGATGCGGTGGGAGTCGAGGGTGAAGAACAGATGGGTCATGCGGCGATCTCTCCACTCATCACCCGGGGAAGCAGGAGATCGCGGGCCGCTCTCAACTCTTTCGTTCTGCATGGTCAGCGTCTGGATTTGCCGATACAGGTCCGAAGCCACGTCGTCGAATCCGTGGACGAGATGGTCAGGTGGCATCAACAAAGGGAAATCTGGCAACTTGCCGATTGGGATTCGATCGACGGTTGCACCCGAAATGATGTTCTCTTCTACCGTACCCCTCCATCGCTCTCCAAGTAGGCTTTGGAACAAGAAAATCCCGTTCCTCCTGCTCGGGTCAGGCCGAATGAGCGCCAGGCGTCGGCCGAGGCACCCGCGGAATCCAGGCGGAATCAGCGCATACCGATGGAGCGTCGCTTCATAAGAAAATACGACATCTCCTGAACTCGGCTGCACCCTTTTCGTCCATCGAGGAAAGTCATTCTCTGCAATGTGGCGAACATCCGTTAGATCCAAACGACCGGACTCCGTAATGTTCTTGATGCCAAGAAATACTGGCCCATCGTCCGCAGAAGGTGGGGTTGCATGAGGCCCATCGAAGACGCCAACAACCAATTCGGATATTGGGTGTTGTTCCCACCTCTCCGGCACCCCGTCGATGATGCGGGTGTGCTCGTGGCCGGGGAAGCGCAGGCGGACGAACCACTCGCGGTAGAGCTGCCGCGCCGCCTCCTCCAACAACACCATCCGTCGGCGGTTGTTTTCGATCAGGTCGTCGTACGCGGAGAGGATCGAAGCAACCTCTCGCTGAACCGGCAACGACGGCAATGCAGCAGGGAAGCTCGGAAACTTTTCCAGCGGAACGCGATCAACCGTAGCACCGCTGATGATCGATCCTTCCACCACCCGGCGCCATCGGTGCGACAAGAAGTAGTAGAGCAGATAGCGGCTATCGACGTGATCGGGGTCGGGTCTCACCAAGGCGACCCGGCGCCCTAAACAACCTCGGAACCCTTCCGGTATAACCGCATACCGGTGTAGCGTAGCTTCGTATGTAAACACGACGTCGCCTTCTTGAGGCGTCACTCGACGAGTCCACCTCGGGAACTCCTGCTCCGAAACATGCCGGATCTCAGTGAGATCCAATCGCCCGTCGTTGGTCAGGTTCTTGATGCCAAGAAAAACTAGCCCCTCATCCGATTCCTTCGGGGTCGCATGAGGACCATCAAAGATGCCGAGGCAGTAGTCCTTGATCGGTCTGACCTGAAGCCGAGTCACACCCCCAACTCCTCAAAATTCTCCTGAATCTGTGCCGCCAGTTCGGCCGCCTCGCGGTTAAGATCAGCCAGCTCAACGTGTATGTCGGGCAGGGTCTGCTCGAAGTCGAAGTCCTCGTCTTCCTGGGGCGGGGCGACGCCGACGTAGCGGCCCGGTGTCAGGCTCCAGTCGGCGGCCTCGATCTCGGCGCGGGTGACGGCCTTGCACAGGCCCGGCACGGCGGCAAACCCGGCGTTGGGGAACCGGTCCTGCAGCCAGACGATCTGGCCGTGGAAGTAGACCGCGAGCTTGAGCTGCTCGACTGCGGCCTTGCGCTCGACGTCGAGCTGCTTGATGCCGCGGGAGGCGGC
>Ga0210096_1000485_pt1 | contig 13761 bp, 15 predicted proteins | sample China_Galinas_PW_4_FD_184864 | JGI IMG/M metagenome (GOLD analysis project Ga0210096, IMG submission 184864) | Wetland microbial communities from San Francisco Bay, California, USA, that impact long-term carbon sequestration - China_Galinas_PWA_D2... | ecosystem: Environmental > Aquatic > Marine... | reverse complement strand
AGTACCGCACGCTCAGTGAGACCTGGGACAAGATCCAGCGCAAGTCGAAGGGCGCGAAGCCGCCGGCACTGATCCACCGAGAAGCTCAACTCACGTCCGGCATCATTCGCGACGTCTTCACGCAGCGTGTCGACGCGCTCATCATCGACAGCAAGACGGTCTACACCGAGGTCTGCACCTATCTCGAGAGTACCGATCCGACATTGCTCGAGCGCGTCCACCACTATACCGAACGCGTCCCTCTGTTCGACAAATACGGCATCGAGGATGCCATCCGCGAAGCGTTCCAGCGGCGGGTTGACCTGCCGTCCGGCGGCTACATCATCATCGAACCGACCGAAGCGCTCGTCTCCATCGACGTCAACACAGGCCGCTATACCGGCAGGAAGGATCCCGAGAAGACGATCCTGCGCACGAACCTCGATGCCGCGAAGGAGATCGCGCGCCAGCTGCGGCTCCGTGATGTCGGCGGCATCATTGTCGCCGACTTCATCGACATGGAGTCACGCGGCAACCAGGAACGTGTGCTCCAGGAGCTGCGCACGCACCTGAACCGCGACCGCGCACGGACCCGCGCATTCCAGGTCTCCGAGCTCGGCCTGGTCGAGATGACCCGCCAGCGCGTGCGCCCGTCCCTCTTCCATTCGCTGACCGAGCCCTGCTCGCACTGTGGCGGCTCCGGCCGCGTGTTCCGACCGGACACCGTGCTCCGCCGCATCGAGCGCGCAGTCCGCCGGATCTCCGTGCAGCAGGCGGAGAAGGAGATCACGATCCGCATTCACCCGGAAGTCGCGCTCTACATCCTCGAGCAGGAAGCCGACTTCCTGCGCAGACTCGACAAGACCCTTGGCCTCGACGCGGATCTCAGAGACGATCCGCTCATGCGGCAGGACGAGTTCCGGCTGCTGGCCGGGCCCTCCGAGGCGGACGTCACCGGCAAGTACGCGCTGGGCTGATCCATCGGCGGCACACTCGCCGCACCCGCAATCTCACCCCGGAGTTCTTCGTGAGAACAAGCGCTGTGACAGCGATTGCTCTGTTGCGCTTCGCCGCGTCCCTGACGCCGGTGGTGGCCCAGGACCCGCTCTTCGATCTCGACACGCTCCACGTCGACATCGGGTCACGCACGCTCGGCACCGTGCCCGCCGCCACGCGCAGCGTCGGGGTCCTGGACCCGCGCCAGCTCCAGCGCCTGCCCGCGCACAGCCTCAATGAAGCGCTCGACTGGACGCTCGGCGTCGACCGGCTCGACTGACCAGACCGGCCATTTCGATCTCTGGGCAGGCGAGGTCGGCCTGACCGCCGTCGCCAGCCCGTCCGTCAGCTTCGATGTCGCCGCATTCCTGCGTCACGCCCAGAACCTCATCGATTGGGCCAGACCAGCCGGAATCGGCGATGCCGAGCCCTGGATCACCACCAACATCGAGGACGCGACGTTCCGCGGCCTCGAGATCACCGCCGCCGCTCGTGACCTGCTCCACGCCGACTGGACGCTCCGCGCCAGCACCCTCGGCTTCACCGACACCGAAGCCGACGGATTCACATCCAAGTCGCGCTCCGCCCCGTCACCCGGTCCGTCGCCCTCCGGGCCTCGTTCGACCTGTCTCGCAACCTCATGCTCACTGCCCGCGGCCTCGACGCCCGCCGCGAAGGCGACACCGCCTTCCAACGCCTCGACGCCCACCTCGCCTGGACCCACCGCGACGCAACCGTCTACCTCGATGCCACCAACATCGGTGACAGCCACCCCACCGACGTCTCCGGCCGTCCCGCCGCCGGCCGTGCCCTCTCCCTTGGCCTCAGACTCACCCGATGACGCCGCATCCCCTCGCGGTCGCGGCATCTCCCCGCTGTCCGTCCTGTCCGCAGCACCCCCCACCCTTGACTCGCACCCCCCATTCAACGACAATTCCCGGTCTGTAACCCAATTGAACGTGTGACGATTCCATGTACGTGATCATTCGCACTGGCGACAAACAGTTCCGGGCCGAACCCGGGATGACCCTCAAGGTGCCGACCATCAGCGCCGAGGTCGGTGACACCATCACCTTCGACGAGGTGCTGGTCGCGAGCACCGACGCAGGCGTCACGGTCGGCTCGCCCGTCGTCGACGGCGCCAGCGTAGTCGCCGAGGTCGTCTCGCACGGGCGGGGAAAGAAGATCACGGTGTTCAAGTGGAAGCGCCGCAAGAACTACCGGCGCAAGAAGGGGCACCGTCAGGGGTTCACCGAAGTGCGGGTCGCCGAGATCCGCGCAGGCTGAAGGCAGATACGCGATGGCACACAAGAAAGGTGTGGGCTCGAGCAAGAACGGTCGCGACTCGAACTCGCAGCGTCTCGGCGTGAAGCGTTATGGCGGTGAAGCGGTCCTGGCCGGCAACATCATCGTGCGCCAGCACGGTACGAAGTTCCACCCCGGAGAGAACGTCGGCCGCGGCAGGGATGACACGCTGTTCGCGCTGATCGACGGCCAGGTCCGGTTCGAGCGCCGCGGGCGCAATCGCAAGCAGGTTTCGGTCCAACCGATGGACTAGCTCACGCCGTTCCGGCGGGATTGCAGTTGCGGTCCCGGGTCTGCCAGGCCCGGGACTTTCTTCTTTTCGAGAAGCAGCGCCGTTGACGGCGCTCGGCTCCTACCGCCCGCGTGCCGTGGTGATGAAGGCTGTCGAATGTTCCTCGGACTGCGGGCGTGTCGCGTAGCTGACGACCACGAGCAGCAACACGTTCACGATGAGTCCGAGGATCCCCTCGTGGATCTGGAACGGCTTGAGTGCCGGCCGCCGCACGAAGAAGACCGCTGTCGCCATCCCGCCGAACAGTCCTGACAGCACGCCGGCGGTCGTGGCTCGCTTCCAGTAGAGCGCTGCGTAGACCGGTGGTGCGAGCTGGTCGATGAACGCGTAGGCGGTGAGCAGCAGTGCGACCAGGTTCGCCTTCTTCACGACGGCCAGGTAGTAGGCCACCAGACCGACAACGATGACGAGTGCCTGCATCAGGTGGCGCCGCACGCGTTCGCCGAGCCGCACGAATGGTGCGATCCCATCTTCGACCGCAATGGATGCCGCGCCGTGCAGCAGTGCATCGCCCGTGGACATGGAAGCGGCGAGAGCGCCGGCGCAGAACAGGCCGACCATCGCGAACGGCATCCCGGTGTTCATCAGCATGTGCGGCAGGATCGAGTCCGCGTTTTCCGGGTGTGTCGGGAACAGCACGCCGGCAAAGCCGACCAGGATGAGCGGGATAAGGAACAGCTGGAACGTCGGGTAGAGCACGACGGTCCGGCGCAGTGTGCGGTCGTTGCGCGCGGTGAACGCCTTCATGAAGAGGTGGGGCCACATGCAGAAGCCGATCGCGGAAGACAGGAACGCGGTCGTGTAGGCGCTCCACGTCCACGGGTTGCCGGCCGCATCGAGACCGGGCGCCGTGAGCAGCTCCGGTCGTGTCTCTGCGATCCGGTCGAACATCGGGCCGATGCCGCCATAGAGTCTGTGCGGCAGCCAGAGTCCGAGGATCCAGGCGACGGTCACCATCAGGATGCCCTCGAACACGTTGGTCCAGCCCACGGCGGATGCGCCGCCGAACAGCACGTAGGTCGCCACAACGCCGTAGGCAAGGGCGGCGCCGGCCCGGAACGGGATGTGACCCTCGGTCACGGTCTCGAACACAATGCCCGCGCCGCTCATCTGTATCATGACGTACGGGATGAACGCGGTGATCGCGATGGCGGCCATGAGCAGGGACAGCGAGCGGCTCGGAAAGCGACCCGTGACGAGCTGGGCCTGCGTCACGTAGCCGCGTGCACGGCCGAGCCGCGCGGATCGCGGCCCGATGAAGTACCACGGCGCCAGTCCGATCACGCCGTAGCTGAGGATGTAGAGGACGGCGAAGCCGCGCGAGTAGGCCCAGCCCGGTCCGCCGAGGAACGCGAACGCGCTGAAGACCGTACCGCCGATCACGAAGTACATGGCGAGCAGGCCGAACTGCCGGTCGGCCGCCACGTAGCCGGTCACGTCGTGGGTCACTCGCCGGCCGGCCATCAGGCCGATGGCGAGGGTGATCGCGAGGTACGCCAGGACGACTCCGGTGATGAGCTGCCAGCGTTCCATGATCGTTCCGGTCAGGGAATATCAGTCAGGGAGATGAGTCTCCTCGCGGGACACTGCGCGGTCGACCACGATCAGCACGATGAGGCTGATGACCAGCCATCCGGCCACGCCCGCCATGACGTGGGGCATGCCGAGGATCTTCGGCTCGATCCGGTTGAACAGTGTGAGGCCCGGCCAGGACAGGAGGACGACGTAGGCAATGCCCCATACGACGATGAGCACACGAGCCGACCGGCCGCTCATCGCGTGTCTCGCAGCTCGCGCAGCGCACGAGCCGCCGCGTCCAGGGCGGCGCCCAGCTCATCGATCAGCACCCGCGTCGCCGACAGCGTCAGACCTTCGGCGCCCAGCTGGGTCCGCAGCGATCGGATCTTGCGTGCCGCGTGCGCGACGCGTTCGACCGGATCCAGATCGCCGTCATCGTCGCCGAACGGATTCTCGCGCTGCGGCCGGTCGACATCATCTCCGAATGGATTGAACGCCATTCACGCCTCCGTCACGTGCTTCGAACCCCGGTCCTGCCGGTGATTGCTGCGCTTCGTTCACCGGCCACGGAACTCGGCCTGCCGTTTCTCGAGGAACGCGGCCACACCCTCGGTCCTGTCCTCGCTCGCGAAGGCGGCAACGAACAGTTCCCGCTCCTGTGCCAGGCCGGCCGAGAGCGGCGCTTCCAGCGAGGCGCGTACTGCCGTCTTCGCAAGTTCGAGCGCGACGGGTGAGAACCCCGCGATCGTGCTCGCGATCCCGCGCGTGAAGCTTTCGAGGTCGGCGTCGTCGACGACCCATTCGACCAGACCGATTCGCTCCGCTTCGGCCGCTTCAATGAGTTCACCGGTCAGGATCAGCCGCATGGCCTGTCCGAAGCCGATCAGGCGGGGCAGGCGCTGTGTACCGCCGCCGCCGGGCAGGATGCCCAGCCGGATCTCGGGCTGGCCGAGCCGCGCCGACCGCGCCGCAATGCGCAGGTCACAGGCCAGAGCCAGCTCGCAGCCGCCGCCCAGCGCGAAGCCGTTGATCATCGCGATCGTCGGCTTCGGGTAGCTCGCGATCACGTCGAACACCCGCCGTCCCGTCATCGCGTTGCGCTGGTCGATCGGCGTGCGTTCCGCGAATTCGCCGATGTCGGCGCCCGCAATGAACGCTTTCTCGCCCGCGCCGGTGAAGATGACGACACGCACGTCCGCATCGTCGCGCAGGGCATCGAGGGCGTCGACGATCTCGCTGCGGACCACCGAGTTCAGGGCGTTCCGCTTCTCCGGTCGGTCAATGACGAGCGTCGCGACACGGTCGTCGCGCTGGAGCTTCAGCGTCTCGAAGTCCTGTGTCACCGCGTGTCATCCCATTTGTAGAAGCCTTCGCCGGTCTTCCTGCCGAGTTTGCCGGCCGCGACCATGTCGCGCAGGATCTGCGGCGGCCGGAACGCCTCACTGCGCAGCCTCTCGTGAAGGTATTCGGCGATGTCGAGTCGCACATCGAGGCCGACGAGATCCGTCAGACGCAGCGGACCCATGGGATGCCGGTAGCCAAGCTCGAGCGCCCGGTCGATGTCTTCCGGACTCGCCACGCCTTCCTCGACCATGCGCATCGCTTCGAGTCCGAGCAGCACGCCGAGCCGCGACGTCGCGAAGCCGGGAGAATCCTCGACGAGCACGGGCTCCTTGCCGAGTCCACGAACGAACATGAGTGCCGAGTCGACCACCTGGCGGGCCGTGTGCCTGCCGCGCACGATCTCGACGAGTCGGTTGATGTGCACCGGATTGAAGAAGTGCAGCCCGATCACACGGTCGGCCGCCGCCGTCGCCTCCTGGATCTCGGTGATGCTGAGGCTCGAGGTGTTGCTGGCAAGGATCGCGTGGGCCGGCGCCGCCGCCACGAGTTGCGACAGAATCTCGACCTTCAATGCGAAGCGTTCCGGGACGGCCTCGATCGCGATGTCGGCATCCGCGGCGGCGTCCGCAATGCCGGTCGAGCCGCGCAGCCGTGCAAGCGCGGCGTCGCGTTCGGCGGCCGACACCTTGCCGCGGTCCACACCGCCATCGAGGTTCGCGCGAATCCGGTCGAGCCCGCTGTCCACCCGTTCCTGCGACACGTCGACGAGTGTCAGGGTATGGCCGGCCATGGCCGCGACCTGCGCAATGCCGTGACCCATGGTGCCGGCGCCGATCACGACGACGCGCGAATCCGCCATCAGCGTTGACCCGACCCCGAGTGCCGGCGATTGAAGCGTGGCGCCCGCTTCGCGAGGAATGCGCGGATCCCTTCCTGGAAGTCGTCGGACCCGAATGCGCGCATCTGCGCTTCGATCTCGAACTCGAGCGTCTCGTCGAGAGTCCCGCGCAACGATCGCCGGAGCGCGCGCCTCGCATCGGTCACGACCTGCGCCGGACCACCGGCGATCTGGCCGGCAATTCCGCGAACCGCCGTCTCGAGCTCGGAAGCCGGTACCACGCGATTGAACAGGCCGAGGCGTTCAGCGCGCTCGGCATTGATCATTGCGCCCGTCAGTACGACCTCGGCGGCCACGGCCGGGCCCACCAGCCGGGGCAGGAAATAACTGCCGCCCCAGTCCGGATGCAGCCCGACACGCAGGAACGTCATCCCGATCGATGCCGTCTCGCTCGCAATGCGCATGTCGCAGGCCAGGGCAAGGCATGCGCCGGCACCGGCCGCCGGTCCATTCACTGCCGCAATGACCGGCTTCGACATCCCGTCGATGGTCGACACGACTCGGGCGCCGGCACGGACGAGTGCCTCGAAGGCCGCCTCATCGCTCGCTTCCATCAGCTCCGACATGACCGAGATGTCACCGCCAGTCGAGAACGCGCGGCCCGAGCCGGTCACAATGACACAGCGCACGTCGCCATTCGCTTCCAGCTTCTCGAGACCGGCAAGGATCTCGTCGCGCATGCCGCCCGCGAACGCGTTCAGGCGCTCGGGCCGGTTGATGCGGATCCAGCCGAGTGCGCCTTCCGTGGCGACGCCAACCTGATTGTGGCTCATGCGATTCCTTCGACGATCGTTGCAATGCCCTGGCCGACGCCAATGCACATGGTGGCAAGGCCGTACCCGCCGCCCCGCCTGCGCAGCTCGTGCACGAGCGTCGTCAGGATGCGGGCGCCCGTGCACCCGAGTGGATGGCCGAGTGCGATCGCACCGCCGTTCACGTTCACGCGATCCGGGTCCACGCCGATCTCCGCCACGCACGGTATCGACTGTGCCGCGAACGCCTCGTTCAGCTCGACCAGCGCGATGTCACCGATGTCGAGACCCGCGCGCTCGAGCGCCAGCCGCGTGGCCGGGACCGGCCCCATTCCCATCAGATGCGGCTCCACGCCCGCCACCGCCGATGTGACGACGCGCGCGAGCGGCGTGAATCCCGCCGCCTTCGCCGCCCGATCCGACATCACGAGCAGTGCCGCCGCGCCATCGTTCAGACCCGACGAATTGCCCGCCGTCACCGTTCCGTTCTCGCGGAACACCGGTCTCAGCTTCGCCAGCATGTCGAGCGTCGTGTCGGGTCGCGGATGTTCGTCCTGCGACACCAGCGCCTGCGTCCGCTTCGGCCCCGGCACCGGGATCGGCACGATCTCATCCGCGAACCGGCTCGCCTCCACAGCCGCGGCCGCTCGTTGCTGGCTGGTCAGCGCGAAGCGGTCCTGCTGCTCGCGCGTCACGCCGTACTTCTTCGCGACCAGCTCGGCCGTTTCGCCGAGTGAGACCGTGTAGTGCGCCGGGAACCGGCGGTTCACGAACCGCCAGCCGAGCACCGTGTCGGCCACGTCGGGAACGCCCCGTGGCCATGCCCTGTCGGGTTTGAGCATCACGAACGGGGCCCTGCTCATCGACTCGACGCCTCCGGCGACGAACACCGAGCCTTCGCCCGCGCGTATCGCGTGCGCCGCCGAATTGACGGCCTGGAGCCCCGAACCGCACAGCCGGTTCACGGTCTGCCCGGGAACGTGGATCGGGTAGTCGGCGAGCAGCGCAGCCATGCGTGCCACGTTGCGATTGTCCTCGCCCGCCTGGTTCGCGCAGCCGAGGATCACGTCATCGATCGTGGCGGGATCGAGTCCGGTGCGCCCGAGAATCGCCGACAGCGCATGCGCGGCCAGGTCATCGGGCCGCACGCCCGCCAGCGCGCCACCGTGTCTGCCGGTCGGCGTCCGGGCCGCATCGACGATCCAGGCTTCAGTCATGTCAGTGGAGGTCCACCCACACGCTCTTGATCTGGGTGTAGAGGTCCAGTGCGTAGCGGCCGAGTTCACGGCCGTAGCCCGACTGCTTGTAGCCGCCGAACGGCGAGGCCACATCCAGCGGATGGTATGTGTTGATCCAGACCGTGCCGGCACCAATGCGCGCGGCCGTCCGGTGTGCCTTCTTCACATCACGCGTCCACACCGCCGCGGCCAGACCGTAGACCGTGTCGTTGGCGAGTCGGATCGCTTCCTCCTCATCCTCGAAGGCAAGCGTGGCCAGCACCGGCCCGAAGATCTCCTCCCGCGCGATCGTCTGCTCGGGCAGCACGCCGTCGAACACGGTCGGCTCGATCCAGAAGCCGTCCTTCCACACCGTCCGGTTGCCGCCCGTCAGGAGCGAGGCTCCTTCCGCACGCCCCGTCTCGATGTAGCCGAGCACGCGCTCGAGCTGCGACTCCGAGATGATCGGGCCATAGCGCGTCTTCGGGTCCAGCGGATCGCCGGGCACGGTCTTCGCCGCACGGTCCAGCACGTACTCGAGAAGCTGGTCCTTCACCGACGCGTGCACGAGCAGCCGCGAGCCGGCCGTGCACGCCTGGCCCGTGTTGTAGAAGATGCCGCTGAACGCGCCGCGCGCGGCCGCTTCGATGTCCGCATCGGCGAACACGATGTTCGGTGACTTGCCGCCGAGTTCGAGCGAGACCTTCTTCAGTGTGTCCGCCGCATCCCGCATGATGGTCCGGCCCACCGCGGTCGAACCCGTGAACGCGATCTTGTCGACATCCGGATGCCTGACGATCGCGGCACCCGCTGTCTCGCCGAAGCCCGGCACAACGTTGAGCACGCCGGCCGGCAGACCCGCTTCCGCCGCGATCGATGCCAGCTCGAGGGCCGTGAGCGGAGTCTGCTCCGCCGGCTTCAGCACGATCGTGTTCCCGCAGGCGAGTGCCGGCGCGACCTTCCACGCCGCCATGAGCAGCGGGAAGTTCCACGGGATGATCGCGCCCACGACGCCGACCGGTTCGCGCAGCGTGTAGTTGAGCACGCTGCCCCGTACCGGGATGGTCTCGCCGCCCAGCTTCGTGGTCCAGCCGGCGTAGTAACGGAACGCATCACGCACTTCGCGCAGATCGATCTGCGCCTCGCGGATCCGCTTGCCGTTGTCGATCGTCTCGAGCGCGGCCAGTCGGTCCGACCGCTGCTCGATTATGTCCGCGATCCTCCAGAGCAGCGCGCCACGGTCGGCGGCGTCCATGGTCGACCACGGCCCGTGCAGCGCTTCTCGCGCGGCCGCAACCGACCGGTCGACATCCGCGGCCTTCGCTTCCGCCACATCGGCAATCACCTGGCCGGTGGCGGGATTGCGCGTCTCGAACGTCGCGCCATCCCCGGCATCGACCCATTCACCACCGATGAACAGACGGCCGGGCGCGGAACGTTCGACCGGAATCGATGTGGCTGCCATCGACTCAGCGGCCTCCGAATTCGGGCTTCCGCTTCTCGATGTAGGCGGCCAGGCCCTCCTTCGCGTCACTGCTCTGGAACAGCAGCTGCTGAAGCTCGCGCTCGACCGCGAGTGCCTCCTGGAGCGGAAGCTCGGATCCCGTCTGCACCGCGCGCTTGATGTTGCCGACCGCGCGCGCCGCCATGTTCGGCGGAGTGAAGCGCTGCGCGTATTCGATCACACGGGCGAGGAACGCATCACGGCCATCGCCGTCCCATACATCGGTCACGATGCCGAGCGTCTTCGCCTCCTCGAAGTCGAACGTACGACCCGTCACCATCAGCTCGATCGCCCGCGACTTGCCGACCAGCCGGGACAGCCGCTGCGTTCCGCCCGTGCCGGGCAGCACACCGAGATTCACTTCGGGAAGTCCGATCTTGCCCGCACCGCGCCGAGCGATCCGGATGTCCGCGGCCATCGCGATCTCGAGACCGCCACCGACCGTGTGACCGTTCAATGCCGCGATCACCAGCTTCGGCGTCTGCTCGAGCCGGTTCAGTGTCTCGTTCGCGTGCAGGCAGAAGTAGTACTTGAACGTGGGCGTCACCTGGTTGAGCATCTGGATGCTCGCGCCGGCGCAGAAGAACTTCTCGCCCATGCCTGTCACGATGATGACGTGCACGTCGTCATCCATCCTGGCTCTCAGGATGGCGGCGTCGAAGGCGAGGAACATCTCGTACGTATAGGTGTTGGCCGGCGGGTCGTCGAGTATGAGGACCGCCACGCCGTTCTTCTTCTCGTACTGGACGAGCGTCCTCGTGGCCGGATCCACTTCCATCGCCTGCGCCATTCTGAACCTCCCTCACCGTCGTTTGCGTGATCGGCCGGTTCACGGGATGTCCCGGCAGCAGAAAGGCCGGCGCCTCGGCCAGCCTCGCGGACGGGGGCCCGGGCCGCCGCCGGCCGGCCTCTCCGGACGCCGTGACGAGCGATCGCTTCGCTCGACATGGCGGCACAGCGAGGAAACTAGACCGGCCTCTCGCGGAAGGTCAAGTACGAGCGCAAGTGGTACGGAACTCGTTCTCTGCGGGTATTTTCTGCTTGAGCGGGCGACGACGCGCAACTAGCTTCCACCGTGTGGAGTGGCTCGCCTCAGGGACCCGGTGTCCCGCAGGCGTCCATACCCCGACCGACAGGATCGACAATGGCGAACGCCAATCCCATTCGAACGATCATCATGGTAGCGGCCGGCATTCTGCTGGGCTCGACCGCTCTGGCCGTGGGCGTGAGCGCGCTGCTGGGACAGAATCGCGCCGCGACCGCCGTGGACGCGGAGGTGTTCCGCGTGCCGGTCAACGGCGTGATCGAACTCGGGCTCGCGCCATTCGTGCAGCGCAGTCTCGGCGACGCCGCTCGCGCCGGCGCTGCGGCGGTAATCCTCGACATTGACACGCCGGGTGGCCGCATTGATGCCGCCGAGCAGATCATCGACGCGATTCGTGACAGCGAGGTTCCCGTGTACGCGTTCGTCAACCGGCGCGCCTTCTCGGCCGGCGCGATGATCGCATTGTCGACGAACGGCATCCGCATGCGGCCGGGCGCCGTCATGGGCGCCGCGACGCCGGTCGACGGATCGGGTACTAAGGCATCGGAGAAGATCGTGAGCGCCATGCGCAGCGAGATGCGGGCGCTGGCGGAGGAGCGCGGTCTCGATCCCCGCCTTGCGGAAGCCATGGTCGACGAAGAGATCGCGATCGACGGTGTCGTCGAATCCGGCAAGTTGCTCACGCTCACGACCGACGAAGCCGTCCGGCTCGGCTACGCGCACCCGGTCGACGACTGGGACGCCATGCTCGCCAGCCTCGATCTCGCAGGCGCCACTGTGCATGATGCACGTACGAACTGGGCCGAATCGCTCGTCCGGTTCCTCAGCAATCCGGTCGTTGCGCCGTTGCTGCTGTCGCTCGGCGTGCTCGGCCTGATCATCGAGATCAAGACACCGACGTTCGGGCTCGCCGGTGTCACCGGCCTGACCATGCTCGGCCTCTTCTTCGGCAGCCGCTACATCATCGGCCTCGCCGGTATGGAGGAATTCATCCTGCTCGGCGCCGGCGTCGTGCTGCTCGGCGTCGAGGCCTTCGTCCTGCCCGGCTTCGGCATTGCCGGCATTGCGGGCATCGCGGCGATCGGCTCGAGCATCTTCTTCAGTCTGCTGCCGCGGTATGCGACGAGTGCGGACTTCTCGGCTGCGGCGGGCGTCATTTCCGTCGCCGCGGTCGCGATCGTGCTGATCGCGTGGGCGCTGATCCGGCACCTGCCGGGCAGTGGCCGGTTCGCCAGATCCGGACTGCTGCTGTCCGATTCGACCAGCCGGGAGACGGGCTATTCGTCGGCGAACGTGCGCGCCGAGCTCGTCGGCGCGGCCGGCGTCGCAGTGACCGACCTCAGGCCGGCCGGCGTCGCCAGGATCGGTGAAGAACGCATCGACGTCGTCGCCGATTCCGAGTGGATCGCTTCAGGCACGCCGGTCCGTGTGGTTCGGTCCGAAGGCTATCGTCACGTCGTCAGGCCGGTCGAGTAGCCGGTCAACCTCAAAACAAGGGACACCGATGGATCCGCTCGCGTTTCTGCCGATCATTGTAGTGATCGCGATCATCATCGCCATCATGATCCTGAGCTGGGCCATACCGGTCCGGCTCTGGATCGAAGCGATCTTCGCCGGCGTCCGGATCGGAATCGGCGACCTGGTCGGGATGCGGCTGCGAAAGGTCAATCCGGCAGCCGTAGTGCGCCCGTTGATTGCCGCGACGAAGGCCGGCCTCCAGCTCAGCCCCCGGCCGCTCGAGGCGCACTACCTTGCCGGCGGCCACGTCGACCGCGTGGTCAAGGCGCTGATCAGCGCCGACAAGGCGAACCTCGGGCTCGACTTCAAGCAGGCCACCGCGATCGACCTGGCGGGCCGCGACGTGCTCGAGGCCGTGAAGGTGTCCGTCAACCCGAAGGTCATCGACACGCCGCGCGTCGCCGCCATGGCCAAGGACGGCATCCAGCTGATCGCGACCGCTCGCGTCACGATCCGTGCGAACATCAACCGCCTCGTCGGCGGTGCGGGTGAGGACACCATCCTGGCTCGAGTCGGTGAGGGCATCGTGTCGACGATCGGTTCCGCGCAGTCGCACAAGGCCGTGCTCGAGAACCCGGACGCAATCTCGAAGACCGTGCTCGCGAAGGGCCTCGATGCCGGTACGGCCTTCGAGATCCTGTCGATCGACATTGCCGATGTCGACGTCGGCAAGAACATCGGCGCCGAGCTGCAGACGGACCAGGCCGAGGCGGACAAGCGTATCGCGCAGGCGAAGGCCGAGGAGCGTCGCGCCATGGCGATCGCCGCCGAGCAGGAGATGCGCGCGAAGGTGCAGGAAATGCGCGCGCACGTCGTCGAGGCCGAAGCGCAGGTGCCGCAGGCAATGGCGGAAGCGTTCCGCCAGGGCAACCTCGGCATCATGGACTACGCACGGTACCGCAACGTCGTAGCCGATACCGACATGAGAAGGGCCATCGCGGGCGGCGACGACGGCCATCGCCAGTCGACGCCCACGGAGGACTGACCCTTGGACAATTTCTTCTTCGTCCTGCTGGTCATCTTCTTCATCGTCGCGCCGATTCTCGAGAAGATCCTGAAGGGCCAGCGGCCCATGCCGCCACCCCAGCAGCGGCGCCCTCCCGCGCAGCGACATACGCTGCCGGAAGGGCGCCCGGCGACCGGCGAGTCGCAGGGTCGGACCGTGGCGGCGCCGGAGGGCCAGCGCGATGCGACGGACCTGCTGCCCGCCGAGCTGTGGGAGATCCTGACCGGCAAGCGGCCTGATCGCAGCCGACAATCGGAATCCGCGCAGACGCCGGCACCCACGGCGGGACGGTCGGTGAGCACCGCTCCGCCGCCCGCGCGACGTGCGCCGCCGGGACAGGCCCGGCAGGGCAGGTCACAGACGGTATCCCGGCCGGGTTCGGTGGGC